>Ga0209941_1000026_pt1 | contig 365096 bp, 353 predicted proteins | sample ThiBiot_300_plan_FD_183945 | JGI IMG/M metagenome (GOLD analysis project Ga0209941, IMG submission 183945) | Wastewater bioreactor microbial communities from Cape Town, South Africa - Thiocy_solids_1 (SPAdes) | ecosystem: Engineered > Bioremediation > Thiocyanate > Unclassified | place: South...
CAACGGGCGACTCGAGCACCTCCGCGGCTCGGCCCTCGGCTTCCGCAACCTCACGAACTACATCACCAGATCCCTACTCGAAGCCGGAGGATTCAGACCCCACCTACACCCTTGATTCCGAAGAGCCCTGAATGACCGCAATCTTTGACGGAGTGCGAAGATACTGAAACCCGACGAGTTCTGCGATAGCATTTCGTTCTGATTGGGTCGGATTTTTTGACTTTTCTAGCTTCTTCAGAGCTTGGCTCGCCGCGTCCTCGATCTTCCCGAAGGCTCGTTCGAGCGCGTAGCGCTCATCTCCTGCCACTGCCGAGAATGTATAAGTATGACGCGCGTGGGCGATGCCATAGGTCGTTCGTTCCTCGTACGAGTTTTGCTCGCGGGAATACCACCACAGCTTTTCCTTCCCCTTCTCCAGAAAGTTGCGCTGGATGGTCTGCGCCAAGTGATGGTGTCGTTTTGGGCTATTGCTCATAGTTACTTCTCAATATGGACTATTAGCGTTGCTTCGTAAAGATGTGTCATGTGTTGCTCATGCTTGCAATCGCGGGGGATTGGTTCATAGTAAGCACCTACTATGCCGCGATTGACCTCAAAGGACTACCTCGCTCAGCGCCGACTCCTCATCGAGGAGTGGTACGAGCATGACGCGATCGCCTTCGCCGAAGTGCCTCTCCGGGGGCAGCACGATCTCCACGACTTCTACGCTCCCACCGAACCGCTCAGCGATGCTGATGTGCTGAAGCACCGTGCCGCCATGACCAAAGCCTTCCCTTCCTTGCCGCAGAAAGCTGGTCGTGCACTGCAAGCGCTACTGCTCGGGCGGGAGGTCCACCTGCAACGCGTCGCGGTTCGACAAGTTGCGTCCACTCCTCCGAAGCGGACGTCGAGGACGAGTGGCGTACGCATCGCTGCTGTCGTGCGGCCGAAGACTGATCTCCGCCTTCTAGCGAAGGCGCTCGTTGAGTTGTCTGTCAGTGACACAGATGGATCGCTCCTTCGTGAACTGCAGCAGAAGCAGCGGCAGAGACATCTTTAGCGAGTTCGCGGTGCTTTCGCTCGCATATCTACTCCACTCTTGTGCAAACTCCGAAGTACAGCGCCATGCGATAGCCCGTGCCTTGCCTCGAGCTCGCGCACCGTCAGGCCGGCCTCGTACTCCTCCGCGAGCTGCCGAGCGGTCGCGTCACTCACCTGCTGTTTCCGAATCGTGACGCCCTGTGCACGCAACATCCGGGTCAGTGCGGAGTTGGCGACGCCAAGCTCATTGGCCAGCGACCGGGCGCTCTCACCTGCCTGTGCGCGGCGTACCAACTCCGCCACCTTTGCTTCACCCAGTCGCTTCGACAACTCCTGTGGTCGGTACGAAACTTGCTTGTTCAAACCATCGGAGCGCTGCCGAGAAAGGGCCAGTTTTCGCAGACCATCAGGGGTAAAGCTGCCGCGCGCAATGTTTGAACAGAGGTCGAGAGTGCCAGCCATAGACGCACTTATGTTTCAAAAATAGCCCCTCAACAGGGGTTATTTTTAGTTTGAACGGTACGCTCGGATTTGGCCCGTGCTGACCGATTTGCCCGCTGACCCCTGTTTTTCATGGTTCGAGTCCGGAATGGGGTTTGGTCGTCGGTACACTTTCTTGTTCAAACCGTCACCTCTGTCGGATGTACCGATGGTGTTGTACGGATTGCAACGTAATCCACTCCGATTCCAAGCTTCTTGCTTCTGCTCACGCTTGCAATCCCAAGTGAGCGGTTCATAGTGAGTAGCAACATGCCGCGCCTGACCTCCAAGGACTATCTCGCTCAGCGCCGTCTCCTTATTGAGGAGTGGTTCGATCGTGATGCGATCGGCTTCGGAGACGTGCCCCTCCAGGCTCAGCACGATCTCCACGACTTCTACGCGCCGACCGAGTCGTTTACTGACGTCGATGCTTTGGAGCACCGCTTCGCCATGACTAAAGCCTTCCCTTCTCTGCCGCAGAAAGCCGGCCGTGCCCTGGAAGCGCTCCTGCTTGGTCAGGAGCTCCGCGAGCAGCGTCTCGCGGCTGCTCGCAAGATAGCGAGCCAACCTTCACCTCGGACCGCCAAGTCCCGTGGGGTTCGTATCGCCGCAGTCGTTCGACCCAAGCCGGACCTTCGTCTGCTCGCCAAGGCGATCGTTGAGCTGTCGATTAGCGACACGGACGGATCACTCCTGCGCGAACTGCAGGAGAAGCAGCGCTGACAGTCATCGTGCTTGCGCTTGACGTGTCGGAGGCGGCTGTCATAATCAGGGGCACTATGGGGAGTAAGAACTGATGGCTGCATCTAAGAGCGAACATTCAAAGAGGATGACGAAGGTCGTCTACTTCGACGAGGAGTCGGCGTCTGACTACCTCGACATCACAGCTGGCGGCCGAGAGACTGCCACCACTGAGAAGATCAAGGAACGTGCGAAGTCTGCGCATACTGACGTCGAAGCAAAGTTGGTCGCCAAGCTCAGCTGGCTGCCGTTTCTTGGAGGGTCTGCAGAAGCTGGAGCGGGAGTCGGCCTCTCCGCTGCTGGGCGCAGCATTCTGAGCAAGACGCTCTCCAATACGATTCTGACCGACTATCTCGAGAGGTCCCGGGACGACAAGAGTATCCAGCAGCTACGGGGTCTGCGAGTGACTGCGCCTAACGTTTCGATGGCGTTCCTGAAGATGTATGCGCCGTACATGATCGCGCTGAAGACTGAGGATGCCGTTGTCGATCTCTCGCGTCTCGACGAAGCTCTCGCTGGCGCCAAGGGCTACTACGAACTCATTGGTGAAGCCAAAGAGTCGGGCACGAAGTGCGTCCTCCGCTTCAACATTCGAGCGTTTCGCAACAACTACGGTCTTACCGACTTGAGTCGCATGGAACTGGTCTTCCACGGTGTTCGCGTCGGTAAAGCCAGCGAGGGCGGCCTCGACATGCAGGCGGAGATGTCTCAGGTGTCGGGCGCTGAATCGCTCTCTGCGAAGGACATTCTTGACGGTACTTCTACCACCGAGGATGCGCTTCTCGATGTCTACGACATCGTCCTTGCAGGGGTCGAGCATGAAGGGTGACGTGCAGGTCACCATCTACTACGGACCGCTCTCATGGTTCAAGGCGCAGCTGCCGAAGGGCAAGAATCACAAGAGTCTGCTTGAGATCGTCATCGAACGAGATGAGGCTAGCCGTCTCCACCGGCACCGCATGGAGGGGCAAGAGATCCCCGAGCCTGAAGCAGCCAAACGTCCCAAATATGTCGTTGCCGAGTCAAGCGACTACGCCAGCTTGAACGAGCACGTCATCACCAACTTTGCAGGACAGGTTCGCGCGATCAATCCGGAACACCTTTATCTCCACAACCCGCCTGTCGCCGTCCAGACCCAGATGCAGCGCGTCTTCGGACTCAAGAAGGACGACATCAAGCGCTACGAGTATCCCGTAGTGACACGCAAGACATTGGTTGAGGTCCACGATGGCTTCGCAAGCCATCTGATCGGTCAGGAGTCGGTCAAGGAGCAACTCCTCGCAGCGCTCTATCCACTCACTTCGGCAGGGCGAAAGAAGCCCGTTGTACTCATGTTCTATGGGCCGTCTGGAGTTGGCAAGACGGAGACGGCACAGTTTGTGAACGGACTTCTCGGTGAGCAGAACGAACTCATGAGAAAGCAGTTCTCGATGTTTCAGAACGACCGATTTGCGTCGTATCTGTTCGGGGGACATCACAACGAAGCCTCCTTTGCCCATGACCTCCTCGATCGAGAGTCAGGCGTCATACTCATCGACGAGTTTGACAAGGCCAATCCCATCTTCCACAGCGCGTTCTATCAACTGTTCGACGAAGGCGTGTTTGAGGATCGCAACTACCGGCTAGAAATCGGCCCCGCGCTCATCATCTGTACGTCCAACTACGGATCCGAGAACCAGATCCGACAGACATTGGGCGACGCGCTTTACTCACGCTTCGACGCCCTCATCCGCTACGAAGAGCTCAAGCCAGCGCAGATTGTGCAGATCATCGACAAGCTCTTCGATCGCAGACTGTCCCAGCTGGATGACGAAGAGCGTGGTCAACTCGATGAGGATGTGCTTCGAGGGGGCTTGCATCGCTTGGCCGCAAACGTGGGCAACGTTCGGAAGCTCGGTAAGCAGGTCGACGAGGTTGTCTCGCTGCAGCTGGTCCGATCAGTTCTTGCCGAAGAGCGTTCTGAGACGGCTTAGGGAGTATCTACCGCCTCCGAGGGGCACTTGCGCGCATCGTGACACCGCTGCGATGCAGACTGCGCAGCACCGCGCCATGCGACAGCCCGTACTTTTCCTCGAGTTCGGCCATCGTGGCGCCAGCCGCATACTCGCTCGCCAAGTTGGCTGCTTCGTCCTCGCTCACCTTCCGCTTCGTGATGGAGGCGCCCTGGGCGCGCAGCATCCGGGTCAAGGCCGAGTTCGCGACGCCAAGCTCCTGGGCCAATGATCTGACGCTCTCACCGTCATTGACTCGGCGCACTAACTCCTCAACTTTCTCTGCGCCAAGCCGCTTCGACAACTCCTGTGGTCGGTACGAAACTTGCTTGTTCAAACCGTCCGGACGCTGCCGAGGAATGGCCAATTTCCGCAGTCCATCAGGGGTAAAGCTGCCGTGCGCAATGTTTGAACAGAGGTCGAGAGTGCCAGCCAGACGGTTCTCACTCGAACCAAGGTCAAATGAACCAGTTTTTGACTTCTCTGAACTCCCTGCCTTCGGGCGGGGAGTTCTTGTTCTCCGCTCCTCGATTGCGCGCTGCCTCTGAGGTTCGCGGAGCTGGCGGTCGGCCTGGTCGCGCTCGATCGTGATCTGCACGCGATCGCCTTCTAGGCGGATGATCGGGCTTCGCGATCGGAAGAGTGCCGGTGGCGGCGCGCTCTGGTTCGTCCTTTGATTGAATTTCAGGTCGGCTCCTGATCGGTCCTGTCTGCGCGCGTACGCTCGGGGGATGCGGACACAGCGTGCGGCGGTCGTGTACAACCCGGTCAAAGTGCGCCTTGACCAGGTCCGCCGCGCTGTTGGCGAGCAGGAGCGTGCGCACGGCTGGGAGTCGTCTCGCTGGTATGAGACGAGCAGCGAGGATTCGGGGGTTCGTGCCGCCGAGGACGCGCTCGCCGGCGACCCGACGTTGGTGATCGTCGCCGGTGGAGACGGCACGGTGCGGACGGTCGCCGAGGTCGTGCACGGGACTGGTGCGCCGATGGCGCTGCTGCCCGCCGGAACCGGGAATCTCCTGGCCCGAAACCTCGGACTACCGTTGAATGACGTCGATGACGCGGTCGCTACGGCGTTCTCGGGAGCGACCAGAGCGATAGACGTGGGCGTGGCCGAGCTCGAGAACGAGACCGGAGAGCGGCGCACGCACCTGTTCCTGGTCATGGCCGGCATCGGACTCGATGCGGAGATGGCTGAGAACACGACCGTGCTGGCGAAGAAGCGCCTGGGATGGATGGCGTATGTGGCGCCGATCGCGCGATCGGTCATCGCGAACCGTCTGTTCCATCTGGACTATCGCGTCGACGCAGGGCATGTGCGGTCGACGCGTGCGCACACGGTGATCGTCGGCAACTGCGGGACTCTTACGGGCAACATGCTGTTGATCCCGAATGCGAAGGTCGACGACGGACTGCTGGATGTGGTGATGTTCCGTCCGAAGGGTCGACTGGGATGGGCGGGGATCGGGACCCGCCTGACCCTTCACGGCCTCGCGGGCCGGTCTCGGTTCGGTCGGAACGTGCTCGGCCTCGCACCGGACCTGAAAGCGCTGGGGTACGCGCAGGGCACGAGGTTCGACGCCCGGTTCGACACTCCGCGCGGGATCGAACTGGACGGAGATGGTTTCGGGCTGGTCACGCGCGCGCGGATCACCGTCAGAGCAGCAGCTCTCGACATCTGCACCCGGGCGGATGCTGCCTGACGAGACTCAGGCTGCCGTGCGCTTGGCCCGGTGACGGAGGATTCCGAAGATGAGCGTGCCGATGAAGAGCACGATTCCGATGATGGCCAGCCACAGCAGACCCTGGAATACGAATCCGACGACTGACAGCACCACCCATGCCACAAGCAGGATCACGAGTACTGTCCACATAGTCCTCACCGTACGCGTCATTGCAGGCAGACGGCCAGAACGGGACAGATTCACAGCAAGACGGTCTCCGACCGTCTCGAACCTGTGAGCGCATACATGTCGGACGCGTACGGTCCGGCAGATGAACAGTGAGAGTCTGCCCGAAGAGGATGCCGACCGCGAAGCGACCACACCGGCGAGCGACGGCGGAGTCACGCGCCGTCCGCGCGCCCCGGGCGAGGGGGAGACCAGCTGGGATCGTGCCGTGGGGCTGCACTGGCATCCGTACTCGGCAACCGCGGAGACTGCGGCGCGTGCGGATCTCGAGGATCGCGTACGGGCGTCGAAACCGAAACCCATCGACTCGCAGAGCCCTGACGAGGGCGGCTGAGAGGAAGACTGTCGGCGAAGCAGCGACCGGTGTGGTCTCGCGACTGAGCCACCGATTCTCGCGAGGAACTGGTGGCTCATCGTGGGGTGAGGGCTCTCACCGTGATGACGGTCGATGGGGACACGCGCGATCCGGTGGGGGCTCTTCGACATGTCCCACCGGGCGATGCTGCCTGTGAGCGCACACATGTTCGAGGCGTACCGTCGGTTCATGAACACACAAGTGAAGATCGCAGGGAACGACCCTGGACTGCTGGGACTGGGATCCGTCCTCGTCGGCTCGCTTCCCGCGACGCTTCTGACGGCTGAGGCGCCGGACCGCTACACCGTGGAAGCGGTGTTCACACGCAAGACGGATCGCGACGAGGTCACGGCGATCCAGGGAAGCCAGACGCGCGCGTACCTGTCGGCGAACGGATTCCCGACCGTCGAACTGCACGTCGCTGATCGGCGACTGGAGATCGCGAATACGAACCTGGAAGAACTCCGGGACGGGCTCGGCGCGGTGCTCGCCACTCTGCTCGCCGAGATCAGCGCCGGCCTTCAAGCCGAGCGGATGATCGCAGCGCACCGGTACCAGGACGCCTCGGACCGAGAACAGCAGCGTGCGGCATCCGTCGCCGCCCTCGCCGATTCCGTCACCTTCGTCCGTCGTCCGGTCGAGACTCCGTCCGATGACGATGCGCGCATCGCCGATTGGTTCGACGAAGGAGGCGCCGTCCGCATGTAGGACGACGCCGGAGAGAAGCCATCATGGACGGCGTCCGTCCGACGATCCGCACGCGGCCCCGCGAAAGCGGGACGCACGGGTCCAGCACATTCACCGAACTGGCCCAGCAGGTCCGCGACCGCGGGCTGCTGCGCCGCCGGTACGGGGCTACTACTGGTCGAAGCTCGTCGGCGCACCTCTCGTGCTGGCCGTCTGCCTCGGAGCCTTCGTGTGGATCGGGGACAGCTGGTGGCAGCTCTTCACCGCCGCGGTCCTCGCCATCGTCTTCACGCAGATCGCATTCCTCGGCCATGATGCCGCGCATCGGCAGATCTTCATCTCCGGCAGATGGAACGACTGGATCAGCCTGGTCCTCGGCGACCTGCTGGTCGGCATGAGCTATGGATGGTGGCAGCACAAGCACACGCGACATCACGCGAACCCGAACAAGCTCGGCTCCGATCCCGACATCGAACTGCCGGTCATCGCTGTCACTGCCGAGACGGCGGCCCAGCAGCACAACCCGCTGATCACCTGGATGCGCGCGCACCAGGGGGTGCTGTTCTTCCCGATCCTGTTTCTCGAAGGGATCTCCCTGCACGCGTCGAGCGTGCGGCGCGTCTTCGCCCGCGGACGCCTGGAGCGGCGCTGGGTGGAGATCACGTTCCTCGCGCTGCGGATGGTCGGGTACCTGGCGCTGGTGTTCATCGTGCTCTCGCCGGGAATCGCGTTCGTCTTCCTGTCGGTGCAGCTGGGGCTGTTCGGGTTCTACATGGGAGTGTCCTTCGCGCCCAACCACAAAGGAATGCCCGTCGTGCCACGTGAGATGAAGCTGGATTTCCTGCGGCGGCAGGTGATGATGAGCAGGAACATCCGAGGCGCCCGGTTCCTCGACATCGCCATGGGCGGGCTGAACTACCAGATCGAGCATCATCTGTTCCCCTCGATGCCCCGCCCGCACCTGCGCCGCGCCGCGCCGATCATCGCGGACTACTGCCGCGCGCATGACGTGCCGTACACCGAGACCGGACTGTTCGCCTCCTATGCGATCGTCATCAGATACATCAACCACGTCGGACTCGGAGAACGGGACGTCTTCACCTGCCCGCTGATAGAACAGCGCGCACACCTCACCGCGAACTGATCGAGTTCCTTCCCGCGGTTCGAGCAGGGCCCCTTATATCAGCGAGGTGGAAGCCCCCGCGATTCTGTTTCCTGAGGGATGCCGCGATCAGACGCCGGCCTGTTCGATCACGGCGAGCGCATCCGCCGGCTGCTCGACGAACGTGCAGAACTGGTCGAGGGGGATCGGCAGGAAGCCCTCCTCGTCCATGCGCACGAACTGCTGCTTCAGGCCGTCGTAGAAGCCGTCGGTGTTGAGCACGACGACCGGTTTGGAGTACAGGCCGTGCTTGCGCAGCTCGAGCACATCGGTCGCCTCGTCGAGGGTTCCGCTGCCTCCGACCATCACCACCACGGCGTCGCTGCGCATGAGCAGAGTCGCCTTGCGCTCGGCGAGGTCGGGGGCGATCGCCAACTCGTTCGGCGCCTGCAGCGCGCGGGCCCTGTCAGCGAGGAATTCCACCGAGATGCCGATCAGCCGGCCGCCGGCGTCGTCGACGGCATCCGCCAGCACCTTCATGAGTCCTGACTCGCTCGCGCCCCAGACCAGAGTGTGCCCGCGCCCGGCGATCAGCCGGCCCAGTTCACGCGCGGCGCTGGTGTAGCGCTCGTCGAGATCGGATGCGGACAGGAAGACGCAGATGTTCACGCTTCCAGCTTAGGAAGCCGTGCCAGGCTGGAAGCGCAACCCCTGCCCGTAGAAGGAGGTTCACCCGTGTCCGTGGTGAAGATCAATGTCCTCAGTGTTCCCGCCGGTGCCGGCCCGGAGCTCGAAGCCCGCTTCGCGGCACGCAAGCACTCGGTCGATCAGGAGCCCGGCTTCGAGGGCTTCCAACTGCTGCGGCCTGCGGGCAGCGGGGATCGCTACTTCGTGCTGACGACCTGGGCGACCGAGGAGGACTTCCAGACCTGGCGGGCCAAGCGCACACCGCACGCTCCGGCCGGACCGAACAGCCCGACGCTCTCGACAGCGGCGGATCTGCTCGAGTTCGAGATCGTCGACCTGGGCTGAACCGGCCAGGAGTCCGCAGGCCAGGACTCCCTGATGGCCGGCGCGTCATCGAGACGTGCTCCGGCTTCCCGGGATCTCGACGGCCCTCGGAACGCCGCTACCGGCTGGAGACAGCGCCGAGCACGCGCACCAGCATCCGTGCGGCGGCCGAGCTGGGGACCATCACGTCGGAGTGCCGGCGCAGGACAGCGGCCTGAGCGGCAAGGCTCGCCTTCCCGCGTCGGTGCAGCTCATCCAGGCAGCGGAAGAGCGACTCGACCCGTCCCGCGGGCGTGCTGATCCAGCGCACCGTAGCTGGCTCATCACCGGCGTTCCACATGTGATGAGCGATGCCTGCGCCGATGTCGAACGACTCGCCCGCGGTGTAATCGTGCTCGCTGTCCGCCAGACCGACCCTGAGAGTCCCGGTCAGCACGGTGAACTGCTCGGAGTGATTCGGATGCAGGTGCATCGGCGGCCGCGCACCGTGCGGGGCGTACGTGGCCTCGACCTCGAAGCGGTCCGGCGTGCTCTCGACGACGACGATCTGCTCGGAGCCGCTGAGCGTCAGCGTTTCGTTCATGAAGTCCTGCAGAAAGCTCGTGTCCAAGTTACTTCGGATAAAGTTAGTTGAGGAGCAACTCGTGTGCAAGCTAATATTCGAGCGTGGATGACAACGAGAGGATCGACACCGTGGTGGGGCAGTGGGCTGCGGAGCGGCCCGATGTCGACCTCGCGGCGATGACGCTGATGGCTCGCCTCAGTCACGCCGCGGACCTCGTGAACGCGCGCATCGAGCGCCTCGCGAAGGAGTATGGCGTGAGCCGTGCCGACGGTGATGTCGTGCTCACGCTGCGTCGCTCCGGCGAGCCGTACCGGCTCTCTCCGACGGCCATCGCCCGATCGCTGCTGATGACGACCGGCACCATGACGGGCCGGCTCGATCGACTCGAGAAGCTGGGTCTCATCGCGCGGGTGCCTAACGACACCGATCGTCGCGGTGTCGACATCCAGCTCACGCCGGAGGGCCTGCGTCAGTCGGACATCGCCATCACCAGGCACAACGACCTACTGAAGGAGATCTCGGGCCTGCTCACTCCCGCCGATCGCATCGAGCTCGATCAGCTGACGCGGCAGCTGGTCTCAGGGATCGGTGCGCTGGAACCGTGAGCGCACCTGAGGCTGTCGCGCATGCTGGCGTGTGCGGGTGCTGACGCCCTCATGGGCGCACTGACGTCCACACGATCGTGACGCAGACCATCAGCCCGACCAGCGCGACGACGGCCATGGCGAGCATGCATGCCGCCAGCAGGCGCAGACGGCTCTGCTGGGAGGCGACGGCGAAGCGCACCGCGAACATGGCCGCGAGCAGGCACACCAGCAGCGCCACCGCGACGATCGCAACGGGCGCCGGTGCGCCGCCCGTCACGATGACGCCGACGAGAGGGATCAGGCACACGACGACGAAGACGCACGAGCACACCAGCCAGATCGTGCCGGGCGAGCTGCGCAGCGCAGGCTGGTTCGTCACCATGGTCGGATCCGATCGCGAACCGGGAACAGGAGGCTGCCGTTCCCGGCGCAGAGACTCTTTCTCACTCATGCGAGGCAGTATCCGGCCGGAGTGTCCGACTGCGCCACGGGCTGGACAATGAAGCCGATCCATGTCACGGGTGGCACTGGCGTTCTGCACGCGTCAGTTCTGTCAGCCGCCACCGGAACGGCGCGATGCGACACGGAAGCCGCGGGTGCGAAGCCGTCGGATGCGGAAGACTGGGCCATCATGAGCGCGCCCGTCATCGTCCGGTACTCCGACATCGTCCCCACCCCGTGGAAGAACGGCCGCGGCATCACCCGCAACCTCTTCGACGACGCCGACGCCGCGGGGGAGTGGACATGGCGCGTCAGCATCGCCGAGATCACCGGGACCCAGCCGTACAGCCCCTACCCGGGCGTGCGCCGAGGGCAGGTCGCGCTGGGGCCCGGCGCCGTCGATCTGCGCATCGGCGGACGTGAGAGAGTGCTCGAGGAGGAGGCCGTCATCTTCTTCGACGGGGAGGATGCCGTGGATGCCACGCCTCGGGCATCCGGATTCCTCGATCTCAATGTGATGGCCCGCCGTGACCGTTGGACGGGCGCCGTCGAGATCGTCGACGGGCTGGGACGTGTCAGCGCGGATGCCGGGATCGTCGTGCTCGTCGCCCTCGGCGACACGGCATCCGTCGACGGCGACGGCCTGCGCCGTCTCGACGGCGTGATGCTCGAGCCGACCGTATCCGCCACGCTGACGGGGCGGTTCGTCGTCGCTGCGCTCGCGCGCAACTGACATGATCGGGGCGCCGGATGCCGCAGTATCCGACGCCCCGCCAGAGATCGCGTTGGCTCAGACCATCTCGCGGTCCTGGGCGATGATCCCCAAGTCGGCGGGCGCGTCGACCTTCAGGGCGGACTGCTCCAGCCCGATGATGCCCACGAGATCGAGCCCGGCTTCCAGCAGTTCGATGACCCGGCGGACGACCGACAGATCGTCCTCGCTGCAGCGGCGTGTCCCGCACGGAGTGCGGCTCAGCTCCAGCAATCCCCTGCGCTCGTGCAGCCGCGGCGGTGATGCCGTACACGCCGCGTGAACTCTCGCTCGCCGCTCGTGACTCCTCGGTCAAGATCTGCGACCACCGACTTGCTTTTTCTGTGATCAGTGATGTATAAAATCTGTATCACTCGTCACAGATAAGCGAGTGATCCGCAACCGACCAGTGAGATGGAGGAGTTTCAGAGATGCTGTTGCAACACGACCCATTCCGCGACCTCGACCGGCTCACTCAGCAGGTGTTCGGCACCGCCACCCGGCCGTCGAGCATGCCGCTGGACGCATGGCGCGACGGAGACGAGTTCGTCGTCGAGCTGGATCTTCCCGGGGTCGATCCGGACAAGCTGGATATCGACGTGGAGCGAAACGTCCTGACGATCAGAGCCGAGCGCCTCAGCCATGTGCCGGACGCCGCAGACGCGGTGGCCACCGAGCGCTCCTGGGGCGTCTTCAGCCGCCAGCTGGTGCTCGGTGATGCGCTGGACACCGACAAGGTCGACGCCGACTACACGGCCGGTGTCCTGCGCCTGCGGATTCCCATCGCCGAGCGCGCCAAGCCACGCAGGATCAGCATCAGCAGCGGCGACAGCGCCAGCGGTCAGGAGAAGCAGAAGAGCATCAGCGCCTGACGGACGCATCCGGCGAAGCGGAGAGAATCCGCTCGGCAACGGAGAGCCCGCTCGGCAACGGAGAGCCCGCTCTGCAACGGAGAGCCCGCTCTGCAACGGAGAGCCTGCTCTGCAACGGAGAGGAGGTGCAGACATGATCCTCGACGCCGGAACGAGGTGCGCGGATGATCCGACAGCGGTGAAGTCGGCCGACCTCGAGGTGCTGCTGCAGGATCCCGATTGGGTCGCGACGCAGTTCGCGGCGATCATCGAGGGTGCGGGATGGGACGATCGCGCCATGGCTGTCGGGGCCGCGCACGCGCCGGACACCGGCTGGCGAGGGCGGGGCGGCGACGGTTCACGACGCAGACCCGCCGCGGCGAGTCGGCGAACGCGGATCACGGAGAGGGTGCGCTCGCCCCCGCTCACGCCCCGCACGTGCACGAGAGGTCGCCCGGAGCCCCGCTGGAGGGCTCCGGGCAGTGCCGGCCTCCGGCCCTCGGCACGGCTCGTCCCTAGGAGCCGCGCGTAGATTCGAGGGGTGAGCACGTCAGCATCCGTCAGTCCCTCGCAGGCATTCCGCGTCGTCGGCGCCATCGCGATCATCGCGGGCGGCATGCTCGCCGCCGTCACCGGCCCGCTGCAGCTGGAGGCGGGCAGCTGGGCCGCGGCGTACCTCGTGCTGGTCGCCGGCGTCGCGCAGTACGTGATGGGCATCGCCGTGCAGCACTGGCACCGCACCGGACCCGCGCAGAACTGGTGGTGGTTCGCACTGTGGAACCTGGGGCACATCGGCGTGGTCGGCGGTACGGTCGTGCACTCGACGATCCTCGTCTTCGTCGCCTCCGGCACCCTCGTCGCAGCTCTCGTGCTGGCGTTCCTGGCGACGATCCGCACCTCCGACGTCGCGCACCGGATGCTGCTGATCGGCTACCGCATCCTGCTGGTGCTGCTGGCGATCAGCATCCCCGTCGGAATGGTGATCTCCGCGATCCGGAACGCCTGAGCTGCGGTTACGCTGTCAGGCATGAGCAACCAGGAGCCGAATCCGGCCGAGCGCGTCCTGGAGTCGGGCCAGCTGTGCACGGATGTCGAGGTGCTCACCCCCCGCGAGGTGCCGCTGGGCGGCATCCGCGCCATGACGGTGTACCGCACACTGCCGCAGAAGCAGCGCTCGCTGGTGGGCGCCTGGTGCTTCCTCGATCACTACGGACCAGACGACGTCGCGCAGACCGGCGGCATGGAGGTGCCCCGCCACCCGCACACCGGGCTGGCGACCGTGTCGTGGCTGTTCACGGGCCGCATCGACCACCTCGACTCGCACGGCGTCGAGGCCGCCGTGCTGCCCGGCGAGCTGAACCTCATGATCGCGGGGCAGGGCATCACCCACCAGGAGATCAGCACCCCCGACACCACCGTGCTGCACGGCGTGCAGCTCTGGTACGCGCTGCCGGAGTCCACCCGATTCTCCGCGCACGACTTCGCGCACTACGCGCCCGAGCCCGTCGCACTGCCGGGCGCGAGCCTGCGGGTGTTCATCGGATCCCTGGCCGGTTCCACCTCGCCGGTCGACACCCGCACCCCTGATCTGCTGGGTGCCGAGCTGATGCTCGAGCCGGGTGCCGAGGTGATCCTCGACGTCCGCAGCGACTTCGAGCACGCGGCGCTTGCCGAGTCCGGCACGATCACGCTCAATGGCACGGAGCTGCGGCACCGCGAACTGGGCTACACGCCGACCGGCGCCGACACCGTGCGCCTCGCGGCCGGACCCGAGGGCGCGCGCGTGATCCTGCTGGGTGGAGTGCCGCTGGGGGAGCGGATCGTGATGTGGTGGAACTTCATCGGTCGCAGCCACGACGAGATCGTCGAATTCCGCCGCCGATACCAGGCCGAGCTGGGCTTCGAGGCGGCCGATCCGCGGGATGCCGGCAAGCCCGAGCTGTTCGGCCCGTACGCGGAGGGCCAGCTGGCACCGCTGCCCGCGCCGCCGCTGCCGACCGTGCAGCTGCGACCGCGCGGCTAGCGGATGCCGCGGCTCAACCCGGCAGCACGGACCCATCGGCCCCGCGCGGGCGCACCGGGTGCTCGCTGAGGATCGAGAGCCGGTTGAACGAGTTGATCGTCAGCGCGACCCACTCCGCGGCGGCGAACGCAGCCTCTCCCAGCACGGCGAGCGCACCGGACAGATCTGCCTTGGACTCCTCGCTCAGCGGCATCCGGGTCGCCGCCTCTGCGACCGCCAGCACCGCCTTCTCGCGCTCCGTGTAGAGCGCGCTCTCCCGCCACGCCGGCAGCAGATCGAGCTTCTGCTGCACGATCCCTGCCTCGCGGGCGTCTCGGGAGTGCACGTCGAGGCAGAACGCACAAGCATTGATCTGCGATGCTCGCACCTTGATGAGCTCGGACTCCTGCGCGGACAGGCCGCTCAGCTCCGCGTGCTGCTTGACGGACGCGGAGAACGCGCCGATGGCCTTCCAAACCTCCGGCGCGGACTTGTCCAGGTACGGACGCATGACTCTCCTCGAATGCCTCGGGCGGGCGTGGACACCCGCGTTCTCCCACCAACCTAGAGCGGATCGCCCGCATTCCCCAGAACGAGAGGAGAATGGAAGCCGATCCCGACGAACCGACCCAGGAGCACAGCAAATGACCAGCGGCCTCAACGACACAGGAACCATCACCCGCCAGGAGGGTGCCGAGACGGCGGTGCTCGCCGGCGGATGCTTCTGGGGCATGGAGGACCTGGTGCGCCGCCAGCCCGGTGTGCTCTCCACCCGCGTCGGCTACACCGGCGGCCAGAACGACCACGCCACCTACCGGAACCACCCCGGTCACGCCGAGGCGCTGGAGATCGTCTACGACCCTGCGAAGACTACGTATCGCGACATCCTGGCGTTCTTCTTCCAGATCCACGACCCGTCCACGCTGAACCGCCAGGGCAACGACATCGGCTCCAGCTACCGCTCCGCGATCTTTCCCCTGGATGCCGAGCAGGAGCGCGTGGCGCGCGAGACCATCGCCGACGTCGACGCCTCAGGCCTGTGGCCGGGCAAGGCGGTCACCGCCATCGAGCAGCCAGGCCCGTTCTGGGAGGCCGAGCCCGAGCACCAGGACTACCTCGAGCGCTACCCGGACGGCTACACCTGCCACTTCCCGCGCACCGGCTGGGTGCTGCCCAAGCGCGGCGCCGCGGCGAACGCCTGAACGCGTGACGGGGGAGGACCAGCCGGAGCACATCGCCGTCCGCGGCGCGCGCGTGCACAACCTGTGCGGTGTGGATGTCGACATCCCGTTGCGTCAGCTGGTGGGCATCGCCGGCGTGTCGGGATCGGGCAAGTCGTCGCTGGCGCTGGGCGTGCTGTACGCCGAGGGCTCGCGACGCTACCTGGAGGCGCTGTCCACCTACACCCGCCGGCGGATGGCGCAGGCGCCGCACGCCGCCGTCGACTCCGTCGAGCACGTACCCGCCGCCCTCGCGCTGCGCCAGCGCCCCGGGGTGCCGGGGATGCGGTCGACGTTCGGCACCTCCACCGAGCTGCTGAACGTGCTGCGCCTGATGTTCTCGCGCCTGGCCTCGCACGTGTGTCCCAACGGGCACTACGTGCCGCCGACCCTCGACGTCGCGGCTGAGACGCCGTTCTCCTGCCCCGAGTGCGGGGAGCGTGTGCACGCACCCGGCGCTGAGAGCCTGGCGTTCAACTCCGAGGGTGCGTGTCCGACCTGTCAGGGCACCGGAGTGGTGCGCACCGTAGACGACGCCACGCTCGTGCCGGACCCCTCCAAGACGCTGGACGGCGGGGCTGTCGCTCCCTGGCGGATGTTCGGCTTCAACGTGCAGCCCGACATCGCCCGCGAGTTCGGCGTGCGCACCGACGTGCCCTGGTCGGATCTCTCGGATGCCGATCGCGAGATCGTGCTGAGCGGCCCCGAGGAGAAGAAGCACATCACGGTCACGAGCCGCAAGGGCGTGCACGAGCTGGACTTCACGTTCCGCAACGCCCGGCTCACCGTGACCGAAGAGCTCAAGCGCGCTGTCGACGAGAAGCGCCTCGCCCGCGTGAGCAGGTTCCTCGCTGAGAGCGTCTGCCCCGACTGCGACGGCACGCGGCTGAGCCCGGCCGCCCGAGCGCCGCGGATCGGCGACCTGGGCCTGGCTGATGTCACCGCCATGACGCTCGACGAGCTGCTGGCCTGGGCGCCCGGCATCGCCGACGGACTGCCGCAGGAGATGCAGTCCCTGGCATCCGACCTCATCGACACGCTGCTGGCCATGGCGCAGCGGCTGGTCGAGTTGGGCCTCGGCTACCTCTCCCTGGACCGCGCCGGCGCCACGCTCTCCACCGGCGAGCGGCAGCGCGCACAGTTGGCCCGAGCCGTGCGCAACCGCACCACCGGGGTGCTCTACGTGCTCGACGAGCCGTCCATCGGCCTGCATCCGGCCAACGTCGAGGGGTTGATCGGCGTCATGCGCGATCTGCTCTCCGACGGCAATTCGGTCGTGTTCGTCGACCACGATGTCCAGATCCTCCGCGAGGCGGACTGGCTGGTCGAGATCGGCCCGGGTTCGGGAGCGCTCGGCGGGCGGGTGATCGCCGAGGGCGCTCCGGATGCCCTGGGGACGGCGTCCCGGCTGGCAGGCTTCCTCACCGGTGCCGAGCCGGTGGTGATGCGGGAGCGCAGCGCAGCAGATGCCGTCTTCGCACACGGCTCCATCGAGATCGCGACGGATGCCATCCACACGGTTCATCCGCTGCAGGCGGCATTCCCCATCGGCCGGCTCACCGCCGTCACCGGTGTCTCCGGCTCCGGCAAGACCACGCTCGTGCTGGATTCCCTGGTGCCGGCGCTGAAGGCGGGCGGCGCCCGGATGCCTGCGCACGTGCGGACTTTCACCGGTCCCGAGCACCTGAAGGTGCATGTCGTGGATGCCACGCCCATCGGCATCAACGTGCGCTCGACCGTCGCGACCTACTCCGGTGTGATGGACGAACTGCGCAAGGCCTACGCCGCGACGGATGCCGCCGCGCAGGCGGGACTTTCGGCATCCGACTTCTCGTACAACACCGGCTCGCTGTCCTGCCCGCGCTGCGAGGGCACCGGCGAGATCTCGCTGGATGTGCAGTTCCTGCCCGACGTCGACATCGTGTGCCCGGAGTGCGAGGGCAGCCGCTTCGCACCGGCGGCCGACGCGATCACTCGTGGGGGCATCTCGCTGCCCGCACTGCTGCGGCTGACCATCGGCGAGGCGCTCGCGCACACGTCGGACCTGCCGCGCGTGCACAAGCGGCTGAAGGCGTTCGACGAGCTGGGCCTCGGATATCTGACGCTCGGCGAGTCCACGCCCGCGCTGTCCGGGGGAGAGGCGCAGCGACTGAAACTCGTCAGCCAGATGCACCGCGATCAGACGGATGCCGTGTTCGTGCTCGATGAGCCCAGCGTTGGTCTGCATCCGCTGGACGTGCGGACGCTCCTGGCGGTCTTCGACCGACTGGTCGCCCGCGGCGCGACGGTCATCGTCATCGAGCACGACCTGGATCTGATCGCCAACGCCGATCACGTGATCGACATGGGCCCGGGAGGCGGCGCGGAGGGAGGCAGGATCGTCGTGACCGGCACGCCCGAGCATATCGCCGCCGACCCGGCATCCGTCACCGGCGCTCATCTCGCTCATCACCTGCGGGGCTAGCATTCCGTCGTGACTCTCGAACCCCTGCTGCGCCGCCTCGACCGGATCGCCGGGGGACGGCACGCCGACCTCGAGGTGCCCGTCGAGATGCTCGAGCATCGCAAGACCAAGCGGGCGTTCACCTGGATCACCTGGCTGCTGGCCGTCGAGGTCCTGCTCGGCTTCGCCGCCGTGATCGTCGCCGTCGTCATCGCGCTGAACCATGGGCAGGTGCCGTTCGCGGTCTGGATGCGCAGCGTGGTCGTGCTCGGCATGACCGTGACGCTGTTCTACTTCTCGTGGCGGGCTTCGCGGGGCTGGTACTGGGCCTACCAGCGACTGCGCCTGTTCGCGCAGATCTTCCCGATCATCACCCTGGTGATGGCGGCCATCCCGAACCTCTATCCGGCGTGGATGGTCACCGAGCAGATCATCTTCAGCCTCATCATGATCGGCGTCGCCGACATCCTCATCGGCGACCACATGCGCACGGCGTTCCGCAGGCCCGACCGGCCGCAGGCGCGCGACGCGGCGACGGCTTAACGCGACAGCGACGCGAGGATGCCCGCACCCTGGCGGCGTTCGAACACCAGTTGCGTCTCGGTGGCGCGCACAACGTCGTGCACGGTGATGTGCTCCAGCACGATGTCGCGCAGCGCCACAGCGTCGGGGACGGCGACGTGGACGATGAAGTCGTCGGCGCCGGCGATGTGGAACACCTGCAGCACGCCCGGCGTGGCCGTGAGGGCGTCGAACAGGGCATCCACGCCGCTCTTGCTGTGGCTGGCCAACCGGACCCGGATCATCGCCTGGACGGCGGCGCCCAGAGCTGCCGGGTCCAGCTCCACCCGCAGACCCTCGATCACTCCGCGCGATCGCAGCGACCGCAGTCGGAACGCGCAGGTGGATGCCGGGATGCCGAGGGTCGCGGCCAGCTGCTTCACCGGCGCCTCCGGCCTCGCCGACAGCGCGGCCAGGACTCGCAGATCGAGCTCGTCCACTCCCGGGGGATGCGGTGCTGTCAACTCTCGCTCCTTCGTGGCCTCATCTGTTGCTCTGCCGACAACGCTAGCCGCTGATTCCGACATGCACGACAAGGATGCTGGAAACCGATCGTTCCGCGGCGCATCCTGGTCTCATGTCCGATCTGCCGCTGCATCCTGACACCGTCGCCGTCCACGCCGGGCGAGGTGATTTCGCCGCACTGGGCGTGCACGCCGCGCCCATCGACCTGTCATCGACCAACCCGCTGCCGGACATCCTGCACGGCGGCGACTCCTACGAGTCGATGGCGACGGGCGGGCATCCGCTGCCCGAGGGCGGCAACGTGTACGCGCGCCTGTGGAATCCCACGGTGGCGCGCTTCGAGGAGGCCCTGGCCGAACTGGAGCACGCGGAGGCGGCTGTGGCGTTCAGCTCGGGCATGGCGGCGACCACTGCCGCGATCCTGTCTCACACCACCGCGGCAGGCAAGCACCACGTCGTGGCCGTCCGGCCGCTCTACGGCGGCACCGATCATCTGCTGGACTCGGGGCTGCTGGGCGCCGAGGTCACCTTCTGCCACGAGGCGGAGGTGGGCGCGAGCCTCCGCGAGGACACCGGGCTGATCGTGCTGGAGACCCCCGCCAACCCGACGCTGGACCTCGTCGACATCGCAGCCGTCGTCGCGCAGGCACAGGGCGTGCCGGTGATGGTCGACAACACGTTCGCGACCCCGCTGCTGCAGAACCCGCTCGACCTGGGAGCGGCCATGTCGCTGCACAGCGCCACCAAGTACATCGGCGGACACGGAGACGTGATCGCCGGCGTCATCGCCTGCTCCGAGGAGACCGCCCGCGCTCTGCGCAGCGTGCGCGCCATCACCGGCGCACTGCTGCACCCGCTGGGCGCCTACCTCCTGCACCGCGGGCTCGCGACGCTGCCCGTGCGCATGCAGGCGCAGCAGGCAGCCGCGCACGAGCTCGCCCTGCGGCTGCAGCAGAACCCCGCCGTGGCCGAGGTCTTCTACCCCGGCTTCGACGACGCCCGCGGGATCGTCGGAGGGCAGATGCGCGGCGGCGGCGCCATGGTCTCGATCCGCCTCGCCGGAGGCTACGCCGCCGCTGAGGCGCTGACCGGCGCCGTGCGGCTGTTCACGCACGCGGTCTCGCTGGGCGGCGTGGACTCGCTGCTGCAGCATCCCGCCGCGCTCACCCACCGCCCGGTGGCGCCGGAGGCGCGCCCCGGGGCGGACATCGTGCGGTTGTCGATCGGGCTGGAGAACGTCGAGGATCTCGCCGCGGATCTCGAACAGGCACTGGCGAAGGCGGCATCCGTCGCTGCGATGGCCTGAGCACGGATCCGGGCGAGCCCGCGCGGCTGCGGTCGACGTGCCACGATGGAGCAATGAGTTCTGCGAACGTGACAGCCAACCTCAGCCGTGAAGAGACCGCCGATCGCGCATCGCACATCACGGTGCACGACATCCGGGTGGAGCTGGATCTCAGCGGCGCGCCGGAGCAGGCGCGCACCGGCTTCCCGTCGGTCACCACGCTGAGCTTCGACGCCGACGTCGATGCGACCTGGATCGACTTCATCGGCGAGACGGTCGCCGCGGTGACGGTCAACGGTGCGCAGCAGGACGTGGACTACGACGGTGCGAGGATCCGCGTCACGGGACTCGCGGAGCACAACGAGGTGCGTGTCGAGGCCGTGGCCGCCTACAGCCGCTCGGGAGAGGGGATGCACCGCTTCGTCGACCCCGTCGACGGCGAGACCTACCTGTACACGCAGTACGAGCCTGCGGACTCCCGCCGCGTGATGGCGTGCTTCGAGCAGCCCGACATGAAGGCCGCCTACACGTTCGAGATCACCGCGCCGGCCGGCTGGCATGTGCTGTCCAACCAGTCGCCGGTTCGCGTGTATGACGGCATCGGCGTGCAGTGCGTGGAGTTCGCGCCCACGCTGCCGATCTCCAGCTACATCACGGCTGTGGCCGCCGGGCCTTACGCGCGCATCGACGGCGAGTGGACGCGCGGCGAGCAGCGCATCGCCCTCGGCGTGCTGTGCCGCACGTCGCTGGCCGAGCATCTCGAGGCCGACGAGATCATCGAGGTGACGCGGCAGGGGCTGGACTTCTTCAGCGACGCGTTCGCCTACGCGTACCCGTGGGGCAAGTACGACCAGATCTTCGTGCCGGAGTACAACCTCGGCGCCATGGAGAACCCGGGGCTGGTGACCTTCACCGAGGCGTACATCAGCCGCGGCGCCGCCACCGACGCTCAGCGCGGGGCCCGTGCCAACACGATCCTGCACGAGATGGCCCACATGTGGTTCGGCGACCTGGTGACCATGAAGTGGTGGGACGACCTGTGGCTGAAGGAGTCGTTCGCCGACTACATGGGTGCGCACGCATCCGCTGCCGCCACGCGTTTCACCGACGCCTGGGCGCGGTTCGCCAACGGGCGCAAGGCGTGGGCGTACCGGCAGGACCAGCTCCCGACCACGCATCCGATCGTGGCCGACATCCCCGACCTCGAGGCCGCCAAGCTCAACTTCGACGGCATCACGTACGCCAAGGGCGCCTCCGTGCTCAAGCAGCTGGTGGCCTACGTCGGCGAGGACGCGTTCTTCGAGGGCGCCCGCCGCTACTTCGCCGCTCACGCCTTCGGCAACACCACCCTGGACGACCTGCTCTCCGAGCTCGAGGCGGTCTCCGGCGAGGACATGCACGCCTGGTCGCGCGCATGGCTTCAGACCAGCGGCGTCGCGGCCCTGTGGCTGGAGACGGATGCCGAGGGGCGCCGGTTCCTCGTGCAGGACGGTGGCGTGGCGGGGCCCCGCCCGCACCGCCTGCGCATCGGCGTGTACGACCTGAACGAGGGGCGCCTGGCGCTGCGCGAGCGCATCGAGCTCGGCATCCAGGGCGAGCGCACCGAGGTGGAGCTGCCGGATGCCGATCTCGTGCTGCTCAACGACGACGACCTGACCTACGCGAAGGTGCGGCTGGACGAGCGCTCGCTGGCGACGGTCTCCGATTCGCTCTCGACGCTCGAGGACGACCTCGTGCGCGGCCTGGTGTGGTCTTCGCTGTGGAACGCCACGCGTGACGGGGAGCTGAGCGCGGAGCGCTACCTCGACATCGTCCGCCGGCACGCTCCGGCGGAGCCGAACGTCGCTCTGCTGGGCGCCGTGCTGGCGAACGCGGCAGCCGCCGTCCGGCACTACGTCGCCGACGACGCGCGCGAGGGCCAGAGCCGGGCGTGGGTGGATTCGACGTGGACCTCACTGCAGTCGGCGGATGCGGGCAGCGACGCGCAGCTGGCCTGGGCGCGGGCGTTCGCCGCGGCATCCGCCTACGACGCCGGCCACAGGGATGCCGTGCGCGGCATCCTGAACGGCGACACCCCGCAGGGTCTCCCTGTCGACGCGGACCTGCGCTGGCTCATGCTGACGGCACTGGCGACCACCGGCGACGCCACGGCCGCTGAGATCAGCACCGAGCGCGCCACCGACGACACCGCCGCGGGCAGGACAGCGGAGATCCGCGCGCTGGCCTCGCTGCCGGATGCCGAGACGCGGGCCGCCGCATGGGAGTCCGCCTGGAACGACCGGACTCTCAGCAACGATCACCTCTCCGCGACGATCGCGGGCTTCCGTGCCGGCGGACGGCGTGACCTGATCGCCTCGTTCGACGAGGAGTACTTCTCGCGCATCCGCGAGGCGTGGGAGACCCGGTCGATCGAACTGGCCAAGCGACTGGTCGTCGGACTGTTTCCGGACACGACCGGCACCGAGCTCGTCGACGCGTGGCTGGAGCAGAACGCGGACGCTCCCGGCGCGCTGCGCCGTCTGGTGATCGAGGCGCGCGACGACCTGGCTCGCGATCTGCGCGTGCGGGCCGCGCAGCCCGGTCTCAGCTGAGGGCAGCCGTCTCAGACGTCCAGGACGTCGCCCGGGTTCAACGCGAGGAACTGCCCGCCATAGCCGTCGACGGCGCGCTGCAGGTGACCGCGGTGCATGCTGCGGCCGATGTCGGACAGCGGGATGTCGTGCGTGCCGAAGACTCGTCGGGCGTGGACCGCGGTGACGAAGTCGAAGGCGTCGCCGATGCGCAGCCACGGGGCGCTCAGCGGTGCGGCCAGCACGTCGACGTCGACTCCGCCCGGGACGGCGTACGAGTCGCCCGGGTAGTACACGGCGTCGTTCACCAGCACTCCGACGTTGTCCACCACGGGCAGTGAGGAGTGGATGACCTCGTGCGTGCCGCCGAAGAAGCGCAGGGAGAACGGCCCGGCGCTGACGGCATCCCCGGGGGAGACGACGGTGATGTCGTAGTCGCCGGCGGCGGCCGCCACGCCTGCGGGTGCGAAGATCTTCGCATTCGGCGCGGACGTCAGTACGGCATCCAGGTGCGCGGGCGTCCAGTGGTCGGCGTGCTCGTGCGTGATGACCACGGCGACGACCCGGTCGAGCCCGTCGATCGGCGCGGTGAACGAGCCGGGATCGATCAGCAGGCTGGCATCCTGCTCGTCGATGCGGAGGGCGGCATGCTCGAACTTGGTGATGCGCATGCCTCCGAGTCAACCGCACCTCCGCCCGTGGCGGCAAGCGGATGCTGCGACACGCCCGCCCGCGCGGAGGAAGCCGCGTGATTTGGATTCGGTCGATCGCTCATGACAGACTTGTGAGGTTGCCAGGACGTCCTCCGGGACGGATCGGCCCCATCGTATAGCGGCCTAGTACGCCGCCCTCTCACGGCGGTAACGCGGGTTCGAATCCCGCTGGGGTCACAGCGACACGAAGGCCCTCCGAGCGATCGGAGGGCCTTCGGCATATCCACCCGATTTCTATTCAACGGAATGAAACCCTCGAGGCGGAGGTTGTGCCCATCGTGACTGACATCGAATTCGGCCTGGACACCTTCGGCGGCGTGACGCACGACGCGAGCGGCGCGCTCGTGCCGCACCCGCAGGTGGTGCGCGACATCATCGACGAGGCCGTGCTGGCCGACAGCGTCGGCCTGGACTTCTTCGGGGTGGGGGAGCACCACCGCCCCGACTTCGCGGTCTCCGCTCCGGAGGTCGTGCTCTCGGCCGTGGCATCGCGCACCGAGCGCATCCGCGTCGGGTCGGCCGTGACGGTGCTGAGCTCGGATGATCCCGTGCGGGTGTTCGAGCGCTTCGCGACGCTGGATGCCGTCTCCGACGGCCGCGCCGAGATCGTCGCCGGCCGCGGGTCCTTCATCGAGTCGTTCCCGCTGTTCGGCTTCGACCTGCGCCAGTACGAGGAGCTCTTCGAGGAGCGCCTGGATCTGCTCTCGCAGCTGCTGAAGGAGGAGCCCGTCACCTGGCAGGGGAACACGCGTGCGGCGCTGGAGGACCAGCGGGTCTTCCCGACCACGGCGAACGGCCTGCGCACCTGGGTGGGCGTCGGCGGCAGCCCCGATTCCGTGGTGCGCACCGCGCGTTACAACTTCGGCCTGTTCCTGGCCATCATCGGCGGACCGGCCAAGCGGTTCGCGCCCTACATCGACCTGTTCGAGCGCGCGCAGGATCAGTTCGGCGTGGAGCGCAAGCCCGTCGCCGTGCACTCGCCCGGGCTGGTGGCGGAGACCGACGAGCAGGCTCGTGCGCTGACGTACGACGGATGGCTGGCCATGCGCACCCGGATGGGCCAGGAGCGCGGCTGGGCTCCGCCGGCAGTGGGGGACTTCGAGCGCGAGATCGAGAGCGGAGCGCTGTACATCGGCTCGCCCGAGACCGTCGCCCGCAAGGTCGTGGAGACGTTGAAGACGCTGCCCGTGAACCGGTTCGACTTCAAGTACGACCAGAGCCAGATCACCCATCAGACGATGATGGACTCCATCGGACTGTACGGCGAGAAGGTCGTGCCGATGGTCAAGGACATGCTCGGCTGAGAGTCATCCGGCTCGGCTTCGGCGGCGTCCGGCTCGATTTGGCGGGGCCGGATCGTCATGGCATACTTGAACGGTTGCAGTGACGGCCCCATCGTATAGCGGCCTAGTACGCCGCCCTCTCACGGCGGTAACGCGGGTTCGAATCCCGCTGGGGTCACTGACATGAAGAAGGTCCTCCGGGTCATCCCGGAGGACCTTCTTGCTTCTCGGAGCGGCCTGTCTCGTCCGTCCGGTGCGGTTCAGCGGCGCGCGGTCCTGGTGCGCACGGGAGTCCTGTCGGATGCCAGCGTCGGGGCGGGAACCGTCAACCGGCGCGCGATGACGTCGAACACAGCGAACGCGAGGACGACGCCGCAGACCGCGCAGCCGGCACCGGCGATCACGTCGATCGGGTAGTGCACGACGACGTACATCCGGGCGAAGGCGGTGATCACGACCAGGGTCGAACCACCGACGAGGGCCCACCAGCGGGCTCGTGTGCGCCATGCCAGCAGCACGATCGTCACGACGAGCGCGGTCGCGAACGCTGTGTGCCCGCTGGGGTACGAGCCATCGGTCTCCGGCGCGACGACCTGATGCACGGCATCCGTCCACACCGGCCGAGGGCGGTCGATCACGATCTTCAGCACTCCTGTGCACAACCACCCGATCGCGACCGCGGCGCCCGCCGCGAGGCCGGGCAGCACGCGACGCAACCGCACGGCCACGATGACAGCCAGCGCAGCACCGATCACCACCGCCGAAGTCGGCTGGAATCCCACCGCGACCGCCCGCGCGATCGCATCCCACGCGGGGGAGTGCAGCGAGTTCAACCACAGGTCGAACCCGATGCCGGCATCCGATCCGTGCACCGCGACGCCGACGACGACCGCGGCGGCGAGGCCGATCAGGGAGGCGATCACCGCGATGCGCAGTGATCTGCGCGTCCCCGGCCAACTCGGCAGTGCGTCCATGAGCATCCTCTCCGGCGCCCGCGATGAACCCCGCTTCATCCACCGTAGGAACGCGGGAACCACGGATTGTGAGAGGAGGCTGTGACGGGACTATGCATCGGCAGAAGCGCCGCCGCGCAGACGGATCGAGCGGATGCCGGGGTTGCGCAGCGGCATGATCATGAGCAGCGCCATCGCCCCGCCGTACAGGGCGAACGGCGCCCACAACGGCAGGATGCCTGCCAGCAGCCCGAACAGCGCCATGGCCGCGGGCATCAGGCAGTCATCGCCCAGCCGAAGGATCGATCCCAGCCGACCCAGGTAGTCCGGTGCGGCCGTCGCGGCGAACGTCGAGCTCAGCAGCGCCGACGCGAAACCGGCGGTGAAGCCGATGGTCAGGCAGCCTGCACCGACCACCACCGACGACCCGATCCCCAGAGCGATGATCCCCGCACCCTGCACCACCAGCGCGGCGAAGCCGCCGATGGCCTCCCGCTGCGGGCGCCGGCGCACCACGACCAGCGCGCCGATCATGGCGCCGCCGCCCACCAGCGCCTCGAACACGCCGACCGCCCCCGCTCCCCATCCTCGTGCGGTGGCCTGCAGGGGCAGCCCGATCGAGATGGCCGGACTCACCGCGAGGTTCAGCCCCGACAGGGCGATCACCAGCGTGCGCGTGGCCCGCTCCCGCCCCAGGTGCCGGAACCCGTCGGCCACCCCGCGCAGCACGCTCTGCTCGGCGGATGCCCGGGGGAGCGCGAAGCGCGGACGCAGCCACAGCACGATGAACACGATGACCACGACATAGGTCACGGTGTTGAGTGCGGCGCTGCCGGAGAGCCCGAACGCCGCCACCAGGAAGCCGCCCGCGGCGGATCCGGCCATGGTCCCGAGCCTGGACAGCGTCTGGCTGAGCGCCGAGTACGCCGGCAGATCCGCCGGTGCGACCAGCTGCCTCGGCATCGTGCCGGCGGCCGGCTCGAAGAACGCATCGCACAGCCCGAACGCGATCGACGCGATCAGCAGCAGCGCCACCGTCGGCGGCTCCGCCAGGCACCAGATCGCCACGGTCACCAGCACACCGACGCGCAGCACGTTGAACACGACCATGAGGCGGCGTGCATCCTTGCGGTCGGCGTACGCCCCGCCCACCAGCAGCACGATCGCGCGCGGCACGGTGCCCGCGGCGACCACGATCCCGGCCACCGCCGGCGAGGCGATCTGCACGGCCGTCCAGGCGAACGCGATCGTGAAGATGGCGTCACCGGCATCCGACAGCGCCTTGATCACGAGCCACGCCTGCACCAGGCGGTCTCGACGGAACGCCGGCGGTTCGCGCAACAGCGTGGGTTCAGCAGTCATCTCACGCCTCCGTCGGGAAGCCATGCGCGAAGAAGAACACCGGCATCCGCTCCTGGCCGTCCTCGCGGTCGATGCCGGACTTCCAGTCGTCCATCAGCGCGTTCACCCTGGCGTGCAGGTCGTTCAGCTCGCCCTGGGTGGCCCACGCCAGCGAATCCGTGCTGAAGCCATCGTGATCGCCGTGCGGCGACGACCGATGCCACCGCTGCAGCAGATCCAGCTGGTGCCGCACGTTCACGCGCATCGCCTCGCGGACCAGCAGTGCTTCGGAGGGGGAGTCGTAGTCACCGGTGGACCAGGTGAACGAGGTGCGGGCCAGCTGCCACCAGCTTGTGCGCCCGTCGCCGTCGGGCGCGTCGACCTGCTCGACCATGCCGGCCTTCTTCAGCATCCGCAGGTGATGGCTGATGCTGCCGACCTGTGCGTCCAGCGCGCGGGCGAGCGTGCCGACCTGTGTCGCGCCGTGCAGCAGCAGATGGTCGATCATGCGTCGCCGCAGAGGGTGCGCGATGGCGGTGATGACGGAGATGTGTTCCACGTGGGAAACGCTATGCGCGGGGATCAGAGCTCACAAGAGTTCTTGTATACCCCGGAAAGACGCGGATCTACCGATCGGTTGGGTCAGGGCGTCGGCAATCCGGTAGCATTGCCCGAGCGAGAGGGAGTATCCCGACATCGCGCAGATCGTCATCACGAGCACCATCAAAGCTGCTCCGGTCGCGCGACGCACCTCAGGGTGCGGGGAGAGACTTTCGGACTTCCGTCATCCCTCGAAAGGTCCTCCGCTCTTGGTCATCCCCATCTGGTTCGAGATCACCGCGATGATCGTGCTCACCGTGATCCTGCTCGGCGATCTGCTGCTGATCCTCAAGCGACCGCACATCCCCAGCACCAGGGAGTCCGCTCTCTGGGTGGTGTTCTACGTCGTGCTCGCACTCATCTTCGCGGGCGTGCTGTTCTTCGTCGGCGGCGCGAAGATCTCCCTCGACTTCCTCACCGGATGGGCGATGGAGTACAGCCTCTCCATCGACAACCTGTTCGTGTTCATCCTGATCATGACCCAGTTCTCGGTGCCACGCCGCTATCAGCAGGAAGCGCTGATGGCGGGCATCCTGATCGCGCTGGTGCTGCGAGGGATCTTCATCATCATCGTCGGCGCCGCCGTCGAGCATCTCAGCCCGATCTTCTACGTCTTCGGCGCGTTCCTGCTGTTCACCGCCATCCGGCAGGCGATGCCGGAGAAGGAGGCGGAGGATGCCCAGACCGAGAACTTCATCGTGCGGCAGATCCGCCGCGTGGTGCCGATCACCGAGGAGTACCACGGATCCAAACTGCGAGTGAAGGTCGACGGCAAGAAGATCTTCACCCCCATGCTGATCGTCTTCGTGTCGCTCGGCGTGACCGACCTGATGTTCGCGGTCGACTCGATCCCCGCCATCTTCGGCATCACCACGTACCCGTTCATCGTGTTCACCGCGAACGTGTTCGCGCTGATGGGCCTGCGGCAGCTGTACTTCCTGCTCGGCGACCTGCTCGAGAAGCTCAAGTACCTGCACTACGGGGTGGCCTTCATCCTGGGCTTCATCGGCGTGAAGCTCGTGCTGCACGCCATGCACGAGAACGAGCTGCCGTTCATCAACGGCGGGCAGCCCATCGAGTGGGCGCCGGACATCAACAACTGGGTGTCCCTGGGCGTGATCTTCGGCTCGATGGCCGTGGCCACCATCGCCAGCCTGGTCTCGTCGGCTCGCGAGAAGCGCGCTGCAACACGGGCCTGAGCGCTTCCGGTGCGCGGTAGACTGGCCCGCATGCGGCAGGTGGTTCTTCTCCTTAGCAGCCGCGGCGGGACCTCGATCTAGGCCTTCCTCGTCGCGGAGTCCATCGTGGGCCGACTCATCGAGCCATAAGGAAGACCGCATGACCATCAGCACGTCACCGCGCACCCTCGCCGAGAAGGTGTGGGACGACCACCTCGTCGTCAAGGGCGAAGCCGGCGAGCCCGACCTCATCTACATCGACCTGCACCTGATCCACGAGGTCACCAGCCCGCAGGCGTTCGACGGCCTGCGCGCAGAAGGGCGCCCGCTGCGCCGCGTCGATCTCACCATCGGCACCGAGGACCACAACACCCCGACGCTGAACATCGACAAGCCCATCGCCGACCTCACGAGCCGCACCCAGATCGAGACGCTGCGCCGCAACGCCGCCGAATTCGGCGTGCGGCTGCACTCGCTGGGCGACGTCGAGCAGGGAATCGTGCACGTCGTCGGCCCCCAGCTGGGCCTGACCATGCCCGGCATCACGGTGGTCTGCGGCGACTCGCACACCTCCACGCACGGCGCCTTCGGCGCCATGGCGTTCGGCATCGGCACCAGTGAGGTCGAGCACGTCATGGCCACGCAGACGCTGCCGCTGAAGCCCTTCAAGACCATGGCCATCAACGTCGAGGGCGAGCTGCGCCCCGGCGTGACCGCCAAGGACATCATCCTGGCCGTGATCGCGAAGATCGGCACCGGCGGGGGACAGGGCTACGTGCTCGAGTACCGCGGCAGCGCCATCCGCGCCCTCTCCATGGAGGGCAGGATGACCATCTGCAACATGTCGATCGAGGCCGGCGCCCGCGCCGGCATGGTCGCGCCCGACGAGACCACCTTCGCCTACCTGAAGGGGCGCCCGCACGCCCCTGCCGGGCAGGACTGGGAGGATGCCGTCGCGTACTGGCGCACGCTCCCCACCGATGCGGATGCCGTGTTCGACGCCGAGGTGGACATCGACGCGGCCGAGCTGGAGCCCTTCGTCACCTGGGGCACCAACCCCGGTCAGGGCAGTTCGCTGTCGGCATCCGTCCCCGACCCCGCCGACATCGCCGACGCCAATGCGCGAGCCGCCGCCGAACGGGCGCTGAAGTACATGGACCTCGCCCCCGGCACGCCGCTGAAGGATGTGAAGGTCGATGCCGTGTTCATGGGCTCCTGCACCAACAGCCGCATCGAGGATCTGCGCGCGTTCGCGTCGGTCATCAAGGGCAAGAAGAAGGCCGACGGCGTGCGCGTGATGGTCGTTCCGGGTTCGGCCCGTGTGCGGCTGGAGGCCGAGGCGGAGGGGATCGACAAGATCGTCGAGGACTTCGGCGCGGAATGGCGCTTCGCAGGCTGCTCGATGTGCCTGGGCATGAACCCCGACCAGCTGGCACCCGGTGAGCGCTGCGCATCCACCTCGAACCGCAATTTCGAGGGCCGGCAGGGCAAGGGCGGCCGGACGCACCTCGTCTCGCCCCTGGTTGCGGCGGCCACCGCCATCCGCGGCACCCTGTCCAGCCCGAGCGACCTGGAGGCCTGAGCACCATGGAGAAGTTCACCACCCACACCGGCGTCGCAGCCCCGCTGAAGCGCTCGAACGTCGACACCGACCAGATCATCCCCGCCGTCTTCCTCAAGCGCGTCACCAAGACGGGCTTCGAGGACGCGCTCTTCCACGAATGGCGCAAGGACCCGGAATTCGTGCTCAACCAGGCGCCGTTCCAGCACGCATCCGTCCTCGTCGCCGGCCCCGACTTCGGCACCGGCTCCAGCCGTGAGCACGCCGTCTGGGCGCTGCGCGACTACGGCTTCCGGGTGGTGCTGAGCCCCCGCTTCGCCGACATCTTCCGCGGCAACTCCGGCAAGCAGGGCCTGCTGGCCGCCACCGTCGACGAGGCCGACATCGAGCGCATCTGGGCGCTCATCGACGAGGAGCCCGGTCGTGAGATCACGGTCGACCTCGAGGCGCGCACCGCCACCGTCGCCGACTTCCAGGTCGGGATCGGGATCGACGATTACACTAGGTGGCGGCTCCTCGAGGGGCTCGATGACATCGGGCTCACCCTGCGCAACGAAGACAAGATCGCGCAGTTCGAGGCCCGCCGCGAGTCGTGGCGGCCGCGCACGCTTCCTGTTCGCTAGGACGAGACGTGCGGTGGGCCGGGGGCCAGAAGCCCCCGCGGCGCCAGCCGTGATTGGATGAGAGATCTGCGGCCACCGCCGCGTCTGTCCTGATGAAGAAGAGGCCCGAATGACGACACCGCTCCGCGATGCTGCAGTTGACGAGGCTCCGGTTCCCACCGGATCCGTGCTCGCGATCCGCGGAGGCCGGCCGCTGAGTGGCCGCGTCGACGTGAAGGGCGCGAAGAACCTGGCCACGAAGGCCATGGTCGCCGCTCTCCTGGGCGAGGACACCAGCACGCTGCGCGATGTGCCGGACCTCAGCGATGTCGCCGTCGTGCGCTCGCTGCTCGAGGTGCACGGAGTCCGCGTCACCCCCGGTGACGAGGAGGGCTCGCTGGTCTTCGACCCGCGCGATGTCGAATCCGCCCACTACGAGGAGATCGATGCCCACGCCGGCGCCTCCCGCATCCCGATCCTGTTCTGCGGTCCGCTGCTGCACAAGCTCGGCCAGGCGTTCATCCCCGACCTCGGCGGGTGCCGCATCGGCGACCGCCCCATCGACTTCCACCTCGACGCCCTGCGCAAGTTCGGCGCCATCGTGGAGAAGCAGCCCAGCGGCATCCGCCTCTCCGCACCGCACGGGCTCAAGGGCGCGAACATCCACCTGCCCTACCCGAGCGTCGGCGCCACCGAACAGGTGCTGCTGACGGCCGTGCGCGCCCAGGGCACCACCGAGCTGCGCAACGCCGCCATCGAGCCCGAGATCATGGATCTGATCGCCGTGCTGCAGAAGATGGGCGCCATCATCTCCTACGAGCCCAACCGCGTGATCCTCATCGAGGGTGTGGAGACGCTGCGGGGCTACGACCACCGGTGCATCTTCGACCGCAACGAGGCCGCCTCGTGGGCGTGCGCGGCGCTGGCGACCGATGGCGAGATCTTCGTCGGCGGCGCCAAGCAGCAGGAGATGCTCACCTTCCTCAACGTCTTCCGCAAGGCCGGCGGCTGGTTCGACATCAAGGAGGACGGGATCCTCTTCCGTCGCGCAGGCGAGCTGAAGCCGGTCGTCGTCGAGACCGACGTGCACCCCGGCTTCATGACCGACTGGCAGCAGCCGCTGATCGTCGCGCTGACCCAGGCCCACGGGCGCTCGACCGTGCACGAGACCGTGTACGAGAACCGGTTCGGCTTCACGCAGGCGCTGGTCAAGATGGGCGCCGACATCGTCGTGCACCCGCACGGACTGCAGGACGGGCCCCGTCGCGTCCCGCGCCGCGAACTGGAGCAGGCCGCGGTCATCACCGGTCCCACGCCGCTGCACGGCGCCGACATCGTCGTGCCCGACCTGCGCGGCGGGTACAGCCACGTGATCGCGGCGCTGACCGCGGAGGGCGAGTCGGTCGTCTCCGGTGTCGACATCCTCAGCCGCGGCTACGAGAAGTTCCTCGACAAGCTGCGGGCGCTGGGCGCCGACTTCGACGTCGTCCGGTGATCTGATGGCTGCTTCCGAGCGGAGCCGGCCGAGCCTGTTCTGGCCGCTGGCGGTGATCGTCATCCCGCTGGTGTCGATCCTGGCGAAGATCACGACGACGGATGCCCACAAGCTGCCCCGCGAGGGCGCGTTCGTGCTGGCACCCAACCACTACTCCGAGTTCGACCCGCTGGTGGTGGCCATCTCCGTGTTCCGCACGGGGCGGTTGCCGCGGTTCATGGCGAAGGAGAGCCTGTTCCATGTTCCCGTGGTGGGGTGGGTCCTGAAGAGGACCGGCATGATCCCGGTGGCGCGAGCGTCGTCGGCATCCGCCGCCAAGCAGACCATGAAGCAGTCCCGCGAGCTCGTCGAGCACGGGCGCGGCGTGATCGTGTACCCGGAGGGCACGCTCACCCGCGACCCCCAGCTGTGGCCGATGCGCGGGAAGTCCGGCGCGGTGCGCCTGGCGCTGGCCGGCGACATCCCCCTGATCCCGATGGCGCAGTGGGGCACCCAGCACATCATGGGCAGGTACCAGAAGGGACTGAGCCTGTGGCCGCTGCGCAAGCGCGTGCGGGTGCTGGTGGGAGACCCCGTCGATCTGTCGGACCTGAGGGGCCGGGCGGGCGAGCAGGCCGCCATCAACGAGGCGAACGACCGGCTGATGTCCGCGATCACCGCTCTGCTGGAGCAGCTGCGTGACGAGAAGGCGCCCGCGAAGCGGTGGAATCCCGCCGAGCACGGGCAGAGGGAGACGGGTCGCCTTGACTCCTAAACGCGTGCCGGCCGCGTCCGGCACGAGGGCGACCGTCGTCGGAGCAGGCAGCTGGGGGACCACCTTCGGCAAGATCCTCGCCGACGGCGGCGCGCAGGTCACCATGTGGGCGCGGCGCCCCGAGCTCGCCCAGGAGATCTCCGAGGCCAAGCGCAATTCGCGCTACCTTCCCGGCATCAACCTGCCGCGCACCATCACCGCCACGCACGAGCTGTCCCGGGCGCTCGACGGCGCGGAGCAGGTCTACCTGTGCGTGCCCAGCCAGACGCTCCGCGAGAACCTCAAGGCGCTGCGCCCGCTGCTGGCCGACGGCGAGCAGCCCATCGTCAGCCTCATGAAGGGCGTGGAGCGCTCCTCTGGCCTGCGCATGAGTCAGGTCATCGAGCAGGAGATGCGCTGCGACCCGCTGCGCATCGCCGTGGCCTCCGGCCCGAACCTGGCGCTGGAGATCGCCCGTGAGCAGCCCACCGCGGCCGTCATCGCGTCGCGCAGCCAGGAGACCGCGGATGCCGTGGCCCGCACCGTGCGCAACCGGTACTTCCGCTCGTTCGTGAACACCGACGTGATCGGCACCGAGTTCGGCGGAGTGCTGAAGAACCTCATCGCGGTGGCGATCGGCATCGTCGACGGCGTCGGGTACGGCGAGAACACGAAGGCGTCGATCATCACGCGCGGACTCGTGGAGATGACCGACTTCGCGGTCGCGAACGGCGCCCAGCCCGAGACCCTGCAGGGCCTGGCGGGCCTGGGAGACCTGATCGCGACCTGCCAGTCGCCGCTGAGCCGCAACAACACCGCGGGGCGCCTACTGGGCCAGGGCTACGGCTTCCAGGACGTGATCAAGCAGATGAACCAGACCGCAGAGGGCCTGGCATCCGTCGCCCCGATCCTGCAGCTCGCGCACGAGGCGGACGTCTTCATGCCCATCGTGGAACAGGTGAAGATGGTGCTCGACGGCAAGATGGATCCCCGCGACATCGCGCCGCACCTGACCACCGACGACGACACTCCGCAGGAGGAGAGAACCAATCATGGACAAGCAGACGGTGGCGGTGCTCTTCGGCGGGCGTTCCAGCGAGCACTCGATCAGTTCCGCAACGGCGGGCGGAGTGCTGGCGGCCATTGACCGCGACCGCTACGACGTGATCCCCGTCGGGATCACCCGCGACGGAGCCTTCGTCCTCGAGCAGGACGACCCCGCGCGCTTCGCGCTGGATCCCGAGCACATGCCCGAGGTCGTCGACAACGGCACCCGCATCCGCTGGCCGCAGCCCAGCGGCGATCGCACGCTGCGCGCGGTGCTCGCCGACGGCTCGTCGGTCGATCTCGGCGAGATCGACGTGGTCCTGCCGCTGCTGCACGGCCTGCACGGCGAGGACGGCGCCATCCAGGGATTCTTCGACGTGCTGGACGTGCCGTACGCCGGCGGCGGCATCCTGGACTCCGCGGTCTGCCTGGACAAGCACTTCACCAAGCTGGCGCTGTCGGCGGCCGGCATCTCGGTCGCGCCGGGCATCACCGTGCGCCAGGCGGAGTGGGATGCCGATCCCGAGAGCATCCGCGAGAAGGTGCGCGCGCTGGGTGAGACCGCGTTCGTCAAGCCTGCCAGCGCCGGTTCCAGCGTCGGCGTCTCGCGGGTCGACGGGGGAGAGGGGATCGACGAGGCCTTCCGCATCGCGTTCGACGAGGACGCCAAGGTGCTCGTGGAGTCCCGGGTGGCAGGACGCGAGATCGAGGTGGGCGTGCTGGCCGGTCGCGGCAGTGAGCGGGCACGGGCGTCGCTCCCCGGCGAGGTGGTGCTGACCACCCGCAGCTTCTACGACTTCGAGGGCAAGTACCTCGGCGGCGAGGGCGTGGACATCGTCTGCCCGGCCGAACTCGACGACGACCTCATCGCACGACTGCGGGAGACCGCCGTGCGCGCGTTCGAGGCCGTGGACGGCACCGGTCTGGCGCGCGTGGACTTCTTCGTCACTCCCGACGGCGAACTGGTCGTCAACGAGCTGAACACCATGCCGGGGTTCACCCCGATCTCGATGTTCCCGAAGTGCTGGATCGCCTCGGGCATGACCTACTCCGAGCTGATCACCGAGCTCATCGAGGCCGGCCTCAGCAAGTAGGGCCTACTTCGGCAGTCCCTCCGGCGCGATGCACGCGCTGGTCGCCTTGATGGTGCGGATGCCGCTGACGAGGCCGCTGTTGGAGAGCACCTCGTTGGCGCCGATCAGCTTGGTGTCCACGAACACCTGCACGGCGGGGTCGCGGCCGTAGGTGGTCATGCGCATCTTCGGCGCCTGGGAGTCGTCGACGAGCCAGTCGACGCCGTCCAGCGTGACGCACTGCAGATCGGCGGTCGGCCCCGGAACCGCGACGCCGCAGGCGACGATCACGGCTGTCGGCTCGCCGTAGGCGCCGGTGGCCTGGGCATCGGTCCAGCGCCGCTGCATGTCGCCGATGGTGTTGGGAAGCCGCACCGTCACCTCGGCGCAGGCGGGATTGTCGGCGTCCGGAGCGGGTTTCAGTGCGACCGTGCTCGAGCATCCGGTGAGGGCGAGAAGGGTCAGCGCCCCGGCTACCAGGGCGAGACGTCGAAGCATGATTCCAGGCTACCGTTGACAGCATGGCATCCGACCCAGACGGCGACCCTCGCATCGGCGACATCTCGGAGGGGACCGTGCTGCGGACCATCCTCGCCCGGACGTCGACGGCCGCGCACGCGCTGCTGGGACCGGGCGATGATGCGGCCGTGATCGCCGCTCCGTCGGCGTCGGTCGTCGCCACCACCGACACGCTCGTCGATGGCCCGGACTTCCGGACGGCGTGGTCCAGCGGCTACGACCTGGGCTGGAAGGCCGCGGCGGTCAACCTCGCCGACGTCGCCGCCATGGGTGCGGCACCCACGGCACTGCTGGTGGCGCTGGCGGTTCCCCGTGACGTCCGGCTGTCCTTCGTCGCGGCGATGGCCGACGGCTTCCGCGAGGCCTGCGACGCGCTGGCGCCCGGGTGCGCGGTCGTGGGCGGCGATCTCACGGTCTCCGAGCTGCTGATGATCGCCGTGACCGCGCTCGGAGACCTGGGCGGTCGTTCCGCCGTCACGCGCTCCGGCGCACGACCTGGCGATGTCGTCGCCCTCGCCGGCGAGTTGGGTGCGGCCGCCGCGGGTCTGGAGACTCTTTTCGGGGTGTTCCGCGACGGCGAGACGCCGATCGCCGTCGACCCGGATGCCCTGGACGAGGCCTCGCGCCGCGGGCTGGAGCGTCAGCTGCGCCCGCTGCCGCCGATCGCGCTCGGACCCGTCGCGGCGGATGCCGGTGCCACCGCCATGATGGATGTCTCGGACGGGCTGTCCATCGACGCCGGCCGGATGGCGGATGCCTCGGGGGTGTGCATCGACTTCGACGGCGCCGCGCTGGACGAGCTGTCCTTCGGCGGGAACCGCTCACGCGCACTGGCCGGGGGAGAGGACCACGGCCTGCTGGCGGCCTTTCCCGCGGATCGCCCGTTGCCTGCGGGCTTCCACCGCATCGGCACGGTCATCGCGCGCGGCGAGCACGGGCTGCTGCTGGACGGCACCCCGATTCCCCCCTCGGGCTGGGACCCCTACCGCGACTGGGACGGCGTGACTGCCGGCTGAGCCCACCAGACCGCGGTGTCGCCGTAGGTCTTCTCGCGCAGCAGGGTCAACCCCGCGGCATCCAGCTCTGGTGCGTTCGAGCGCTTGGCCCGCTCGATGACCACGACGGCGTCCTCGGACAGCAGCGGCGCGAGCGCCGCCAGGTCGGCGGTCATGGCCGCGTCGTCGAGGTCGTACGGCGGGTCGGTGAACACCAGGTCGAAGGGTCCGCTCGCGCGACCCAGGAACGTCCGGACGGCGCTCTGGTGCACCTTCGCCGCACCCGCGGCTCCCAGCGACTTCGCGACGGCGTTGACATTGCGACCGACGACGGATGCCGCCGGCCGTGAGCGCTCCACCAGGTCGACGTGCGCCGCGCCGCGGCTCCAGGCCTCCAGCCCCAGCGCGCCGCTGCCCGCGTACAGGTCCAGCACGCGGGCCCCGTCGATGGCATCCATCGACTCGAGCGCGCCGAAGACCGACTCCCGAACGCGGTCGCTGGTGGGGCGGGTGCCGGCGTCGGGCACGTCGAGTCGGATGCCGCGCGCGGCACCCGCGATGATCCTGGTCACGCGATCACGATACCGGCACGCCGGTTGCGCGGGCCGACGTCGGCGGCCCTCCCTAGACTCGGAGCATGTCCTTCTCGCTCGAGACGCCGCTGAGCACGGCCCTCGGCGCATCCACGGCCAAGACCCTGGATCGCGCCTTCGGCATGACGACGGTGGGCGAGCTGCTCGGGCACTACCCGCGCCGCTACGCGGACCGCGGAGAGCTGACGCCCATCGAGCACCTGCCCATCGGCGAGACCGTCACGATCGTGGCCGAGGTGCTCTCCACCAATCCGCGCATGATGAAGAACCGCCGTGGGGCCATGCTCGAAGTCATGATCGGCGACGGCGTCGGTCAGATGTCCCTGACGTTCTTCGCCAAGAACCTCGGCCAGGCGGAGTGGCGGGCGAAGGAGCTGCGCGTCGGTCGGCGCGGCATCTTCTCGGGCAAGGTCAGCGTCTTCAACAAGAGGGTGCAGTTCGCGCACCCCGACTACCAGCTCTTCGACGACGACGAGTCGGCTCACCGTCAGGCCGACGCGCTGCAGGACGTGCCGATCCCCATCTATCCGGCGACCTCCGCCATGCAGAGCTGGCAGATCGCGAAGGTCGTGGGTGTCGTGCTCGACCAGTTGGGCGACGTGCACGATCCGCTCTCCGATGACCTCCGCAAGCGGGAGGGGCTGCTGACCGCGCGTGAGGCGCTGATGAGCATCCATCGCCCGCACCGCAGGGCCGACATCGAACCCGCCGTGCGCACCCTGCGCATGCATGAGGCGCTGGTGCTGCAGACCGCGCTGCTGCAGCAGCGCAATCTGATCCGCTCGCTGGTCGCCACTCCTCGCGCGGCGGCAGCCGGCGGGCTGCTGGAGCGGTTCGACGCGTCGCTGCCGTTCACGCTCACGGCCGATCAGCAGCGTGTCGGCTCCGAGATCGCCGCCGACCTCGCGGCGTCCCGGCCGATGAACAGGCTCATCCAGGGCGAGGTCGGCTCGGGCAAGACCCTCGTGGCGCTGCGCGCCATGCTGCAGGTCGCCGAGTCCGGCGGGCAGTCCGCGCTCATCGCCCCGACCGAGGTGCTGGCCGCCCAGCATCTGCGCTCGATCACGCGGATGCTGGGCCCCGATGCCTCGGCCGAACTGATCCCCACGCTGCTGACCGGGCAGATGTCGGCTCCCGAACGCCGCCGGGCGGCTCTGCGCGTGGCATCCGGTCAGTCGCTGATCGTGATCGGCACGCACGCCCTGCTGTCCGAGAAGACCACTTTCGCCGACCTGGCGCTGGTGGTGGTCGACGAGCAGCACCGCTTCGGCGTCGAGCAGCGCGAGATGCTGCGTGCCAAGGGCACCGCTCCGCACGCCATCGTCCTCACCGCCACGCCCATCCCGCGCACGGTCGCGATGACGGTCTTCGGTGACCTGGACACCTCCGTCATCCAGACGATGCCCGCGGGACGCGCGGGCATCAGCACGTTCGTGGCGCCGCTGGCCGAGCATCCGGAGTGGTTCCAGCGGGTGTGGGACAGATCGGGCGAGGAGATCGCGCAGGGCAGGCAGGTGTTCGTCGTGTGCGCGGCCATCGACACGGCATCCGACTCGGTCGAGGCCGACGATGCGCCGCCGCCGGAGGATGTCGAGGGCAGGGGGCCTCGCTGGGGCGTGGTGCAGCTCGACCAGCTGCTGGCCACGCATCCCGTGCTGGGTTCCGTCCGTCGCGCCATCCTGCACGGCAAGATGCCGTCCGACGAGAAGGATGCCATCATGCGGGCATTCGCGCGCGGCGAGATCGACATGCTGGTGGCGACCACGGTCATCGAGGTCGGCGTCGACGTGCCCAACGCCTCGACCATGGTCGTGATGGATGCCGATCGCTTCGGCGTGTCGCAGCTGCACCAGCTGCGCGGTCGCGTCGGTCGCGGGGGAGTACCGGGGCTGTGCCTGCTGGTCACCGAGGCCGAAGCGGGAACTCCCGCGCGTGAGCGGGTGGAGGCCGTCGCTGCGACGCTGGACGGCTTCGAGCTGGCGGAGGTCGACCTCGAGCTGCGCGGGGAGGGCGATGTGCTGGGCGCCGCCCAGGCGGGAGCGAAGTCGTCGCTGCGTCTGCTGCGCGTGGTGAAGGATGCCGGACTCATCGCCTACGCGCGCGACATCGCCGCCGACATCCTGCGCGACGACCCGATGCTCACCGGGCATCCCGGGCTGCGCGTGGCCATCCAGGAGCGCGTCAGCGACGAGGACCGGGCGGCTCTCAGCAAGAACTGAGGGCGGCAGGGCCTAGGCTGGCGGTGTGCTTGTACTGAGCGAACGGAGAGAGTCGAAGTGCCTGTACTGAGCGAACGGAGAGAGTCGAAGTGAACAGCCGGATCGCCGTCGTCCCTGGTTCCTTCGACCCGCCCACACTCGGTCACCTCGATGTGATCCGTCGTGCGGCGCGGCTGTACGACGAACTGCATGTGCTGGTGGTGCACAACCCCGGCAAGGCGGCCATGCTGCCCATCGCCCAGCGGTTGAGCCTGCTCGAGCAGTCCATCGCTGAGGCCGGCGTGGAGGGGCATATCATCGTGGGCTCCTGGAGCATGGGCCTGCTCGTCGACTACGCGCGCGATGTCGACGCCGGGGTGCTCGTCAAGGGCATCCGCTCTCAGGTCGATGTGGCCTACGAGTCGCCGATGGCCATCGTGAACCGCCACCTCGCCGACATCGAGACGGTGTTCCTGCTGCCCGACCCCGCGCACGCGATGGTCTCCAGCTCGCTTGTGCGCCAGGTGGCATCCCTCGGCGGAGACGTCACGCCGTTCGTGCCGCCCGTGGTGGCGACCTTCCTCGACACCGGCGCTCGCGGACTCTGACGCACCGCTCCGGCGCCTCTCAGCCGGAGTGCCGGTAGTATTGCGGGGTGAGAAACCGCGTCAACGGACCATTCGTGCTGCCTGTCCGCGACATCGTCCGCCAGCCCGGCGAGATGCGCGAGCACCGCTTCTCGGTGACCCTCGAAGACAAGTGGGGCGAGGGGATCGTGGCCGTCGAGGCCGGCGAGACCGTCGACCTCGACGTGCGTCTCGAGTCGGTGCACGAGGGCATCCTGGTCTCTGGAACCGCGGATTCCGACTACGCCGGAGTGTGCGGACGGTGCCTCACTGACATCACCGCGCCTGTCGAAGTCGAGTTCCAGGAGCTTTTCGCGTATCCTGGAGACGAGGAAGCTGACTTCGAAGTTCAAGACGACCACGTGGATCTTGAAACTCTGGTCAGGGATGCGGTTGTATTGTCGCTTCCGTTCCAGCCGGTGTGTCAGCCGGATTGCCCGGGTCTCGATCCGAACACGGGTGAGAAGCTGGCCGTGAGCACCGACGCAGAGAGCCCCGCTCCTATCGATCCTCGATGGAGTGCGCTCCGACAGATCACAGACCAGGACGCCCCGGCAGGAAGCCGCGGCGCCGAGAAAGAAGAGAGCTAGTCATGGCCGGTAACCCCCCGAAGCGCAAGGTCTCCCGTTCCAACACCCGCAGCCGTCGCGCGCAGTGGAAGGCCGAAGCCCCCGCTCTGGTGAAGACCATCGAGAACGGCAAGGTCGTCTACAGCCGCCCGCACCAGGCGAAGGTCGTCACCGACTCGCAGGGCACCGAGCTGTTCCTGGAGTACAAGGGCCGCAAGGTCGCTGACGTCTGATCAGCATGATCATGGCGGAGGATTCCGCGGGAGCTCAGGCTCTCATTCAGAAGCTGGGCGTCGACATCGACGCCCAGCTTCTTGAACGAGCGCTGACGCATCGCTCGTACGCGTATGAGCACGGCGGCATCCCGCACAATGAACGACTCGAGTTCCTCGGGGACTCGGTGCTGGGCATCGCGGTCACCGTGATGCTGTTCACCGGCAACCCCGATCTTCCCGAGGGCCAGCTGGCGAAGCGGCGCGCGAGCGTCGTCTCCACGGTCGCACTGGCCGAGGTCGCCCGCAGCATCGGACTGGGCGCGTTCCTGCGCCTGGGGCGCGGCGAGGAGCAGACCGGCGGACGCGACAAGGACTCGATCCTGGCCGACACCATGGAGGCCGTCTTCGGCGCCACCTACCTGTCGGCGGGTCCGGATGCCGCGGAGGAACTGGTGCTGCGCCTGACCGAACCGCTGCTGGCCGACCCCGAGCGCTATGGCGCGGCGATGGACCCGAAGACCAGCCTGCAGGAGCTGGCCGCACGCCTGGGCAGGCCGGCACCGGTGTACTCGGTCGCCTCGTCGGGCCCGGATCACAACCGCAGCTTCACAGCCACCGTCACGGTGGGCGACTACACGAGCACCGGTACGGGATCGAGCAAGAAGACCTCCGAGATGGCGGCAGCTCTGACGGCCTGCCGCGAGCTCAGCGACCGCACCGCCGAGACCACGGTTGCCTGAGCTTCCCGAGGTCGAGGTCGTCCGCGCGGGTCTTGCGCCCGCCGTGGTCGGCGCGCTCGTCACGGCCGTCGACGTGCTCGACGAGCGCGCACTCACCCGGCATCCGCGGGGAGCGAGCGACTTCGTCGCTCGGCTGGAGGGCCGCACGGTCACCGCGGCCGCGCGCCGCGGCAAGTTCCTCTGGCTGCCGCTGGACGGAGATGCGGATGCCGTGGTCGCACACCTCGGCATGAGCGGGCAGCTGCTGCTCCGAACTCCGGACGCCACTGCCGAGCGCCACGAGCGCATCCGGCTGCACATCGAGCATCCGCAGCACGGCCGGTTGGCGATCGTGTTCGCCGACCAGCGCACCTTCGGGTCACTGGCCCTGGACGAGCTGCAGGACACACCGGACGGCGCGCCGGCAGGGCTCGGCACCGATGCGGCGCGCGTGCCCTCGCAGGTCGCGCACATCGCGAGGGATGCCCTGGACCCGGCGTTCGACGACGCCGCGTTCGTGGTGGCCGTGCGCCGGCGCGCCAGCGCGATCAAGCGCATCCTGCTGGATCAGACCCTGGTCAGCGGCATCGGCAACATCTACGCCGACGAGTCGCTGTGGGCCGCTCGCATCCACCCCGAGACCCAGGGCCGTGCGCTGTCCGCACAGGCGGTGCGCCGGCTCCTGGCCGAGGTTCGGCTGGTGCTGCAGAAGGCGCTGGCCGAAGGCGGCACGAGCTTCGACGCGCAGTACGTCAACGTCAACGGGCAGGCGGGTTACTTCGCGCACTCCCTGAACGCCTACGGTCGCGGGGGAGAGCCCTGCCCGCGGTGCGGCGGCCCCATTCGCCGCGAGGCGTTCATGAACCGCTCGAGCCACTACTGCCCGCGCTGCCAGCGGCGGCGCTGAGTTCGAGGAGCCGTTCGAGCATCGCCTGCAGCTGGCCGGACCGGATGAATCCTTCGATGTGTCCGTCGCTGAACCGCTCGCCGCGGAACAGGTAGGTGAACCAGGTGGCGAGATCGCTCGAGGATGCAGAAGCGATCGGCGTCCGGCGCACGGCCTCGATGTGCTCGAGATACTCGAAGTCGGAGCCGGTGACCTCGAGCGCCGCCATCAGCGCGACCATCACAGGCTGCGGGTACTTCGGCCATGCGAGCGTCCGGGAACCGTCTGCCTGCAGCACGGACGGCTGCCACTCCGGCATTCCCCGCCCATCGCGGAGCACAGTGAGCCCTCTGCCGATCGTCACGAGTTCTCTGCGCATCGCATCCATTCTCCCGCGCCCGGCGCGCAGGTCAGTCCGCATAGGCTGGTGCGGTGAGCGAGAAGTCCGGCATCCCCCTGGCAATCGACATCTTCGCGACGGCGGATGCCGCGGACGAGATCGTCTCCGTGATGCACCGCGCCTTCGCGGAGTACACCGCGAAGGGCGAGACGTCCGGTGCGATGCTGGAGACCCCGCAGACCCTGCGCGAGGAGCTCGCCGCGGGAACGCGCATCGCCGTGATGCGTGAGCACGGCGAGATCATCGCATCCGTCAAGCATGCGCCGGCGGGTGACGGCACGCTGTACTTCAGCCGTCTGGCCGTGGATCCTGCGCACCGGGGGCACGGCGTGGCGAGAGAGCTCGTCCGCGCGCTGCGCGCCCAGGCACAGGCGGAGAGCCTGCAGGGCCTGTCCTGCACCGTGCGCGCGGGTGAGGCGGGCAACATCGCCCTCTACGAGCACCTCGGCATGCGGATCACGTCGCAGGGGACCCGCGTCAGCCGGACGGGCGCGACCCTCGCCGTCGTGACGATGCGCGATGGAGACGGCAACTCGTCGGTCGGCGCCACGAGTCTGCACGGCGAATCCGCCACCGTCGTGCGCACCGCGGAGGTGCTGGGGCGATGACCCGGCACGCACTCATCACGGGCGCTGCGGGAGGCATCGGCCGCGCCATCGCCACAGCGCTCGCACCCACGCATCACATCCACCTCGTCGGCCGCAGCCGCGACCCGCTCGAGCACCTCGCCGCAGCCCTGCCCTCGGCATCCGTTCATGTCGCCGACCTCGGCGATGCGGCGCAGATCGCCGAGCTCGCTTCCGGCATCGCCACTCTGGATGTCCTCGTGCACAGTGCCGGAGTGCTGCACATGGGGACGACCGAGGAGCTCACTCCCGAGCAGTGGCGGGAGAGCCTGGAGATCAACGTGCTGGCTCCCGTCGAGCTGACCCGGGCGCTGCTGCCCGCCCTGCGTCGCGCGGCGGGTCAGGTGCTGCTCATCAACTCCGGCCTCGGGCACCGCACGATGCCGGGCGGCGGGGCGTACAGCGCCAGCAAGTTCGCGCTGCGCGCCTTCGCCGACACGCTCCGGCAGGAGGAGTCGCCGCACGGCATCCGCATCACCTCGGTCCACCCCGGCCGGGTCGCCACTCCCATGCAGGAGCAGCTGCGTGCCTGGGAGGGGCAGCCGTACGACGGCGAGGCGTGGATCCGGCCCGAGCAGGTGGCGGATGCCGCACGGACGATCGTGAACCTCGATCGCAACGCGGACATCACCACCCTCGACATCACTCCGGCGCCTCGTCGCTGATCAGTCCAGCCGCTTCTGCCAGGCGCCGCTGTACGCCTGGGGCACGAAGCCCATCCGCTCGTTGATGTCGAGCATCGGCCGGTTCTCCTCGGCGTTGAACGTGGTGATCTTCGGCGAGCGCGGTGCGATCTCCTGCTGGCGCAGGATTCCTGCGCACTTCACCACCGTGCCGAGGCGGTGACCGCGGTGCTCGCGCAGCACCAGCGTGCAGTACTGGTGCGTGACACCGGTGGGATCGGCGCCGATCACCAGCTCGTTGAACGCGGCGAGCGCGCCGGTGGGGACGTGCTGCACGGCGACGACCGACACGGTCTGCCCACCGTCGACGAACTGCGCGTCGCGACGGGAGATCCGGTCGGCATCCCAGATCTCCTCGTCCACGTCCAGACCGCCGCTCGGCACGTCGGTCGACATCCGCGACAGCGCCCACGCATACCCGTCGCGCCACTCCGGCGGCGTCGGCAGCGTCCACTCCACGACGCGATAGTCGTCCCCGGCGATGGCCAGCGCCTCCGCCAGCATCCGGCTGATCGGCGCGAGATCGGCGTGCAGATCGAAGGCACTGCTGCGCTCCACCTGCTCCAGCTCGAAACCGTTCTCTGCGAGCAGTCGCGCATGCGGGCTGTTCGACACCGACCCCCAGCCGGTCCTCGGCATCAGCGGATCGACGCCCGGATCCGTCTCGTGCAGCGTCCACGCCTGCATCACCCGACGCCCCAGCGCGCGCACCTCCTGCTCGGCGTGATCCAACAGCGCCTGCTCCACGCCGTGGCCCCAGTGCTCCGGCAGCACCATGATGTCGACCTCCGCACTGGTCGGCTCGGCCAGCGCGTGGCGGACGCGCACTGCCCCGACGATCTCGCCGTGGATGCGCGCGATGAAGATGCGATTGATGCTGTCCGTGCGGTCCTGCCACATCGGCAGCAGCTGCTCAGGCGTGTACGCGAAGTCGTCCAGGCCCGTGTCGCTGCGGCACACCGCGTTGTTCAGCCCGGTGACAGCGTGGAAGTCCGCGGCGTCGACGCTGTCCACCAGCGCGGGCACGGTCATCTCGGTGATGACCGGCCCCATGAGCGTCCTCGTCATGCGATCTCCTTCTTCCAGGCGCCCTCGTAGGCGAAGGGCGTGAAGCCGATGGCCTCGTTGATGTCGAGCATCGGCCGGTTCTGCTCGGCGTTGTACGTGATGATGCGACCGGAGGCGGGGAACCGCTCATGCCACGACAGCAGGCCCGCGGTCTTCACGAGCATCCCGAGCCGGTTGCCGCGGTGCTCGGCCAGCACGAGCGTGTCGTACTGGTGCCCGGTGCCGGCATGATCCGGTCCGATCGCGAGCTCGTTGAAGGCGCACAGTTCGCCGGTGTCCACGCTCTCGGCCGCCGTCACCCGCACGGACCAGCCGCGCTCGGCGAACCGGCCGTCCTGCTCGGCCACGCGTGCGGCATCCCAGATCTCCACGGGAAGATCCAGGTCGCCCTCGGGCACGTCGGTCGACATCCGCGACTTGAGCCATGCATAGCCGTCCACCCGCTCTGCGGGGGTCGGCAGCATCCACTGCACGATCCGATATCCGGCGGCGAGCTCCGCGGCCCGGGCGCGCAGCGCCTCCAGGCCGCGGAGACCCGCGGGAGTGAATATGAACTCGCTGCCGCGGTCCACCTGCTCCACGCGATAGCCGTGGCGCAGCAGGAACCGGGCGGTGCGGTCCGCGGGAACCTCGCCCACGCCCATCGGCGACGGGATGGGGGCGGCGCCCGTGCCGTCGTCGTGGTGCTCGGCCCAGTGCAGCAGCGTGCGCACGCCGTGGGAGCGCAGCTCGGTCTCGACGTGAGCATGGACTGCCGACCCGATGCCGGCGCCCCATGCGGACTTCAGGAGCGCGATGACGACCATGGCCGTCGTGGCCCCGTCGTCCTGCGGGATCGTGCGGGCCGCGCAGCCGATGACTCGACCGTCGCGCTCGATGGCCCACTGCCGGCGGTCTGCGGTCGCCGAGGAGCGCAGCACCGTCAGCAACTGCTCGGCATCGAGTGCGTCGTCGTCGCGGCCGGTGGTCTCCAGGATGGAGCGGTTGCGCACGTCGGCGTACTCGCGGATGAGCGGGGTGGGCCCCGCGTCCGCTCGGGCGGGAAGCTCGAGCGGACGCAGGGTGGCTCCTGCAGGCAGGCTCACGGCCTCGGTCGCGGCAGTGGTGCTCATCGCAGTCCTCTCTGCAGGTCGTAGGCGAGCAGGGTGATGGCCTCGTGCTCGCTGATGGCCTGCTCTCGGGCGAGAAGCGGCCGGTAGGTGGACGCGTGCCGCGTCCGCGGCCGCTGCGTGTGCAGTCCGCGCTCGAGCAACCAGAGCCCGAGACGCAGGCTCAGCCGATCGGCGAGCGGGAGGTGCCGCCGTGCCGTGTGGTCGGGGATGGTGAGGATCTGACGATCCTCGATATCCGGTGGATGGATGGACGTGGTGTGCCGCCGGTCGTCGGTCAGCAGAGTGGTGCTCACGATGTGTGCGCTTTCTGATCGGTGTTCTCGGGAACGGAGCGGATGCCGCAGCCGCACGCGCAGGCGTGGCGGGGAGCATCCGCGGCACGCGGGCGAGCGTGCCGGATGGTGCCCTGATGGGGCGGGAGGCCGACCGCGGAATGCGGGGCGACGATCAACGACCGGACGCGGGCGTCAGACGTGTCGTGAGAGAAGACGGAGCGGTGCTATGAGACCGTGCGTGCGAAGGCCACCGAAGTGCCGGGCTTGTGCGCCGCAGCGATGAATCCGCCTGGGATGTTCGTGATCATCATCGGTGACCTCCTCTCTTGTGATCGGTGAGTCACGCTAGTGGCTGGCTTCCAGGAATGTCAAGCATCCGGGCGTGTCATCGGCGTGTCGTGTCCCGCGGATGCAGCGCCGGCAGCGCGGTATCCCAGGTGTGGCGCGGGATTCCGGTAGCGTATGGGCGTGCCCGCCCCGATCGATGATGCGCCCCTGGTGCCAGGAGTGCGCGCATGCATCTGAAGAGCCTGACGCTCAAGGGATTCAAGTCGTTCGCGCAGCCGACCTCGTTCGTGTTCGAGCCCGGCGTGACCTGCATCGTCGGTCCCAACGGCTCCGGCAAATCCAACGTCGTCGACGCGCTCGCGTGGGTGATGGGGGAGCAGGGCGCCAAGACGCTGCGCGGCGGCAAGATGGAGGACGTCATCTTCGCCGGCACCTCCACGCGCGGCCCGCTGGGGCGTGCCGAGGTGCAGCTGACCATCGACAACAGCGACGGGGCGCTGCCCATCGAGTACGCCGAGGTCACGATCAGCCGCACGCTGTTCCGGAACGGCTCCAGCGACTACGCGATCAACGGCTCCAGCTGTCGCCTGCTCGATGTGCAGGAGCTGCTGAGCGACTCCGGACTCGGGCGCGAGATGCACGTGATCGTCGGCCAGGGGCGGCTGGACACCGTGCTGCAGGCCTCACCCGAGGATCGCCGAGGCTTCATCGAGGAGGCGGCGGGCATCCTCAAGCACCGTCGTCGCAAGGAGAAGACCCTCCGCAAGCTCGACGCGATGGAGACCAACCTCACGCGGCTCAGCGACCTGGCGGGGGAGATCCGCCGTCAGCTGAAGCCCCTGGGCAGGCAGGCCGAGATCGCCCGCGAGGCCGCCGGGATCGCCGCCATCGTGCGGGATGCCAAGGCGCGCATCTTCGCCGACGACGTGGTGGCGCTGCGCACCGCGCTGGCCGATCACACCCGCACCGAGCAGGAGCGTCACACCGAGCGCATCGTGCTTTCGGATCAGCTCGACACCGTGCGCATCGGAATCCAGCGGCTGGAGGCCGAGCAGAACTCCGCCGCCGTCGACGAGGCCCGTCGCGTCGCGTTCGGGCTGGAACAGGCACAGGAGCGGATGCGGAGCCTGTTCGCCCTCGCCAACCAGCGCCTCGCACTGCTGGGCGCCGACGAGGACACGGTCACGGCGATCACGGTCACCCAGGACACCATCGACGAGGCGAAGGACGAGATCACCCGCATCTCCGACGGCCTCGGAGATGCGCAGGATGCGGCGGCGCGCGCCAGCCGCGACGTGGTCGATGCACGCGCCGAACTGGACACGCTCGACGTCGACATCGCCGAGCAGAGTGCGCTGGTCTCGCAGTACGACATGCGGCTGACCGCCCTTCGCGGAAACGCGGATGCCGCGGCATCCGCCCTCGCCGCCGTCCGCGGCGCGGTGCTGCGCCAGGAGAACGCGCTCGAGGCCGCGCATATCCGCCGACGCGAGGCAGCGGAGGCCCTGGAGGCCCTTGCAGACGCCGAGGCTCCCGACGGCTCGGCGGCGGAGTACACCGCCGCCTACGATCAGGCGCAGAAGCAGGTCGCGGCTGCCGAAGCCGCGCGGGATGCGCTGCGCGAGAAGCTGCACGAGGCCGAGCGCGAGGCGGATGCGCTGATGGCGAAGGCGGCGGCCCTCGGGAGCGCGCTGGCGCTGTCGGGCGGGGCGGCGGAGATCGTGGCATCCGGGGCTTCCGGGGTGCAGGGGCTCGTGGGCGATGCCGTGCAGGTGCAGACCGGGTACGAGGCCGCCGTCGCCTCCGTGCTGGGGCCGCTGACCGAGGGCGTGCTGGTCGACGGCGTCGACGACGCCTTCGCGCTGGTCTCCTCGGGCGGCGCCCGCGGAGCCGTGGACTTCGTCATCGCCGAGAGCGCCGTGCAGGTCTCCGCCGTCTCGTCGGTGCCCGGAACCGTGTCGGCGGCCGATGTCGTCGATGCGCCTGCGGGAGTGCGCGGCATCCTGTCGTCGGTGCTGATCGCCGACGACCTGGACGCCGCTCGCGCGGCGCGAGCCGCGCTGGACGTGCTCTCAGACACCCGCACGACCATCGTCACGCGCACCGGTGAGGTCATCACCGCGCACACCATGCGCGCCGGGACGGGGGAGACCTCGCGTCTGGAGCTGGCAGCGGAGCGGGATGCCGCCACCGAGCGCCTGGTCGAGGTGCAGGTGGCCGTCGCGGAGTTGCGCGACGAACGCGAAGGATCCTCCGAAGCCGTCGAGGAGGCGCGCCGTCGGGCGAAGGACGCGCTGCACGCCCTGCGCGAGCATGATGCGGCGCTGGCGACATACGCCGAGCAGGCCAACCGCGTGACCGTGCAGCACGAGGCCGCTGTGGCCGAGTGTGAACGGCTCGAGGCCGGGCTCGCACAGGTGCAGGGCACCGTGGCGGATGCCGAGGCCGGCGCCGCACGCGCGAAGGCCGAGGTGGAAGCCGCCGAGTCGGAGCCGAGGCCGGTGCTGGATGCGTCCGCCCGGGACGGACTGCTGGAGACGCTCGAGGCCGCCCGCGAGGCGGAGGTGCGCGCGCGGCTGGAGGTCGAGACGCTCCGCGAGCGCGTGCGCGCCGCGCAGGCCAGGGTCGCCGGACTCGAACGCCAGCGCGAGCAGGAGCGCGAGGCGGCGGCCGAGGCCGCCAGGCGCGCCGTCATCCGCCGGGCGCAGCGAGAGGCCGCATCCGCCGTCGCCGAGGAGGTCCCGCGCGTGCTGGACTCGGTCTCGCGCTCGGTCACCGAGGCGCACGTCGCGCTGGCCGCAGCCGAGGCCGAGCGCTCGGCGCACAACGAGGAGCTCACCGCGCTGCGCACCCAGGAGGGCTCTCTGCGCGAACGCCTGGCAGGTCTGACCGAGAGCGTGCACGGGCTCGAGCTGCAGATCCACGAGAAGAAGCTGCACCTGACCGGCCTGTTGGAGCGCGTGGCATCCGAGCTCGCCCTGGATGAAGATATTCTCATTGCGGAATATGGACCGGATCAGCCGGTTCCCCGCGATCCTGGTGCTGAGGAGCAGGACGAGGATGCCGCCATCCCGTTCGACCGCCGCATCCAGGAGCGACGGCTGAAGGATGCCGAGCGCAAGCTCGCGCAGCTGGGGCGGGTCAACCCGCTGGCGCTGGAGGAGTTCGCCGCGCTCGAGCAGCGGCACGCCTTCCTCACCGAGCAGTTGGCGGATCTCACCAAGACCAGGCAGGACCTGCTGGCCATCATCACCGACCTCGACGAGCGGATGCAGGTGATCTTCGCGGAGGCGTTCGAGGACACCAGGCAGGCCTTCGGCGAGGTGTTCCCGCTGCTCTTCCCCGGCGGATCGGGAAGCATCTCGCTGACGAACCCCGACGACATGCTCACCACCGGCATCGAAGTGGCGGTACGCCCCGTCGGCAAGAAGATCGAGCGGCTCTCGCTGCTCTCCGGCGGGGAGCGGTCGCTGGCGGCGGTGGCGCTGCTGGTGGCGATCTTCAAGGCGCGCCCCAGCCCCTTCTACATCCTCGACGAGGTGGAGGCCGCGCTCGACGACGCCAACCTGGGCCGCCTGCTGACGGTCTTCGAACAGCTGCGCGAGAACTCCCAGCTGCTGGTCATCACGCACCAGAAGCGCACCATGGAGATCGCCGACGCCCTCTACGGGGTCTCGATGCGCCAGGACGGCGTCTCCGCCGTCGTCGGCCAGCGCGTCGGCGACCGGGCATCCGTCTGATCAGTTCCGGACCGGTGTCCGATCACTGACGCTCGGACGTGAGACCGGCGTGTCGCAGCTCGACACGCCGTGGAGCGCGGCGCCCGTCAGTGATTCGTCACGAGATCGGCCTCGATTCCGGCGGGACTCCCACGCGCCACGCTATCCGATCGCTCAGGGCGGGCGAACTAGGCTGGAGGCATGGCGGAGAAGTCCTGGTCCCTCGGTCGCGCGCTGCGCGGCATGTTCGTCAAACCCACCATCGACGAGACGACGTGGGACGACCTGGAGACCGCGCTGATCACCGCGGACTTCGGCCCGGACATCACCGAGCAGCTGATCGATGAGCTGCACGAGAAGGTCGACCGCTACCGCACCACCGACCCGAAGGATCTGCAGCGCATGCTGCGCGAGACCCTCGAGGAGCGATTCGCCAAGTTCGACACCACCCTCAAACTCACCGAGCGCCCGGCCGTGGTGCTGGTCGTCGGTGTGAACGGGGTGGGGAAGACCACCACCATCGGCAAGTTCACCAAGTTCCTGCGCGGGTTCGAGCGCAGCGTGGTGGTCGGCGGCGCCGACACGTTCCGAGCCGCAGCGGTCGAGCAGCTGGCCACGTGGGCGCAGCGCGGGGGAGCGGCCATCGTCCGCCCCCAGCACGAGGGGCAGGATCCGGCATCCGTCGCCTACCAGACCGTCGAGTACGCCCAGCAGCACGGCACTGAGATCGCGATCATCGACACGGCGGGCCGGCTGCACACCAAAGGCGGGCTGATGGACGAGCTGTCCAAGGTGCGTCGGGTCGTCGAGAAGCTCGCTCCGATCAGCGAGGTGCTGCTGGTGCTGGATGCCACCACGGGCCAGAACGGCGTGCTGCAGGCCGAGGCGTTCCTCGAGCACGCCGGCGTAACCGGACTGGTCATCACCAAGCTCGACGGCTCCGCGAAGGGCGGATTCATCCTGGCCGTGCAGGAGCGCACCGGCATCCCGGTGAAGCTGCTCGGACAGGGCGAGGGCATCGACGATCTCACCGGGTTCACGCCGCACGTGTTCGTGCAGTCCCTGGTCGGCGCGTAGGACTACCGGACGGGCGCAGAGGCTGGTTTCATAGCGATATGGCGATCGAACACGACTACTTCGGAGTCCTCTCCGCGGGACCCGACGGGGCCATCTTCTGGAGTGAGCGGATCGAGTTCGGCGACCAGTCCCTGACCGTGGACCTCACGGCTCCCGACCAGGACGACGTCTCGCAGGAAGCACTCGATGTGGCGGCGGGGCTGATCTCCGGCATCGAGAATCTGGATGCCGTGGTGCGGCGCGCCATGCTGGCCGAGGTCGACGATCGCACCAGCGAGGTGACGGAGTACATCCTGCAGCAGCAGGAGGCCTACGGCGATGAACTCGAAGAGGTGCTGGTCGATGTCAGCGGCGACGCCGCGGTCGACATCATCCGCTCGCTCAGCCTGATGAGCATGACGATCCTCGCCGACGAGCATGGCGGCACCGATCCGTTCGCCGTCATGGAGTACGCGCTGGATGCGGACGCCACCGATGACGTGCTGCTGGTCAACCTCGGATCCGACGGCTCGGTGCTGTCGGTCATGAGCGCGGACTGACCTCCGGCGCGGCTGAGGTCAGAGCGGGGAGCGCGCGATCTCGGGATAGCGGTCCAGTTCGAGTGCGCGCAGCCGGTCACGCGCGGCGGCGGCGCGCAGTCGGCGTGCGTCGGGGTCGTCCGCCGACTCGAGGATCTCATCCAGGTAGTGCCGCACGGCGCTCTGCTGACGCGCATCCAGCGCACCGCGATCGGAGATCGCTCCGTCCTGGTCGAAGACCGCCAGAAGCATCCCGTGCTCCCGGTCCGCACCCGCTGCCACGGGCGGCTGGAAGTACGGCAGGTCGAGCGCCAGCGCCCCGAAACGCGCGTAGAAGCGCAGCCGCGCCGTGGGGTCGCCGTGCACCGGATGCACCGGCTGCACGTCCGGACGGTCGAACTCCGCCAGTAGCACGGTGGCCGATGCTCCGCAGCCGGAGAGGACCGCGGACATCAGTCCGGAGCCGACGCCCTGCCCGCGAGCTTCAGGAGCAGTGACCAGGTACTCCAGCAGCACGGCACCGCCGTAATGCTCGATGATGGCGGCGCCCAGCATCGGACCGTCCTGATCGTGCGCGAGCACCGCTTGCGCACCGTGATCGAACTGGGTGATGAGATCGTCTTCGGACACCAGCTCACCCGGTCGGAACGACGGCGCCATCAGGGATCGGTGCACGGCCCGCAGCACCGGTGCATCAGAGCACGGCTCGAACGAGATCATCGGCGGGCTCCGTGCCGCTGGTGATGGCGACTGCCCGCACGGCGCGACATCACGAGCATGACCACCCCGGTCGACACGGCGATCGTCAGGATCGCTACGACGAACCACCACGTGATGCCGCCCCGCAGGTCGAGTCCCTCCTGCAGCAGTGAGGCTATGCCGGAGATGCCGATGACGGCGAGGATGACGCCGAGCACGCGCTCGACCCGCTCGGTGCGACGCTCGCGCTCGGCCTGCCTGTCGTCGAGGATGCGGCCGAGGCGGCGGTGGCAGACATCCAGCAGCGGCTGCAGGCGCGAGCCGAGCACATCCCGCACTGCCCGCTCGAAGCCTTCTCGGAGCAGGTCGTAGCGGTTCGAGGCGAGCACCGTGTCGAGGTCCACGCGCAGCGCCGGCGATGACACGATCGCGGGTGCCTCGATGAACAGCATGATGGCGTGCTTGGACTGCACGAAGGACTGCAGCTCCAGCTCGGCGCGCTCGATGACTCGGATGAGCTCGCCGAGCTGATCGGTCACCTCTCGCTGCGTCGCATAGTCGTCATCGGCGTTCGAGGCGTCCGCCGCTGCGAGCTGCCGTTCCACGTCGGTGAGCAGTTCGGAGATGCGCTCGGCGTGATCCCGCACGCGCACCTGCCAGGACTCGTACATGCCGTGCATGCTGTGCGCGAAGGTGAGGAAGCTCTCGATCTCGCTCACCGCGTAGTCGGGGGAGCGGAAGCTGGCGAGCAGCGTCACGTTCGAATTCGCGGCGAGCAGCTCGTCGTTGAGGTGCAGCAGTTCGAAGCGGTGCACCGCGTCGACGTCGTACATCGCCCAGTCCGCCACGCCGGAGGCGCCCGCGGGGAGCGGATGCAGCAGAGGCTGAGCTCCCCAGAGGCCCGCGATCTCCCGGGCCGACAGCAGCGACGTTCGCACCCCTGTGACGTCCCGTGATGCGCGTTCGATGGTCACGTGCACGCCGAACGAGCCTGATCGTGCGGAGATCGGATCCGCCGGTGCGTCGGGCGCGTCACCCGAGGGGTCGAGTCCCGGCTGCAGGAGCACGCGCAGGTCGTCCAGGATGGCCGCGGTCACGTCAGACAGCCGCGAGAGGTGCGTGCCAGGGGCCGCGCGCGGATGCAGGTGCAGCGCCTGCGGGATCTCGGTGAGGTCGCCGAACACCGGGGTTGCAAGATTGACGATCCTGGCGACCTCGAAGGCGGGCGCATCCACCAGGTCGACGTCGAACAGCACGGCATGATTGCCCAGTTCGGAGAGCTGGACCCGGGTGCGGATCCTCAGCGGCTCGGCATCCGTCCCCGGAACAGCGAGCAGCATGTCCTCCAGCTGGAAGGTCGAGCCGCGGTAGCGGCGGCCGAGGCTGTCCGAGCCCTGCCAGACATCGCTCAGGGTGAGCCGGCGCAGCACCTTCGCCACGCGCAGCGGGCCGAGCCGCCCGCGCTTCTCGCCGGCATCGGCGAGAAGGCGCACGGCATCGTGGTCGGCGGACAGCTCGTCGGCTCCGGGGCGCAGGATGCCGAACCCGTACACGATGCGCATGCGGCCCTCGTCCACATGCAGCCACGGCTGTGCGGCGGCGTCGTGCACGGCCTGCAGCGAGGCCAGATGGCCGCGCAGCTCGCTGGCGTCATTGGGCCGGAACCCGCCGCGGTCGATCAGGGTGGTGATCCGGGCGAGGTCCACATCGGCGGGGGTGCTGCGGCGGGTGAGCAGCTCCGAGGTCGCGACCGCGATGTCGTGGATGGCCCGGTAGTAGCGGTGCTCGGAGCGCGTCTCGGCGATCAGCCGGAGCCGACCCGGGTGCGCGGGGAGGTCGCCGGCGGACTGCCGGACCGCAGCGATCCGCGCCACGGCCTCCGCCGTCACGAGGACGACGGCGCGCAGATCACCGGTGAGAAGAGCGGTCTCGACGTCGAACTCCTGGTTCATGAAGCGCAGCAGATCCCAGGCGACCGCTTCGGCGCCATCGGGTGCCAGCGAATCCGCGGTGTCGACGGCCGCGTTGACGGCGGCGCGGATCAGCGAATGGTCCCAGTTGAGCTCCCAGGCCTCGTTCACGAGATTCCTGAGGTACATCGCCAGCACCACGCCGCCGAGCGGGAACGCGGATGCTGCTCGCACGGCGGCGGGCAGCAGGTTCCCCAGCCGGATTCCGTGGGCAGCATGGCCGTCGTCCGCGCCGTCGGCGACGGCGCTCTGCCACCAGTCCAGGCTGAGGACCTCCCGGATGTCCTCCTGCTGCTCGCTGGTCAGCGCGTACTCGGATCCCTCGCCGCGCTGCGCGATGAACGCCGCGGAGAGCCAGGCGCGAGCATCCTCGGCATCCTCGTTGGCCAGCGCGAAGATGTTCGCGTACTCCTCGTCCGTTCCCACGGCTGCCCCCAGACTGCGCGGTGTCCCGCGGTGAGTCCGATTGTGCACGAGATCACCGTGCGAGCGCCATGCCCCGGCGCGAACTCACACCGCCTGAGCGAAGCCCTTGTCGGCGCCCTCGGCGATGTGCGCGAGGTGTGCGGGGATCTCGCGGCCCTTGGAGATCATCGACTGCGCCCACAGCCGGCCGGCGCGGTACGACGACCGCACCAGGGGGCCCGCCAGCACGCCGAGGAATCCGATGCGCTCGGCCTCCTCCTTGAACTCGACGAACTCGCTGGGCTTGACCCAGCGATCCACCGGGTGGTGCCGGGGCGTCGGGCGCAGGTACTGCGTGATGGTGATGATGTCGCAGCCGGCGTCGTGCAGGTCCCGCAGCGCCTGCACGACCTCCTCGGGCTCCTCGCCCATGCCGAGGATGAGGTTGGACTTGGTGATGAGCCCCGCCTCGTGTCCCTGCGTGATGACGCCCAGCGAGCGCTCGTAGGTGAACGCCGGACGGATGCGGCGGAAGATGCGGGGCACGGTCTCGACGTTGTGCGCGAACACCTCGGGGCGCGCCTCGAAGATCTGGCCCAGGAACTCCGGCTTGCCGCTGTGGTCGTTGGCCAGCAGCTCCACGCCCGTGTTGGGGTTCTTCGCGTGGATCTGACGCACGGTCTCGGCGTTCAGCCACGCGCCCGTGTCGGGCAGGTCGTCGCGGGCGACGCTGGTGACGGTCGCGTACCGCAGGCCCATGCGCTGCACGCTCTCGGCCACGCGGCGCGGCTCGTCGGTGTCGTAGGCGGCGGGCTTGCCGGTGTCGATCTGGCAGAAGTCGCAACGGCGCGTGCACTGCGAGCCGCCGATCAGGAAGGTGGCCTCCTTGTCCTCCCAGCACTCGTAGATGTTGGGGCAGCCGGCCTCCTGGCACACGGTGTGCAGGCCCTCGTCCTTCACCAGCGAGTGCAGGGCGCGGTACTCCGGGCCCATCTTCGCCTTGGTCTTGATCCACTCCGGCTTGCGCTCGATGGGGGTCTCCGCGTTGCGGACCTCCAGGCGCAGCAGCTTGCGTCCGTCGGGGTGCGCGGCGCTCATGCCAGGGCTCCTTCCGTGGCGTACTCGGCGGCGAAGGCGTCGGAGACGGCCTTGACCATGTCGTCGGGGGACACGTCGGCCCCGATGACCTCGCTGATGGTGGTGACGCCGGCATCCGTGATGCCGCAGGGGATGATGCCGCCGAAGCCCGCCAGTGTGTTGTCGCAGTTCAGCGCGAAGCCGTGCATGGTCACGCCCTGCTGCACCCGCACGCCGATCGCGGCGATCTTGTCCTCGGACAGCGGGCGGCGCACCCACACGCCGCTCCGGCCGGCGACCTGGTAGCCGTCGACGCCGAGCGGCTTCAGGATGCCGATCAGCAGGCGCTCCAGCCGGCGCACGTGTGCGACCACGTCCATCGGCTCCGGCAGACGCACGATCGGATAGCCGACCAGCTGCCCCGGCCCGTGCCAGGTGATCTTGCCGCCGCGGTCCACGTCGACGACGGGCGTGCCGTCCTGCGGCCGCTCCTGCGGCTCGGTGCGCTTGCCTGCGGTGTAGACGGCCTCGTGCTCGAGCAGGAGGAGGGTGTCGGGTCGGTCGCCCGACACGACCTCGCGGTGGATGCTGCGCTGCAGTTCCCACCCGTCCATGTAGGGCACGAAGTCCGGTGCGAGTCCGGCGATGCGGATGTCGAGCATGTGCGCTCTCCCCAGGTTGTTGGATGCGGTGCAAGAATGCCGCGGGGTTCAGCATACGCCCTTCGTCGGTGAAGGCGCGAGGCCATGCCGGTACGCTGGCGGCATGGCATCCGAATCCCGTGCAGGCAGGCCTCGCGCCTCATCGCGGGAGACACTGGCCGAAGCAGCCTGCGAGCTGTTCCTGGAGAAGGGCTACGAGGCGACCTCGGTCGTGGACATCGCGCAGCGCGCCGGTGTGAGCCGGTCGAGCTTCTTCAACTACTTCGCGTCCAAGAGCGACGTGCTGTGGTCGGGGCTGGATGCCAGGATCGCAGCGGCCTCGGTCGCGCTGGCAGCCCTCGGGCGGGATGCCGACGGTCCGTCCGTGCGCGCGGCGGTGGAGCCCATCGTGCACGGCTTTGCGCCAGATCCACTGGCGCTCGCGCTGCGCAATGCCGCGGTGATGGGGTTGGAGCAGGAGCTGCTGCGCGACACCGGGCTGCGCCATGCGCGCATCGCCTCCGCCGTGGCCGGCGCCGCCCGCAGCGCGGGGATCGATGAGATCCGCGCCGACATCCTGGGCGCGGCTCTCGCGACGGCCGTGCTGTCGTCTCTGCGGGTGTGGGCTGAGCACGGCGCCGGACAGGCGTCGCTGGAGGCGCAGTTCGATCAGGCGCTGCGCAGCATCCACGATCTGCCCTGGGGCTGAGCGGAGCAGCTGCGGGCGGTGCTCGGAGTGGAGGCTTCGCTCCCGTAGAATCGAGGCACCATGGCTACATTTGGCACGCTCTCCGATCGGCTCACCGAGACCTTCCGCAATCTGCGCACGAAGGGAAAGCTGAGCCCGGCCGACGTCGACGGCACCGTCCGCGAGATCCGTCGCGCTCTGCTCGACGCCGACGTGGCTCTCCCGGTCGTCAAGGATTTCACCGCGAAGGTGCGCGAACGCGCGCTGGGCGACGAGGTCAACAAGGCGCTGAACCCGGCCCAGCAGGTCGTGCAGATCGTCAACGAGGAGCTCATCGCGATCCTCGGCGGCGAGCAGCGGCGCCTGGAGTTCGCCAAGACACCGCCGACCGTGATCATGCTCGCCGGCCTGCAGGGATCCGGCAAGACCACATTCGCGGGCAAGCTGGCCCGCCAGCTGCAGGGCGAGGGGCACACGCCGCTGCTGGTCGCCGCCGACCTGCAGCGTCCGAACGCCGTCACCCAGCTGCAGGTCGTCGCCGAGCGCGCCGGCGCCACGATCTTCGCACCCGAGCCCGGCAACGGCGTCGGCGATCCGGTGAAGGTCTCGAGGGCCGGCGTGGACTTCGCCCGCCGCCAGCAGCACGACGTGGTCATCATCGACACCGCCGGTCGACTGGGCGTCGACGCCGAGCTCATGAAGCAGGCGTCCGACATCCGCAAGGCCACCGACCCCGACGAGGTGCTGTTCGTCATCGACGCGATGATCGGACAGGATGCCGTCAACACGGCCAAGGCGTTCCAGGAGGGCGTCGACTTCACGGGAGTCGTGCTGTCCAAGCTCGACGGTGATGCCCGCGGTGGTGCGGCGCTGTCGGTGGCATCCGTCACAGGCCGCCCGATCATCTTCGCCTCCACCGGCGAGAACCTCGAGGACCTCGAGCCCTTCCATCCCGACCGTATGGCGAGCCGCATCCTCGACCTCGGCGACATTCTGACCCTCATCGAGCAGGCCCAGGCGGCCTTCGACGAGGAAGAGGCCATGAAGATGGCCGAGAAGCTCGCCAACGAAGCCTTCACGCTCGAGGACTTCCTCGACCAGATGCAGCAGATGCGCAAGATGGGCTCGATGAAGAAAATGCTCGGCATGCTGCCGGGCATGGGCCAGATGAAGCAGCAGCTCGACAACTTCGACGAGCGCGAGATCGACCGCACGGAAGCCATCATCCGCTCGATGACCCCGGCCGAGCGCCGCAACACCAAGATCCTCAACGGCTCACGCCGACTGCGCATCGCGAAAGGCTCGGGAATGACGGTCACCGACGTCAATCAGCTCGTGCAACGCTTCGAGCAGGCCGCGAAGATGATGAAGACCGTCGCCCGTGGCGGCACCCCGCAGATCCCCGGCATGGGCCCGATGGGCAAGCCCGGCGCGTCGGCCAAACGAGGCAAGAAGGGCACCAAGGGCAAGGGCGCTTCGCGTTCTGGCAACCCGGCCAAGCGCGCCGCCGAGAACGCGGGTCTCGCCACCTCGAGTGCTCCGGCCACCGGCTCGGGCTTCGGTCTGAGCGGAGCCAAGGGCGCGCCGACCGAGGCCGACCTGGCCGAGATCCAGAAGCTCTTCGGCAAGGGCTGAGTCCCTGCACGAAAGAAGGAGCGCCCCGGCTGAGCCGGGGCGCTCCTTCTTTGAGGGGAACCGGTCAGTATGTGACCACCAGCGAGTTGGACACCGACATCAGAACCACGACCGCAGCATTGAGCACACCAGCGATGTACGGGTTGTTCGTGGCGCGGTAGATCTTCCGGGAGATCACCGCGGTGACGGCCAGGATCAGAACGATGGGGAACAGCCAGATGCTGTAGATCCCTCCGAATCCTGGGATCAGCTCACCGGACGCGGCGAAGGTGATGTACTGAGCCAGCACGAGCACGATGGGTCCGAGCGAGTTGAACAGCGCAAGGGCTGCGGTGTTGAGCCACTCGCGCCCGCCGAGCGTGAACCGGTTGAACACATTGATCGCGACGGAGTTGGCGACGAAGTAGATCAGGAACAGCGGAAGTACGAAGAACCCGTACCAGATCTTGTCCTGGGGGAACCACTTGACCGCTACGACCCAGAGTCGGAAGTCCGTCTTGAAGAAGTAGTCTGCGATGAACACCAGCCCGAATGCTGCAGCGGTGACCAGGAACGCGAGCGCCACGCTCTGGAGCAGCTTGAACCAGCCGGGGAAAATCCCGAGGTCGCGGAGCCGGACACCGTTCTTCCTGCCGAACAAGTAGTAGGAGAGCACCATGATGATGATCGCCACGACGCCATTGAACGCCGCCCAGACTCCGATGAAGAACACCGAGCCGGTAGGGATAGGGCTGGGAATGGCGTTGTGGGTCAGCCCGGCGAGCCATGCCTGCTGGCTGAGCCAGATGTAGGACCATGCCGACACGATTGCCGAGACGATCATGCCTCCCCAGAACCATGCCGCACCTCGACGCCCGGCAGGACGTGCAGGTGTGATCTCGGTTGCGCGCAATCCAGCGAAGGCACGGGTGCCCAGCAGCAAACGAGTGAACGGCACCAGGAATATTCCGAAGCCGAGCAGACCGAGAGCTGTGAACGCCTCCTTGATCTGCCAGACCTGGGACGTCCCCTTCATGCTGTGCGGAGCATCCAGTGTGGTGTCGAAGAAGTCCACGAGGTTTGCGACCGTGTATTTGGAGATGGTCCCCCACGGATGCGTCTGCGCCGGAGTGTGCAGCACGCGGATCGCGTCGTGTCCGTCGATGGACTCGGTGTAGACCGTGTCGACCTTGCGCTTCTCGCTGCTGGCCGGGTCAGCGCCGAAATTCAGGAACGACTGCGCATTGTCGGTCTTGATGAAGTCGCGCGGGGCGGTCAGCGGCACGCCCTCGGCGCTGTAGCTGCGGAAGAAGAACTCGTCGTACTGGTCGGCGACCAGACCCACATCGCGCGTCCCGTAGAGGTTTGAGTACGTGCCCTCCGAGTCGCGGTACATCGCCTCGTTGTCCACCAGGAACACGGAAGAGATCAGAGGCTTGTCGGCAGCATTGTCGAGCGCGACGGAGAAGTTCGCGGCGCGTGCGCCATTCGAGTGACCGGTGACGCCGATTCTGGTGGAATCGACGTAAGGCAGGTCCGCGATCAGCTTGACGCCGTCGTACATGCCCGTTCCACCGACCTCCAGCTCGGCCGCGGGAAGCGGATCGGAGTTGCCGTGTCCGTACATGTCGATCGAGAGCACCACGAAACCGCGACGCGCCAGTTCTACGTAGTTGGCGTCCTGCATCTCCCGGTTGTTCCACCAGCCGTGGCTGACCACGACGGCCGGCGCGGGGTGCGCTGCTGTCGCGTCGTCGGGGACGAACAGCAGTGCATTGAGCATCCGTCCGGACGACGTCTCCCATTTCAGGTCCTTCACCGCGACCGAACCGGCCGCCGTCTGAACGACATGTGCGCCGATCGCAGAGATCAGGCAGAGCAGCAGCGACAGCGCAAGCCAGAAGCCGTTCCTCCGCACGAGTGGTTGATTCATCGTTCTCTCCTCAATGAAAGTGATTCACGACCGCGGGTGTCGGGAGCGCCCGGGTCTCTGGCGACACTATTGGCTGAATGAATGCTGAGAACGCCAGTGCGGGCAATTCTGCACATATGTGCACGGAGGGGTGCGACACTCAGAGCCTGCGCACGTCGTCGTCGACCCAGTCCATCGACTTGGTGACGGCCTTGCGCCACAGGCGCAGCTGACGCTCGCGCTCCGCGGTGTCCATCGCAGGCTCCCAGCGACGATCCTCCCGCCAGTTCGTCGACAGCTGATCCAGATCCTTCCAGAAGCCCACCGCCAGCCCTGCTGCGTACGCCGCACCCAGGGCTGTCGTCTCCGCGACGATGGGACGCACCACGGGAACGCCCAGCACATCGGCCTGGAACTGCATGAGCGCGTCGTTGGCCACCATGCCGCCGTCCACCTTCAGCTCGCCCAGTGTCAGATCGGCGTCGGCGTTGACAGCATCCAGCACATCCGCCGTCTGGAACGCGACCGCCTCGAGAGCTGCCCGTGCGATGTGGTTGCGGTTCGCGAACCGGGTGAGACCAACGATCGCTCCGCGCGCATCCGGGCGCCAATAAGGAGTGAACAGCCCCGAGAAGGCCGGCACGATGTAGACGCCGCCGTTGTCCTCCACCTGCGCGGCGAGCTCCTCCACCTCGGGCGCGGACGAGATCAGCCCCAGCTGGTCGCGCAGCCACTGGATCAGCGAGCCCGCCACGGCGATCGAACCCTCCAGCGCGTAGTGCGCAGGCTCGTCGCCGAGCTTGTAGCCCACCGTCGTGAGCAGCCCGTTCTTGGAGTGGACGATCTCATCGCCGGTGTTGAAGATCAGGAAGCAGCCCGTGCCATAGGTGTTCTTGCTCTCGCCCGCCTGGAACGCGGCCTGTCCGAATGTGGCGGCCTGCTGGTCGCCGAGGATGCCCGCGATCGGGGTCTCCCGCAGCAGCGACGAGCTCTCGGCGTGCCCGTACACCTCGGACGAGGAGCGGATATCGGGCATCATCGAGCGAGGAACGCCGAAGAGATCAAGGATGTCGTCGCGCCAGTCCAGTGTCTGCAGGTCCATGAACATCGTGCGCGATGCGTTGGTGACGTCCGTCGCGTGCACGCCTCCGTCCGTGCCGCCGGTGAGGTTCCAGAGCACCCAGCTGTCGGTCGTGCCGAACAGCAGCTCACCGGCGTCCGCCCTCTCTCTGGCGCCTTCGACGTTCTCCAGGATCCAGGCGATCTTGGTCCCGGCGAAGTAGGTCGCCAGCGGCAGTCCCACCACCGGCTTGAAGCGATCGATGCCGCCATCCGCGGCCAGGCGGTCGACCATGTCCTGCGTGCGGGTGTCCTGCCACACGATCGCGTTGTACACCGGTTCGCCCGTCCTCCGATCCCACACGACGGTGGTCTCGCGCTGATTCGTGATGCCGATGGCAGCGATGTCGTGTCGCGTCAGGTCGGCACGACTAAGCGCAAGACCGATGACCTCCTGCACGTTCCGCCAGATCTCTGCGGCGTCGTGCTCCACCCAGCCGGCGCGGGGGAGGATCTGCTCGTGCTCCTTCTGACCGGATGCCACGAGCCGACCTGCGCGATCGAAGATGATCGCCCTGCTCGAGGTGGTGCCCTGATCAATGGAAAGAACGTACTCGGCCATGCGGCCCTCCTTCGGCGGATCGTCGGCGACCCGCGTCGTAACAAGTCTGGTCAGCTGCGTGCGGGCACCGCGAGGGACAGGCCGTGCGCGTCGTTCAGCAGCTGCACGGTCGCCTCGATCTCGGCATCCCGCCGCTCGTCGTCCCATCCCATCAGAGGAGCCAACGCGGTTGCCAACTCGATGAGCAGGTCGCCGGTCACCTCGCCGATGAAGGCGATGTTCGAGCGGCGCAGCACGACATCCGCGAGCCTGACCACGAGCTCGTGCTCGACCATCCACTCCAGCTCACGCACGGACAGCGCGCCGTCGGCGAGCGGGCGGTCGTCCTCCTGCTCGATGTGCGACCACACCTCTGCGGCTCGGGTGCCGTAGCGCGTCAGCAGCGCATCGCCGCGCGCGGGTTCCGCGCCGGCGAGATTGGTGTTCTTCCAGGCGGCGCGTGCGCGGGTGGTTCGCGGGAAGCCGTGCCCGCCGCCGATCGGCAGGCCGCCGGTGGACACCGATCGGGTGCGTCCGAGCAGCTCGAGCACGCGGTTCGCCAGATGCTCGCCCAGCGCCCGGAACGTGGTCCACTTGCCGCCCACCAGACTGAGCACCGGGGTCGACCCGCTCTCGTCGAGTTCGATGCGGTAGTCGCGCGAGACGAAGCCGGGCGCGGTGTCCTCGTGACGGGGGAGAGGACGGATGCCCGAGAACCGGTACACGATCTGCTCGCGATCCACCTGGATCGTGGGGAACACATGGTGGATCAGGTCGAAGAAGTAGTCGATCTCCTCCTCCGTGCAGTGCGCCGGCTCGCGGGGGTCCGCGTCGATGTCTGTCGTCCCCACCATGACGCGACCCTTGATCGGGTAGATCAGCACGATGCGTCCGTCGGAGTGCTCGAAGAAGATCTCCCGGCCCGCTGTCGCGGCGAGCAGCTCGGGGTGATCGAGCACGATGTGCGAGCCCTTGGTGCCGCCGATGAACCGGGTGCTGTCGCCGAGCGCATCATTGGTGAGGTCTGTCCAGGGACCGGAGGCGTTCACGATCACGTCTGCCTGCACCGTGAACTCCTCTGCGCTCTCGCGATCGCGCAGCACGACCGCATCACCGTCGCGTCCGACTGCCTCGACGTAGTTCAGCGCGTGCGAGCCGGGATTCGCCGACCTGCCGTCCTGCAGCACGTCCAGTGCCAGGCGCTCGGGGTCGTGCATCGACGCGTCGTAATAGGTGGCGGTGTACTTCACCTTCGGGTCGAGCCGGGGCAGCTCGGCCAGCGACGAGGTGCGCCCCAGGAAGCGGTGGCGGGGCACCGCGCCGCCGTCGCGGGAGAAGAGGTCGTAGATGGTCAGGCCCAGCTTGATCAGCACGGCGCCGCGCTCCTGCGGCTTGCCGCTGCGGTGGGTCAGGAAGCGCAACGGCGCGGAGAGGATGCCCGAGAATGTCGAGTAGATCGGGATCGTGGTCTCCAGCGGCTTGACGTAGTGCGGCGCGACGCGCAGGAGACCGTTGCGCTCCTGGACGGATTCGCGCACGAGCCGGAACTCCCCGTTCTCGAGGTAGCGGATGCCACCGTGAATCATGTGGCTGGATGCGGAGGACGCGCCCCCCGCGAAGTCGCCGCGATCGACGATCACGGCATCCACGCCCTGAAGTGAGAGATCACGGAACAATGAGATGCCGTTGATCCCCGCCCCGACGATGAGCACAGTTGTCCGGCCGGCATCGCGGACAGCGGCCAGTTCATCCTGGCGTCGTGAGTTCCGGGTTCTCTGCAGCATGATCTCTCCTTCGGACTGACTCCAGCATCCGTCGTGTGGCAGGATCTTGCAAACCACTTGCACCTATGTGCAACGCTAGTGTCGGAGGTCAAACATGGTCGCTGGCTCGTCTCGAAAGGACACGAAGACCACTGCCGCGCTGACTGCGGCGAAGCTGTACTACTTGCAGGACATGACGATGGATGCGATCGCCGGCGAGCTTTCGACGTCGCGATCATCCGTGTCGCGACTGCTGTCGCACGCGAGAGAGACGGGTCTGGTCGACATTCGTATCAACTCGCCGTTCGAGCGGGTCGGGCGCATAGAGGACCATCTCCGGGAACGGCTGCGCGTCAATGCGCACATCGTGCCGATGCCGAGCACCGTGAACGACGTCGAGCGGCTGGAACGCGTGGCGCTGACCGCCGGACGCCTGCTGTCGCAGTTCATCGAGTCGAACATGGTCGTCGGCGTCGCCTGGGGTTCGACGATCAGCATGGTGAGCCGCTCGCTCGTGCAGAAGGAGGTGCACTCCAGCACATTTGTGCAACTCAACGGCGCCGGCAACACGCAGACCAGCGGCTTGGAGTACTCGAGCGACATCCTGCAGCGGTTCGGTGCGGCGTTCGGTGCCAGGGTCGAGCAGTTCCCCGTGCCCGCGTTCTTCGACAACCCGGCGACGCGCGAAGCGATGTGGCGCGAGCGGAGCACCAGACGCGTGCTGGCCTTCCAATCCACGATGGACATCGCCGTGTTCGGGCTGGGTTCTCCGCAGGCCGAGGTCCCCAGCCGTGTGTACGTCGGCGGCTACCTCAGCCGTGATGATTACCGCAGCCTCAGAGAGGACGGGGTGATCGGCGATGTCGCCACGGTGTTCTTCCGCGCAGACGGCAGCTGGAAGGACATCAGACTCAATGCTCGGTCTACGGGGCCAGGACTGGATCGACTTCGCCGCGTGCCGCGACGAATCTGCGTGGTCTCCGGCGCAGCGAAGCTGGGCTCGCTGCGTGCGGCGATAGCGGCCGGGATCGTCACCGATGTCGTGCTCGATGAATCGCTCGCGCGGTTGCTGGTCGACGCGGCCTGAGTCAGTCGACCGTCCCGTGCTCAGGGCCCTCGCGGAACTCTCGGATCAGGTGCTGGACAACCTCTCGCAGGTCGCCGCCGGCAGCATCCGCTGCCGTCAGCTGACGCGCGTAGCTGGCCCCGCCCCGCAGGATCGCACGCACACCGTCGAGCTCCCGTTCGCATGCCAGGTCGGCGGCGATGGGGCGCAGGTCGTCCACCACGGCGTCGAGGTGGTCCCGCACGGGAACCTGCGACCCCGCGGAGTCGACGATGACGCGCGCGTCCAGCCCGTAGCGGGCCGTGCGCCACTTGTTCTCGCGATGGAACCACGGCTGCAGTCCCGGCAGCGGGATGCCGACGTCCAGCTGCCGGGAGAAGTGCTCCACCAGGCACTGCGTGAGCGCGGCCACCGAGGCCAGCTCCGTGAGCGTCGACATGCCGTCGCAGGCGCGGATCTCGATGGTGCCCCAGCGCGGCGCAGGGCGGATGTCCCACCGCACCTCCGAGGCGTCGCGCATGACACCGGTGCGGATCATGTCGTCGAGATAGTTCTCGAAGTCCTCCCAGGTGCGGATCGGCCAGGGGAGTCCTGCTGTGGGCAGCTGCTGGAACACCAGGGAGCGGTTGGACGCGTAGCCGGTGCGCTCTCCGGCCCAGAACGGGCTGGACGCGGAGAGCGCCTGCAGATGCGGGAGGAACGCCGAGAGGGCGCTGATGATCGGCATGACCTTGCGTCGTTCCTCCACGCCGACGTGCACGTGGATGCCCCAGATCATCATGTTGCGGCCCCACCACTGGGTGCGCTCGATCATCTTCCGGTAGCGGGTCTTCTCCGTCACCCGCTGGTTGAACCACTGCGCGAACGGATGGCTGCCTGCCGAGAGCAGCTCGATGCCCGCGGGATCGGTGGCGCGCCGCACGGCTCCGATGGCCGCGGCGATGTCGTCCACGGCATCCTTCACGGTGCCGCCGACGCCGCTGGTGACCTCGATCGTGTTGGTGAGCAGCTCCCCGGTGACGGTGTGCCGCTCGTGGGCGCTCTGCGCCTCGAGCACATGCAGCAGCTCGGGCGCCCTGCCCACCAGATCGCCGCTGTCCGGATCGGCCAGCATGATCTCCCATTCCAGCCCGACTGTGGAGCGGGCGGAGGACGCGAATTCGGTCGGCACGCGCAAAGTCTGGCACGCGGGGTCCTCGCCGCGCACACGCCGTGTCGCACGGTTTCGCGCGCGGCCCCAGGATCTGGCAGAATAGAGGGTCGGACGGCTGCTCGACCCTCTATCCAGCTTTCGTCCCCCATCCAGAGCCTCCGCCGGGTTGTGCACCCCACTCTCCAGGCGTCGTTCATCTTCCTTTCCACACATTCAGGAGAATCGTGGCTGTCAAGATCCGTCTCAAGCGCTTCGGCAAGATCCGCGCGCCCTACTACCGCATCGTCGTCGCCGACTCGCGCACCAAGCGCGACGGTCGCGTGATCGAGGAGATCGGCAAGTACCACCCCACCGAGCAGCCCTCGTTCATCGAGGTCGACTCCGAGCGCGCGCAGTACTGGCTGTCCGTCGGCGCCCAGCCGAGCGAGCAGGTCACCGCGCTGCTGAAGCTCACCGGCGACTGGGGCAAGTTCAAGGGCGACAAGGACGCGAAGTCCACCGTCCAGGTCGCCGAGGCCAAGGCTGCATTCGAGATCGACTCGTCCAAGAAGTCGGTCATCAAGCCCAAGGTCGAGAAGAAGACCGAAGAGCCCGCCGCGGCTCCCGCCGCTGACGCGGAGGCCGCTGAGGCTCCCGCCGCAGACGCAGAGTAATCCGCTGTGCTCGCCGCCGCGCTCGAACACGTCGTCAAGGGGATCGTCGATCACCCGGAAGACGTCCGCATCACCGCATCCGCGTCGCCCCGTGGCGACCTGCTCGAGGTGCATGTGCACCCGGATGACCGTGGTCGCGTGATCGGGCGCGGCGGCCGCACCGCCAAGGCGCTGCGCACGCTCATCTCCGCCCTCGCCGACGGACGCCGTGTCCGCGTCGACGTCGCGGACGACTGACGTGGCGGGCGAGAAGAACCAGCTCCGCGTCGGCCGTCTGCTCAAGGCTCACGGCCTCAAGGGCGCGTTGAAGCTCGAGCTGTACACCGACAATCCCGAACGCCGTTTCGTGCCGGGCGCGGAGTTCACCCTGCAGGTGCCCGAGTCATCCGAGTGGCACGGCAAGACCGTCACCATCCGCGACTACCGCGTGATGAACGGCAGCTCCGTCGTCTTCCTGCACGGCGTCGAGGACCGCACCGCCGCCGAATCCCTCGTCAAGGCCATCCTGTGGATGGACGAGGACGACGAGGTCGAGGTCGATGCCTGGTACGCGCACCAGCTGGTGGGCCTGGACGTGGTCCGCGACGACACCGTCATCGGCCGCGTGCTGCGGGTCGATCACCTGCCGGCGCAGGATCTGCTGATCGTGAAGACGGCGGATGCCGAGGTCATGGTCCCGTTCGTCGAGGCGATCGTCCCCAGCGTGGACATCCCCGGCCACCGGATCGTCGTGACTCCGCCGGCCGGCCTCTTCGAGGAGCTTCCGTCCGCGGACGACTCCGCCTCGGAGTGATCCCGGGATCGTCATGCGCATCGACGTCGTCTCGATCTTCCCGTCGTACTTCGACGGTCTGACCCTCTCCCTGCTGGGGAAGGCACAGGAGACCGGCATCCTGGACCTTCGCGTGCACGATCTGCGCGACTGGACGCACGACCGGCACCGCACGGTCGACGACACACCCTACGGCGGCGGCGCCGGCATGGTCATGAAGCCGGAGCCCTGGGGCGAGGCGCTCGACGCCTTGGTTTCGGCCCCGGTCGTCAGGCGAGCGCAGCGAGACGGAACGCGGGCGAAGCCGACCATCATCTTCCCCTCGCCGGCCGGCGAGGTGTTCACTCAGGCCACGGCCCGCGATCTCGCGACCCGTGAGCACCTGATCTTCGGCTGCGGGCGCTACGAGGGCATCGACGAGCGCGTGTTCGAGTACGCCGCCGAGCTGGGCGAGGTGCGACTGATCAGCCTCGGCGACTACGTCCTGAACGGGGGAGAGGTCGCCGTCATGGCGATGACCGAGGCCATCGGCCGGCTCATCCCTGGCGTGGTCGGCAACCCGGAGAGCCTGGTCGAGGAGTCCCACGAGGACGGCCTGCTCGAGTACGGCTCCTACACCAAGCCGTCGGTGTGGCGGGACCTGGAGGTTCCGCCGATCCTGCTCAGCGGCAACCACGGAGCCATCGCCGCCTGGCGGCGCGAGCAGCAGCTCGAGCGCACCCGCGCACGGCGCCCCGACCTGCTCGAGGGCTGACCCCCGCCGCATCCGCTGAAGCGGCCGGGACCGCGTCAGTCGACGCCGAGGAAGCCGCGGTCGGTGAGGATGATCGGGCCGTCCTTGGTGACGGCGACCGTGTGTTCGGAGTGCGAGCCGCGCGAGCCGTCCGCACTGCGCAGCGTCCAGCCGTCGGGGTCGGTGATGAGCTCGTCGGTGGTGGCCAGCAGCCAGGGCTCCAGGGCGAAGACCAGGCCCTCACGCAAGGGGAAACCGCGTCCGGCGCGGCCGTCGTTGGGCACGTGCGGGTCGCCGTGCATGATGCGGCCCACGCCGTGACCGCCGAAGTCGGTGTTGATGGAGTAGCCCTCGCCGTGCGCGACGGCGGCGATGGCCGCGGAGATGTCGCCGATGCGGTTGCCGACCGTCGCGGTCGCGATCGCGGCATCCAGTGCACGGTTCGTGGTGTCGATCAGGCGCAGGTCCTCGTCGCGCGGTGTGCCGACCACGAACGACACGGCGGAATCGGCCACCCAGCCGTCGACCGAGACGGCGAAGTCCAGCGAGACCAGGTCGCCGTCGCGCAGCTGGTAGTCGTGGGGGAGGCCGTGCAGCACGGCATCGTTGACGGAGGTGCAGATGACCTTGCCGAACGGCCCGTTCCCGAAGGACGGGGCGTAGTCGATGTAGCACGACTCGGCGCCCGCCTTGCGGATGAGGTCGTGGGCGTGGCGATCGATGGAGAGCAGATTCGTGCCCACCTTGGTCTCCGCGCGCAGCGTGGCCAGCGTCTCCGCGACGAAGCGGCCCGCGGCTCGCATCTCGTCGATCTCGGCCGGCGTGCGCAGTTCGATCATGGGAAATCCTCTCGTCGGCATCCATTCTTCCAGTTCTCCGCCATCGCAAGCTCACAGCGAAAACCCGTGGTCCGGGATGCGGATGCACGTACCATCGGAGCATGTGGTTGCGTGAGGCGTTCTTCCGCTGGCTCCTCCCGGCGGCGTTCCTGCTGCCACTGTGGCTGGTCGTCGGCTGGATCATCTTCGGCCGCAGCGGGTGGAGCCTGCTGTGGGTGCTGCTGATGGCGGCGCCCGCAGTGTTCGCCGGCCAGCTGATCCTCACGCTGCTCACCAGGTCGCGCCCGTCGGTGCGGGCCGAGCGCGCGCTGTCGTGGTGGGATGTGCTGGGCTTCACTGTCTGGCATGTGCTGACCGTCTCGGTCGGCCTGTTCGTCGACGGTGCCTTCGGATGGCTGCTGACCGGCGCGATCGTCGCCGCCGCCGGGCTGTTCTGGCTGCAGTTGTGGCAGCTGTGGAACGAGGCTCGCGGCAGCGGTCTGCGCATCCGCGAGACGATGAGCTGGAGCGGGCCGCGCGAGGATCCTCCTGCGGAACGCGCGCAGCCCGATGTCGTCGTCATCGAGGAGCGTCCGCGCAGGGACTGACTCCGGTTTTGCCTGGTGTGCGGTTCATGGCAGAATGGATGCTTGTGCCGTGATCCGGTTCTGCCCCAGGGGAACCCGCGGACGCCTCGCGCGCCGCTCGGCACACACCCGTTCTTATTCCTTTGAATCATGCATCCGACCTGAGGCGAGTGCAGAGAGAGACGATCATGCAGATCCTCGACGCCGTCGATGCGGCTTCGCTCCGTTCCGACATCCCTGTCTTCAACCCCGGTGACACCGTCAAGGTGCACGTGAACATCACCGAGGGTTCGCGTTCGCGCATCCAGGTGTTCCAGGGCGTCGTCATCGGCCGCCAGGGCGATGGCGTGCGCGAGACCTTCACCGTGCGCAAGATCAGCTTCCAGGTGGGCGTGGAGCGCGTGTTCCCGGTGCACTCGCCGGTCATCGACCACATCGAGGTCGTCACTCGCGGTGATGTCCGTCGCGCCAAGCTGTACTACCTGCGCAACCTGCGCGGCAAGAAGGCGAAGATCAAGGAGAAGCGCGACAACTGACGCGCTTGAGCCTGTGCGGAACCCCGAGACACGATCGTCTCGGGGTTCCGTCGTCTGGGCATCCGTGTGCGACCCTTGTAGATGCCGCGTCGACGCGGTGCATGAGAAGAAGAGAGATCAGATGAGCCCGGATGCCGTCGAGCCTGCGGAGAAGTCCCCACGGCGGCGCAGCCTTCTGACCTTCCTGCGCGATGTGCTGGTGATCATCCTCATCGCCGCCCTGGTCTCGTTCGTCGTGAAGACCTTCGTGCTGCGCTCGTTCTACATCCCGTCCGGATCCATGGAGCGCACGCTGCTCATCAACGACCGCATCCTGGTCGACGAGCTGACCCCGCAGTGGACCGGATACGACCACGGCGACGTCGTGGTGTTCAAGGATCCGGGCGGGTGGCTGCCCCCGGTCCCGCAGGCTCCGGCCAGGCCGTTCCTCGTCGAGGCCGTCGACTGGGTTCTTACCTTCGTCGGCCTGTCGACCACGGATGCCCAGGATCATCTGGTGAAGCGGGTGATCGGCCTGCCGGGCGATCACGTGGTCTGCTGCAACGCCCTCGGGCAGATCACCATCAACGGCTCGCCCATCGACGAGATGTCCTACCTCGACCTGCCCGCCGGCGACACGGCGGCCTCCGATGTCGACTTCGATGTCACCGTCCCCGCAGATCGACTGTGGGTGATGGGCGACAACCGAGACCACTCGCAGGACTCCCGCGCGCATCAGGAGCTGCCCGGTGGCGGCTTCGTGCCACTCGAGAACGTCGTGGGGCGTGCGTTCCTGACCACCTGGCCGCTCGATCGGTTCGGACTCATCGACACCCATGACGAGGTGTTCCGCTCGGTGCCGGCGGCGAAGAGCAAGTGACCGTCGTCGCGCCCACGCTGCGCCTGGAACGGCAGCTGCTGAAGGACGAGTTCGACATCGTCATCGCACTCGACGAGGTCGGTCGGGGAGCGCTGGCGGGTCCCGTCGCCGTCGGCGCCGCCGTGATGGATGCCTCCGGCTCGCGCCGACGCGTGCCCGAGGGGCTGCGCGACTCCAAGCTGATCACCGAGCGTCGGCGTCCGCCGATGGCGCAGCGCGCGGCCGCATGGGTGCAGGCCTCCGCCGTCGGCTGGGCGAGCGCCGCGGAGATCGACGAGGTCGGCATCATGCGTGCACTGGGGCTCGCGGCTTCCCGGGCTGTGCAGGGTGTCGTGGATCTCGGCGCATCGCTGGACCGCGCCCTGGTGCTGCTGGACGGGAATCACGACTATGTCTCCCGCGTGCACCCCGTGGCGCTGACCGTGCGCACGGTGATCAACGCCGATCGGGACTGCGCGTCGGTGTCCGCGGCATCCGTGATCGCCAAGGTCGCGAGGGATGACTGGATGATCGAGCAGCATCCCCAGCATCCGGCGTATCAGTGGGATCGCAACAAGGGCTACGCGAGTGCCGAGCATCGTCGGGCGATCCGAGAGCTGGGACTGTCGCCGCTGCACCGCGCGTCCTGGGCGATCGCCGATGCCCCGACGCTCTTCTAGGATGGAGTCATCATGGATGAGGATGCCTTCGACGATTACGACCGCGAACTCGAGCTCGCGCTGTTCCGGGAGTACCGCGACGTCGTCGCGCAGTTCCAGTACGTCGTGGAGACCGAGAGGCGCTTCTATCTCGCCAACGAGGTGAACGTCGTCCGTCGCGACACCGAGAACGACTTCTACTTCGAGATCTCGATGACCGACGTCTGGGTCTGGGACATCTACCGGGCCGACCGGTTCGTCAAGGCGGTTCGCGTGCTGACGTTCAAGGACGTCAACGTCGAGGAGCTGCAGCGCCGGGAGTTCGAACTGCCGGACGAGCTGTCACTCGACGGCAAGTAGGTCGCTCCTCCCACAGTCCGCTCGGTGGCGACTTCTTTCCACAGTCTCTCGGTTCTGAGAAGTTCTGCACAGCGAGTGGGTTAATGGTGATCCGGCGTCGGTGCACCGCGTCAGGCTGTCCTCATGGCAGCGAAAGACGAGTTGGGGCGCGCGGGCGAGGAGCGCGCGGCGAGGCACCTGCGTGCGCAGGGATACATCATCCTCGACCGCAACTGGCGGTGCCGGCAGGGCGAGATAGACATCGTCGCTCAGCGCGACGACGTTCTGTGCGTCGTCGAGGTCAAGACCCGCAGGTCGGTGCGGTACGGGCATCCGTTCGAGGCCATCGACGAGCGCAAGCGCCGTCGACTCTGGCGGCTGGCATACGCGTGGACGGCTGCGCATCCCGATGCCGCACGCCGGCGTGAGATCCGCCTGGAGGCCATCGGCCTGATCGGAGCGGATGCCGACACCGCACAGCTCGAGCATCTGGTGGACCTGCTGTGAGCACCGCGCGCACCTGGGCGGTCGCACTGACCGGCGTGGACGGGCACCTGGTGGAGATCGAGGCGGACTTCTCGGCGCAGACGCCGGAGTTCACCATCATCGGACTGCCCGACAAGGCGCTCGGCGAGGCCGTGCAGCGGGTGCGCAACGCCTGCACCAATTCCGGGCTGGACATCCCGCGGCGCCGGCTCACCGTCAATCTTTCGCCGGCGAGCCTGCCCAAGCACGGCTCCGGCTTCGACCTCGGCATCGCCGTCGCGACGGCCGCTGCCGGGGGAATGCTGTCCGCCCGAGCCGTTCGCGGGACCGTGCACATCGGGGAGCTGGGGCTCGACGGGCGCGTGCGACCGGTGGCCGGTGTGCTCCCTGCGGTCTACGCGGCCGCGAGGGCGGGCTTCGAGCGGGTGATCGTGCCGCACGCCAACGCCGCGGAGGCCGCATTGGTGCCGGGCATCGAGGTGCACGCCGCAGCTTCGCTGGCGGAGGTGGCGGCGCTGCACGGTGCTGACGTGGAGGTGCCCGACGTCGACGCGGTGGAGCTGGCCGCGCCCGACGAGCCGGAGACACTGCCGCTGGATCTGGCGGACGTCATCGGTCAGGAGGAGGCCGTGGACGCGCTGATCATCGCTGCAGCAGGCGGTCATCACATGATGCTCAGCGGACCGCCGGGCGCGGGAAAGACGATGCTGGCGCGACGGCTCCCCGGCATCCTCCCGCTGCTGCTCGACGACGAAGCGCTGGAGGTCGCCGCGATACGTTCGCTGGTCGGGGAGCCGGTGATGAAACTGGATCCGGTCGTGCCGTTCGTCGCACCGCATCACAGCGCCTCGATGGCGGCTCTCGTCGGCGGCGGAACGCGCATGGCGCGGCCGGGCGCGATCGTACGGGCGCACCGGGGAGTGCTGTTCCTCGATGAGACTCCGGAGTTCCAGAGGGCGGCGCTGGATGCGCTGCGGCAACCGCTGGAATCCGGGCGCATCGAGGTGCACCGAGCGGGGTTCACCGCCAGCTATCCGGCTCGTTTCCAGTTGGTGCTGGCCATGAATCCCTGTCCGTGCGGCAACTACGGGGTGCGCGGCGCCGAATGCGCGTGTCCGCCGATGTCCATTCGCCGTTACGCCTCCAAGCTGTCGGGGCCGCTGCGGGACCGCATCGACATCGACCTGCAGGTCGCACGCGTGGCCGCGGCCAGGGCGACATCCGGCGAGCGCTCGCGGGTGACATCCGCGAGCGCGAGGGAACGGGTGGTGGCAGCCCGCGGCGCGGCCTCCGATCGCCTGCGCGGCACACCCTGGCGCGTGAACGGGGAGGTGCCGGGTGAGCGGCTCCGGCTCGGCGTGCTGCGTCTGCCGGCGACCGTCAGAGCGCCTCTGGACCGTGCGTTGGAACGTGGAACGGTCACGCTGCGCGCGTACGACAGGGTGCTGCGCCTGGCGTGGACGATCGCCGATCTGGCCGGTGCGAACTCGCCCGGCATCGATGAACTGGGCCGTGCCCTGTTCCTGAAGAAGGGCCTGCTGGCATGAGGACGACGACGAGGATCAGGATGCTGGACGATGCACGACTGCTGCCGCTGGCCGAGCGGCTGCGTCCGGGCGGGGATCCTGTGGAGACCCTGACGCGCGTCGCATGGTCGGTCCTCGTGGAACCGGGCGATGGGACAGCCGGAGCGCTGGTCGACGCTCACGGTGCGCAGGAGGCACTGGAGATCGCCTGCCGGGACGACGGCCTGTTGACGCCGGGCATCGTGACACCCGCAGCCCTCGCCGAGGCGCGCACGCGCTGGCGTCCGCGCGCACAGGCACAGGCGGTGATGGAGGCGATGACGTCGTGCCTGGACGTCGGCGGGCACCTGATGCTCCCGGGGGATGACGGATGGCCCGCGGGGCTGCAGGATCTGGGGCCGCATGCGCCGCTCGTGCTGTGGGCGCGCGGTGATCTCACCTCGTTCACCGCGGGTCCGGCGGTGGCGATGGTGGGCGCCAGGGCGGCATCCCCGTACGGCGAATCCGTCGCGGCCGACATCGCCGGTGACCTGGCGGGGGCAGGCGCGGTCGTCGTGTCCGGCGGGGCGTACGGCATCGACGGCGCCTCGCATCGCGCGGCACTGGGCGTGGGCGGCGTGACGGTCGCCTTTCTGGCCGGGGGAGTGGATCGCGCGTATCCGGTCGGGCACCATCAGCTGTTCGAGCGCATCCGCAAGGGCGGTCTGGTGGTGAGCGAGGTGCCCTGCGGCGGCGCGCCCACCAAATGGCGCTTCCTGCAGAGGAACCGACTCATCGCCGCCGCGAGCCTCGCGACGGTGGTCGTGGAGGCCGGGTGGCGCAGCGGCACGCTCAACACCGCAGGACACGCGGCCGCCCTGGGGCGGCCGATCGGCGCGGTGCCTGGACCGGTGACCAGCGCGGCCTCGGCCGGATGCCATCGGCTCCTGCGCGAGTTCGACGCGATCTGCGTCACCAACGCCCAGGAGGTGCGAGAGCTCTGGGACGACCGTGCGCTCGACGCGCCATCGCAGCCCCGCGTCGACCCGGACCGGGTCCGCCTGCTGGATGCGATGAGCACGCGAACGCCGCGGGATGCCCATGACCTGGCGCGCCGGTGCGGCCTGAGCGTGGACCGGGTGCGCAGTCTGCTCGGACTGCTGGCGCTCGACGTCGTCGTCGTGCAGACACCGGAGGGATGGCGCCGCGTGGGGTGAGTGAGCCCGCGTCGGAGCGCGTGCGCAGGCAACCGTCGGCGACCCGAGCCCGGCGACGGCAGGAGGACCGGCAGGATCGGCGCGGGAACCCACCGCCGGTTCACGTGGGCGGCATGCTGGAGGGATGGAGTACGCAGCGGCCGTTGAGGCGTTCGCGGTGCATCTGGCGCAGGTTCGCCGGCTGTCGCCCGCCACTGTGCGCGCGTACCGCGCCGATCTCGCCGACCTCGGCCGCACACTGCACGACGACGCGCTGGCATCCGTCGACCTCGAAGTCCTGCGCGAATGGCTGTGGCAGGCCACGCAGCGCGGGGACGCGCGCTCTACGCTCGCACGGCGCGCCGCTGCCGTCCGGTCGTTCTTCGGCTGGGCGCACGAGACGGAACTGATCGATGCCGACCCCAGCCTTCGACTGGTGGCGCCGCACAGATCGAAGGCCCTGCCCGTCGTCGCCTCCGCCGACGGCATGCGCGACCTGCTGGAGGCCCAGCGCATCGCTGCGGAGTCCGGCGACCCCATCCTGCTGCGCGACCACGCCATCCTCGAGCTGCTGTACGCTGCTGGCATCCGCGTCTCGGAGCTGTGCGGCGCCGACGTCGACGATCTGGATCTGCGCAGGCGCACGATCCGCGTGCTGGGCAAGGGGTCGAAGGAGCGCGTGGTGCCCTTCGGCGGCCCCGCCGCGGCCGCGCTGGGCGCCTTCCTCACACGCGCAAGGCCCGTACTGCTCGCGCGCGCCGCTGAACCCACGGCTGCGTTCTTCCTGGGCGCTCGTGGCGGACGCATCGGCCCGCGCACCGTCTACGCGCTGGTGTCCCGGGTGCTGGGGCCGGTGGTGGGTTCCGAGCATGTCGGCCCGCATGCGCTGCGGCACTCCGCCGCCACCCACCTGCTGGACGGCGGTGCCGATCTGCGCGCCGTGCAGGAGCTGCTCGGGCACGCGAGTCTCGGCACCACCCAGATCTACACGCACGTGTCCGCGGAGCGACTCACCGCCGCGTATCGCCTCGCGCACCCGCGGGCCTGACCCGGATCCGTTCGCCGCCCGCGTTCGCCTGGAGACGTCGAGGACATGCGCCCACCGGCCCAGTTCGGCGACCCGTCCGGACGCCCGGACCGCGGCACGCGAGGCGGGAGCTCAGCCTGCGCAGCACGGCAGCAGGATGGCACGCGGCATCCTGCCGAACAGGCCGCGCGGGTTCACGTACCGCCCGTCCGCGCGCACGCCGACATGCAGCGTTCCGCGCGCGGCATGCCCGCCCGCGGCCGTCGTCCCCACGTCATCTCCGGCGGCCACCACGGTGCCCGGCGTCAGCGTCGACGCGATGGGTTCGAGGGTCGTGACATATCCGCCGCCGTGATCGATCGTGATCAGCGGCCGGCCCGCCACATCGCCACGGAACGCCACCACGCCGGCCGCCGGTGCGTGCACGACGCCTTCGGGTGCGGCAGCCACGTCCATGCCGCGGTGTCCGGGGCCGTATTCATGTGCCGGGGCGCGGAACGCCTGCGTCACGGTGTGCGCGCCCTCGACCGGCCACGTCCAGGGGTAGCCCGGCGCGGCATCCGCGGCGCTCTCGGCCCCCGTCAGTCTGGTGCTGCCGCTCGCGCCCGCCGCCGGAGCCGGTGCGAGCACGAACATCGCGAGTACGAACAGCGCGACCAGCAGCGCCGCCGCGTGCACATGCAGGCGGTGGCGTCGCGCTTCGGTGCGGATCCCGGTCATGCCCCCACTCTCGCACCGCTCCGCGACGCCCAACCGCTCGATTCGCACTGCCGGTGGACAACTCCGCGCACTCGCAGGATGTGCAGGATGAATGGACCGGCTGAGGCCCGGCAGCGGCTGCCGCATCCTGTACACTGGAGGGGCATCCCGAAATCGGGGTGACTACGCGTGCCCAGAGCGACTTCGTCGCGGCATCCACTCCCACAGGTCCTTCTCCTCGAGAGGGCGGGTGTGCGCCGGGTACCAGGATCGTCGATCGCGAGATCGACGGGAAAAACCTCAACGGCGCGAGAGCGCCAGAAACAGGAGACGACCATGGCTGTGGTCACCATCCGTCAGCTGCTCGACAGCGGCGTGCACTTCGGACACCAGACCCGTCGGTGGAACCCGAAGGTGAAGCGCTTCATCCTCACCGAGCGCAGCGGCATCCACATCATCGACCTGCAGCAGTCGCTGGCGTACATCGACCGCGCCTACGACTTCGTCAAGGAGACTGTCGCCCGCGGCGGCACGATCCTCTTCGTCGGCACCAAGAAGCAGGCGCAGGAGGTCCTCGCGGAGCAGGCCGCCCGTGTCGGACAGCCCTTCGTCAACCAGCGCTGGCTGGGTGGTCTGCTGACCAACTTCTCGACCATCGCCAAGCGCCTCGCCCGTATGAAGGAGCTCGAGGAGCTCGACTACGAGAACCCGGCCGCGTCGGGCTTCACCAAGAAGGAGCTGCTGCTCAAGAAGCGCGAGCTCGACAAGCTGCACAAGTCGCTGGGCGGCATCCGCAACCTGTCGAAGACCCCGTCGGCCCTGTGGGTCGTCGACGCCAAGCGCGAGCACCTCGCCATCGACGAGGCCAAGAAGCTCGGCATCCCGGTGATCGGCATCCTCGACACCAACGCCGACCCGGACGACTTCCAGTACCCGATCCCCGGCAACGACGACGCGATCCGCTCCGTCTCGCTGCTGACGCGCATCATCGCCGACGCCGCGGCCGAGGGCCTGCAGCAGAAGCACAACCCCGAGGGCGACGCCGAGCCGCTCGCCGAGTGGGAGCAGGAGCTCCTGCAGGGCGACGCCGCCGAGGCACCCGCCGCTGAGGTCGCTGCCGAGGCCCCCGCTGCCGAGGCCACTGAGGTTCCCGCCGAGGCCCCCGCCGCCGAGGCCGTCGAGGCTGCTGCTGAGGCGCCCGCCGCCGACGCAGACGCCAAGTAATCCGCATACCCGCACAGATACGAAGCAAGGAGCCACCACACATGGCCAACTTCACCATCGCCGACATCAAGGCGCTGCGCGAGCAGCTCGGAACCGGAATGGTCGACACCAAGAAGGCGCTCGAGGAGGCCGACGGAGACGTCGAGAAGGCCACCGAAATCCTGCGCCTGAAGGGTGCCAAGGGCAACGCCAAGCGCGCTGACCGCTCCACCAGCGAGGGCCTGGTCGCCGCTCGCGAGACCGACGGCGCCGTGACGCTGATCGAGCTCGCCTGCGAGACCGACTTCGTCGCCAAGAACGAGCGCTTCATCGCTCTGGCCGACAAGGTGGCCGACGCGGTCGCCGCTGCCGGCGCCGACTCGCTGGAGGACGCGCTGGCCGCATCCGCCGGTGACAAGACCGTCGCCGACCTCATCTCCGAGGAGGCGGCGATCATCGGCGAGAAGGTCGAGCTGCGTCGCGTGCGCACCGTCAAGGGCGAGTCCCTGTCGGTGTACCTGCACCACACCAGCAAGGACCTGCCGCCGCAGATCGGCGTCGTCGTGGCCTACACCGGCAGCGACGCGGAGACCGCTCGCAGCATCGCGCAGCACATCTCGTTCGCGAACCCCTCCTACCTCAGCCGCGAGGACGTCCCCGCAGCCGACGTGGAGAAGGAGCGCGAGATCGTCACCGAGATCTCCCGCAACGAGGGCAAGCCCGAGGCAGCCCTGCCGAAGATCGTCGAGGGCCGCGTGACCGCGTACTTCAAGCAGGTCGCGCTTCTCGAGCAGGACTACGCCAGGGACAACAAGAAGTCTGTGGAGCAGGTGCTGAAGGAGGCGGGTCTCACCGTCACCGACTTCGCCCGCTTCAAGGTCGGCGCGTAACACCTCGAAGGGGTTCGGATCAACCGCGATCCGAACCCCTTCTGCATGCCCGGAACAGCCCGAGGCACTATCTTGAAACCGGACGAGAGGACCCACCCATGACTGAACGCACCGGACGCCGTCGCGTCCTTCTCAAACTCTCCGGCGAGGCCTTCGGCGGGGGCTCCCTGGGGGTGAACCCCGATGTGGTCAGCGGCATCGCCCGTGACATCGCCGCAGCCGTGGATCGCGTCGAGATCGCGGTGGTCGTCGGCGGCGGCAACTTCTTCCGCGGTGCGGAGCTCAGCCAGCGAGGCATGGACCGCGGACGCGCCGACTACATGGGCATGCTGGGCACCGTGATGAACGCCCTCGCCCTCCAGGACTTCCTCGAGCAGGCGGGCGCACCCACGCGCGTGCAGTCCGCCATCCAGATGACCCAGGTCGCCGAGCCGTACATCCCGCTGCGCGCGGAGCGCCACATGGAGAAGGGCCGCGTCGTGATCTTCGGCGCAGGCGCCGGCCTGCCGTACTTCTCCACGGACACCGTCGCCGCACAGCGAGCACTGGAGATCGGCGCCCAGGAGGTGCTGGTCGCCAAGAACGGCGTGGACGCCATCTACACGGCCGACCCCAACAAGGACCCGAACGCGCAGCGCATCGAGCGCGTGACCTACCGCGACGCCCTGCAGCGCGGTCTGAAGGTCGTCGACTCCACGGCGTTCAGCCTGTGCATGGACAACGCCATGGACATGCGCGTGTTCGGTATGGAGCCGGCCGGCAACGTCACCCGTGCGCTGCTCGGCGAGCCGATCGGCACGCTGGTCACCGCCTGAGCGCACTCACCTCCACAGTCCGGCGGAGCGCGCCGGATAGAATCATCTGAAACCCCTGAAGCAAGGAGCCCTCGTGATCGCGGATGTCCTCTCCGAAACCACTGTGCGCATGACGCGTGCCGTCGATGCCGCCAAGGAGGACTTCGCCACGGTCCGCACTGGGCGCGCCAACCCTCAGCTGTTCCAGAAGGTGCTGGTCGACTACTACGGCTCACCGACACCGCTCGCGCAACTCGCATCGCTGGCCAACCCGGAGGCGCGCTCGCTGATCGTCACGCCCTACGACAAGTCGGCGCTGAAGGCCATCGAGCAGGCCATCCGCGATATGCCGAACCTGGGCGCGAACCCGACCAACGACGGCAACATCATCCGCATCACCATGCCCGAGCTCACGCAGGAGCGCCGCAAGGAGTACGTCAAGCTCGTCCGCACCAAGGGCGAGGACGCGAAGGTCCGCATCCGCGGCATCCGCCGCAAGGCGAAGGACGAGATGGACGCACTCAAGAGCGAGGTCGGCGAGGACGAGATCGCGCGCGGCGAGAAGGAGCTGGATGCCCTGACCCGCCAGTACGTCGAGGCCATCGACGATGCCCTCAAGCGCAAAGAGGCTGAGCTCCTCGAGGTCTAAGCACGATGTCCGGTGAGAACGACGGGGAGGAGCGGCGTCCTCCCGAGCAGGGGGCGGCCGTACCGTCTCCCGCCTTCGACGCATCCCAGGTGCCGCCGCGTCCTCCGCTGCCGCCCCGTCCCGCCGACCCGCTGTCCACGGGCGAGCACAATGCGATACGCGAGCAGTGGCGCGCCCGCAAGGGCGAGATCGAGACGCACGTCTCGCAGGCCAGGGACCACTTCGATCAGGCCAATGAGCGCATCAAGCAGCGCACCGGACGCGACCTGATCCTGGCGATCATCATCGGGGTGGCCTTCGGCGGAGCGCTGATCGCATCGCTGCTGTTCATCAAGTGGCTGTTCGTGCCCATCGCCCTCGCCGCGGGACTGCTGGGCACCTATGAGCTCGCCAGGGCGCTGCGAGCCGGCGGCCGCCGGGTGGACGTCGTCGCCCAGCTCATCGCCGCCGCCGGCGTGCTCCTGGCAGGGGCATCCGGTCAGTTCTGGCTGAGCTGGGTCGTGCTGATCGTCGCGGTGTCCTTCATCGCCGTGTGGCGGATGGTGGCCCAGATGGTCGTCAAGGACGGTCGGATGTACGGCGACGTGCTCTCCGACGTCGTGGTGGGCGCCTTCGTGCAGGTGTACGTGCCATTCCTCACCTCCGTCGCGATCATGCTGCTGCTGCAGGAACGAGGGCAGTGGTGGGTGCTGTCCTTCGTGACGGTCGCCGTCGCGGCCGACACCTGCGCGTACGTCGCGGGCCTGTCGTTCGGGAAGCATCCCATGGCACCGCGGATCAGCCCCAAGAAGACGTGGGAGGGTTTCGCCGGCGCCGTCGTCGGCTCCCTCGCCGTGGGCGTGCTGCTGGCGGTCTACCTGCTCGAGCTGCGATGGTGGTGCGGTCTCATCCTCGGCGCTGTCATCCTGCTCTCTGCGACACTCGGCGACCTCGGCGAATCGATGCTCAAGCGCGACCTCGGCATCAAGGACATGAGCTCCTGGCTGCCCGGCCATGGCGGGCTGCTCGATCGACTGGACAGCATCCTGCCGTCGACGATCCCGGCGCTGGCCCTGTACTTCCTCCTCTCCCCATGGGTGGTGTCGTGATGGTTGATGAAGATCTGGACGTGTTCGACGAGAAGGAGGAGACGCCCGCGGCGTTCCCCCTCACCGCAGGACGGCATCGCGGCTACCACCGCGCTGCCGTCGACACCTTCCTCGAAGCCGCCCGCGCCGCGTTCGAGGACGGGCGCGACGACTTCGGCGCGGAGGACGTGCGCAGTGCCTCGTTCCCGCTGGTCAGGCACGGCTATGCGATCGCCGACGTCGACGCGGCACTCGGCCGCGTCGAGGACGCATTCGCCTCGCGCGCGCGCGAGCAAGCGGTCCGGTCGATGGGAGTGGCCGGATGGGTGGCGAAGGCCCGGAAGGACGCGCAGAGCGTGCTCGACCACCTCGCGCGCCCCGCGAAGCACCGGTTCGCCCGGACGAACCGGCTCGCGTTCGGCTATCGGATCGGCGAGGTCGACCATGTCGCCGATCGGATCTCCGCGTTCCTGCGCGACGGAGATGCGCTGAGCGTGGAGCAGGTGCGCGGTGCGGCGTTCCGCATGCAACGGGGCGGCTACCGCGAAGAGCAGGTGGATGCCCTGCTGGATGCGACCGTGGAGGTCATGCTCGCGGTGCGTTGAATCTCGCGCCACACGGGAGACTCTCATGGACGTTCCAGGGTCTACTGCGTAGACTGACACCCATCGTGACTCCCGATAACGAATTGATATCGACGCCGGTGCGCCCGAACGCATCCCCGTCGAAGCTGAAGCATCCGTGGCGACGTCGCCTCAGTGCGGTCGGCGCCGGCCTCGCCGTCATCGGCTTCTCGGCGGCGCTGCTCGCTCCGACAGGCAGCGCGTCGGCCGAACCCTCGGGCCCTGCGACCGCATCGGTGACCACCTTCGATCTCGCCGCCAAGGACACACAGAACATCACGGTGACCGTCCAGGGCGCGAAGATCGAGCCGATCGTCCGCGGCGGCTTCGAGGTGTATGTGAAGCCCAAGCCGAAGCCCGCACCGAAGCCCGAGACGGCCTCGACGAACTCCAAGTCCAGCGGCAGCTCCATCCCGAAGTACACCGGCGGTGGCAGCAAGGAGGAGTGGATGGCCGCGGCGGGCATCTCCGCCGGCGACTACCCCTACGTCGACTACATCGTCTCCCGTGAGAGCGGCTGGAATCCCAACGCCACGAACAGGTCCTCCGGCGCGTGCGGCCTGGTGCAGGCGCTGCCGTGCAGCAAGGTGCCCGGCAACGGGTACAACCCCGTCGACAACCTGCGCTGGGGGACCGGGTACGCCACCGGCCGCTACGGCAGCTGGGCGGGCGCGTACAACTTCTGGCGGACCCACCACTGGTGGTAGACCGAAGGCATGGCGCGATCTCACAGACGGCGGACTGACTCCACCCGAGCGGATGAGTCCTTCGAGCAACTGCTCGCGGGGTGGAAGCGCACCGAGACGCGCCGTGGCCGGGAGTGGATCGTGCAGCCGGTCGCGGGAGCGAAGTCGGTGAAGGAGTACACCTGCCCCGGATGCGGCGGGAGCATCCTGCCCGGTGTCGCGCACCTGGTCGCCTGGCGTGCAGACGGTGTGATGGGGGAGTCCGCCGACCTCGCCGCGCGCCGGCACTGGCACACGCACTGCTGGCGCATCGGATGACGCTGCAGATCCGCGGGCCGATGCTGCTGCCCGCGCAGCGCACCGACGTCGAACTCGTCACGGCAGACGGCCTGACCCTCGTCGGCGAACTCGCCGTCCCCGAGGAGCGCGAGCCGGTCGCCACGCTCATCGCCCTGCATCCGCTTCCGACGGCCGGCGGCAACATGGACACCCACGTGCTGCGCAAGGCCGCCGCTCGCCTGCCCGCTCAGGCGGATCTGGCCGTGCTGCGGTTCAACACCCGCGGCACGGCCTCACCGCGCGGCGTCAGCGGCGGCTCGTTCGACGGGGGAGGGCTCGAACGGTACGACGTCGCCGCCGCTGTCGACTTCGTCTACGAGCGGGGACTCCCCGAACCGTGGCTCGTGGGGTGGTCGTTCGGCACGGAGCTCGCTCTCAAATACGGTCGCGATCACGACATCCGCGGCGGCATCCTGCTCTCACCGCCCCTGCATCGGACCACGGATGCCGAACTCGAGGCCTGGAAGGACGATGCGCGGGAGCTCGTCGCCGTCATCCCGGAACTCGACGACTACCTGCGGCCGGACGAAGCCGTCCGGCGCTTCGCCTGCGTGCCTCACGCGAGGGTGATCGCCGTTGCCGGCGGACGGCACCTGTGGGTCGGAGAGACGCAGACACGGCGCGTGCTCACCGAGATCGTCGCAGCGGTCAACCCTGCGGCGCTGCCGCTGGCCACGACCTGGGACGGGTGATCAGCGCGCGTCCATGCGCGGACGCAGCACCTGCCGGTAGATGATCAGGATGCTGGCGGCCACCGGGATCGCGATGAGAGCGCCCAGCAGCCCCAGCAGCGCGCCGCCGGACAGTGCGGCGATGACGACCACCGCACCGGGCACGGCGACGGCGCGGCTCATGATGCGCGGCGCGATGAAGTACGCCTCGACCTGCATGTAGATCAGGTACCAGATGGCAGCGGCCAGTGCCGTGCCGGGGGAGCCGACCCCGGGGATCAGGCACGCCAGCACGATGATCGTCGATCCCGTCAGTGTGCCGACCAACGGGATGAGCGAGAAGAAGAACGCGACCACGGCCAGCACGGCCGTGAAGGGCGCATGGATGATCGACAGGTAGATCGAGCTGAGAACGCCGTTGATCACGCCCAGCGTGACCTGCCCCATCACGTAGTGTCCGACGGAGTCGGTGATCTGATCGGCGATGTCGATGAAGCGGTCGCGCCTGGAGGCGGGGACCAGGTGATAGACAGCTCTCTTGAGCGACGGCGTCGAGGCCGTCAGGTAGATCGTCAGCACCAGCACGATGAACGCGCCGAACATGCCGGTGAGCACGGCGCCGCCGACCACCAGCACGCCCTGCCCGATCGACCCGCCCCATTCCGCCACGTTCTTGGCCCAGTCCTCGGTGGCCAGCCAGTTCTCCACGTAGGCGAACACGTCGTCCACCCGCAGGTTGGGGAAGGTGTCGGCCATCCAGTCCTTGAGATTCTGGACGGTCTGATCGCCGTTGACGATGAGGTCGGTGACCTTGGTCACCAGCTGCGAGATCTGCTCGATGACGACCGGGAGCACGATCAGCACGACGGCGGTGAAGGCGCCCAGCACCGCGACGATGGTGGTCAGCACAGCCGCCCACCGGGGCAGCCCGCGACGCGTGAGGAACGACACCAGCGGATCCAGGCCCAGGCTGAGGAAGAGCGCAGTGCCGAGATAAAGCAGCACGGTGGAGAGCATCTGAACGCTGGTGAGCAGCATGATGCCCAGGCCGACGCCGAGCGTCGCCACCAGAGCGGTGCGGAAAGGACTGTGGATCTTCATCGTTCTCCTGATCGGATGCCGCAAGCCTAATCGCCCGCGGCGGCACTGCCCGGCAGGACGTGCGGCGCGCGCTCGTGGGCAATGCACAGCCGCTTTCGATAGTCTGGAACGTCGAGCGGAGACCGCCGGGAAGCATCCGGTGGCACGTAAGGAGCTGATTCGTGCGATTCGTATGGGCCGTCGTGGCCTTCGTGCTGGCCACGGTTCTCATCGGTCTGGGGATCGCCCAGCGCACCGTCTTCATGGGGCCCTCCGAGCAGCGCATGACGCTGACCATCGATGACTCGTCCCCGTACGTGATGGTGGATGCCGACGTGCTCCGCGCTCACCCCGGGCTCCAGACGCTGATGGTGCGGGACAAGGGCGACATCTTCGTCGCCTACGCCCGCACCGAGGACATGACGGCCTGGCTCTCCGACACGGCGTACGACCACGTGTCGCTCACGAAGTCGCACAAGCCGAAGACCGAGCGCGTCGAGGCGAAGCAGCAGCCCGCCGACGGCGGCGAGACCTCCGGCCGATCGCCGGTCGGCTCCGACCTGTGGCTGGACTCGTTCGCCGACAAGGACGCCCTGGTCGCCGAGATGCAGCTCACGAAGGGCAACAGCGTCCTGATCGCCAAGGACGGCGTGAAGGATGCTCCGACGGACATCCTCGTGTCGTGGCCGCTGGACACGCGCACGCCGTGGGCGGGTCCGCTGATCAGCCTCGGCGGGCTGCTGCTGGCCATCGGCATCGTGCTTTACATCCTCGGCATCAGGCACCAGCGTCGTGGACGCGGGCCCCGCCGCAAGGGACCGGGGCCGCTGCCCGAGACGCAGCCGATCACCATGCCCGAGCGGGCCGAGATCGAACAGGGCACGGTCGAGAGCCGCGCCGCGCGCCACACGCCGCGGCGGCTCGCCATCGCCATCCCCGCGCTGGCCGTGACCGCGCTGCTCGCGACCGGCTGCACGGCGGACTCCTGGCCGCAGTTCTCGGCGGGAACGCCGACGCCGACCCCGACCCCCACCGTCATCAAGCCGGACAGCCAGAAGCCGCCGGCGATCACTGAGAAGCAGGGGCAGCGCATCGTCGGCGACATCGCGAAGACGCTGGCCAAGGCGGACACGGACCTCGACGCAACTCTCGCAGAGACCAGGCTGACCGGTGCTGCGCTGGCGGGTCGACAGACCGAATACGCGCTGCGCAGCAAGATCGCGGATCGGAAGGCGACCGCACTGCTGTCGCCTGCGGGCGCGGTCAAGATCCTGCTGCCCGAAGCCACCGACAGCTGGCCTCGCACGGCGCTCGCTCTCACGGTGGCGGAGAACGACGCCAAGAAGCCTCCCGTGCTGCTGACCATGACGCAGGCCGACCCGTGGGCGAACTACCGGGTCACGGCCATGGCCGACATGCCGGCCTCGAGCTCATTCCCCGACGTCGCTCCGGCCTGGCTCGGCACGACCAGAGTTCCGGCGGAGTCGGCATTCCTGTCCCTCCCGCCGTCGGAGCTCGCCGGTGCGTTCTCGAACTTCGTGGACGCCGGGGACAAGAGCGAGTTCGTCGGCCGCTTCGACGAACTCAGCCAGAAGCTGGCCAAGGCGGTTCGAGACAGTCGCGCCGACATCGTGTCGAGGGCGGCGGCGTCGGGCGCTGCGAGCACCTCCACGGCCGTCTTCAAGATGGTTCCCTCCGACAACGAACCCGTGTCACTCGCGACGCTGGGGAGCGGCGCGGTGGTGTCGGTGAGCGTGCTCGACACGCAGACGATCACGCCCACGAATCCCGACGCGGTGATCAAGATCACCGATGAGCCGTCCAGGGTCCTCACCGGCGTGTCCGAGGCGTCGAAGGGCTACACGACGACCTACGGCATCCAGCTCTTCTTCGTCGTTCCCGCGCAGGGCTCCAACGAGCAGATCCGTCTGCTGGCCTACCATCAGGACCTCCTCAGTGTGAAGGTGATCAAGTGACCGAGATCTCTGCCGCCGCTCTTCGCGGCGCCGTCGACCTGTCATCCCTGCGGGGGCGTCCCGTGCAGCCCGCCGCGCAGGACGGCGCGACATCCGAGGCGCCCTCCGGCCTCGTCGTCGACGTCACCGACGCGAGCTTCGCCCAGATCCTCGAGCTGTCCCGCTCCGTACCGGTGGTCGTGGACCTGTGGGCCGAGTGGTGCGGGCCGTGCAAGCAGCTCAGCCCCATCATCGAGAAGGTCACCCGCGAGCTGGCGGGCCGGGTCGTGCTGGCGAAGGTCGACGTCGACGCCAACCCGCAGATCGCCCAGGCGTTCCGCGCCCAGTCGATCCCGCTGGTGGTCGCGCTCATCGGCGGCCAGCCGGTGCCGATGTTCACCGGAGCGGTGCCCGAGGAGCAGGTGCGCGAGGTCTTCTCGAAGCTGCTGGAGGTCGCCGCGCAGAACGGCGTGACCGGTACCGTGCCGGCTGACGGCGCAGAAGCCCCGGCGACCGAGGAGCCCGAGGAGAAGCCCCTGCCGCCGCTGCACGCCGAGGCCTTCGCGGCCATCGAGGCCGGCGACTACGCGCGTGCGATCACCGCCTACCAGCACGCGCTCGCGGAGAACCCTCGCGACGAGGACGCCAGGGCGGGCCTCGGCCAGGTGCGCCTGCTGGACCGGGTCCAGGGACTGGACCTGCAGGAGGCGCGCGCCGCCGCCGCTGCCGCGCCGGCCGACGTGGAGGCGCAGTTCCGCGTCGCCGACCTGGACATCGCGGGCGGGCATGTGGAGGACGCGTTCGGACGCCTCCTCGACCTGTTCGCCGCCGTCGACGACGATCAGCGGACGCCGGTGCGCGAGCGCCTCGTGGAGCTGTTCGAGCTGATCGGGGCGGCGGACCCGCGCGTGGCATCTGCGCGGACCCGCCTGGCGTCGCTGCTGTTCTGAGTCCCGCTCGGCTCCTCGATCAGCCCTTGCCGATCGAGGGGATGTGCGGGTCGTTCTGGTATCGGAACCAGATCGTCGACAGTGCCGGAAGCGTCGCGATCGCGATGGCCGGCGAGTCGTAGTCCTCGCAGTGCGCCTCGACGAACCCCATGTTGCCCGCGCCCGCACCGCCGTACTCCACGGCGTCCGAGTTGAGGACCTCCTGCCAGGAGCCCTCCTTGGGCAGCTGCAGACGGTAGCCGGAGAGCGTCGCACCGGAGAAGTTCGTCACCACGGCCAGATGACCGCCGTGCGCATCGCGGCGCTCGAACGCCACCACGTTGGGGTCCCAGGTCGGGCCTCCCAGCCGGGTGAACGCCGAGGACTCGTTGTCGCGCTCCCACAGCGGGGCCTGGCGCCGGTACACGGCGTTCAGGGCGCCGACGAAGTGCTCCAACTGCGTGTGGGCGGGCTGGTCCAGCAGCCACCAGTCCAGCTCCCTGTCGACGGACCACTCGCCGATCTGGCCGAACTCCTGTCCCATGAACAGCAGCTTCTTGCCCGGGTGACCCCACATGTACGCCAGGTAGGCGCGGACGTTGGCGAGCTTGTGGGCGTGGTCTCCCGGCATCCGCGAGACGAGGGTGCCCTTGCCGTGCACGACCTCGTCGTGGCTGATCGGGAGGACGTAGTTCTCGCCGAACGCGTACACGAGCGAGAACGTGATCTCGCCCTCGTGGTGCGAGCGGTACATGGGGTCGCGCTTCATGTACTCCAGCGAGTCGTTCATCCACCCCATGTTCCACTTGAAGCCGAACCCGAGGCCGGCGGCGGAGGTCGGTGCGGTCACGCCGGGGAAGGCGGTGGACTCCTCGGCGATCATGACGATTCCCGGGTGCAGGCGGTACGCCGTGGCGTTGACCTCCTGCAGGAAGCGGATCGCCTCGAGGTTCTCGCGCCCGCCGTGCACGTTGGGCTCCCACTCGCCGTCCTTGCGCGAGTAGTCCAGGTACAGCATGGAGGCGACGGCGTCGACGCGCAGCCCGTCGACGTGGAATTCGCTGAGCCAGTACAGCGCGTTGGCCACGAGGAAGTTGCGCACCTCGTTGCGGCCGTAGTCGAAGATCAGCGTGCCCCAGTCCTGGTGCTCGCCGCGGCGCGGATCCGGATGCTCGTACAGCGGGCGCCCGTCGAACCGTGCCAGGGCGAAGTCGTCCTTGGGGAAGTGACCGGGCACCCAGTCCATGAGCACGCCGATGCCCGCCTGGTGCAGGCGGTCGATGAGATAGCGCAGATCGTCGGGGGAGCCGTAGCGGCTGGTGGGCGCGTAGTAGCCGCTGATCTGGTAGCCCCAGGAGCCCCCGAAGGGGTGCTCGGCCAGCGGCATGAACTCCACGTGCGTGAAGCCCGTGGCGGTGACATGCTCGATGAGCGGGTCGGCGATGGAACGGTAGTCGAGCCCCTCGCGCCACGAACCCAGGTGCAGTTCGTAGATCGACATGGGTTGCGCGACGGCGTGCCGTGCGGCCCGGCGGGTCATCCACGCGCCATCGGCCCAGGTGTACGCGCTGAGCGTGACGACGGATGCCGTGGCCGGCGGCACCTCCGCCTGCTGCGCCATCGGGTCGGCCTTGAGGATCCACTTGCCGGCGGGGGTGAGGATCTCGTACTTGTACCTGCTGCCCACCGAGATGTCGGGGACGAAGAGCTCCCACACGCCGCTCGCGCCCATGGAGCGCATGGCGTGGCCTTCGCCGTTCCAGCTGTTCCAATCGCCGCAGACGCGCACGGCCTGGGCATCCGGCGCCCAGACGGCGAAGTCGACGCCGGTCTCGCCGTCGAGCGCACGAGGGTGGGAGCCCAGCACCTGCCACAGCCGCTCGTGCCGGCCCTCGCCGATCAGATGCAGATCCATCTCGCCCAGTGCAGGCAGGTGACGGTACGGGTCGCCGGCGAGCTTCTCGTTCTGCCCGGCGTAGACGGTGGCGATGCGGTACGCCGACGGAGGACCGGCATGCCTGCCCTCCCAGATGCCATGCGCCACATGCTCCAGCGGAAGCCGGTCGCCGTCCAGGAAGACGGCGGTGACCGACTCCGCGAGCGGACGGCGCGTGCGGATGACCGTGATGGTCCGGCCCGCGGCATCCGTGGTCGGATGCGCGCCGAGAAGCATATGGGGGTTGTGATGGGCGCCGACGGCGGCCTTCTCCCACTCCTCGGAAACGGAGACGTCCTCGATGTAGCTCATGATCGCTCCTTCACCCTCAGGATGTGCACCGGCTCGGCGAAGGCGTCGAGCCGTACGTAGTTGTGATCGTTCCACGTCCACGCGGCTCCTGTGATCAGATCCTCCACCTCGAACCCATCACCGGGCTGAACGCCCCAGATGCGCGTGTCGAGATGCACGGTCGTCTCGCGGACGGAGTGCGGGTCGAGGTTCGCCACGACGATCAGCGTGTCGGCGCGGCCGGTGCCGGTGAACGCCGCGTCGAGGTGCTTGGAGTACACCAGGATCGCGTCGTCGTCGCTCCAGTGGAACGAGATGTTGCGCAGCTGCCTCAGTGCGGGATGTGCGGCGCGGATCGCGTTCAGCCTGCGCAGCAGCGGCGCCAGCGACTCGCCGCGATCCTCGGCGCCCGACCAGTCGCGGAACTTGAACTCGTACTTCTCGTTGTCGATGTTCTCCTCGGAACCGGGCCGCGCCACGTTCTCGATGAGCTCGTACCCCGCATACACGCCCCAGGTCGGAGCCGCCGTCGCTGCGATGCAGGCGCGGATGCGATACGCGGCGCGGCCGCCGAACTGCAGGTACTCGGTGAGGATGTCGTGGGTGTTCACGAACAGGTTCGGCCGCATGTAGTCGCTGGTCTCCTGCGACACGCTGGTGAGGAACTCCTCCAGCTCGGCCTTGGTGTTGCGCCAGGTGAAGTACGAGTAGCTCTGCTGGAAGCCGACCGCGGCAAGCGCCCGCATGACCGCAGGGCGCGTGAACGCCTCGGCCAGGAACACCACGCCGGGCTGCGCGGCGTTCACCTGCGAGATCAGCCACTCCCAGAACTGCAGCGGCTTGGTGTGCGGGTTGTCGACGCGGAAGATCCGCACGCCCAGACCCACCCAGTGCATGACCACCCGCAGCATCTCCGCGTAGATGCCCTCGGGGTCGTTGTCGAAGTTCAGCGGGTAGATGTCCTGGTACTTCTTCGGCGGATTCTCCGCGTAGGCGATGGTGCCGTCGGGCAGCGTCGTGAACCACTCGGGATGCTCGCTGACCCAGGGGTGGTCGGGGGAGGCCTGCAGCGCCAGGTCGAGCGCGACCTCGAGCCCCTCCTTCTGCGCGGCGCGCAGCAGGGCCTTGAAGTCCTTCTCGGTGCCGAGCTCGGAGTGGATGGCGTCGTGGCCGCCCTCGGCGGAGCCGATCGCGTAGGGCGAGCCGGGGTCGCCGGGCTCGGTGGTCAGCGAGTTGTTGCGGCCCTTGCGGTTGGTCGTGCCGATCGGATGCACGGGCACGAGGTACAGGATGTCGAAGCCCATGCCTGCGACACCCGGCAGACGCTTGATGGCGGACCGGAACGTGCCGCTCTTCACCGTGCCGTTCTTCCGGCGCACGGCACCCTCGGAGCGCGGGAAGAACTCGTACCAGGCGCCGACGCCGGCGGCCCGGCGCTCGACGCGCAGCGGCAGCCAGTCGGCGACCGACCCCAGCGCCGCATGCGGGCGCGCGGCGAACGCCGCCGCCAGGGCGGGGTCGGTGGACACGGCGGTCAGCTCTCCGGCATCCGCCGGCCGGAGCCGTGCGGCTGCGGCCCGCAGCATCCGCTTCTCGGCCGCCGGACGATCCTTCTCGGATGCCGCAGCGGTCAGCAGAGAGACGCCCAGCGCGGACATCACCTCGATGTCGACGCCCGCCACGGCCTTGACCTCGCTCGCGTGCGCCCACGTGGCGAAGTCGTCGGCGAAGGCCTCGAAGCGGTACTGCCAGTCTCCGACGGCGTCGAGCGCGATCTGCGCGCGCCACCGGTCGGTGCCGTCCTCCAGCGCATCCAGCCGGTGCAGGGTCTCGTCGCCGGAGGGATCCCGCAGCCGCACGTGCACGCCGATGCGGTCGTGCCCCTCGCGGAAGGAGACCACGCCGAAGGGGACGACCTCGCCGGCGAATGCCTTGGGCGGGTACCCCTGCGGGACGTGCGGGGTGGGGGACAGCAGCGGGATCCGACCCGCGCGCACCCCCTCCGGGGACTCGGTCTCGGCGGCGGGCCGCAGAGGAATCCGGGCGGGGCTTCTCAGCGCCGCGGGTTCTCGAGCGGTACGTGCTGGCACACCTTGAATGTACCGCTCAACGGGGTTTGCGCCATCCCCGCGGAGGGCTCGTCGTCACTCCACTCGGAAAAGCCGCATCGAGGTGCCCGGAATGGGCAGCACCTCGCCCGGCGCATGCCTCTTCTGCTCGTGGGACGGGCTCTCATCGGCGCTGGACCAGAGCTCGACGAACGCCGTCGCCCCCTCGATGGAATCCGGCAATCGCACGTCGATGGGCGCCTCGGTGCCGTGCACGATCAGCAGGATGCGATTGGACGCGCCGTTCTCCGGCACGCTGGCGGCCACGTACTGCAGGGTGCGGTTGCGGGGGTCGTTCCACTGCTCGACCTCCATGGTGTCGCCGTTCTGGTCGAACCAGTCCATGACGCTGGAGTCCGGCACGTGCTCGCCCAGCACGGCGAACCTGCTCGGGCGCAGGGCGGGGTTCTCCGCACGCAGGCGCGTGAGCAGGGCGACATGGGCGGTGAGGTCCTTCTGCCAGTCCTCGTGCTCCCAGTTCAGCCAGCTCAGGGCGGAGTCCTGGCAGTACGCGTTGTTGTTGCCGCGCTGGGTGCGCCCGAACTCGTCGCCGGCGGTGATCATCGGGATGCCGGCCGACAGCAGCAGCGTGCCCATCAGATTGCGCATGGCCTTGCGGCGCTGAGCCAGGATGCCGGGATCGTCGGTGGGACCTTCGATGCCGTGGTTGAAGGACCGGTTCATGTCCGCGCCGTCGCGGTTGTCCTCGCCGTTGGCCTCGTTGTGCTTGACGTCGTAGGCGACCAGATCGTGCAGAGTGAACCCGTCGTGCGCGGTGACGAAGTTGATGCTGGCCAGCGGACCGCGCTCGTCGCTGTAGGTGTTGGCCGAGCCCGCCAGACGATTGGCGAACCCGCCGATCCCGACCGGCGCCGAGGCGCGTCGTGCGTAGTCGATGTCGCTGAGCCAGAAGTTGCGGGCGCGGTCGCGGTAGCGGTCGTTCCACTCGCTCCAGCCGTCGGGGAAGTTGCCGGTCTGCCAACCGCCCATCCCGATGTCCCAGGGCTCGGCGATGATCTTCACGTCCTGCAGGGCGGGGTCTTCGCGGATGGCGGTGAGCAGCGGATGCTCGCGGTCGTATTCGTGCTCGGCGTTGCGGGCGAGGGCGGTGGCGAGGTCGAACCGGAAGCCGTCGATCTGCATCTCGGTGGCCCAGTAGCGCAGCGAGTCCAGCACCAGGTGCGCAGCGGCATCGGTGGCGGTGTTGAGGGTGTTCCCCACGCCGGTGGTGTCGATGTAGGTGCCGTCCGGCTGCTGCCGGTAGTACGAGGCGTTGTCGATGCCCCGCAGGCTGGAGCGCGGACCGCCGATGCCCTCCTCGCTGGTGTGGTTGTAGACCACGTCGAGGATCACCTCGATGCCGGCCTGGTGCAGCAGCTTGACCATGCCCTTGAACTCGCTCAGCACGGTCTCCGGGCCGCCCTTGCGCGCGGATTCGCTGGCGTAGGCGTGGTGCGGGGTGAAGAAGTTCAGGGTGTTGTAGCCCCAGTAGTTGGTCAGGCCCCGATCGAGCAGGCGCGGCTCGGTCATGAACGCGTGCACGGGCAGCAGCTCGACGGCAGTGACACCCAGGCTCTTGAAGTAGTCGATCATGGCCGGGTGCGCGAGTCCCGCGTAGGTGCCGTGCAGGGCCGGTGTCACGCCCGGGTGGCGCTTGGTGAGGCCCTTGACGTGCCCCTCATAGATGACCGTCCGGTCCATCGGGATGCTGGGCTTGCGGACGTCGCCCCAGTCGAAACCGTCCTCGATCACGACCGAGCGCCACTCCTCGTAGCCGTCGCCCTGGGCGAGTCCCCGGCCGTAGGGGTCCAGGAGCAGCGTCTCGGAATTGAAGACGTGTCCGGGGCCGTGCGGGCCATCCACGCGCAGCGCGTAGCGGGTGCCGGGCTGCAGCAGGTCGGTGGTGACCTCCCAGACGCCGCCGGGGCGGCGCTCGAGAGGAGCCTGGGCGGTCTCCCAGTCGAGGTCATCAGCATCGAAGACGACCAGCTCGATCGACGAGGCGTTCTGCGACCAGACGCGCAGGGTCCCGACGCCGTCGTGCAGACGGACGCCGAGATCATCGAGAGCGGAGCCTCCCGGAGGAGGCGTGGTGGTCGCAGGCATGGGAAACAGCCTAAACGCGCGCGGCGTGTGCACGTGAATCCCGGTGCCGCGGTTCACGAACCTCGGTCTCGCCGCCTCCCCGGTGCGTTGGACGGACGACAATGGGAGCATGCGGTTCTACCTGGATCATGCGGCCACGTCCCCCCTCCGTTCGGAGGCACGGGATGCCTGGTTGGCGGCGACCGAGGTGGTCGGCAACGCCTCGTCCACGCACGGCGCCGGTCAGGACGCACGGCGGCTGCTGGAGGAGTCGCGCGAGCGGGCGGCGGCCGTGCTGGGCTGCGATCCCATCGAAGTCGTGCTCACCTCCGGCGGCACCGAGTCCATCAACACCGCGCTGAACGGCCTGTGGCGTGCGCGTGCCGCGGGGGCGGATGCCGTGGTGCTGCCGGATGCCGAGCATCACGCCACCATGGACACCGTCGCGGCCCTCGCGAAGGAGGGCGCGTGCGTGCGCGCCGTGCCGGTGTCGGCGCAGGCACGGATCGATCTGGAGGCGTTCCGCGCGGCGCTGCCCGGCGCGGCGCTGGCGACTGCCCTGGTGGCCAACAACGAGGCCGGCACGATCAACGACGCGTCCGCGCTCTCGCGTGCGGCGGCGGATGCCGGTGTGCCGCTGCACCTGGATGCCGTGGCGGCCTGGGGGCACGTGCGCCTGTCGTTCCGCGAGCTGCGCGGCGACGCGCCTGCGGCGGCGGGCCTGGTCGCGATGAGCGTGGCCGGGCACAAGATCGGCGCGCCGGTGGGCACGGGGGCGCTCGTGGTGGCGCGCTCCGCGCGGATCGAGCCGCTGCTGCACGGCGGGGCGCAGCAGCGAGGGCTGCGCGCGGGCACGCAGGACGTCGCGGGCGCCGCGGCGTTCGCGGCGGCGCTGGAGGCGACCGAGGCCGAGCGGGAATCCGAGTCCGCGAGGCTGTCCGGACTGCGTGATCGGCTGGTCGCTGGCATCCGCTCCGCCGTTCCGCAGGCGCAACTGCTCGGCGACCCGGTGAAGCGGCTGCCGGGCAACGCCCACCTGCTGTTCCCGGGAGCGGTGGGGGAGAGTCTGCTGTTCCTGCTCGATGCCGCCGGCATCGCGGCATCCACCGGCTCTGCGTGCCAGGCCGGAGTCGCCGAGCCCTCGCACGTCGTCATGGCGATGGGACGCGACGAGCACGACGCACGCAGCGCGCTGCGGTTCACGCTGGGGCGCGCCTCGGCCGATGCCGACGTGGATGCCGTACTCGCTGTCATCCAGGACGTCTACGCTCGCGCATCCGCATCCGCATCCGCATCCGCATCCGCATCCCGCTGACCGCCTCGCGGGTCCCGTCTTGCTGCCTCCCGGGAACTGAGGCCGCCATTCGGGCCCCGCGACGGGGGTCGTCGCGCGCCGTAGACTTGAACCCATGCGTATTCTGGCGGCGATGAGCGGTGGCGTGGACTCGGCGGTGGCGGCGGCCCGCGCCGTCGAAGCCGGGCATGACGTCGTCGGGGTGCATCTGGCGCTCTCGCGCGCCGGCGGCACCCTGCGCACGGGCAGCCGCGGATGCTGCACGGTCGAGGACGCGCTGGATGCCCGTCGCGTGGCAGATCTGCTGGGCATCCCGTTCTACGTGTGGGACTTCTCGGAGCGCTTCCGCGACGAGGTCATCGACGACTTCATCTCCGAGTACAAGGCCGGCCGCACGCCGAATCCGTGCCTGCGCTGCAACGAGAAGATCAAGTTCGCGGCGCTCCTGGAGCGTGCCATCGAGTTGGGCTTCGACGCGGTGTGCACGGGCCACTACGCGACCCTCGTCGACGGGCCGAACGGGCTTGAGCTGCACCGCGCGTCCGACAATGCGAAGGATCAGTCCTACGTGCTGGGCGTGCTGAACGCGCAGCAGCTCGCGCACACGTACTTCCCATTGGGGTCCACACCGTCGAAGGCCATCGTGCGCGCCGAAGCCGCTGAGCGCGGCATCAGCGTGGCGCAGAAGCCCGACAGCCACGACATCTGCTTCATCCCCGACGGCGACACCCGCGGCTGGCTCGCCGAGAAGGTCGGTGCCGAGCAGGGCGACGTCGTCGACCGCTCCGGCGCCGTGATCGGCACGCACGAGGGTGCGCACGCGTTCACCGTCGGTCAGCGCCGCGGCCTGCACCTCGGCGTGCCCGCCCCCGACGGCAAGCCCCGGTTCGTGCTGGAGGTGCGCCCGGTGACCAACACGGTCGTCGTCGGCCCCAAGGAGGCGCTGGCGATCGCCGAGATCTCGGGCGAGAAGCACTCCTGGGCGGGCGCAGCGCCCGCGGCGTCGGAGTTCGCGTGCGAGGTGCAGATCCGCGCCCACGCCGACCCGGTGCCCGCGACGGCGTTCGTGACGGATGTCGGCGTGCGGGTCGTGCCCGAGCATCCGCTCGACGGCGTGGCACCCGGCCAGAGCGCCGTGATCTACGTCGGCACGCACGTGCTGGGGCAGTTCACGATCGACACCACGGTGTCGGCCGTGCCGGTCGGAGCTTGACCGCTTGAGCGGATGCCGGCCGATGGATGTCCGTGCCCGCTCGTAGACTCGAGTGGTGCCGGAGAACATCTCACTGGAAGCCGCCCGAGCCGAGGCCGAGGAGCTGACCACCCGCATCCTCGACGCGAAGGACGCGTACTACGGCCGTGACACGTCGCTGGTCGACGACGCCACCTACGACGGGTGGATGCACCGGCTCGAGGAGCTCGAGCGGCTGCATCCGGAGCTTCAGGGCCAGGACTCGCCCACGCAGATGGTGGGCGCGGCCGAATCCACCGGACTGGACACGATTCAGCACGCCGAGCGGATGCTGAGCCTGGACAACGTGTTCTCCCTCGACGAGCTGCGCGAGTGGGAGGCCAAGACCCGGGCCGCTGCGGGCCGCGAGGTGGCCTGGCTCACCGAGTTGAAGATCGACGGGCTCGCCATCAACCTGCGGTACGAGAACGGCATCCTCACCTCGGCTGCCACGCGTGGTGACGGGCGGGTCGGCGAGATCGTCACGGAGAACGCGCTGCGGCTGAGCGACATCCCTGAACGGCTGAGCGGCGAGGGGCATCCGGAGATCGTGGAGATCCGCGGCGAGGTCTTCATCCCGGTGGCCGCGTTCGAACGGCTCAATGCCGCACAGGCGTCGTTCCGCGAGCGCGCCTACGCCGGCTACCTCGAGCGCTGGCAGGCCCGGTCCAGCGGCAGACCGTTCGACGAGGAGAAGGCCAGGGCCGCCGCCGCGCGGCGCTTCCCGTCGTTCGCCAACCCGCGCAACGCCGCCAGCGGCGGGCTGCGTCAGCAGTTGGACAAGAAGCACGGACTCGAGCTCGAGGCGGCACTGCTGCGCACCGAGTCGCTGTCGCTGTACGTGCACGGCATCGGCGCGTGGCCGGACCCGCCGGTGGCGGCGCAGAGCGAGATCTACGACCTGGTGTCGTCGTGGGGGCTGCCCACCAGCCCGCACACGAAGGTCTGCCACTCCGCCGACGAGGTGGCCGCGTTCGTGGAGCACTTCGGCGAGCATCGCCACGACATCGAGCACGAGCTCGACGGGATCGTCGTGAAGGTCGACGAGCTGGCGCTGCACGCCGAGCTCGGCGAGACCAGCCGTGCGCCGCGCTGGGCCATCGCCTACAAGTACCCGCCCGAGGAGGTGCAGACCAAGCTGCTCGACATCGTCGTCTCGGTCGGCCGCACCGGTCGCGCCACACCGTTCGCCGTGATGGAGCCCGCGCATGTGGCGGGTTCGGTCGTGCGCCAGGCCACCCTGCACAACAAGGACGTCGTCAAGGCCAAGGGCGTGCTGATCGGCGACACCGTCGTGCTGCGCAAGGCCGGCGATGTGATCCCCGAGGTGCTGGGGCCCGTGGTCGAGCGCCGCGACGGCACCGAGCGGGAGTTCGTGATGCCCGAGCGATGCCCGGAGTGCGGTACGCCGCTGCGCCCCATGAAGGAGGGCGACATCGACCTGCGCTGCCCGAACGCGCGCTCCTGCCCCGCGCAGGTCCGCGGCCGCGTGGAGCACATCGGATCCCGCGGGGCGCTGGACGTCGAGGCCCTGGGCGAGGTGACCGCGGCGGCGCTCACGCAGCCCAGCCATCCGGCCGTGCCACCGCTGGACACCGAGGCGGGGCTGTTCTCGCTGGTGCTGGAGGATCTCGTGCCGATCTCGGTGATCGTGCGCGACTCCGAGACCGGCCTGCCCAAGGAGGACGAGGAGGGGGTGGTGAAGACCCGCTCGCCGTTCCGTCGCAACCCGACGGCGACGGAGAAGAAGGCGGGCATCACCGAGCCGCAGCCGTCGTCCGCGGCCGTCAAGCTGCTGGCCGAGCTGGAGAAGGCCAAGACCAAGGAGCTGTGGCGTCTACTGGTCTCACTGAACATCCGCCACGTCGGCCCCGTCGCGGCACGTGCGCTCGCGCAGTGGTTCGGGTCGCTGGATGCCATCCGCTCCGCTTCGTTGGAGGAGCTGGCCGCGGTCGAGGGCGTCGGAGAGATCATCGCCGGGTCCCTGCAGCGCTGGTTCGCGGTGGACTGGCACGTCGAGATCATCGATCAGTGGACGGCCGCCGGTGTGCAGTGGTCGACGCCGGGGCACCCGGGCCCCGGCGGCGCCGTCAGCGAGGGCGGGGTGCTGGACGGCCTGACCGTCGTCGCCACCGGCACGCTGGACGGCTACACGCGCGAGGGCGCGCAGGAGGCCATCATCCAGGCCGGTGGCAAAGCGGCATCCTCAGTCTCGAAGAAGACGGATTTCGTCGCCGCGGGCCCGGGTGCGGGCTCCAAACTCGCGAAGGCCGAGGCTCTCGGCATCCGCGTGCTGGACGCCGCGCAGTTCCACCTGCTGGTCACGCAAGGGCCGGATGCCCTGGATGCCTGATCGGCTGATCGTCGAAGGAGATGCTGTGACGGATGACGTGACCCTGGTGGACCTGGCGCCCGGAGACCCGCGCTGGGAGAGCGCACTGCCCGTGCTGCAGGAGCTGCGCCCGCACCTCACCGAGCAGCTGCTGGCACAGGTGCTGCGGGAAGGCGCGCCGCAAGGGCTGCGATTCACGGCGGTGTTCGCGGGGGAACGGTGCGTGGCCGTCGCCGGCTGGCGGATCATCGCCAACACCAGCGCCATCCGCAAGCTCTATGTCGACGACCTCTCCACGGCGGCATCCGAGCGCTCCCAGGGTTACGGTCGGATGCTGCTGAACGAGCTGCGCGAACGCGCGATCGCCGCCGGATGCACGGCGCTGTCGCTCGACTCCGGCGTGCAGCGCTTCGACGCGCACCGGTTCTACCTGCGCGAGCGCATGAACATCACCGCGCATCACTTCGATCAGAAGCTCTGAGCCGCGGTGCGTCGTTCGTTTCGCGCGGAGAAGTGCGGCCGACGCGGACGGATTCGCGGGCCGCGTCCGCGTGAAGCGCACATCTTCGCGTCAGGTGCGCGTGCGCGACCGACGAGGCTAGGCTCGCGAGAGTGAACACGGCCACGAGTCTGATCCCGACGCTGATCGGAGTGGGGATCCTTGTCGCCGTGGCGACGGCCGCGCTGCTGCTGTTCCGCGTGCATGCGGCCTGGTCGCCGGCCGCGGCCATCGCACGCGGCGTGATTCAACTGGCCGCAATCAGCCTGATCCTCGGCGGGATCATCACGAATCCGCTCTGGATCGCGCTGGCGCTGCTGGTCATGCTGACGGTCGCCGTCTCGGTCGCAACCCGGCGGATCGGCTGGGGCGGGCGATCGGCGCTGGTGATGTCGACCTCCATCGCCGCAGGCATCGCTGTCGCCGCGACGACGGTGTTCGCCACCGGGGCGCTGGAGCCGACGCCGCGCTACGCGCTGGCGATCGGGGCGATCATCATCGGCAACACCATGAACATCGCCACACTGACAGGACGCCTGTTCGCGGCATCCGTCGCCGATCACTGGGACGAGGTGGAGGGATGGCTGGCGCTGGGCGCCACACCGCGTCAGTCCACCCTGTATCTGGCGCGCCGCGCCGTGCGCGAGGCGCTGATCCCGTCAGTGGACCAGACCAAGACCACCGGGCTCGTGGTGCTCCCCGGCGCCTTCGTGGGCGCGATCTTCGGCGGACTTTCACCGTTGGAGGCCGGTCGCTTCCAGATCATCGTCCTGGCCGCGATCATGGCCGCGGGATCCGTCTGCGCGGTGCTGGTCGCGCTCTGGCAGGGCGCCGTGGCCACCCGCGTCAACGCCCCAGCCTGATCGCCGCCGCGCATTTCCCACCTCCCTGACGTCGAGAGCACGACATCTCGCCGAGTGCACGGGATGTTCGCGTGAACGAGCCGTGCGCTCGGCGAGGTCCCGTGCTCTCGACGGGAGGATCAGGCAGGGAGGCGGGTCAGTTCTTGTGGCGGGGGTTGCGGGCGGGGCGGTCGTCGCGGGAGTAGCCCCGGTCGTCTCGGTGACCCCGGTCGTCTCGGGAGTGGGCCCGGTCGTCGCGGGAGTGGCCCCGGTCATCCCGGGAGTGGCCCCGGTCGTGGCCGCGGCCACGGTCGTCGCGCGGCGCACGACGGTTCGGCACGCCGCGGTCGGGCTTGATCTCGATGAGACGACCGGAGATGCGGGTGTCGCGCAGCTTGTCCAGCACCGCCGGATCCATGTTCACGGGCAGCTCCACGATCGAGAACTCCGGCTTGATGGCGATGGCGCCGAAGTCGTCGCGGCCCAGGCCGCCCTCGTTCGCCAGCGCGCCGACGATCTGGCGCGGTTCCACGCGGTGACGACGGCCGACCTCGATGCGGTATGCGGTGTAGTCGCCGCGGCTGCGGCGCTCGCGCGGTCCGCGGTCGGGACGGTCGCTGCGCTCGCGCGGAGGACGGTTGTCGCGCTGCACGGCGCGGGACAGCTCGTCGTGCTCGGGGTCCAGCAGCAACGGGGTCTCGCCCTGCGCGACCACGGCGAGGGCTGCGGCGACATCGGCCTCCGGCACGTCGTGGTGGTTCACGTAGTGCGCGATGATGTCGCGGAACGCCTCGATGCGACCGGTCTCCTCCAGAGCCTGGGTGATGGCGTCGTCGAACCGGGTCAGGCGCGTGGTGTTCACGTCCTCGGTGGTCGGCAGCTGCATCTGGGTCGGCTGCTGACGGGTCGCCTTCTCGATGTGCTTCAGCAGGTAGCGCTCGCGCGGCGTGATGAAGCTGATCGCATCGCCCTTGCGTCCGGCACGGCCGGTGCGCCCGATGCGGTGCACGTACGACTCGGTGTCGGTGGGGATGTCGAAGTTGATGACGTGGCTGATGCGCTCCACGTCCAGGCCACGGGCTGCCACATCGGTGGCGACCAGGATGTCGAGCCTGCCGTCGCGCAGGTGCCCGACCGAGCGCTCGCGCTGCACCTGCGGCACGTCGCCGTTGATGGCGGCGGCGGAGTAGCCGCGGGCGCGGAGCTTCTCGGCGACCGTCTCGGTCTCGTTCTTCGTGCGGACGAACACGATCATGCCGTCGAAGTTCTCCACCTCGAGGATGCGCGTCAGCGCATCCACCTTCTGCGCGTAGGAGACGACCAGGTAGCGCTGAGCGATGTTCTGATTGGTCGCGGTCTTCCCCTTGATCGCGATCTCCTCGGGCGCGTTGAGGTACTTCTGCGCGAGGCGGCGGATCGCGGAGGGCATCGTGGCCGAGAACAGCGCCACCTGCTTGCTCTCCGGCGTGTCGGCGAGGATCTGCTCGACATCCTCGGCGAAGCCCATCTTCAGCATCTCATCGGCCTCGTCCAGCACGAGGTACTTCAGCTCGGAGAGGTCGAGGGTGCCCTTGGCCTGGTGGTCCATGATGCGACCGGGCGTGCCGACGACGATGTGCACGCCGCGGCGCAGCGCCGACAGCTGTACGCCGTAGCCCTGCCCGCCGTAGACGGGCAGCACGCGCACGTCCTTCATGTGCGAGGAGTACGACTCGAACGCCTCGCACACCTGCAGCGCCAGTTCGCGGGTCGGAGCCAGCACCAGCGCCTGCGGCGTCTTCTGCGACATGTCCAGGTGCTCCAGCACCGGCAGCGCGAACGCGGCGGTCTTGCCGGTACCGGTCTGCGCGGTGCCCAGCACGTCGCGCCCCTCCAGCAGCAGCGGGATGGTGGCCGCCTGAATGGGGGAGGGCGTCTCGTAGCCGAGGTCCTTGATGGCCTTCAGCACGGGGCCGGTGATGCCGAGCTCCTCGAAGCCCGGCTTCGATGCCTCCTGCGCGGAGTCCTCGGCGGTCTCGGGAGCGGAATCGGTCGCGGGCTCGCCGGAGGCGATATCGTCAGCAGTCACCTGCCCACGATAGTGCCTGCGCCTGAACGGCCGCAGGACGAGATCGCGGAGCGGATGCCGGGCTCAGGCCCCGGTGGTCAGCTCGGTCAGCTTCTGCTTGACCTGTCGGCGCAGCACCTTGCCGATCAGCGATTTCGGCAGCTCATCGACGACGAAGACACGGCGCGGGACCTTGTACGGCGTGAGGATGCCGCGGGCGAACTCCCGGATGGCCTCCACGTCGACGTCCTTGGATCCCTCGACGACGATGGCGGCGACGACCTCCTCGCCGGAATGGTCGCTGGGCAGGCCCACGACGGCGGCATCCACGACATCCGGATGCTGGCGCAACGCCACCTCGACCTCGGTCGGCGCCACGTTGAACCCGCCGGTGATGATGAGCTCCTTGATGCGGTCCACGATGCGCACGAAGCCGGCCTCGTCGATGGTGACCACGTCGCCGGTGCGGAACCAGCCGTCCACGAACACGGCCTCGGTCTCCTCGGGCTTGCCGTAGTAGCCGGAGAACACCTGCGGTCCGCGCACGATCAGCTCGCCGGCCGAGCCTGCGGGCACGTCGACGGTGGGATTCTCGGGGTCGACGACGCGGCACTCGGTGCCGGGCAACGGCAGCCCCACGGTGCCGGCGACGCGGTTCTCGGCGACGGGGTTGGCCATCAGCACGGGGGAGCACTCGCTGAGCCCGTAGCCCTCGACGAGATACCCGCCGGTCGCCTCCTCGAAGGGCACGACCAGCTCGTGTGCCAGCGCCATGGCTCCGGAGATCGCGACCTCGGTGCCCGCAAGCGACACGCCCTTCTCCTTCGCGGCCTTCAGCAGGCGCTCGGCGATCGGCGGCACCAGCGGCAGGAACGTGGCAGGGTGCTTCTTCGTGACCTCGAGCACCAGGTCCGGGTCGAACTTCGGGAACAGCACCAGCCGAGCGCCCATCGACATCGCGAAGGTCAGACACAGCGTCAGGCCGTAGGCGTGGAACATCGGCAGCACCGCGTACACGACGCAGCCGTTCCCGCGGGTGATCGAGGGCACCCACGCCTGTGCCTGCGCGGCGTTTGCCAGCAGATTGCGGTGCGTGAGCGAGGCGCCCTTGGGTGTGCCGGTGGTGCCGGACGTGTACTGGATGATCGCCAGATCGTCGGTCTGAGGACGCGGATGCGTGGCGGACAGGGGAGCGGATGCCAGCAGCGACTCCCACACGACGGTGCCGCGCACCCTCGCGGTCAGCGCCTCGCGCGACTCGCGCGCCTTCGCGATGGGCAGCTTCAGCATCAGCTGCGTGAGGAACGGCATCCCCTTCGTGATGTCGACGGAGATGAGCGTCGAGACCGCGAGGTCGTCGGGGAAGTCCTGCACGGTGGCGACGACCTTGTTCCACACGATGGCGTGCGTGGCGCCGTGATCCTCGAACTGCTTGCGCAGCTCGCGGGGCGTGTACAGCGGGTTGTGCTCGACGACCACCGCGCCCAGGCGCAGCACCGCGTAGAACGCGATGATGTGCTGCGGCGAGTTCGGCAGCACGATGGCCACAGGGTCGCCCGGCTTCACACCGAGGTCGCGCAGGCCCATGGCCGCGCGGTCGATGGCATCCTGCATCTGCCGATAGGTGGTCTCGGCGCCGAAGAACTGCAGCGCCGGGGCATCCGGGTAGTCCCGCGCGGAGGCCTCCACGATGTCGACCAGCGAGCCGGTGACCTCGGCGAGATCCTCAGGCACGCCTTCGGCGTAGCTGGCGGTCCAGGGGCGAGGAGGTACGAACGTCGTCACCCGCTCAGCCTATGCCGCTCGAGGCGGGTGAACCCGTCTCGCCCTCGTAGACTGGGGTGGTGTCTGAAATCACCCCTGATCTTGTGCGCCATCTCGGCGTGCTCGCGCGCATCCAGCTCTCCGACGACGAGGTGACGCAGCTGACCGGTCAGCTCGACGCCATCGTCGACAACATCGCGAAGGTGTCGGAGGTGGCGACTGAGGACGTCGTCGCCACCAGCCACCCCATCGCGATGAGCAACGTCTTCCGCCCCGATGAGGTCGGGCAGTCGCTCACGCACGAGCAGGCGATGCAGAACGCGCCGGATGCCGATGAGGGGCGCTTCCGCGTGACCGCGATCCTGGGAGAAGAGCAGTGACGGAGCGAGGAGCAGTGAGCGACATCATCCGCCTGACCGCCGCAGAGCTCGGCGAGAAGCTCGCCACCGGTGAGATCTCCAGCGTCGAGGCCACGCAGGCGCACCTGGACCGCATCGCCGCCGTCGACGGCGACGTGCACGCCTTCCTGCACGTCCACGAGGGTGCCCTCCGCGCCGCGGCGGACATCGACGCGCGTCGGGCGGCAGGCGAGCAGCTCGGCCCGATCGCCGGCGTGCCGCTGGCCGTCAAGGACGTGCTGGTAACGAACGATCAGCCCTCGACGAGCGGTTCGAAGATCCTCGAGGGGTACCTCTCGCCCTACGACGCCACCGTCGTCGCCCGCTCCCGCGCAGCCGGACTCGTCCCGCTGGGCAAGACCAACATGGACGAGTTCGCGATGGGCTCCTCCACCGAGCACTCCGCCTACGGCCCGACGCACAACCCCTGGGATCTGGAGCGCATCCCCGGCGGCTCCGGCGGTGGTTCGGCCGCGGCCGTCGCCGCCTTCGAGGCGCCGCTGGCGCTGGGCTCGGACACCGGCGGATCGATCCGCCAGCCCGCGCACGTCACCGGCACCGTGGGCGTCAAGCCCACCTACGGCGGCGTGAGCCGCTACGGCTCCATCGCCCTGGCCTCGAGCCTGGACCAGGTCGGTCCCGTCACCCGCACGGTGCTGGATGCCGGCCTGCTGCACGACGTGATCGGCGGTCACGATCCGAAGGACTCCACCTCCCTGCCGCAGGAGTGGCCGTCGTTCGCCGCAGCCGCCCGCGAGGGGGCCACCGGTCAGGTGCTCAAGGGCCTGAAGGTGGGTGTCGTCAAGGAGCTGCCGGACTCGGGTTTCCAGACCGGCGTCGCCTCGTCCTTCCACGCCTCGCTCGAGCTGATGGCGGCGCAGGGTGCGGAGATCGTGGAGATCTCGGCCCCGCACTTCGAGTACGCGGTGGCCGCGTACTACCTGATCCTCCCGGCGGAGGCCTCCAGCAACCTGGCCAGGTTCGACTCAGTGCGCTTCGGCCTGCGTGTCACGCCGCAGGGCGGTGGCACCGTCGAGGACGTCATGTCGCTCACCCGAGAGGTCGGCTTCGGCCCCGAGGTCAAGCGCCGCATCATCCTGGGCACCTACGCGCTCTCGGCGGGCTACTACGACGCCTACTACGGCAGCGCGCAGAAGGTCCGCACGCTCATCCAGCGCGACTTCGACGCCGCGTTCGCGCAGGTCGACGTCATCGCGACGCCCACCGCCCCCACCACGGCGTTCAAACTCGGCGAGCAGATCGACGACCCGCTGCAGATGTATCTGAACGACCTCACGACGATCCCGGCGAACCTCGCCGGCATCCCCGGGATCTCGATCCCGTCGGGCCTGGCGCCCGAGGACGGCCTGCCCGTCGGCATCCAGTTCCTCGCCCCCGCCCGCGAGGACGCGCGCCTGTACCGCGTCGGTGCGGCGCTGGAGGCGCTGCTGCTGGACGAGTGGGGCGCACCGCTGCTGGAGAAGGCACCCACCCTGGGAGGAGCACGCTGATGGCCGCCGTCAAGCTGATGGATTACGACAAGGCTCTCGAGCTGTTCGAGCCGGTGCTCGGCTTCGAGGTGCACGTCGAGCTGAACACCCGCACGAAGATGTTCTCCGATGCGCCGAACCCCGCCAACGAGGAGTACCACAGCGCCGAGCCCAACACGCTCATCGCGCCCGTCGACCTGGGGCTGCCCGGCTCGCTGCCGGTGGTCAACGCCACGGCCATCCGCTCCTCGATCAGCCTGGGCCTGATGCTGGGCTGCTCGATCGCGGAGTCCTGCCGCTTCGCCCGGAAGAACTACTTCTACCCGGACATGGGCAAGAACTACCAGATCTCGCAGTACGACGAGCCCATCGCCTACGAGGGCTCGGTCGAGATCGAGCTCGAGGACGGCACGCTGGTGTCCATCCCCGTCGAGCGCGCGCACATGGAGGAGGATGCCGGCAAGCTCACGCACATGGGTTCGACCGGCCGCATCCAGGGCGCCGACTACTCCCTGGTGGACTACAACCGCGCAGGTGTGCCGCTGGTCGAGATCGTCACCAAGCCGATCTTCGGCGCCGGGCACCGCGCGCCGGAATACGCCAAGGCGTACATCGAGGCCATCCGCGACATCGCGAAGGTCCTGGGCATCTCGGAGGCGCGGCTGGAGCGCGGCAACCTGCGCTGCGACGCCAACGTGTCGCTGCGTCCCCGCGGTCAGGAGAAGCTGGGCACCCGCACCGAGACGAAGAACGTCAACTCGATGCGCTCCGTGGAGCGCGCCGTGCGCTACGAGATCCAGCGCCAGGCCGCCATCCTCGCCGACGGCGGCACCATCACGCAGGAGACGCGGCATTGGCACGAGGACACCGGCGTCACCTCGCCGGGGCGCCCGAAGTCGGATGCCGATGACTACCGCTACTTCCCGGAGCCCGACCTGGTGCCCGTGCAGCCCTCTCGCGAGCTGGTCGAGGAGCTCCGCGCGGCGCTGCCCGAGCAGCCCGTCGCCCGTCGCCGCCGGCTGAAGGCCGAGTGGGGCTTCACAGACCAGGAGTACCAGGACGTGCGCAACGGTGGTCTGGTCGAAGTCGTGGAGGCCACCGTCGCCGCGGGCGCGTCTCCGGCATCCGCCCGCAAGTGGTGGACGGGTGAGATCACCCGTATCGCCAACGCGACCGAGCGCGAGGCCACCGAGCTCGTCACGCCCGCAGGCGTCGCGGCCCTGCAGCAGCTGGTGGACGCCGGCACGCTGACCGACAAGCTGGCCCGTCAGGTGCTCGACGGCATGATCGCCGGTGAGGGCACCCCGCAGGAGGTCGTGGATGCGCGCGGCCTGGCCGTGGTCTCCGACGACGGCGCGCTGATCGCGGCCATCGATGACGCGCTGGCCGCTCAGCCCGACGTGATGGCCAAGATCAAGGACGGCAAGGTGCAGGCCGCCGGCGCCATCATCGGCGCCGTGATGGAGGCCATGCGCGGCCAGGCCGATGCGGCCCGCGTGCGCGAGCTGATCCTGGAGCGCGCCGCTCAGTAGGTGCAGGGGTCACTGAGCCTGTCGAAGCGTCGTCGCGCTGCTGTTCAGGACGCCATCGTCGTGGACAGCAGCCCGACGCTCAGCAGCCGCGCGATGGCGCGGAGACTGGCGGCCTCGTGCAGGTGGCGACGGTCGGCGGATGACGGTTCCAGCGGCCTCGCGGTGATGGTGGCCGACCAGGCCGCGGCTGCGGCGCGCAGCGCGTGCACGTCGACCGTGCCGGGCAGGCTGGCCCGCAGCGCGCGCTCGATCGCGTCGTGCAGTGCGTGCCGGTAGCGCGTGAGGACCTCCCGCACTTCGGGCCGGATGTGCGCCTCGTGCCAGACCACCTCGCGCAGCACGGCGGACGCCGCGCGGTCGCCGAGCACCCGGTCCGCGACGTTGACGAGAGTCTTCACGGGATCACCGGGTGCGATCAGCGTCTCCGGATCCAGCGCCGTGCTCAGGCGCTCCGCGAGAAGCGCCGTGAGGATGTCCTGCTTGGTGCGGAAGTAGTAGAACAGCAGCCCCTTCGGCACGCCGGCGGCGTGGGCGAGGCGTGCCGTGGACGTGCCGTCGAACCCGTGCCTGGCGAACAGCACCTCGGCGGCGTCCAGGATGCGACTTCGCGCGTGAAGGCGGTCGGTGTCGTCGGCCATCGGGACCCTCCCAAGATGCGGGGCGGCGGTCTCCCGTCGCCCCGGCTTCTGATTCGCTGAGCAGTTCAGGCGTGCGCGGCGCGGTGCCCACCGGGCATCGCGTGGTGCGCCTTCTCCGCGGGCGCGAGGGCCCACAGGCCGGCGATCACTCCGACGGCACCGCAGATCCAGGCGGTCCAGGCGGGACCCGCCGAGCCCGCGAACGATCCGAACCATGGCGACAGGAACAGCAGCGCGCCGATGACGGCGACAGCCCATTCCATGGACACCATGCCCGGCATCGCCAGGCTCCACACTCCAGCGGCGATCATCAGGATGCCCAGCACGACCATCATCGAGATCGTCGCGCCCGTGCGCGGCGTCGTCCAGCTGCTCGCCAGGGCGGCGTACAGTCCGGCGGCGACGGCCACCCAGTCCTGCCAGCGTGTCCACCTCTTCATTGAACTCATCCTCCTTGCAGAAAGAATGGCTCCCGAATCGGGGGTCGATGCCAGTGTACGTCGAGTTTTGACCGATCGGTCAAGAATCTGCGAACGGATGTCGGCGGCCTCGACGAGAATGGGGGGATGGGACGCGGTGACGGATCGGGGCGCATCGTCTCGCGCGAGGGTGCGGACGACACCGGCACGGGCATCCTGCACGTCGACATGGACGCGTTCTACGCGTCGGTCGAGGTGCTGTACGACCCGTCACTGCGCGGCCTGCCGCTGATCATCGGGGCGCCCGACGGCCGCTCGGTGGTCTCCAGCGCCTCGTACGAGGCGCGCCGGTACGGCGTGCGCAGCGCCATGCCCGTGTCGCAGGCTGTCCGGCTGTGCCCGCAGGCCCGCATCGTGCCGCCGGACTTCACCAAGTACCGTGCCGTCTCCGAGGCCGTGATGGACGTGTTCCGCAGTGTCACCCCGCTGGTGGAGCAGCTGTCCATCGACGAGGCCTTCCTCGACGTGCGGGGCGTGCGTCGGCTGTGGGGGAGTCCGGGCGAGATCGCCGTGCTGCTGCGTCGTCGCGTGCGCGACGAGGTGGGCATCACCTGCAGTGTCGGAGTCGCCGCCACCAAGCATGTGGCGAAGATGGCCTCCACGATCTCCAAGCCCGACGGGATGCTCATCGTGCCCGCCGCGCGCACGCAGGAGTTCCTCGACCCGCGGCCGGTCGGCGCCATCTGGGGCGTGGGGCCGAAGACCGTCGAGACGCTGCAGCGCCGCGGCATCCGACTCATCCGCGATGTGCGCGAGACGCCGCTGGAGTCGTTGTCGCGCGCCGTCGGACCCGCTCTCGCGCTGCGGATGCAGCAACTGGCCCGCGGCGAGGACGCCCGCGCTGTGCAGACCGCGCGCATCGAGAAGAGCGTCGGTCACGAGGAGACGTTCGAGGTGGATGTCACGGATGCCGCCGTGCTGCGCGCAGAGCTGCTGCGGCTGTCGGATCGCGTGGGTGCACGCCTGCGGTCATCAGGCTGGCAGGCGGGTGCGGTGGCCATCAAGATCCGGTTCGCGGACTTCTCGACTCTCACCCGCACCACCTCGCTTCCCGAGCCGACCGAGGTCGGCCAGCGCATCGGCGACACCGCGGTGGGTCTGTTCGATCAGCTGGAGCGTCGTGACCCTGTGCGCCTGGTAGGCGTGCGCGCCGAGAAGCTGCGCGAGTCGGCGGGCGGGGCACTGGCCCTGTGGGACGACGACGAGGATCAGCGCCGGCTGGAGGGCGCGCTCGACGACGCCAGAGCGAGGTTCGGTGCGGGCATGATCACGCGCGCGCGGCATCTTGGCCGTGCGGGAGATCGCGGCAGTGACCAGCCGCGTCCGTTCGGACGGGAGTGAACCGCGCACGGGCCGCCGCCTGGACTAGCGTTGAGGGATGCCGAACATCGCACTGGAGTTGGGAAAGCAGTCCGTGGCCTCCGGAATCGGACGCGCCTACGGCGACGCCATCGACGTGGACGGCGTGAGCGTCACGCCGGTCGCGCTCACGATCAGCGGCTTCGCCGGGGGCAAGGCGGATGCCGGAGAGGGCGGCACGGGCGGCGGTGCCGCGATCCCGCTGGGCGTCTACGTGCGGCGCGAGGAGGGGCTGCGGTTCGAGCCGAACATCGTCACTCTGCTGGCGGTGGCCATTCCGTTCGTGTGCGTGACCGGTCGAGCGCTGACCCGCATCATCCGTGCCCTCAAGAAGTAGCGACCCGTTCGGCGAGGTGCTCGCCGCGGCCATCGAGCGCATCTGCGCGGCCGTCGTCGCCACTTCGACGTCGAACCCGGTCGTGATCATCGACGGGCGCAGCGGTGCGGGCAAGACCAGCCTCACGGAGCGCCTGATCCGCGCCTGGCCGCTGCGCACGCCCGTCCAGCTCGTGGCACTGGACTCGGTGTATCCCGGGTGGGACGGGCTCGAACGGGGCGCCGAGACGGTGCGGCAGTCCGTGCTGATCCCGCATGCCCGGGGGGAGCTGGGCATCTGGCGGCGATGGGACTGGGAGCGCGGTGAAGAGGCCGAGGCTCACGCCGTCGACCCGGCTCTGGGTCTGGTGGTCGAGGGCTGCGGTGCGCTGACCGCGACCCCCGCTCGCCTGGGCGACGTGACGGTCTGGGTCGACGGCCCGAGCGACTCGCGGCGCAGGCGTGCGCTGGCACGCGACGGCGACGGATTCCGTCCCTATTGGGACATGTGGGCCGAGCAGGAGGAGGCGCATATCGCGCAGCACCGCCCGCAGGAGCTCGCCGACGTCGTCGTGCGCACGCCGTAGTCTCAGGCGTCGTGGCGGTCGGCCAGCTGCACCAGCAGCTCGAGCCGATAGCCGAGCCAGTCGTAGGTGCCGAAGCGCGGATCCTCCTGGTCGTGCGCGTCGTGCCGGCCGATTCCCAGACGGGTGGCCAGCACCAGGCGGATGCCGGACAGCGTGCGCAGCCACGGATCCAGGTCGGCCGCGGAGATCTCGATCGTGCGGGTCTCCAGATCCGCGCCGGCGGGGCTCTCGAAGCCCTCCAGCGCGGTGCGCACGGAGAGCGCCTCGGCCAGGCGAGTGTCCAGCAGGTCCTCGCGGGTGCTGGTCCGGTACTCGTCGGCGGCGTCGCGGTCATCGGGGTACGGGTCGGGCGCGAGCCGGTTCACACCGGCATCCTTCGCATCGCGCGGGCCATCGAGCAGGGCGACGTACTCGTCCACGATGGCGAGCAGGTGACGGCCCTCGACCTCGGCGAAGTCGATCGACAGGGGAGCACCGCTCACTGATCCGCCCTCCGCACGGTCGCCCACAGCCCGAACCCGTGCATGGCCTGCGCATGCATCTCCATGGTCTCGCGCGGCCCGGTCGCCACGATCGCGTGACCCTCGTTGTGCACGGCCAGCATGAGTCGCTCGGCCTTCTCCTTCGGATACCCGAAGTAAGTGCGGAAGATGCGTGCCACGTAGCTCATCAGGTTCACCGGGTCATCCCACACCACCAGCTGCCACGGCACCAGGGGAGCCGCGGTGAGCTGCTGGTCGATGACCGGTGTCGCACGGGGCGTGCTCATGCCCACCCCAGCTCGTGCAGCTGCGCGTCGTCGATGCCGTAGAAGTGGGCGATCTCGTGCACGAGGGTGGTGTGCACCTCATCGCGCAGCTCGTCCTCGTCGGCGCACGCCGCGAGATGCGCACGGCGATAGACCACGATGCGGTCCGGGAGCTCTCCCAGGCCGTACTGATCCCGCTCGGTGAGCGACGTGCCCTCGTACAGGCCGAAGAGATCCTCGCCGTCCTCCGGCTCGTCCTCCACCACGAACACGACGTTCTCCAGGCCGTCGACCATCTCATCGGGGAGCCGGTCGAGCTCATCGATCACCAGCTGTTCAAACGCCTCGGCGTCGAGCTGCATGCCCGTTTCCCGTTCGATGTCCACGTCTCGATGCTATCCACGTGCGGGTTCGCCCGGCGTTCGTGTGAGGACTCTCATATGCGCGGCGCCGATTTCATAGCATCCGCTGAACGTGCCCGGCTTGGCTCGTCTCATGGTCATCACACAGCAGCGCCCGATGGGCGGCAGCGACACGGTTCCACGGGGCCGCGCGGGGATGCGGCGGTTCGCCGTCCCCGTGGGGGTCGGTGCGGCCGTCGCGCTCGTCGACTACATCGGCGCGGGCATCCCCTCGTACTGGGGGGACGAGGCCGCCAGCGTCATGTCCGGACAGCGTTCGCTGCCCAGCCTGCTGCAGGAGCTCAGCGCCGTGGACGCCGTGCACGGGCTGTACTACATGCTGCTGCACGTGTGGATGTGGGCGTTCGGCACGGGGGAGTGGGCGACCAGAGCGCTCAGCGCCATCGCGATCGGCGCCCTCGCCGCCGGTGTCATCACCCTGGGATCGAGGTGGTTCGACCGCCGCACTGCCATCATCGCGGGCGTGCTGGTCGCCGTCATCCCGCGCGCCAGCTCGCTGGCCATCGAGACCCGCGGGTACGCCATCACGGCGGCTGCCGTGGTCTGGCTGACGGTGCTGTTCACGCATCTGCTGCGCAGCGATGCCTCGCGCAGACGCTGGATGCTGTTCGGCCTGGCAGCCGGGGTGCTCGCGTGGTTCTTCCTGTACCTGCTGCTGGTTCCGCTCGCCCTGTGCGGCCTGCTGCTGCTGTTCCCGCGTCTCGCATCGCGACAGGCGCGGAGGACGGATGCCGCCGAGCTGCGCCGGCGCATGGCCGTCGCCGCGGGCGGAGCACTCGTCGGGGCTCTCCCCATCATCACGCTGGCCGCACTCCAGCGGAACCAGGTGAGCTTCCTCGCTCACCGCGGCTACGTGTCACCCAAAGGCATCCTGATCACGCCGTGGTTCTCGAGCCTTCCGGTCGCCGTCGTCCTGTGGGCGCTGATCGTGATCGGAGCGGTCGTCGCGCTGCGGGCGGCCGGTCAGCGCGCGACCGCGCTGCTGGCTCTCACCTGGCTGGTGGCACCCGCCCTCGCGCTCCTCGCCGTGGACGTGCTGATCTCGCCGACCTACAACCCCCGGTACCTGGCCGTGAGCCTGGGCGCTGTGACACTGCTGGCCGCGCGGGGCTTCACCGGCATCCTCGATGGCGTCGCGAAGCGCGGACGTGCACTGGTGCCCGTCGCCGGGCTCCTCCTGACCGCGCTCGTGCTGGGCGTCACGATGCCGCAGTACCTGCACGAGCGCACGCCCTACGCGAAGGACGGCGGCGCCGACTTCCGATTCGCCGCCGAGGCGATCGGGCAGCACGCACAGGTCGGCGACACCGTGCTGTTCGGAGAGGGCCCGCGCCCGTCCCGCACCGCGCGGCTGAGCTTCCGGCTCTATCCGCAGGACTTCGCAGGTCTCCAGGATCCGCAGCTCGTCACGTCGTACGACCAGCGCGCGGGACTCTGGGACCAGCTGGCATCCGTCTCCACGATCGCGCCGGAGCTGCACGAGAACACCGTGTGGCTGCTCGAGTCGAAGGGCGCGAGCACGGCATCCGCTGATCAGCGCGCCCTGCGCAGCAGCGGCTACACCCTCTCGTCGACGCAGCTCGTGCACCGCATCACCATCTACGAATTCACCAAGGGAGCTCACCATGAGTGACAAGACCGTCGTCATCCTGCCGACCTACAACGAGGCCGAGACCCTCCCGGGCATGATCGATCGACTGCGCGCAGCCGCCCCCGAGGCCGATCTGCTGGTGGTGGACGACTCCTCTCCCGACGGGACCGGCGCGCTCGCGGATGCGATCTCGTACGCCGACCCCGCCGTGCACGTGCTGCACCGCACGCTCAAGCAGGGTCTTGGGCCCGCCTACCTCGCCGGATTCAGCTGGGCGCTGCGGCATGAGTACGACGTCGTGGTGCAGAGCGATGCCGACGGTTCGCACCGTCCCGAGGACCTTCCCGCGCTGCTCGCCGCGAGTCGGGATGCAGACCTCGTGATCGGCTCGCGCTGGGTGTCGGGCGGCTCCGCTCCGGGCTGGGCATGGCAGCGGCTGCTGCTGTCGCGCGCGGGCAGCGCCTACGCCGGCATCATGCTCGGGCTCACGCAGCACGACATCACCGGCGGCTATCGGGTGTTCCGTGCGGATGCACTGGATCGCATCATCCGGGCGGGCATCAGCAGCAAGGGGTACTGCTTCCAGATCGAGATGCTGGATCGCGCGGTCGCGGAGGGCGCGCGCGTGGTCGAGGTCCCCATCACCTTCGATGTCCGCGGGGGCGGGGAGTCGAAGATGTCGGGGCGGATCATCGTCGAGGCGATGCGCCAGGTCACGGCCTGGGGCTTCGCCCGGCTGCTGCACCGGCGCCCGGCGGTGTTCGAGGAGGCACCCCGTGAGCACGCTCACGCCTGAGCGTCCCGCGCTCCGGGAGCGCGGACGTGCGCTGATGACCCAGCTGGTGCGCTTCGGCGTCGTCGGCGGGATGGGCTTCATCGTGGACGTCGGCGTCTTCAACCTGCTGCGTGCGCACACACCCTTCGGCTGGGCCTGGTGGCCGGTGGCTGCCAAGGCGATCTCGACGGTGCTGGCGATCGCCGTGAACTGGATCGGCAACCGCTCGTGGACGTTCAAGGAGCACCGCCGCTCGGACACCGGCCGGGAGGCCGCCGAGTTCCTCATCGCCAGCCTGATCGGCGGGGGAGTGTCGCTGCTGTGCCTGGTCGTCTCCCGCGACGTGCTGGGGCTCACCAGCGCGCTGGACGACAACATCTCCGCGAACGTCGTGGGTCTGCTGCTGGGATCGGCGGTGCGGTTCTGCGCCTACCGCTGGTGGGTGTTCGGCGATCGGCGATCGGATGCCGGGCGTGAGACGGGCACCCGGATGCCGACCTCGGCACCGCGCGACGGCGCGGAGGAGATCGTCGCCTGACCGCCGGCGAGCTGCGCCACCCTGGCGACGATGGCCAGGCCCAGCCCGCCCCCGGCGTAGTCGGATGTCTCGCTGCGGGTGAACCGCTCGAACGCGCGGTCCGTGATGAGCGGATCGAATCCGGGGCCGTCGTCGGACACCAGCAGTTCGAGTCCGTCCTGCTCCTGTCGCAGTGCGACTCGCACATGCACCGGTTCGCCGGCGGCGGCGGCGCGCAGCGCGTTGTCGACGAGGTTGTCGACGACGTGGCCGATGCCGGCGGCATCCAGGCTCGCCGTGGCGTCCGGCGTGAGCAGGGCGATGTCGAGGTCGATCTCGCCGCGGAGCTCGGAGGAGGGCTCGGCGAGGTGCCAGCGGAGGCGATCGACGCGCTCCGTGACCTCCTCGGCGAGCACGCGCAGCGACGTCCGCTCCGGGGCGGATCCCGCTTCGATGCGCGAGAGTTCGAGCATGGCCTGCGCGAGACGGATCAGCCTGTTCAGAGTGGCGCGCGCCTGCCCGAGCAGCTCGCGATCGGCATCCGGATCGGCGCCGTCCACGAGCTCCAGCTGCGCGCGCAGCACGGCCATCGGATTGCGCAGCTCGTGGCTGGCATCCGCCACCATCTGCTGCTCACGAGCGCTGGCGGCGCGGACGTCCTCGATCAGCCCGTTCAACGTGCGCGCCAGCGCATCGATCTCGTCGCCGGTGCCGCTGACCGGCAGCAGACCCGTCTCCCCGCGCTGCAGGGCGAGGTGCTCGGCGCTGCGGCGCAGGTGCTCCACCGGACGCAGCGCCGCCGTCGCGACCGCCCAGGCGCCCGCGGCGAACAGCACGGCACTGGCGATGAACAGGGTCCACAGCAGGGCGCTGACGCCGGAGACGATCCCGGCGGCGATGTCGCTCTCCCGCGTGACGAGCACCTTCCACGAGCCCTGCGGTGTGTCGACGACATCGACGTAGACGTAATAGGTCTCGCCGAACCGGAACTCGCGCAGCGTTGGCCCCGGCTCGGTGAGCTCGTCCAGGTGCTCGGCGAGGTCCTTCGGCAGGGTATCCATGCGCACCGCCCCGTCGGGTGCGATGATCGCGACATGCTGGTCGACCCCTGGCTTCTCGAACGGCTCAGCGGGATCCTCCTTGATGATCCCGCGATAGACCTCGGCGATGCCGTGCAGCACGGCCTTCTCGCGCGACACCGCGATGCTGGAGATCTGGGCGTACACGGCCGTCCCCGCCGCCAGCACGAGGACGATGACGACGGCGGTGGAGCCGATGATGATGCGCGCGCGGATGGAGAGCCGGCGCAGCATCCGCATCATCGGTTCTCCTCGGTGTCGGCACCGGTCGCCAGCACGAAACCGACGCCGCGGACGGTCTCGATGCGCACGCCCGATCCGGCGTCGGCGAGCTTGCGCCGGACGTAGCCGACGTACTGGTCCACGACGTTCGAGGCGAAGTGCGGGGAGCCCCACACCTCGGTCAGGATCCACTCGCGCGTGAGCGTCTCATCGGGGCGCTCGAGGAAGGCGCGCAGCAGGTCGAACTCACGTCGGCTGAGCGGCACGTCGGTCCCGCCCACCTGCGCGGCGGCACCGTCCACCGCCACCGTGATGTCCCCGACTTCGAGCAGTCTGCTCTCCAGATGATCGCGGCGGCGCAGGGCGCGGAGGCGTGCGAACAGCTCCGGGAACTCGAACGGCTTGATGAGGTAGTCGTCCGCGCCCGAGTCCAGCCCCCGCACCCGGTCTCCCACCGCGTCCCGGGCGGTGAGCAGCAGGATGCCGGTGCGGGGATCGTCGGCGCGCAATCGCGTCGCGAGCTCGAATCCGTTCATCCCCGGCAGATTGACGTCGAGGACGGCGAGGTGGAACTCCTCGGTGCGTGCGGTCAGCAGGGCGGCGATGCCGTCTCCCACCGCCGTGACCTCGTACCCCTCCCGGCGCAGATGACGCGCGATGAGCTCGGCGAGCTGGGGCTCGTCATCCACGACCAGAACACGCGTGACCACAGGGCGAGTCTAGATGCGAGAAGCCCCGGCATCCGGATGCCGGGGCTTCTCGTCTCATCGACCTCGCGAGTCGAACGGACTCGATCGCTGGTCTTCCTTGGGGTGCCTGGATAGCACGTTCGGCAACTCCGCCCCCAAGACGAAGACCCTCGTCACCCGCATGAATCGTGGGGTCTACGAGGTCTCGCGGCGTCCCCCGCTCAGCGCTCCGAGGGACGATCGGGGGCCAGTCGTGAGGACTGTCGAGACGGCTCAAACTTTTCTGACCGCTGCTGAGGTCGACGCTCTCATCGGCGACTACCTGGGCGGGATGGGCGTCAAGCAGCTCGCGGAGCGGTACGGAATCCATCGTGCCACGGTGTTCTCCCACCTCCGCCGCCGGAACGTGCCGAGTCGTCGGCCGGGGCTGGGCCTCGACGAGAAGGCGGAGGCCGTGCGGCTTGCGCGAGCGGGAGTCTCGATGCGGGCGATCGGTCGCCGGATGGGTGTCGACCGCAAGGCCGTGCGAGCGGCGCTGGTCGAGGCTGGGCTCATCGTGGACGACGCCAGCGACGGTGCATAGCGCACCTCCGCGCCGCTGATCCACCGGGGTTGCCGGCGCACCTCGTCGGTGACGAACGCCGAGAGGAACCGGCGAGGCCGAGCTTGAGTGAACTGGCGACCGACGAACAAACCGCGCGAATGGTGCTGTCTATGCTCGTCGAACCCAACGATCCGGACGGGCCACATCCTGGCTCCCCCGGAGCTGCCGAGACGCTCTGGCTCGCCGAGTGCGATGGAGCGGTGGTGAGCCTCAGCGCCGTGGATGCGCAGGTCTGGCGCGCCCGTTTCAGCGCACCGGAGGCGAAGGACGTGGCTATGAGCATCGCCCAGGTTCAGCAGTCTGACGTCCGAGCGCCGTCTCGATCGTCGACGCCGATTCGGGACCGGATGAGCTGGACCTAGCCGCAACCGACTACGAGGTGCCCGCGTCCATTGGCTGAGCGGCACGGCGGACCGCTGCCGATCCGGGCCGACCTGGCCACCTGAGAGCGCTCTCAGGCGCGAGCACACCGCTGAATCGGCTGGGATATCGTTCGGCCATGGCAAGGGCGGAGCGATGAATCACGGCACCAGCACGAGCTCGTCTCGCGCGCCGGAGCCGCTGCGCGGCGTCATCGGGGTTCGAGCCCGAGCAGCGCTGGCCGCCACCATCATCGTCGCCGTCGCGCTCGCGCTGGGTTCGGCGGCGCTCGTACTGCTGCTGCGGCGCTCGTTGAGCGCGAGTGTCGAGGCGTCGGTGCAGGACCGCGTCGAGGAGGTCTTCGTCGAGCTCGAGGCGATCCCGGCTGGAACGAGCGCCGACGCGCTGGCGCGGTCGCTAGGGTCGACCGCGCAGAGCGCGTCGCGCCAGGGCACGGTCGTGCAGATCCTCACCGCCGACGGCGACGTGGCGAGCCAGTCGGCCGACCTGGAAGGTGAGCCTGCGCTCGGCCAGCCCCTCGACCCCGCCGACGGGATCGTCTGGGACGATGCGACGCTGCCGGTGGAGGAGGAAGAGGCGTACCGAGTCGCGCGCGCCGCCATCGGGACGCCGACCGGGACGTACACCGTCCTCGTCGCGCAGTCGCTCGAGTCGGTGGACGAGAGCACGGCCGCAGTGCTGCCGCTGCTGGCGATCGGCTACCCCATCCTTGTGCTCGTCGTCGCTGTCTCGACGTACTGGCTCGTTGGTCGCTCGCTGCAGCCGGTGGAGGCCATCCGTGCGAAGGTGGCCGCGATCGGCGGACGGCAGTTGACCGAGCGCGTGCCCGTCCCCGCGGCGCAGGACGAGATCGGCCGGCTGGCCGTGACGATGAATGGGATGCTGGGGCGGCTGGAGGCGGCTCAGCTCTCGCAGCGGCGGTTCGTCGCCGACGCCAGCCACGAGCTGCGCAGCCCGATCGCCACGATCAAGGCGATGGGGGAGACGGTCGTCGCCCATCCCGACGGGGCGCTCTCTGGGACCGCCGCGGAGGCTTTCGTCGAGGAGGCGACACGGATGGAGCGGCTCGTGAACGGGCTGCTGCTGCTCGCCCGAGCTGACGAGCGGGGGCTCGCCCGAGAGCAGCATGACGTCGACCTCGACGATCTGCTCGCGGCCGAGCGCGACCGCATCCGCTCCACCACCGCCTTGACGGTCGAGGCGAGGATCGAGGCGGTGCGCGTCTCTGGGTCGTCGCCTCAGCTGGCCCAGGCCGTCCGGAACCTCGTCGACAATGCCGTGCGGCACGCGCGCGAGGTGGTGGCGCTGAGTGTGCGAGCCGAGGCCGGCATTGCCGTCATCGAAGTGCGCGACGACGGGCCGGGCATCCCCGCCGCCGACCGGGAGCGCGTGTTCGACCGCTTCGTGCGGCTGGACGAGAGCAGGGCCCGCGACGAGGGCGGCACCGGACTCGGCCTCGCGATCGTCAAGGAGATCGTGCTCGCTCACGGCGGCAAGGTCGAGGTCGTCGACAGCGGCACCGGAGCTGCGCTGCGCGTCACGCTGCCGCGGCAGCGCGAGGCGTGACGCCGGGCGTGACGACGCGGACGGACCCGGACTCGAGAGGTCAGTCCCGAGCTATGAGTCGATAGCCGACACCGCGCACCGTCCTGATCGATGTGCGTCCGAACGGCTGGTCAATCTTCTTCCTTAGGTAGCCGATGTAGACCTCCACCACGTTGTGGTCGCCCTCGTAGGCCGCGTCCCAGACCGCCTCCACGATCTGCGTCTTCGTGGCGACCTCGCCGGGGTGCCGCATCAAGAACTCGAGCAGCCCGAACTCCCGCGGCGTGAGCGCGATCTCCGTCCCGCCGCGCTCGACGCGGTGGCGCACCGGATCCAGCGAAAGGTCGCCCACGCTGAGCGCGACCGGCCGCTCCGGCGCGCCGCGGCGCACGAGCGCTCGCAGCCTCGCGACGAGCACGATGAACGAGCACGGCTTGATCAGGTAGTCGTCGGCACCCAGGTCGAAGGCATCCGCCTGGTCGTATTCTCCGTCCTTCGCCGTCAGCATCAGCACGGGCGTCCAGATGCCGGCTGCGCGCATGCCCTCGCACACCTTGTAGCCGTTGAGGCCCGGCAGCATGATGTCCAGCACCACGACGTCGTACTGCTGCTCCTTGGCCTTCCACAGTCCGTCGATGCCGTTGTCGGCCCAGTCGACGCTGAACGCCTCGGCGATCAGCCCGTGTCGGACCGCCTCGGCCAGCCGTCGTTCGTCCTCCACAAGCAGCACCCGCATGCGTTCCATTGTGACTGCCGCGCTCCACTCCCGTGGTCGTTCAGTCCGCGTCGCGCAGGCGTGCCGCTCGGCGAGCGCGCACCACCTCGATCACCAGCGGGACGACAGAGATCGCGACGACCGCAAGGGCGATGGCGTCGACGTTGTGCGCGACCCGCGGCACGCCGCCGAGCCACCGCCCGGCGAGCACGGCGATCGCGACCCACGCGACCGCCCCGAGCACGTTCCAGAGGACGAAGGTGCGGTACGGCAGGCGGGACATTCCCACGACCGGTGGAACGAAGGTGCGCGCGATCGGCACGAAGCGAGCCAGCACGAGCGCTCTCGCGCCGTGCTTGAGGAAGAACGCGTCCGCCTGCTCGAGATATGAGGACTTGAGGATCCTCGCGTCAGGCGAGAACAGCCGCCGACCGTAGCGCCGACCCAGCAGGTAGCCGATCTGATCGCCGGCAATGGCTGCGGCCGCCGCGACGACCAGCACGAGCGGGATGGGAAGGCCGAGCTGCGGGCTCAGCAGTCCGGCGGCGAACAGCAGGCTGTCGCCCGGCAGGAAGGGGAACAGCAGTCCCGTCTCGACGAAGATGATGGCGGCGAGGGCGAGCAGCACCCACGGCCCTGCTCCGGTGAGGAGCGAGACCGGGTCGAGCAGGCCTGCGAGGAAGACGTCGGGCACGTGTGATTCTCCTGATTCATCGGACTGACGCTGAGCGTGCGACAGCGCCGGCGGAGCGCGTTGCTCCGCCGGCGGTGGTCGGGGGTCAGGTGTTGGGGTCTTCGGCGCCGTTCTCGCCCGTCTCGTCCTGCTGCTCGGTGCCGTTCTCGGTGGCCTCGTCGGTGCACTCGGGCTCGTCAGCCTCCTGCGCGAGCACGCTCGCGTCGCCGGCGTCGACCTTGACCTCGATCACGGAGCCGTCGGCCGCGGTCACCTGGACCTCGTAGACGACGTAGCCGTTCTCGTCCTCGAGCGTCGCGTCGCCGGCGGTGCCGGGCACCGCTGCGAGCGCTGCTGCCGTCGCCTCCTCGGGCGTGACCGTGGCGAGGCTCTGCAGGCTCGCGGCCTCGTCGGCCTCGGACAGCTCCGTGTCGGTGCCGTCGGGGGAGGTCGCGTCCTGCGGCGCCTGCACGGTGCCCGTGTACGACGGTTCCTGCTCGTCGGTCGCCGAGGACGACGGCTGCGTGCTGTCGGGGTTCGCCGCCATGGCGAGGCCGGCTCCACCGAAGGCGAGCGTCGTGGCGATGATGCCGGTCACGGCTGCCTTCTTCTTGAGGTTCTTCATGGTGCGCTCCTGTTCGGTTTCCGAACCCTTGCCGGTCCGGGCCGACCCGGTGATCGAGTCGATGTGATGAGACTCCCGGTCCGGCACTGTGGCGACTCTGAGACCACCTGAGAGCGCTCTCAGGTGCGAGCGCCGCAGGCGTGCTCGATCGGGAACGCCGTGCCAGGATCGCTCCAGGCCGGCGGACAGGAGCATCGATGCAGCGGGATCGCGAGGACCCGAAGCAGACGGGTCCCGACGCGGAAGTCGAGGTCGAGCGCCACCTGGGCACGAAGGATCTGACCCGTTGGCCGTCGCGCGCCGGCCGGGTCGGCGCTTTGATGGTCCACCGCCTGAGCGAGCTGCTCGGGCCTCACGCGGCTCTCGTCCTCATCCTGGCGGTCGGCGCGGTGGTCGCAGCGCTCGCGACGCTCGCGGCGGCCTGGGTCTACGACGCGGTGACAGAATCCGACGGCGTCGCAGGCTTGGACCGTCCGGTGCTCGCGGCGTTCGTGACGGTTAGGTCGCCGTGGCTCGATACGGCGGTGACGTGGTAAACGAACATCGGCGGCGTGATCGTGATGCCGATCATCGCCGTGCTCGCCATCGTCGTGCTGACGCTGCGTCGCCGCAACTGGGCGCCGGTTCTGATCATCGGGGCCGCGGGCGTGGGATCGCTGCTGATGACGGTCGTCGGCAAGGGACTCGTCGCGCGGGTGCGGCCGGGGTTCAACGACGCCGTGCCACCGTTCGAGCATTCGCCCTCGTTCCCAAGTGGGCACACGCTCAACGCCACAGCGATTGCGGGCGCGATCGCCTACATGCTGCTCCTGCGGCAGTCGAGCCGTGTCGTCCAGGTCGCGACCATCGCCGTGGCCGTGGTGTTCGCCGTCAGCATCGGCATCAGCCGCATCTACCTCGGCCACCACTGGTTCACCGACGTGCTCGTCGCATGGATGTTGGGAGTGGGCTGGCTCGCGGTCGTCATCACCGCGCACCGGCTCTATCTCACCGCGCGGCATCGACAGCAGACAGCCCTTGCGACGTAGCGCTCGCGCACCCGTTCGGCCTGCTCGGGCGTCAGCTTGCAGGGGATGTGTGCTGAAGTGCCCGCGTCCGTCGTCGGGTAACGAAGAAGGCGCGGATTGCGCGCCCGTCGTCATCGTGGCCGAGTTGTGCAGCCAGTTCGGCGGGGGGTCATGGGCATGGCATGCGCTGAGGGTACCCCGCGAAGGGCTGCACGCTCGAGAGCTGGCCTCGGTGCCCTGTAAGCGTGCTGGGCAGGCGCTGATGAGGGAGCCCACGCAAGTGACTGATTGGAGAGTGGGGACGGAAATAGGTCCGTCGCCCACCGGACTTGAACTGGTCGAACGCTCCGGCTATCGATCGACTCGTCGTCTTCGGTGAGGTAGCGAACCTCGGTGTCCAGCAGCTGGCCGCCGCTCATGCAGCCTTGACCGTTCCCATCATCCCTAGGTCCTCGTGATCGAGGATGTGGCAGTGGTAGACCGTGAGGCCCGTGAACCGTGCGAAGTCGATGCGCACCACGACCGAGCCCTGAGCCGGGACGTTCACGACGTCCCGCCACTGGGTGCCGTCGATCGCCGATCCGTTCACCTGGATCAGCTGCATCGGCCAGACGTGCAGGTGGAACGGATGATCCATCGGCGTGGGGTTGCGGATCGTCCACTCCTCCACGGTCTCCGCGCCGACGCGCTGATCGATGCGCCCCGCGTCGAATGCGCGCCCGTCGAAACCCAGGGCCATCATCCCGCCCTGCTGCGGCATGCCCATCCCCATGGTCATGGTGAAGGAGATCTCGCGCAGCGCGTCGGGAGTGCGGGAGCGCAGGTCGGCGTCGGGCGCGCGCGGGGGCACGGCGGGCAGCACCGCGGCGTCGGGCCCGCGAACTTCGACGAAGGCGAGCAGCGCCGGGCCGGAGGAGCTGCCCCCGCCGGCCATCATCCCGCCCATCATGGCGGCGCCCCGGTCGTAGCCGAGTGTGCGCAGCTGGGCACTTCCGGCCTGCATCGTCACCAGGAGATCCGCCCTGTTGCCGGGAGCCAGCAGGACCTCATCGACGGCGCGGGGCCGCGGTTCGTGCCCGGAGTCGATGCCCAGGAGCTCCAGCCGCTGACCAGGCAGCGCGAGTCGGAGGTAGCGCGCCGTGCAGGCATTGACGATCCGCCAGCGCTCCCGCTCCCGCGGCCGCGCGACGATCTCGGGCAGCAGTTGACCGTTGACCATCAGGAAGTCGCCCTCCCGGCCCATCATGCGATCTGCCTCCGAAGCGGCAGCGACGGCTCCGCCGGCGAACGAGATGTCCGAGATCACGAGCACCCGCTCGCGGGCGACCGGGAGCGCGTCGCCTTCGACCACGATGGCACCGAAGAGGCCGCCGAAGATCTGATCGGCGACGTTGCCGTGGTGGTGGGGGTGATACCAGAACACGCCGCTGGGGTGGTCGGGAGGAAGGTCGAAGCGGTAGTCGAACACCTCGCCGGGTGCGAGGCTGATGAGGGGATTGTCTCCGTTCCCTGTCGGGGAGACGTGGAGCCCATGCGTGTGGAGATTGGTCGGCTCGCGAAGACGGTTCTCGAGGCGGACCTCGATGCGGTCGCCCGGGCGCACGCGCCACGTCGAGGCCGGGACGCTGCCGTTGTAGCCGAGCACGAGCGCCCTGCGGCCGGCTATCTCGTTCTCGTGCTCCGCGGCGACCAGCTCGGTGCGGAGCACGCCCCCGCGGCTTCGCAGCGAGCTCGGCTCGGCCAGCGGCCCGGAGGGCGTTGCATCGGGCGAGGTCCAGGGCAGACCCGTGCTGCTGAGCCCGAGCCCACCGACTACCACGCCCGCGGCGCCGCAGGCGCCCAGCAGCAGAGCCTGGCGGCGGGTGATCGGCTCCATCAAGGAGCGTCGCGCAGGCGTGCGACTCGCTCGTCGTACTCAGCGTGGTCGATCTCGCCACGCGCGTAGCGCTCGTCGAGAATGGCGCGCGCCGATCCGCCTCGCGGCTCCGGTGGCCGGTGGCCTCCGCGGTTCAGACCGCCGGTCGCGAGCCGCACCGTCAGGACGACGAGCGCCGCGATGCCCGCGATCATCAAGAGCAGGAACACCCACCCCATTCCGGGGCCCATGCCGCCCCAGTTGCCCATGCCGCTCCAGTTGCCCATGCCGCTCCAGTTGCCCATCAACATGCTTCGACCTCCCCGTTCTCGTGCTTAAGGCGCAGTCGCGCCGTCACTCGTTGCCGCTGCCGACTTCGGCCAGCGCTGCGCCCAGGCGGTCCGCCGCTTCGTCTGCGACCGCTCGCAGCGCCTCGTTCCCGGTGACGCCGACCATGACCTTCGGGTCGAGCGCCTCGACGACCGACGTACCGTCGCCGGCGTCGCGCACCGTGACGTTGCAGGGGAGTAGCAGTCCGATGGACTCCTCCGCCTGGAGCGCGCGGAGCGCGAGCGGAGGATTGCACGCGCCCAGGATCACCTGCGGGGGCATGTCGACATCGAGCTTCGCCTTGAGCGTCGCCGCCATGTCGATCTCGGTCAGCACGCCGAATCCCTGCGTGGCGAGCGCCGCGCGGATCGCGGTGACCGTTTCGTCGAAGGGGAGGGCGACTGTCGTGGTGATGCCGTAGCTCATGACTTGCTCCAAGCGACTCGGGGCGGGCGGGAGTCGGCCGAAGGCTTGTGCCGGCACGATCCGCGGTCCCCGCTGATGCATCCAACTATACCCCCAGGAGTATTCGAGAACAAGAGTGGATGAGCGAGGGCGGCGCCCGCCGACCCGCGTCTGTCCATCCAGGCGAGAGGCGACACGCGAGCCGTCACCGCAGCGTGTCTCAATGCCGGCGGACTGTGGCAGATCTATTCGACACCCCTGGTCGGCTGGATGCAGTCCGGTTCGCTGGTGCACGTGGCGGTCCACGCCCACCTGCTCCTCGCGGGCTACCTCCTGACGACCGCGGCCATCGGCCTCGACTCGACACCGCATCGAGCGCCTCACCTCATCACCGCAGTCGCACCCCTCGCCACGATGGCGTCGCACAGCATCCTCGCCAAGACGCTCTTCGCCACTCCTCCCGACCTGTATGCCGTCGGTGACGTGCAGCCGGCGCGCAGCTCACGTACTACGCGGGCAGCTGATCGAGGCCGCGATCGTGGCGCTCTTCTGCGCGCGCTGGTACCGAGAAGCCGGACGTCATGCGTCCCGCCGGCGGCCCGGCGGCGTGGCGGTAAGCCAAGTGCGCTGAGCTCCCCGGCGGAGGGAGCCGTCACCGGAGCGGCAGGACGCCGCGGCCCGGACCGGCGATCGAGTCGCTTCAAAGAGACCGCGTCGTACCGGCGCATGCCGCGCCATCGCTCTCCGATTCGCGGTGGAGCGTCTTGGACGTGGTGTCGGAGCCGGGAGTGTTAAGGACGTCCGGACGAGCGCAGAATGCCTCGGGCGCCATGGGGATCTGAGCGTCCGCCGATAGCCAGGATCCGTACCCGTGCAACCCTGGGCGCATGTCGATGCCGTCCCCCATTGCATGCCGCGCGCCGCGCGAGCCGAGGCGGGGGAGCTGCTGCCGTATGACGTCGCGTGGAATGCCGCCGGCGGGCTACTGCTCCTCGCCGGCGTCGCCTGGACGATCGCGCTGGTGCGCCGCGGACACCGCGCAGCATCCGCACCGCCAGCCGGAGCGGATGCGGTGACGGCATCGGATCGTGGCCGATGAACTGATCCTGCTCGGCCGCGCTGGCGGGCCGATCTGCACGCGAGCTCGCCGCGGCGTTGGCGCGAGTGCGTCTCGGCGCACTGCGCCGGAGCCCTCGTCATCGGAACCGACGGCCCACGACACGTCCTCGACGACTAGCAATCGGCGAGGCAGCACGAGGGGGCGGCTGAAGCCTGCGCTCTAGCGGGGGCCTCGCTGGTCGAGCGGCTGGCGGGCTTCGGGGATGCCAAGCGTGTTGTGCTCTGCGGCGGTGGCACTGACTCGCGCGAGCAGCGATGCCGGGCACCAGCCGCGGACTGCGCCGGTGAGGAGGAGCGCAGCGCCGAGCGTGGCGGCGATGGCGAGCGGCGCGTCGTGCAGGTTGCTGAGCGCGAACGCGCCGGTCAGCGCGCCGACAGCGGCCTGCACGACGCGTTCGATGCTTCCCGGAGCGCAGACCGGGGCGCGGCGGCGGGAAGTCACGGCGCCTCGGCGGCTGCGCGCTGCTCGGCGACCTGGCGGCGCACGTCGTCCATGTCGAGCGCGCGGACGCCGGCGATGAGGCTGTCGAGCTGGGCCTGGCCCAGCGCGCCGGGCTGCGAGAAGACGAGGATCCCGTCGCGGAAGGCCATGAGCGTCGGGATGGACGTGATGCGGAACGCCGCGGCCAGCTGCTGCTGGTCCTCGGTGTCGACCTTACCGAACACGATGTCGGTGTTCGACGCGGCAGCTCGGTCGAAGACGGGCGCGAAGCTGCGGCAGGGGCCGCACCATGCCGCCCAGAAGTCGAGGAGCACCATGCCGTCGCCGGCGATGGTCGAGTCGATCGTTTCGATGGTGATGTCACGCGTGGTCATGTTCGGGGTTGCTCCCTGGATCGGTGATGGTCGGATGGGCCGGCGTCAGCGCCCGATTGCGAGGCCGGTCGCCGCTGACGCGCTCTTGAGCGCGCCGAGGTCGGTGACGTCCGCGAAGCCGGCCTCGCGCATGAGCGCGACCGCCTGTGCTGACCGGCTGCCGGACCTGCAGTGGACGAAGTAGGGCGCATCAGGGTCGAGCGAGGGCAGTGCCGCGGCGAGGTCGCCGTTCGACACGTCGAGGAGGACCGCGCCGTCGAGGTGACCGGATGCCAACTCGGGCGCGGTGCGCACGTCGATGACGACGGCGTCCGCTGGAGCTGCGACGCTGCCAGGGGGCGTCGATGCGCAGCCTGTCGTGACGGCGGCGAGCGCGAGGCCGGCGAGGCCGGCGAGCTGGGTTCTGGTCATGGTGTTCTCCGGTGAGCGGTGTCGTTCAGGTGAGCGGGAGGTGGAGCGCGAGCTGCTGCACGAGCAGCGCGACGGCCACGCTGAGCACGAGCACCGCGAATCCGGTGCGCAGTGCCCGTTCGGGGATGCGGCCGGTGAGCGCCGAGCCGAGGAAGGAGCCCGCCACGGCGATTGCGGTGAACGGCAGCACCAGCGCCCAGGGGATGTCGGGGAGTGCTGGTTGGGCCGCGAGCCCGGCGAGCGATTGCATCGCGATGACGAGCAAGGATGTGCCGATCGCGGCCGACGCGGGCAGGCCGGCGAGCAGGATCAGCGCGGGGACGATGAGGAAGCCGCCCCCCGCGCCGACCAGCCCGGCGAGTGAGCCGACAACCGTTCCGAGCACGAGGACGAGGGCGATGCGCGGCCGAGCGGGCTCCGCCCGGTCGTGACGCGGGCGCCGGCGAAGCATCGCCACCGCGGCGGCGATCATCGTGCCGGCGAGCAGCACCATGAGCACGCCTGGGGGCAGCGTGCGGCCGAGCAGCCCGCCGACGAGCGCGCCGACGACACCGGCCGCTCCGAAGACTACCCCGACACGCCAGCGCACGCGGCCCGCGCGAGCGTGCTGCAGCAGTCCGAGGGCGCTCGTCGTGCCGACGATGAGCAGTGACGACGCGATGGCGGCTCGCGGCTCCACGCCGCCGACGGCGGTCAGGATGGGCACGGCGAGGATCGAGCCGCCGCCGCCCAGCAGGCCGAGGCTGATGCCGACCAGCAGGGCGAGCGCAAGAACGGCGATGGTGGCGGTCGGCGTCATCGGGCGCCTCGATCCTCGGCGGTCAGCTGGTCGCCGGCTCGCGCCCGGTTGTCTGGAGCCACCCGAGGTAGGAGCCGTCGAGCTCGACGACGTCGACGCCGGCCCGGCGCAGTGCGCTGGCGACGACGCTGTTGCGCACGCCGCTCTGGCAGTACGTCACGACGGTGCCGTCCGCGGGCAACTCGTCGAGGTGCCACAGCGCGCGGCCGCCGCTGAGGTGCGCGGAGCCGGGGATGTGCCCGTCGGCGTGCTCGGAGCTGCCGCGCACGTCGACCAGGTTCACGTCGGCGAGGCCGTCGAGCTCCTCCGGCTGCAGCAGTCGGGGCTGCACCAGCTCGAGCCCGTCGAGGGAGCGGATGAAACCGTCGACGGCGTCGATGCCGACCCGCACGAGGTGGTCGCGCATCCGCTCCGCCTCCTCGCGGTCGTCCGCGAGGAGAACGAGCGGCCGGTGCTCCGCCTCCGGATCGTAGACCCACGCCCCGTAGGTCGCGGCCTTCGCTGCGCCCGGGATGTTGAGGGAACCGACCACGGTGCCGTCGTGCACCTGCCGGCGGTCCCGAGTGTCCACCAGGATCGCGAGGTCGCGCTCCAGGAGGTGCTGCACCTCCGCAGTGGACCGCTCGGGGAGCGGTGCGCGGGGGTGGAGCACCGCGGGGCCGGTGCGGTTCTGGGACTTCATTCGGGCGAAGTACGCGTGGGCGTCGGGCTGGCCGGAGAGTAGCTCGTCGACGAAGCCTTGCTCGTCGTCGGCGGCGAGGTAGGGAGCCCACCACGAGAAGGCGCGCTCGTAGCCGACGGTCGTCGCCGCGATCGCGCCGAGCGACTTGCCGCACGCGCTGCCGGCACCGTGCGCTGGCAGCACCTGGACGTAGTCGGGCAGTGTCAGGAAGCGGTCGCGCAGGCTCGCGAAGAGTTGGTGAGCGCCCTCGAAGCGGGTGTCGACGCCGCCGGCCGCCTCGTCGAGCAGGTCCGGTCGGCCGACGTCGCCGACGAACACGAAGTCGCCGGTGAGCATGAAGCCCGGCTCCTGGGCCTGCGCGCCGTCGGTCACGAGGAACGACAGGTGTTCGGGCGTGTGGCCGGGGGTGTGCACCGCTCGCAGCGTCACGTTGCCGACGACGATCTCGTCGCCGTCGTGCATCCGGTCGGCGTCGTCGAAGCCGGTGCCGTAGGTCCAGTCGGGTCCGCCCTCGTCGGAGACGTGCATGCGGGCACCGGTGCGCGCCGCGAACTCGCGGGTGCCTGAGAGGTAGTCGGCGTGGATATGGGTCTCGGTGACGTGCGCGATGCGCAGGCCGTGCTTGTCGGCCAGTCGCATGTACTCGTCGACGTCGCGGCGGGGGTCGATCACGATCGCCTCGCCGGTCGCCTGGCAACCGATGACGTAACTCGCCTGTGCGAGGTCCTCGTCGTAGATGCGCTCCAGCAGCATGATGCTCTCCTTGTTCGTCGTCGTCGTCGTTGTAGTCGTCAGCAGTGGCAGCGGTCGGCCGCCGGGACGCCCCCGAGGGCCTCCTCGACGTGCTGGCCGCATCCGGCCCAGCTCGGCTTGCCGCAGCGGTCGCAGGTGATGCGTGCGCACATGGTGATGTCCTCTCGTCAGTGGATCAGCGGCCGAACAGGCGCGCGAGGAAGCCGGGTCGCGAGGCCTTCGCCTCATCGATGTCGCGCTGCGTGTGCCGGCCGGGGCACCAGTCGGATGCCGGGACCGTGCGGCGCACGTCGTTCACGTGCTGGCCGCAGCCAGCCCAGGTCGTCTTCCCGCAGATGTTGCACTTCGCGGCTCTGCACATCTCGCCCTCCTGGCGGTGTCGATGAAGATTGAATACCCCGGGGGGTATCCAAACTATACCCTGGGGAGTATGGTGGATGTCAACCCAGGAGGAATCCGATGAGCATCAGCCCAGACATCGTCGCGGCGCACGACCCGGAGGCGAAGCGCAAGATCGTGAATCGGCTGCGGCGCGCGCACGGCCAGCTGGCAGCCGTCATCGCTGCGGTCGAGGACGAGGCCCACTGCCGCGACGTCGTGCAGCAGCTCTCCGCAGTGTCGAAGGCCGTCGACCGGGCTGGCTTCCTGGTGGTCGCCGGTGCCCTGAAGGAGTGCCTAGCCGAGGAGCCGGGCGACGGCGAGCGCATCGACGAGCTGGAGAAGCTCTTCCTCTCGCTCGCTTAGAGATTCCGGCGGGCGTCTCCGTGCCTCGGTAAGCACGCCGAGCAAGTGTGGCCCTCGCCATGCTTTTCCCTGGTGGGCCGCCGAGGCAAAGAAATAGGGCCAGGTGCGAACTTCCTCCAAGGGTGGTCCCTTGGTCGAAAGTTCACACCTGACCCGTCTGTGGGTGGCTAACGGGGCTTGAACCCGCGACCCCCGCGACCACAACGCGGTGCTCTACCAACTGAGCTATAGCCACCATGTGCCTGCCGGAGCAGGCAACCCCACGAGTCTATTACATGTTGGGGGCGAACTCTGACACGGTGCGCACCGCGATATCCCGAGCCGCGTCAGAAGAGGGACCGGGCTCGGCCACGAAGACCGCCTGACGGTAGTACTGCAGCTCGCGGATCGACTCCAGGATGTCTGCCAGCGCGCGGTGTCCGCCATGCTTCTCAGGAGTCTGGAAGAACACCCGCGGGTACCAGCGGCGGGACAGCTCCTTGATGCTGGAGACGTCGACATTGCGGTAGTGCAGGTGCTCGTCGACGCGCTTCATGTACTTCGCGATGAACATGCGGTCGGTGCCGATGGTGTTGCCGGCGAGCGGCGCCTTGTGCTCGAGCGGGACGAACCGCCTGATGTACTCGAGCGTGCGGTCCTCGGCCTCGGCCAGTGGCACGCCGTTCGGGATCTCCTCGCTGAGTCCCGAGGTCTGATGCATGTTCGTGACGAAGTCGTTCATGTGCGCCAGGGCCGCGTCGCTCGGCTTGATGACGATCTGGAAACCGGGGTCCAGCGGCCGCAGTTCGAAGTCGGTGATGACCACGGCGACTTCGACGAGCTCGTCGATCGCCGGATCGAGGCCGGTCATCTCGCAGTCGATCCAGACGAGCCGATCGTTCTCAGACGCAGAAACCATGCCTCGATCTTATCGACGGCGACCGACACGGTATTCTGGGGAGCCACGCCTCCTTAGCTCAGAGGAAGAGCATCGGCTTTCTAATCCGTTGGTCGCAGGTTCGAATCCTGCAGGGGGCACTCGCGCTCAGAACCGCAGCGCGGCCACCGCGTCGTTCGCGTCCCAGAACTCGCCGACGAGGCGGAATGCGCCGGATGCCAGCTGCAGACGCTCCGCACGGTAGCGGACGCCCAGCGGGTCGGCGACGACGCGCAGGTGCCCTCGGATGGCGTCGTGCGCGTCCAGGACGCGCCACAGCCGCTCGCCGGCGCGCTCCAGGTGCTCCGCGGGGGAGCTCAGCGTGGGGGTCGCCCAGACCAGAGCGGGTGCGGGATCGGTGAGTGTGCTCATGTCGGCTCCTTTCCTTCCTTCGAACATAAGGACGGCCACCGACATTCGTTCCCGTAGACTCTCGGGCATGCCCGCAGCCTCGCCGTACGCAGCCCGTCTCGCGACGATCCCCGTGCAGCGGCGCGAGGTGCAGGTGCTCGGATCGACCGCCGCGTACTGGGCCTACGGGCCCGAGGGCGGCGACGTCCCGACCGTCATCGCCGTGCACGGCTTCCGCGGCGAGCATCACGGCCTCGAGCCGGTGGTCGCCTACCTGCCCGGCGTCCGCGTGATCTCTCCCGATCTGCCCGGCTTCGGTGAGACGCCGCCCGTGCCCGGTCGCGAGCACGATCTGAGCCTCTACTCCGGCTGGCTCGCCGAGTTCGCCAGGACCGTCGCACCGGATGCCGTGATCCTCGGCCACTCCTTCGGCTCGATCGTCTCGTCCGCTGCCGTGGCCGGCGGGCTCGCGACTCCGCAATTGATCCTGATCAACCCGATCGGGGCGCCGGCGCTCGAGGGACCGAAGGGCGTTCTCACCCGGCTGGCGGTGCTGTACTACTCACTGGGCGCGAGGCTGCCCGAACGCATCGGCACGGCGCTGCTGCGGCATCCGCTGATCGTGCGCATCATGAGCACCGCGATGGCCAAGACGAAGGATCCCGCGCTGCGCCGGTTCATCCACGATCAGCACGACACCTACTTCTCCCGCTTCGCTGACCGCGACGTGCTGCACGATGCGTTCGTCACCAGCGTGTCGCACGACGTGCGCGCGTTCGCGGGCGTGATCGACGTGCCCACGCTGCTGATCGCGGCGCAGCGCGACGACATCACGCCCATCGAGGCCGAGCGCCGCCTGGCGACGATGTTCCCGGACGCGGAGCTGGTGGAGATCGCCGACGTGGGGCACCTCATCCACTACGAGACGCCCGCCGAGGCGGCGGGGGCGATCCGGCGCTTCCTCAGGCTTCCCGTCGAGCGAGGCCGATGAGGCCGGCCACGCGGAACGGGATGACCTCGCCCATGGCCAGCGAGGTCTCGGTGCGCTCGACGCCCTCGATCGAGAGGATGCGCGCATCGGTGTCGAACAGGTGGCGGGCGTCGCGGCATGCCACGCGCGCCAGCAGATCGATCGAACCGCTGAGGCCGTGCGCCTGCACGACCTCGGGCACGCGCGCCAACTCCGCGATGATCCGGGGCAGCTCGGTCTGCCGCAGACCGATGCTGATGAAGGCCTGCAGCGGGAACCCCAGCACCTCCGTGGAGAACGAGCGCTCGTAGGACTCGAACACGCCTGTGGCGTCCAACCGGGCCATGCGCGCCTGGATGGTGTTGCGCGACAGGCGCAGCCTCTCGGCGAGCGCCACGACGGTGGTGCGGGGGTCTTCGGCGAGGGCGGTGAGCAGTTCGAGATCGACACGATCAAGGGCGGGCATACTGCCACACGCTATCAGGCTCATAGCACCGGGTTCTGCGCAACATGCTCAAGGGTCGCAGACATGCTTGAGCGAGGTGTCAGGTCGACGTACCCTTTCAGGTAACCCGACGGAGCCGTCGGGAGGCCGTGCACGCCCCACAAGGGCCCCACGTCAGGAGGACGCCGATGTCACCGCACAACACACCCATCGCCGACACAGAGAGCGATCTCGAGCTCACCGAGCGAATCATCGCGCCGGACGGCACCAGGGTGCCGAATCCGCAGCTCGACCCGTTCGTCAAGGACGTGGACTTCCAGACACTGCGCGATCTGCATCGCGACATGGTCGTGCTGCGCCGCATCGACGCTGAGGGCGTCGCGCTCCAGCGCCAGGGACAGCTCGGCCTGTGGGCGCCCTGCAACGGCCAGGAGGCCGCGCAGATCGGCACGGGCCGCGCCCTCCAGCGGCGCGACTTCGTGTTCCCCAGCTACCGGGAGACCGGTGTCATGTACAGCCGGGGCGCCCAGCCCGGAGACTACGTGCGGATGTGGCGCGGCGAGGAGGGGGCGGCCTACGACCCGGCCGACCTGGGCATCGCTCCGCTGCAGATCATCATCGGCGCGCAGACGCTGCACGCGGTCGGCTATGCCCTCGGCATCCAGCACGACGGCGCCGACGAGGTGGCCGTGACGTACTTCGGCGACGGGGCGACCAGCCAGGGCGACGTGAACGAGGCCATGGTCTTCGCCGCGTCCTACCGCGCGCCCGTCGTGTTCGTCTGCCAGAACAACCACTGGGCGATCTCCGAGCCCGTCGGGCTGCAGTCGCAGTTCCCGCTGGCCGGTCGCGCCCCCGGGTTCGGCATCCCCAGCCTGCGCGTGGACGGAAACGACGTGCTGGCCTGCATGGCGGCCATGCGCTGGGCTCTCGAGCACGCGCGCTCCGGAAAGGGTCCCGCCTACCTCGAGGCCGTGACCTACCGGATGGGTCCGCACACCACGGCCGACGACCCCAAGCGCTACCGCAGCGACGCCGAGCTGGAGCAGTGGCGCCGTCGTGACCCCATCGCGCGGCTCGAGGCGCATCTGCGTGCAGCGGGCGAGCTTCCTGCGGAGCACCTGGACGCCGTGCAGGCGCAGGCCGACGAGATGGCGCGCGAGATGCGTGCCGCGTGCCTGGGCCTGGTGACGCGTCCGGCCATGGCGGTCTTCGATCGCGTGTACGCCGAGCCGCATTCCGGCCTCGAGCGCGAGCGCGACGAGTACGCCGCCTACCTCGCGACGTTCGAGGAGGCCTGAGATGACCACGATGACCCTGGGCAAGGCCCTCAACGCCGGACTGCGCCGTGCCATGAAGGACGACGACCGGGTCGTGCTTCTCGGCGAGGACATCGGCACTCTCGGCGGCGTGTTCCGCATCACCGACGGACTGCTCGACGAGTTCGGCGCCAAGCGCGTGATCGACACGCCGCTGGCGGAGTCCGGCATCGTCGGCACCGCCGTGGGCCTCGCGTTCCGCGGCTACCGTCCGGTGGTCGAGATCCAGTTCGACGGGTTCATCTACCCGGCCTTCGACCAGATCGTGTCGCAGGTCGCCAAGCTGCACTACCGCACGCAGGGCAAGGTGCGGATGCCGATCACGATCCGCGTGCCGTGGGCCGGCGGCATCGGCGCGGCCGAGCACCACTCCGAGTCGCCCGAGGCGTATTTCGTGCACACCGCCGGGCTCCGGGTGATCGCCGTGTCCGACCCGCAGGACGCCTATCGCTGCCTGCGGCAGGCCATCGCCTGCGACGACCCGGTGCTGTTCTTCGAGCCCAAGCGGCTGTACCACCACAAGGGAGAGGTCGATCTGGACGCGCCGCTGGCGGATGCCCCGCCGATGGGGCTGGCCAAGGTCGTGCGAGCGGGCACGGACGCCACGCTCATCACGTACGGCGCCATGGTGCGCACGGCTCTGGATGCCGCTGCCGCGGCCGAGGACGAGGGGATCTCGCTCGAGGTCATCGACCTGCGCTCGCTCTCGCCGGTGGACTACGAGACCGTCACCGCGTCGGTGCGTCGCACCGGACGCGTGGTGGTCGCGCACGAGGCCTCCCGCGAGGCCGGCGTCGCAGCGGAGGTCATCGCCAGCATCACGGAGTTCTGCTTCGAGTACCTGGAGTCCGCCCCCGTGCGGGTCACCGGTCACGACATCCCGTACCCGCCCGCCAAGCTGGAGAAGTTCCACCTTCCCGACCTCGATCGGATCCTGGACGCCGTCGACCGCGTGCTCGACCGGCCCAGCAGCATCAGCGGCATGAAGGGGGCGAACCTGTGATCGCCGAATTCCATCTGCCCGACCTGGGTGAGGGCCTGACCGAGGCGGAGATCGTCCAGTGGATGGTGAGCCCCGGCGATACCGTCGCGCTGAACCAGACGCTCGCCGAGGTCGAGACGGCCAAGGCCGTCGTCGAGCTGCCCTCGCCCTACGAGGGCACCGTCTCCACGCTGCACGCCGAAGCCGGCGACACCGTCGCTGTCGGATCGCCGCTGATCGCGTTCGACGTCGCGGGCGCCGCGACCGAGGAGAAGACGCAGGCACCGGATGCCGAGGAGAAGGCGCAGCCGAACCTCGTCGGCTACGGAGCCGCCCCCGCCTCGTCGGGTCGCCCGGCGCGGCGCGCGCGCCGCGGCGCATCTTCGGCGGCCACGGCTGCCGCTGCCGAGGCGGCAGTGATCGAGGCCGCGCCGCACGACGCCCTGCCGCCGGCGCCGGCCGAACCCGTGCTGGGGGAGCGCCCGCGCTCGACCCCGCCGGTGCGCGCGTACGCCAAGCGTCGCGGTCTGGACCTGGTGCTGATCGCCGCCGAGGTCGGCGACCGCGTGATCACACGCGAGGACGTGGACGCCTACGCTGATCGCGTCGGAGCAGCGGAGGCCTCGCCTGTGGCATCCGCTCCCGTCGTGACCGCGCCCGCGTCCCCGCCCGCCGCCCCTCGGGGCGAGCGTGCGCAGACCCGCACGCCCATCAAGGGCGTGCGCAAGGCCACAGCTGCCGCGATGGTGAGCAGCGCCTTCACCGCGCCGCACGTGACGTGCTTCCACACGGTCGACGTGACCGCCACGATGGAGCTCATCGACCAGCTGCGCGCCGACAGGTCGCTCTCCGAGCATCGCATCGGCCTGCTGGTGCTGGTGGCCAAGGCCGTCTGCCTGGCGCTCGGCCGCAACCCCTCGCTCAACGCGACGTGGGATGAGCCCGCGCAGGAGATCATCTCCAACCACTATGTGGACCTCGGCATCGCCGCCGCCACGGATCGCGGGCTCATCGTGCCGATCATCCGCGACGCCGAGCAGCTGTCGCTGACCGGCATGGCCGATGCTCTCACGCAGCTCACGCAGGTCGCGCGCTCCGGGAAGACCAGTCCGGCCGACCTGGTGGGAGGCAACTTCTCCATCACCAACATCGGTGTGTTCGGGATCGACGCCGGCACCCCGATCCTGCCGCCCGGGCAGTCCGGCATCCTCGCCGTCGGAGCAGTGCGCCGTCAGCCGGCCGAGTACAAGGGTGAGATCGCTCTGCGCCAGATGCTGACGCTGAGCGTGTCCTTCGATCATCGCCTCGTCGACGGCGCCGAGGGCTCGAGGTTCCTCAAGGACGTGGCTGACCTGCTGGAGCAGCCCGGCCGCGCCATGCTGTTCTGAACGGATGCTGGGGAGCAGCCACCCGCGTGCTCCCCGGCGCCGCTCAGTCCACGGCCAGCAGGGCGGCCAGCGCCATCGCCGTCAGCAGGTGCGTGGTGTCGTCGTGCGCACGCTGCGTGGAGCTCGTGCTGTGCGGCGTGGAGTTCAGCAGCCCGAAGCAGGCCTGCACGCGCAGCCGCAGTGCATCCCTTCCCTCGTCGACGAGCGCTCCGAGCGCGTCGATCCACAGTTCGATGTAGGAGCGCTGCAGGCGTCGCACGTCGGCGCGGCCCTCATCGCCGAGGTAGGGGAGATCCCGGTCCTGCACGCGGATCACGTCGGCGTTGCCGATGGCGAACGCGGCATGGAACTCCACGAGGGCGCGCATCCGCTCCATGCCGGGATCCGTGCCGGATGCCACGTCGAGTCCGCCGGAGACCAGGCGTTCGCTCACCCCGATCAGCAGCGCGCCCAGCAGCGCCTGCTTGCCCGCGAAGTGGCGGTAGACCGCGGGTCCGGACACCCCCACGGCGGTGCCGATGTCCTCCAGGCTCACCCCGGAATAGCCGCGCGCGGCGAACTGCTCCGCGGCGGCGGAGAGGATCGCATCGGTGCGTTCGGCTTTGGCTCGGTCTCGGGCAGTACCAGGCGTTGTCATTTCGGTTAATCCTCGCTAACCTGAATTATCCGGTTAGTGAACACTAACCAATTCAGTGCGAAATATCAGTACTGATGTGAGTCGAGGAGGACCCACGATGGCTCTCACCCAGCAGGAACTGGCGGGCGAGCTGCGCGAGCGGATCGCCGAGGCTGCGCTCGGCGGACCCGAGCGATCGCGCGAGCGGCACGTGTCGCGCGGCAAGATGCTGCCGCGGGATCGGGTGGCGCGGCTGCTGGATGAGGGGAGCCCGTTCATCGAGATCGCGCCCCTCGCGGCGAACGGCATGTACGACGGCGCGGCCCCCGGCGCCGGTGTGATCGCCGGCATCGGGCTCGTGCACGGACGCCACGTGATGGTGGTCTGCAACGACCCCACGGTCAAGGGCGGCACGTACTTCCCCCTCACCGTCAAGAAGCACCTGCGGGCGCAGGAGATCGCGCTGGAGAACCGGCTGCCCTGCCTGTACCTGGTCGACTCCGGCGGCGCGTTCCTGCCCAAGCAGGACGAGGTGTTCCCGGACCGCGACCACTTCGGCCGGATCTTCTTCAACCAGGCGCGCATGTCGGCGGAGGGCATCCCGCAGCTGGCCGCGGTGCTGGGCTCCTGCACGGCAGGCGGCGCATACGTCCCCGCCATGAGCGATGAGACGGTGATCGTCCGCAACCAGGGCACGATCTTCCTCGGCGGCCCGCCGCTGGTGAAGGCCGCCATCGGCGAGGTCGTCACAGCGGAGGAGCTCGGCGGCGGCGAGCTGCATGCCCGTCGCTCTGGAGTCGTCGATCACCTGGCCGAGGACGACGAGCACGCGCTGGAGATCCTGCGCGACATCGTGGCCACACTGCCGAAGCCCGCGGCTCCCGCGTGGGACGTGGTCGCGTCGAAGCCCGCCGCTCAGACCGGCAGCCTGTACGACGTCGTCCCCGTCGACGTGAATGCGGCCTACGACGTGCACGAGGTCATCGACCGCCTCGTCGACGCGGACAGCTTCACGGAGTTCAAGCCCGAGTACGGCACCACGCTCGTCACGGGTTTCGCCGTCCTGCACGGACACCCGCTCGGGATCGTCGCCAACAGCGGTGTGCTGTTCGGCGAGTCCGCGCTGAAGGGCGCGCACTTCATCGAGCTCTGCGACCAGCGCGGCATCCCGCTGCTGTTCCTGCAGAACATCACCGGCTTCATGGTCGGCCGCGACGCCGAGGCCGGTGGCATCGCGAAGGACGGCGCCAAGATGGTGACCGCCGTCGCGACCACCCGCGTGCCCAAGCTCACCGTCATCATCGGCGGATCGTTCGGCGCCGGCAACTACTCGATGTGCGGGCGGGCGTACTCTCCGCGGTTCCTGTGGAGCTGGCCCGCCAGCCGCATCTCCGTGATGGGCGGTCCGCAGGCGGCATCCGTCCTCGCCACCGTCAAGGAGGAGCAGCTGGAGCGCCGCGGGGAGCCGTGGACGCCGGAGCAGCGCACCGAATTCGAGGCGCCGATCCGCCAGCAGTACGAGGATCAGGGCGAGCCGTACTACGCCACCGCCCGCCTGTGGGACGACGGCATCGTCGACCCCGACCAGACGCGCGATCTGCTGGGCCTCGCCCTCGACGTCGTGTCCCGAGCCCCGCTGCCCGAACCCCGCTTCGGCCTCTTCCGGATGTGATGCAGATGAATACATGGGTCCCTGAGCCCGCCCGCGGGTTCGACACCGTCCTGGTCGCCAACCGCGGCGAGATCGCCCGCCGCGTCATCCGCACGCTGCGCGAACTCGGAATCCGCAGCGTCGCCGTCTACAGTGACGCGGATGCCGGTGCCCCGCCCGTGCGCGAGGCGGATGACGCCGTGCGCATCGGCGCCTCGCCTGCCGCCGAGTCCTATCTGCGGGTGGATGCCATCATCGCCGCCGCTCGCGAGAGCGGCGCACAGGCCATCCACCCCGGGTACGGCTTCCTCTCCGAGAGCGCCGACCTGGCGCAGGCCTGCGCGGATGCCGGCATCGTCTTCATCGGACCCGGTGTGCAGGCGCTCGAGATCATGGGCGACAAGGCCCGCGCGCGCGACCACGTCGCGGCTGCCGGCGTGCCCATCGTCCCCGGCTTCAACGCCGACGGCATGGACGACGAGCAGATCCGCGCCCATGCCGACGAGGTCGGCTACCCGCTGCTGGTCAAGCCCAGCGCGGGCGGTGGAGGCAAGGGCATGGAGGTCGTGAACGCCGGGGACGAACTCGCCGGCGCACTGGCCACCGCGCGGCGCGTGGCGAAGGCCGCGTTCGGTGACGACTCGATGGTGCTGGAGCGCCTTGTGCAGCGCCCGCGCCACATCGAGGTTCAGATCTTCGGCGACACCCACGGCACCGTCATCGCGCTGGGGGAGCGGGAGTGCACTCTGCAGCGCCGCCACCAGAAGGTCATCGAGGAGGCGCCGGCGGCGCACCTTCCGGATGCTGTGAGACAGCGCCTGTTCGCGGCGGCCGTCGCTGCAGGCCAGAGCGTGAACTATGTCGGCGCGGGCACCGTGGAGTTCCTCGTCGAGGCCGACAACGTCGACGACGTCTTCTTCATCGAGATGAACACCCGCCTGCAGGTCGAGCATCCGGTGACCGAGGAGGTCACACGGCTGGACCTGGTGGCCCTGCAGCTGCTGGTCGCCGCAGGCGGAGAGCTCCCCGAGCCGCCCGAGGTGCGCGGTCACGCCGTGGAGGCCCGTGTGTACGCGGAGTCACCGGAGCGGGGCTTCCTGCCGTCGACGGGCCATGTGCTGCGATTCGACGCGCCGCGCGGCGTGCGCGTGGACGCGGCCGTGGAGACCGGCTCCGAGGTCACCGGGTTCTACGACCCGATGATCGCCAAGGTCATCGCCACAGGCCCCGATCGGGAGACGGCGCTGCGGCGGTTGGATGCCGCGCTGGGACGCACGGTGGTCCTGGGTGTGGAGACCAACATCGCCTTCCTCCGCGCCCTGGTCACGCACGAGCGCGTGGTCGCGGGCGACCTGGACACCGGGCTCATCGAGACGATGATGCCGCTGGCTGCGCAGCAGCCCACCGATCGGATGCTGGCATCCGCCGCGGCCGCCGTGCCCGCCTCGGCCTCCCGCGTCGGCGAACTGTGGCGTACCGCACCCGGCTGGCGTCTGAACGCGCCGGCCGTCGAAGCGCAGCCGCAGTTCCTCACCGACGACGACGAGATCGTGACGGCCCCGGATGCCGAGGGTGCAGCCGCAAGCGCGATCGACGCCGACGGTGCGGTGTGGGTGTCCGAGAACGGCATCACCCTGCGGTTGCGTCCGCTCTCGCGCCGGGAGCGCATGCAGCGCCGGTTGGCGGAGAGCGAGCGCGCCGCAGGACCCCGTGATCCCGAGGGCCGCGCGCCCATGCCGGGATCCGTGGTGGCCGTGCTCGTCACCGAGGGTCAGCAGGTCCACGAGGGCGACCCGCTCGTCTCGATCGAGGCGATGAAGATGGAGCATCCGGTGCTCGCGCCGCACGACGGCACGGTGCATCTGCTGGTCGCCGTCGGCGATCAGGTGCGGCGCGACCAGCCGGTCGCCCGCGTCAGCGAACAGGAGACAGCATGACCGACGACCTCAGCTCCACCGGGCTCAATGAGGAGCAGCGCGAACTGGCCGCCATGGTGCGCGACTTCGCCGAGCAGGTGGTGGCGCCGCAGGCCTACGAGGCCGACCGCACCCACACCCTCAACCTCGACGTCGTGCGCCAGATGGGCGAGATGGGCCTGTTCGGGCTGCCGTTCTCCGAGGAGTACGGCGGCCAGGGCGGCGACTACATGGCCCTCGGCCTGGCCATCGAGGGTCTGGCCCGGGTGGACCAGTCCATCGCGATCACACTCGAGGCCGGCGTGAGCCTGGGCGCCATGCCGATCTACCGCTTCGGCACCGAGGAGCAGAAGCAGGAGTACCTGCCCTCGCTGCTCACGGCCGAGCACCTCGCCGGCTTCGGCCTCACGGAGCCGGAGGCCGGCAGCGACGCCGGCGCCACGCGCACCCGTGCGCGTCTGGAGGGCGGCGAGTGGGTGATCGACGGCTCCAAGCAGTTCATCACCAACTCCGGCACCGACATCACGCGCTTCGTCACCGTCACGGCCGTCACCGGAGAGAACGACGGGCGCAAGGAGATCTCGACGATCATCGTGCCCAACGGCACGCCCGGGTTCACCGTCGAGCCCGCCTACGACAAGGTCGGCTGGCACGCGTCCGACACGCATCCTCTGACGCTGGACGGCGTGCGCGTGCCGGAGGGCAACCTGCTCGGCGAGCGGGGCCGAGGCTTCAAGAACTTCCTCAGCATCCTCGATGAGGGGCGCATCGCCATCGCCGCGCTCTCCACCGGGGCGGCGGAGGGATGCCTGGAGGCGGCCGTCGACTACGCCAAGAAGCGCACCATCTTCGGCGCGGCGCTCAGCACCCGCCAGAACGCGCAGTTCACCCTGGCCCGCATGCGCGCCCGCGTGCACACCGCCCGCCTGGCCTGGCACCACGCCGCGCGCCTGCGCGATGCGGGACTGCCGTTCGGCGAAGAGGCAGCCATCGCCAAACTCGTCTCCGGTGACGCCGCCATGGACAATGCCCGCGACGCGACGCAGATCTTCGGCGGCAACGGCTTCATGAACGAGTATTCGGTCGCCAGGCACTACCGCGACTCGAAGATCCTCGAGATCGGCGAGGGCACCACCGAGGTGCAGCTGCTGGTGATCGCCCGCTCTCTGGGCCTGGCATAAGGTGCGATCATGACAGACATCGTCCAGCGCGGGCTGTACTACGAGGAGTTCGAGCTCGGCGCCCGCTATCTGCATCGACCGGGACGCACCGCCACCGAAGCCGACAACGTGCTGTTCACGACGCTGACCATGAACACGCAGTCGCTCCATCTGGATGCCGCGTTCTCCGATGCGCAGCAGCCGTTCGGGCAGCGTCTGATGAACTCGATGTGGACGCTGTCGACCATGGTCGGCGCCTCCGTCGCGCAGCTGACGCAGGGCACCCTGGTGGCGCAACTGGGACTCAGCGACATCAGCTTCCCGCATCCGGTGTTCCACGGCGACACGCTGTACACCGAGAGCCTGATCACCGAGAAGCGCCTGTCGGCCTCGCGCCCGGGCCAGGGCATCGTCACGATCGCGCACACCGGCCGCAACCAGGACGGGGTGGTGGTGGCGACCGCCACCAGGATCGCGCTCATGCACTGCCTGCCGGAGGGGGAGAAGTGACCTTCGATCTCGGCCCCGCCCTGCTGTTCTGCCCGGCGGACCGCCCGGAGCGCTTCGCCGGGGCACTGGCCAAGGCGGATGCCGTGATTCTCGACCTCGAGGACGCGGTGCTGCCGGATGCCAAGGCCCAGGCCCGCGAGAACCTGCTCGCTGCGGACGTGGACCCGGCTCGAGTCATCGTGCGGGTCAACGACCCGGCATCCGCGTTCTTCTCAGCCGATCTCGAGGCTGTGAGTCGCACGCCGTTCCGCACGGTGATGGTCGCCAAGGTCGAGGACCCGGCGGCGCTCGACGCGTTCGACGAGACGTTCTCACTCCTGGCGCTGTGCGAGACGGCTGCCGGCGTGCAGCGCGCAGGCGAGATCGCCGCTCATCCGCGCGTGGCGGCGCTGATGTGGGGCGCCGAGGATCTGGTGGCCTCGATCGGCGGCTCGTCGAGCAGGTTCCCCGACGGCCGCTACCGCGAGGTGGCGCGCCACGCCCGTTCGACGGTGCTGATCGCGGCTGCCGCACACGGCAAGGCCGCGATCGACGCCGTGCACCTGGACATCGACGACCTCGACGGTCTGGCTGCGGAGGCTGCGGATGCCGTGGCCTCCGGATTCCGCGCCACCGCCTGCATCCACCCGAAGCAGGTCGCTGCGATCCGCGACGCGTATCGTCCGGATCCCGCCGCGGTGGAGTGGGCGCGCGCGGTGCTGGCCGCCGCCGAGGGGGAGCACGGCGTGTTCCGCTTCGACGGCCGCATGGTCGACGAGCCCGTGCTGCGGCATGCCAGGGCGGTGCTCAGCCGGGTCTGACCCGACGTCAGCCCGCGATGGGCTCCAGGAACCGGAGCGCGCCGCGCTCCGCGACGAAGCGGTGCACCGAGCCGTTGCGCAGTGCGTCGCCCTCACGGGGCAGCGTGCCGCCGGAGACGTGCATGAGCAGAGCGCGGATGACCCCGCCGTGCGTGACGACGATGAGCGACTCGGCTGTGGGAGCTGAGCGGCGCCTGGCGGCTCGCGCGATGCGGTCCAGCGAGTCCATCGCGCGCTCGCACACGGCATCCAGCGTCTCGGCGCCTGGAACCTCGGCGCTCCAGCCGCCGTACCGGGCGATGTAGTCCGCCACCTCGGTACCCTCGGCCACGCCGAACTCGCGCTCGCGCATGCCCTTCGTCAGTGCTGGCTCGGCGAGCCCCAGCTGACCGGCGATGATCTGCGCCGTCTCCCGTGCGCGCACCAGCGGACTGGTGTAGATGGCGTCATAGTCGCCACCCTGCAGCGTCTGCGCTGCGGCCAGCGCATCCGCGCGTCCGGTGTCGTTCAGGGGGATGTCGGTGGCGCCCTGGATGCGTCGCTGAAGGTTCCAGTCGGTCTGCCCGTGGCGCACGAGGGTGAGAAGAGTCACCCCTCGACCCTACGCGAGGGCATCTGCGAGAGCGCTCAGCACCGGCGACGTGCCGCCCGAGATCACGACGTCCGCCCACGCATCCGCCCTGGTCGGCTCGCGATTGACGATCACCAGCGGGATGCCGCGGCGGCGAGCGCGCTCGATGATGCGGATGCCGGAGTTCACCGTCAGCGAGGTGCCGGCCACCAGCAGCGCATCCGCCGCATTGACGACCGACTCGGCGGCGCGGAAGCGCGCCGGCGGGACGAACTCGCCGAAGAATACCACCTCGGGCTTGAGCATCCCGCCGCACACCGTGCACGGCGGGATCACGAAGCCCTCCGTGCTCTCGGGTGTCACGTCGCCGTCGGGGTTCAGCTCGATGTTCTCGGGTTTGCGCACCCACGGGTTCAGGGTCTCCAGCTGCTCGGCGACGGCCCGACGATCGAACACCTGCCCGCAGTCCAGGCACAGCGTGCGGTGCATGGTGCCGTGGATCTCCACGACCCGGGTGCTGCCGGCGCGCAGATGCAGCCCGTCGACGTTCTGCGTGACGATGCCGCTGACCGTGCCCGCACGCTCCATCCGCGCCAGCGCGAGGTGCCCCTCGTTGGGGTCTGGCGCGGTGAACGCCAGCCAGCCCAGGTGCCCGCCCAGCCAGTAGCGGCGGCGCGCCGCCTCATCGGCCAGATACGTCTGGATGGTCATCGGGTTCGCGCGGGTCCTGGCTCCGACGCCGCGATACGCGGGTATGCCGGAGTCGGTGGAGATGCCCGCGCCGGTGAGCACTGCCACGCGGCGATCCCTCAGCAGCTCGACCGCGTTCTCGATGCCCGTCACTCTCCGAAGTCTACGAGCCTGCCGGAATCCGGGTCGCTGAGCCTGTCGCTTGTACTGAGCGGACGCAGTGAGTCGAAGTGAAGCGTCGCCCTGCCAGAGTTGAACCATGCGCGTCATCCCGATCTCCACGGCATCCGATCCTCGTCTGGACGACTACCGTTCGCTCACCGATGTCGCCCTGCGTCGCGTGCACGAGCCCGCCGGAGGGCTGTACATGGCCGAGTCCGCGAAGGTGATCACGCGCGCCGTCCAGGCCGGACATCGGCCGCGGTCGGTGCTGACGCAGGAGAAGTGGCTGGATGCCGTCGCCGACGCGCTCGGTGACGCGGATGCTCCGGTGTACGTCGCGCCCGCCGACGTCGCCGAGCAGGTCACGGGTTTCGCGATCCACCGCGGACCGCTGGCCGCCATGCACCGTCCGTCGCTGCCTGCCGTCGCCGAGCTGCTGCGAGTCGTGCCCGCGCGCGCCCGCATCGCCGTGCTGGAGGGCCTCGCCGATCACACCAACGTCGGCGCCGTGTTCCGCTCGGCCGCGGCCCTCGGGCTGGATGCCGTGCTGGTCACCCCGCGCTGCGCGGACCCGCTGTACCGCCGCTCCGTGCGGGTGTCGATGGGCACGGTGTTCCAGGTGCCGTGGACGCGACTGGAGAGCTGGCCCGACGGCATCCGCGAACTGCAGGATGCCGACTTCGTCGTCGCGGGCATGACGCTGGGGGAGGGCGCCGTCGCCCTCGATGAATTCGTTGCTGAAGCTCACGACCGGATTGCGTTCGTGTTCGGCACCGAGGGGCCCGGGCTGTCGCCCGAGACGGATGCCGTGCTCGATCGGCGGGTGACGATTCCGATGATGAGTGGTGTCGACTCGCTCAACGTCGCGTCGGCTGCGGCTATTGCGTTCTACATGACGAGGTAACGGGAGCGGCCTGAGTCCTGACTGTGCCGAGGCTCACCGAAGCGGAGATGGCTATTGTTCGCCTGCGGGCGTGGAGATCTGTCCGACCACCCAGAGATCATCCGCGCCGCAGTCCTTGTTGCTCCAATCGTCATTCAACCCGCCGATGCTTCCTCCGCCGATGCTGACATCGACTCCAGAGCTGGCCACCGGGACGCCTTCGGAATCGTGCACGGTGAATGAATCCGGGTCCCCGCTGACGGAGTAACCGGCTGGCCAGACGAGTGCGACGATGCCACCGGCGGTTCGTGCAAAGACGCAGCCATCGTCCCCGGATTCAAGGCTCGCGACGAGCAGCGCTTCCATGCCGCTGGGTTCGGGCTGCGTGTTCGTGATGATCCGTAGAGAAGACGTGCTGCATGCGGTGAGTGTCATTGCGAGCAGAGCCACGACGAGTACCCCACCGAGCGCGTGCCCCACCTGCCTTGACCCCAACATCCGCCGGATTATGCCATCCGGTCATGGGGCATCGCTGGAGACGGATCGGATGCTGAGCCGCCGCACACCATCCCGATGCCAGGCGGCGTCGTCGCGCCGAACGTCGCGGTCGCGTCTGCCGTAACCTTCGACGTCCCGGTGACGCGGCCCGTCAGGCATCCGGCCCGGGTGCGCGCACCGGCGCGGGGATCGGGCGCTTCGCCTCGATGTGATCGCCTGAGGACTGGTGGCGCAGTCGGCGCAGCACCCACGGCGCCAGGTGCTCGCGAGCCCAGCCGATGTCCTCGCGACGGGCCTCGCGCCAGGTGCGCTGCGGGATCGGATCCGGCTGCATGGCCTGCAGGTCGTTGGGCACGTTCAGGGCGCGAAGCACCATGCGAGCCACCTCGTGGTGCCCCAGTGCGTTGTAGTGCAGCCGGTCGTCGTCGAAGAACCGCGAGTCCTGCACGACCTTCAGCGACCACTGGTCGGCGACGATGCAGTCGTGACGATCCGCGATGGCGCGCACGTTCTCGTTGTAGATCGCGACCTTGCCGCGGAACGGCCGGAACACCGGCGTGAATGCCGTGTCGATGCCGGTGAAGAGCACCACCGCGGCGCCCGTCGAGGAGAGTCTGGCCACGGCATCCTCCAGCTGCACGGCGATCTCGTCAGGGTCGGTTCCCGGTCGGATGACGTCGTTGCCTCCGGCGCAGATCGAGATCAGGTCGGGGTTCAGCGCGATGGCCGGCTCGATCTGGTCGGCCACGATCTGCGCGATGAGCTTGCCGCGCACGGCCAGGTTCGCGTAGGCGAAGTCGTCGACGTCCTGCGCGAGCACCTCGGCGACGCGGTCGGCCCAGCCGCGCAGCCCGCCGGGCAGGTCGGGAGCGGGATCGCCGACGCCCTCGGTGAAGGAGTCGCCCACGGCCACGAACCGGCGCCACGGGTGCGGGCCCTCGTTGACCACGAACGGGGTGCGGGACGATTCCTGGTCGACCATCGGGTTCTCCTTCGGCATTCCGGGTGCCCGGGGTGCGGGCGCCTGAGAGAGCCTACTCGCGGATCTGCGCTCGGACGCCGGCCGATGTCGGCAGGCTGGATTATCGTTGAACCGATGCTCTCTCCGTCCTTCCCCCAGCGCGCCCCGTGGGGGACGGCGGACAAGCTGAGGGCATGGCAGCGCGAGGCGCTGGAGGCGTACAACCTGGCCGACAAGCGCGACTTCCTCGTGGCGGCGACCCCCGGCGCGGGCAAGACGACTTTCGCCCTGACGCTGGCCGTCGAACTGATGCGCATGGGAGAGGTGAACCGCATCATCGTCGTCGCTCCCACCGAGCACCTGAAGACGCAGTGGGCCGACGCGGCGGCGCGTGTCAGCATCCGTCTGGACCCCCGCTTCCGCAACAGTCACTGGGCGCCGTCCCGCCAGTACCACGGCGTGGTCGTCACCTATGCGCAGGTCGCCGCGCGCTCCAGCGTGCACCGTCACCTCACCGAGAATGCGAACACCCTGGTCATCCTCGACGAGGTGCACCACGGCGGTGACGCGCTCAGCTGGGGCGATGCCATCCGCGATGCCTACGCCCCCGCCAAGCGCCGGCTGCTGCTCTCGGGCACGCCGTTCCGCAGCGACACCGCACCCATCCCGTTCGTCGAGTACCTGCCCGACGAGTCGGGCGCCCGCGTCTCCAGCACCGACTACAGCTACGGCTACGGCCGCGCCCTGGCCGACGGTGTGGTCCGCCCGGTGCTGTTCCACATGTACTCCGGCAAGATGCGGTGGCGCACCAGCGCGGGAGACGAGCTCGAGGCGCACCTCGGACAGGACAACACCAAGGACGTCACCTCGCAGGCCTGGCGCACGGCGCTGGACCCGGAGGGGGAGTGGATGCCTGCAGTGCTCTCTGCGGCCGACCGTCGGCTCACCGAGATCCGCCACCACATCCCGGATGCCGGCGGGCTGGTGCTGGCGACGGATCAGACCGTGGCCCGCGCCTATGCGAAGATCCTGCACAGTCTGACGGGGGAGCAGGCCACCGTCGTGCTCTCCGACGACGCGTCGGCATCCGAGCGCATCGACAGGTTCAGCGGCAGCACACGCCGGTGGATGGTGGCCGTGCGCATGGTGTCCGAAGGCGTGGACGTGCCGCGGCTGGCGGTCGGGGTGTACGCCACCTCATCGTCGACTCCGCTGTTCTTCGCACAGGCCATCGGGCGCTTCGTCCGTGCCAGGCGCCGCGGCGAGGCCGCCAGTGTGTTCCTGCCCAACGTGCCCGTGCTGATGACCCTTGCGAACGAGCTGGAGAAGCAGCGCGATCACGCGCTGGATCGGCAGGGCAAGGACGAGGACGGTCTCGAGGACTCGCTGCTGGATGCCGCCAACCGCGAGGAGGAGGCCTCCGACGCCCTCACTCAGGAATTCAGCTACAAGGCCATCTCATCGCTGGCGCACTTCGACCGCGTCGTGTTCGAAGGCCAGGAGTTCGGCCAGCTCGCCGAACCCGGCACGCCCGAGGAGGAGGAGTTCATCGGGTTCCCAGGGCTCCTCGAGCCCGAGCACGTGCACGAGCTGCTCATGCAGCGCCAGGCCAGGCAGTCCAAGCTCCGCCAGGCCCGGGAAGCCGCCACGCCCACCGCGACCACCACGCTCCCCGCGCCTCTGCACCGCACGCTGCGCGAGCAGCGGCAGCTGCTGAACAGCCTGGTCGGGCTCTACGCCCGCCAGAGCGGCGAGCCGCACGGCGCCGTGCACGCCGAGCTGCGCCGACTGTGCGGCGGACCTGCTGTGGCACAGGCCACGGTCGCGCAGCTGCAGGCGCGCATCGACCTGCTTCGCAAGCGCGTCCGCGCCTGACCCGGGCTCCCGTTAGGGCATCCGAAATCCTGTCAATCCGCGTTCTGACGCGGGTTTGAGCGCGCGCTCTCGATAGCGTTGGACGTTGATCTACTCACGGAGGATGCATGACGACCCCCGCCCATCACACTGCTGCGGACCGCAGGCAGTGGGCTCGCTATCTGGTCGAGGAACGCGCAGAGGGAGCCGTGTACTCGCGTCTCGCCGCGCGTCGCGGGGGAGAGGAGCGCGACATCCTGCTCTCTCTCGCCGAGGCCGAGAAGAGGCACGAGCAGCACTGGCTCGACCTGTTGGGCGGTGAGGAGCCCGCGAAGCTGCCGAAGGCGGGTCTGCGCTCCCGGATGCTGGGCTGGATGGCCGGCCGGTTCGGCTCGATCTTCGTGCTCGCGCTCGCGCAGAGCGCCGAGGCGAGATCGCCCTACGATGCGGAGAAGTTCGCCACGCCCGCTATGCGCGCCGACGAGAAGGTGCATCACGAGGTGGTCCGCGGACTCGCCGCCCGGGGTCGTCGACGACTGTCGGGGTCCTTCCGCGCGGCCGTGTTCGGCGCGAACGACGGCCTGGTCTCCAATCTCGCCCTGGTGCTCGGGATCGGCGCGACCGGGGTCAGCTCCGGGCTCGTGCTGTTCAGCGGCATCGCGGGTCTCCTGGCCGGCGCGCTCTCGATGGGCGCCGGGGAGTTCGTCTCGGTCCGGTCGCAGCGCGAGCTGCTGGCGGCCACCGAGGAGAGCACCGACGCGGACGAGACCGCCGGCGACCTGGACATAGACGCCAACGAGTTGGCGCTGGTCTACCGCGCCCGCGGCATGAGCGAGGCCGAGTCGCTGGCGCGCGCGGGCCGCGTGGTGCGAGCCGCGCAGGCGGGCATCCGCCGTACGGCCACCGGCCCGATCGGCGTTCCCGACGATCACGAGATCGTCGGCAGCGACTGGACCGCCGCCATCTCCAGCTTCCTCCTCTTCGCCTCCGGTGCCATCGTGCCCGTGCTGCCCTGGATCTTCGGCCTCACCGGCATCACCGCCATCGTCGTGGCCCTGATCCTCGTGGGCATCGCCCTGCTGAGCACGGGCGCCATGGTCGGCATCCTGTCCGGCGGCCCACCGCTGAAGCGCGCGCTGCGGCAGCTGGTGATCGGCTTCGGCGCCGCCGCCATCACGTACGTGCTGGGCCTGGTGTTCGGAGGCGGTGCGGTCTGATCGCAAGGCATGCCACGCCCGGGGCGCAGGGCGGTTCGTGGCGCACTCCACGCCGTGCTAGAGTCATTCTTCGGTCGGCAACGATCATCCAACACTCTGCGCGGGTGGCGGAATAGGTAGACGCGCTAGCTTGAGGTGCTAGTGCCCGCATAGGGCGTGGGGGTTCAAGTCCCCCCTCGCGCACAGAACGACGAAGGCCCCGGATCCGAGATCCGGGGCCTTCGTCGTGTCGATAGCCTGGAGTCATGTCCGATGAGTCCCTGCCCGAGGTCGCGCGGATCGCGCGCGACCTGATCCGCATCGACACCTCCAACTACGGGGGTGGCAGGGCCAACGGCGAGCGCGAGGCCGCCGAGTACGTCGGCGACAAGCTGGCATCGCTCGGTCTGAAGCCCGAGTTCTACGAACCCGTCCCGCGGCGCACCAATGTCATCGCGCGGGTGCCCGGTCGCAATCCCGATCGGCCCGCACTGGTCGTGCACGGCCACCTGGACGTGGTCCCGGCCATGGCGGAGGACTGGAGCGTCGACCCGTTCGAGGGCGTCGTCCGCGACGGGATGCTGTGGGGCCGCGGCGCCGTGGACATGAAGAACATGGACGCCATGATCCTGACCGCGGTCGCCGACCTGCAGAGGTCGGGCAGGCAGCCCGAGCGCGACCTGATCCTGACATTCTTCGCCGACGAGGAGAACGGCGGCGTCGAGGGCTCGACTCTGGTGGTCCGGGACCGGCCGGAGTGGTTCGCGGGCGCCACCGAGGCCATCAGCGAGGTCGGCGGCTACTCGATCACCGTGGACGACCACCGCGCCTACCTGCTGCAGGTGGGGGAGAAGGCCCTGATGTGGCTGAGACTGGTCGCGAAGGGGCGTGCGGGGCACGGCAGCCGATACCACGAGGACAACGCCATCACCCGGCTCTCCGAGGCCGTGGCGGCCATCGGCCGCACGCGCTGGCCCATCCGGCTCACGCCCACCACACGGGCGCTGCTGCAGGGCCTCGGCGACCTCACCGGCCGTCCTGTCGATGACCCGGATGCCCTGGCCGCAGCCGCCGGCCCCGCCGAAGCCTTCCTGCGCTCCACGTTCCGCACCACGGCCAACCCGACGATGCTGAACGCGGGCTACAAGCACAACGTCATCCCCGGGACGGCCGAGGCGATCATCGATGTGCGCGTGATCCCCGGCACGGAGGACGACGTGCTGGCCGAGCTGCAGCGCATCGCGGGCGACGGCATCGGAATCGAGACGGTCGTGCGCGACATCGGCATGGAGACGCCGTTCGAAGGGGACCTGGTGGACGCCATGGTGTCCTTGCTCGGCCGGCACGATCCCGGTGTTCCGGTCATTCCGTACCTGCTGGGCGCGGGCACGGACAACAAGGCGCTGGCCTCGATCGGCATCACCGGCTACGGGTTCGCCCCGCTGCGGCTGCCGGCCGATCTGGACTTCACGGGGATGTTCCACGGAGTCGACGAGCGCGTCCCGATAGAATCACTTGTCTTCGGCCAGCGCGTGCTGGCCGATCTGCTGAGCACCTGCTGACAGTCATCCGACGCCGACGCAGGTCCGCTCCACACTCTCAGAAAGCACCGCATGAACCTGCTCGAAGCGCTCTTCCTCGGCGTCATCCAGGGACTCACGGAGTTCCTGCCGATCTCCTCCAGTGCGCACCTGCGCATCGTGGGCGCGCTGCTGCCCTCGGGCGAGGACCCGGGAGCTGCCTTCACCGCCATCACCCAGATCGGCACCGAGGCCGCCGTGGTCGTGTTCTTCTGGCGCGACATCGTGCGCATCATCGGGCAGTGGTTCCGCTCGCTCACCGGCAAGGCGCCCCGCAACGACCCCGACGCGAAGATGGGCTGGCTGATCATCATCGGCAGCATCCCCATCGTCGTCCTCGGACTCCTGTTCCAGGACAAGATCGAGACCACGCTGCGGTCGCTGTGGATCGTCGCGATCATGCTGATCGGCTTCGGCCTGCTGCTGGGCATCGCCGACTACGTCGGTGCGAAGCGTCGCAAGCTCGACGAGCTCACCTACCCGCACGGCATCGCCTACGGCGTGGCGCAGGCCTTCGCCCTGGTGCCGGGCGTGTCCCGGTCCGGCGGCACGATCACCATGGGGCTGCTCCTCGGCTACTCCCGCGAAGCGGCAGCGCGCTACGCGTTCCTGCTGGCCATCCCGGCGGTCTTCGGCAGCGGCTTCTACCAGTTGTTCAAGCACGGGCGGGATGCCGGGCAGTACTTCAGCCTGGGTGAGACCTTCGCCGCCACCGGCATCGCGTTCGTGGTCGCACTGGGCGTGATCGCGTTCTTCATGAACTGGATCTCGAAGCGCAGCTTCCTGCCGTTCGTGATCTACCGCGTGCTGCTCGGCGCTGCACTGATCGTGCTGCTGTCGATGGGCGTGCTCTCGCCGCGCTGACCTACTTCTTGTCCGGACCGTCGCCGCGGCGGCGCAGGTAGCGCTCGAAGGCCTGCGCGATGGCGTCGCCGGAGGCGTCGGGGGAGTCCCAGGTGTCGCGCGTGCGCTCCAGCTGGCGGATGTACTCGGTCATGTCCTCGTCGTCCGCGGCGGCTGCGTCGATGGACGCCTCCCAGGCCGCGGCCTCGGTGCGCAGGTGCTCCCTGGCCGGGCCCACGCCGGTCAGCTCCTCGAGCCGGTCCAGCAGGGCCAGCGTTGCCTTGGGCGAGGGCGCGGCGGTGGCCACGTAGTGCGGGACGCTGGCCCACAGACTGGCGGTGGGGATGCCCGCCTGCTCCGCGAAGTGCTCGAACACGCTGAGAATGCCGACGGGGCCCTCGTAGGTCGATTTCTCCAGCCCGTGCGCGGCGCGCATGCGATCGTTCTGGCTCGCCGCGAAAATCGAGATCGGCCGGGTGTGCGGCACGTCCGAGAGCATCGCCCCGATCGTGATGAATCCGGTGATGTCCTCGCGCAGCGCCACATCGATGAACTCGGTGGCGAAGGCCTGCCAGGCACGCGCGGGCTCCGACCCTGTCAGCAGCCAGAGCTCTGGGCCCTCTGCGGCGTTCAGCGGCCGCCACAGCGTGGCATCCGGCCATTTCAGGATCCGGCGACCCTCGGCATCCACGCGCGAGGACGGACGCGTGTACTGGTAGTCGAAATACAGCTCGGGGTCGACCGCGTGCACCGCCTCGTAATCGCCGGCATCTCGGAGCGCGCTGATGGCGCCGCTGGCGGCCTCGCCGGCGTCGTTCCAGCCGTCGAAAGCGGCGACGATGATTCGTGAGCCGAGAACGTCCACCGTTCCCCTTCCTGTGCGCCCGCGAGCGGATGCCGCGAGGTCATCCCTCCAGGCTAGCGCCCGGGACGGTGCCCGCGTCGGCGTCCCGGCTAGCATGGTCGGGTGAGCATGAAGCCCAGCGCAGTCCTGTGGGACATGGACGGAACACTCGTCGACACCGAGCCGTACTGGATGCACGTGGAGACGCTGCTGGTGGAGTCGTACGGCGGGACCTGGACGCATGAGGACGCGCTGCAGCTGGTCGGCAACGGCCTGATCGACAGTGCGCTCGTGCTCCAGCGGTACGGCGTCGACATGGAGGCCCAGGCCATCGTGGACCACCTCACCGATGCCGTGGCCCACCGTCTGCGCACCGACGGGGTGCCCTTCCGCCCGGGTGCACGCGAACTGCTCGCGGACCTCCGCGCCGCCGGCATCCGCACTGCCCTGGTCACCATGTCCATGCGGCGGATGGCGATGGAGGTGGTGGATCTCATCGACTTCGCCGCGTTCGACCTCGTCGTCGCCGGCGACGACGTGGCGCGTCCGAAGCCGTTCCCGGACGCCTATCTGCGCGCGGCGGAGCTGCTGAGCGTCGACATCGCGGACGCCGTGGTGATCGAGGACTCGCCGACGGGCATCGCCGCCGGCCGCGCCGCCGGGGCGGTCGTCCTGGGCGTGCCCCACATCGTCTCGCTGGACGACGCCGATGCGCACGACCTGTGGCCGACTCTGGCGGGCCGCACGGCCACGGACATCATCGATCTGCATGCGCGCCTCGCGAAGGAGGTCACCCGATGACCGCCCAGCGACCCAGTGGACCGTTCCGCGTCGGCGACCGAGTGCAGCTGACCGATTCCAAGGGGCGGATGCACACCATCACGCTCCGCGACGGCGGCGAACTGCACACGCAGCACGGGGTTCTCAGGCACAGCGAGCTCGTCGGCAGTCCCGACGGCTCCGTCGTCGTGAACAGCCTCGGACACGACTACCTCGCGCTGCGGCCTCTGCTGCGCGACTTCGCCATGTCGATGCCGCGGGGAGCCGCGATCGTTTATCCCAAGGACTCCGCGCAGATCGTGATGCAGGCCGACGTCTTCCCCGGCGCGGTCGTCGTCGAGGCCGGTGTCGGGTCGGGAGCGCTCTCGCTCGCACTGCTGCGCGCGATCGGCCCGGACGGGCGCCTGACCTCTTTCGAGCGCCGGGAGGACTTCGCCGACGTGGCGAAGGCCAACGTGGAGACCTTCTTCGGCGAAGTCCCCGACAGCTGGAACGTGGTGGTGGGCGATCTCGCAGAGCAGCTGCCCGCGCAGTTCGAGCCCGGTACCGTCGACAGAGCGGTGCTGGACATGCTGGCACCCTGGGAGTGTCTGGACGTCGTGGCCGATGCGCTCACCGCGGGCGGCGTGGTGATCTGCTATGTCGCGACGGCCACCCAGCTCTCGCGCGTCGCGGAGTACCTGCGTGCGACGGGTCTGTTCACTGAGCCGGACGCGTCCGAGACGATGGTGCGCGGCTGGCACGTCGAGGGCCTGGCCGTGCGGCCGGATCACCGGATGGTCGCGCACACCGGTTTCCTCATCACCGCGCGCCGACTGGCGCCCGGTGCGGTGCCTCCCGAGGTGCGCCGCCGCGCGTCCAAGACCAGTTACACGGATGCCGACGTCGAGCTGTGGACCCCCGGAGCGGTCGGCGATCGCGAGATCACGGACAAGAACCTGCGCAAGCGGGTGCGAGACGCGCAGAAGGCCGCCGCCGGTGCCCGGGAAGCGGCCACGTCGCGCGAGGGGGACGCGGCATCGGAATAGACTGGGGCGCGTGCGTAAAACGACCGCAGCCATCTCGGCCCTCGCCCTGTCCGCCATCGCCCTGACCGGGTGCTCCACCGCGCCGGGGTCCAGTGCGGGATGCGAGCGCGGCGACTCGGCGCTGCTGACGAATGCGATGAAGGTCACCGGTGATCTGGGCGCGGCGAAGGTCTCGCTCACCACGCCGGTGCGCACCTCGAAGATCCTCTCGGACGACCTCATCACGGGTCACGGGCTGGCCGTCACCGAATCCGAGCAGAATGCGGTCGGAACGATCACGTTCCTCAACGGCGCCACCGGCCAGGTGCTGCAGAACGGCGCCGGAGTCTGGTCGCCGAAGAACCTCGACCAGCAGTTCGCGGGCCTCGGCGACGCCCTCCAGTGCGCGACCCAGGGCAGCCGCATCGCCTTCGCCGTTCCCGCCAAGAGCCTCCCGCAGGGCCTCGCCGATCAGGTGGGCATGAGCGGTGACGACAGCCTGGTCGGCATCATCGATCTGCAGGAGGTCCTGCTGCCCAAGGCCACCGGCACTGACGTGTTCAACGATGCCCAGGGGCTGCCCAGCGTCGTGCGGGCGCCGGGCGGACAGCCCGGCATCATCATCCCCGACGGCGCGGCTCCGACCAAGACCGTCACGCAGACGCTGATCAGGGGCGAGGGCGCGAAGGTCGGCGACGGTCTCGCGATGTTCCAGTACACGTCGGTCGGCTGGGCCGATCGCAAGGAGATCGACTCGTCCTGGACGAAGGGCGTGGTGACCGACACGACGACGCTCCCCAAGGAGGTCATGGCCCAGGTGCAGAAGGCCACCGTCGGATCGCAGCTGATGGTCGTCGTCCCCGGCAAGTCCGGCGATGCGACGGTCTACGTGGTCGACGTGCTCGGCATCGTTCCCCCGGAGTTGACGGGCAAGTGACGCCGGCACAGATCCCCGCGGAGGAGCGCCTGACGAATCTCGTCGTGGCGCTGATGGCCACGGAGATCGGCCTGACCAAGCAGCAGATCCTCGACAACGTCTCCGGCTACCGTCAGCGGATCGAGGCGGGTGCCAAGCCCGACTCGCTGGAGAAGATGTTCGAGCGCGACAAGGACGAGCTGCGCGCGCTCGGGATGCCGGTGGAGACCATCGGGGATCCGCTCGACCCGCAGGATCTGCGCGAGGCGCGCTACCGCATCCCGCAGACGGAGTACGACCTGCCGGCGGACATCGAGTTCTCGGATGCGGAGCTCGCCGTGCTGCGCCTGGCGGGCAGCGTGTGGAGCAGCGAATCCGTGTCGGCGGACGCGCAGTCGGGGGTGCGCAAGATCCGCGCACTGGGCATCGACGGCGACGAGCCGATCATCGGCTTCGCGCCGCGGATCGCCGTCCGCGACGCGGCGTTCCCCGCCCTGCAGGAGGGCATCGAGCGCAACCGTGTGGTCGTGTTCGAATACCTCAAGCCCGGCGAGGACGCACCGACCCGCCGCCGCGTGCGCCCGCTCGCGCAGGTCGAGTACGAGGCACGGTGGCATCTGTTCGGCATCGACCTGGATGCCGACGGCGAGCGCACCTTCCTGCTCAGCCGGATCGTCGGAGACGTGAAGGTGACGGGTCAGACGTTCGACTCCGCGCTGCGCGACGGCGCGGCCGAGCGCGCCCTGGCCGGGCTCGCAGCGGTCGCCGCATCGCAGCATGCGCTGCTGGAGATCACTCCCGGTACCGAGGCCGCGCTGCGGCTGAGCAGGCGCGGCGCGCCGGCCGTGCAGGGGATCCTCGTGCCCTACGTCGACAAGCACATCTTCGCCGACGAGCTCGCCACCTACGGTCCGGAGGTGCGGGTGGTCGAGCCCGCCGACCTGCGGCATGCCGTGATCGAGCGGCTGCGGGCCATCGTCGCCGCGCACGGGGGAGGGGTCGAGGCATCATGAGCTCCGCACCGCTGCTGGCGGCGGACCGCGTCCGCCTCTACCTCACGCTCGTGCCCTACCTGCTCGAGCGCGGCCAGGTCACTCTCGAAGAGGCGGCCGCCGAGTTCGGAGTGACCACTGCGCAGATGCGCGCGATGGTGGAGAAGCTCACGGTGATCGGTCTGCCCGGCGACTCCGGCTACTGGCAGCTGCCCCAGGAGATGTTCGACATCGACTGGGATCTGCTCGAACAACACGGTGTGATCGAGATCACCAACGATGTCGCGTTGCGCCGGGTGCCGCGGTTCACCGCGCGCGAGGCCGCTGCCCTGCTGGCGGGGCTGCAGCTGGTGGCTGCCGTGCCGGCTGTGGCCGATTCGGGCCTCGTGCACGGGCTGATGGCCAAGCTGTCGCGAGGATCTTCGGATGCCCCGCTTGACCTGCTGGTCGCGCCCGTCGACGTCACCGAGGTGCAGCAGGTCGTCTCGCGCGCCCTGCACGACGGCGTGGCGGTCGCGTTCCGCTATCAGGCGCCGGATGCCGCACCCACGACGCGGACCGTGGACCCACGTCAGATCCTGATGGCAGACGGGCAGTGGTACCTGCAGGGGTGGTGCCACCTCCGGCAGGCCATGCGCACCTTCCACCTCGACCGGGTCAGCGAGGCTCGCCTGACGGAGATCCCGATCACGCACGGCGACGCACCTGTCTCCGCTTCCTTCGGGGGAGCGACGGATGTCGGTCACGTGACGGTGCGGCTGCCCGAGCGCCTGCTGTCGCTGCTGGGCGCGTTCCCGCACGAGGAGATCGATCGGGCGGATGGGGTGGTCACGGTTCGTCTGAGCATGGCGGACCCCCGGGGCATCAAGCGGATCGCCGGCCGGTTCGGGGGTGCGCTCGAGGTGCTGGAGCCGTCGGTGGCGCACGTCGCCACGCGTGACTGGGCATCCGCCGCGCTCGACCTGTACAACGTCCCCGAGTCCCGTTCTGCACGGGTAGACTGAACCAACCCAGACCCACTAGAGGAGAACTCCATGGGCAATCTTTTCGCAGGGCCGCACCTGTGGATCATCCTGATCATCATCCTGCTGCTGTTCGGCGCGGCGAAGCTGCCTGCTCTGGCGAAGAGTCTCGGACAGTCCGCCCGCGTGTTCAAGGGCGAGATGAAGGCGATGAAGGAAGACGGTGCGGCCGAGACGCCCGCCGACGGCTCGGCATCGACGCAGACCGGCACCGCAGCATCCTCCGCGCCTGAGCGTCCTGCCGACCAGGACACGCCACCTCGCGCCTCGTAGGCCGTGACGGAACTGAGCGTCGACGCGCCTTCCGAGGGAAGCCACGATCGGCGGATGTCGCTCGGTGAGCACCTTCGTGAGGCTCGTCGGCGCCTGATCATCGCGGTGATCGGTTTCGTCATCGGCATGGTCATCGCGGCCATCGTCACCACGCCGGTGATCAATTTCCTCACGGAGCCGATCAACGCCATCAACGCGCAGCGCGGAGCGCACTTCGCGGAACTGGTCTTCGCCAAGATCTCCTCGGGTTTCAATCTGCGCCTGCGCATGGCGATGTCCATCGGCCTGCTGCTGTCCGCACCGGTGTGGCTGTGGCAGATCTGGGCGTTCATCATGCCCGGGCTCACGAAGAAGGAGATCAAGTACACGATCGGGTTCGTGTGCGCGGCCATCCCGCTGTTCTTCGCCGGCGGCTACGTCGCCGTCCTCGTCGCACCTCACGTCATCGAGGTCATGAGCAACTTCGTCCCGGATGTCGGCAAGAACTTCCTCGACTCCGACTACTACTACGACTTCATCCTCAAGTTCGTGCTGGTCATCGGGATATCCTTCGTGCTGCCGGTCTTCATGGTGGCTCTGAACCTCGCGGGGATCATGACCGGCAAGGCCATGGTCAAGGGCTGGCGCGTCGCGGTCCTCGTCGCCGCGCTGTTCGCCGCGATCGCCACGCCGGCCGCCGACATCGGCTCGATGTTCCTGCTGGGCGGCATCCTCATCGTGCTGTACTTCGCCGCGGCGTTCCTGTCGCTGTTCTTCGATCGTCGCAAGCGCAAGCGACAGGTCTCCGAAGGCCTCGACCCCGACGCAGACGCCGTATGAGCTCGCCGTCCGACCGCTACGCGGCCGCGCAACTGGCATCGCAGCATCCGCAGACCACAGCCTTCGCCGCGGCCCAGCGCTTCGAACTGGATCCGTTCCAGGTGGAGGCGTGCCAGGCTCTGGAACGCGGTCGAAGCGTGCTGGTGGCCGCTCCCACCGGCGCGGGCAAGACCATCGTGGGCGAGTTCGCCATCCACCTCGCCATGCAGACGGCGAACGACAAGGCGTTCTACACGACGCCCATGAAGGCGCTGTCGAACCAGAAGTTCCGCGAGCTGGTCGACGTCTACGGCGCGGACGAGGTCGGCCTGCTCACCGGTGACACCAACATCAACGGCAATGCCCGCATCGTGGTGATGACCACCGAGGTGCTGCGCAACATGCTGTACGCCGGGTCGGACGCGCTCCGCGGCCTGCGCTACGTCGTCATGGACGAGGTCCACTATCTGGCCGACCGCTTCCGCGGTGCGGTGTGGGAGGAGGTCATCCTGCATCTCGCGCAGGATGTGCGCCTCATCTCGCTGAGCGCCACGGTCTCCAACGCCGAGGAGTTCGGCGACTGGCTGGACACCGTGCGCGGGGACACCGACGTGATCGTGTCGGAGATCCGCCCGGTGCCGCTGGAGCAGCACGTGCTCGTGCGCGACGACCTGCTGCCGCTGTTCGACGACCGTGCCGGCTTCGCCACCGCGCAGGTCAACCAGGAGCTGTTCCGCATCCGCTCGGCCGGCGGGCCTCGCTATGAGAGCAACCGCCGTGCGCAGGAGTACCGCGGCAGCCGGCATGCCGGCAGGGAGGCCAAGCGGCCGCCGCGCGGTGGGAGGCGCCCGGTGCGCAACGGCAACATGCACCGCATCGAGCGGATGGACCGCGCCGAGGTCGTGCGACTGCTGGAGCGCTCCAGCCTGCTCCCGGCCATCTTCTTCATCTTCAGCCGTGTGGGCTGCGACGCCGCGGTGCAGCAGATCCGGCGCGCCGGCATCCGACTCACCACGCACGAGGAGCGGACCGAGATCCGCGAGATCGTGAACGACCGCACCCGCTCGCTGCAGGACGAGGATCTCGATGTCCTGGGCTTCTGGGAGTGGCGCGACAACCTCGAACGCGGTGTCGCCGCGCACCATGCGGGTCTTCTGCCGGCGTTCAAGGAGGTGGTCGAGGAGCTCTTCCAGCGCAAGCTGGTGAAGGCGGTCTTCGCCACCGAGACGCTGGCGCTGGGCATCAACATGCCCGCCCGCACCGTGGTGCTGGAGAAGATGGAGAAGTTCAACGGCGAAGCGCGCGTGGCCATCACCTCCGGCGAGTACACGCAGCTCACCGGGCGTGCCGGCCGCCGCGGCATCGACGTCGAGGGGCACGCCGTCGTGCAGTGGACCCAGGGCATGGACCCGCAGGCCGTCGCAGCCCTGGCATCCCGCCGCACCTACCCGCTGAACTCCAGCTTCCGCCCCACGTACAACATGGCGGTCAACCTCATCGACCGCTTCGGGCGCGCGCGTGCGCGCGAGATCCTGGAATCGTCCTTCGCGCAGTTCCAGGCCGACCGGGCCGTCGTGGGGCTCGCCCGCAAGGTCAAGGATGCCGAGGGGTCGCTGGCGGGCTATGAGAAGGCCATGACCTGCGAGCACGGCGACTTCATGGAGTACGCCGCCATCCGGCGAGAGCTCAGCGACCTCGAGAAGAAGAACCGGCGGGATGCCGCGGGCCCGCGCGCGGCGCGCGACAAGCGGATGAAGAAGATCCAGTCGCTGCGCACGCGCATGCAACGGCATCCCTGCCACGGATGCCCGGATCGCGAAGCGCACGCTCGCTGGGCGGAGCGCTATTTCAGCCTGAAGCGCGACACCGACCGCATCCGCCGTCAGATCGAGAACCGCACCGGTTCGGTCGCGCGGACCTTCGACCGTGTGATCGACGTGCTGCGCACGGTCGAGTACCTCGAGGGCGACGGTGACCGGGTCGTGCTGACCGAGGCGGGCAGCACCATGAAGCGCATCTACGGCGAGCGGGACCTGCTGGTGGCCGAGTCCCTGCGACTCGGACTGTGGCGCAATCTGGATGCTCCCTCGCTGGCGGCCATGGCGTGCTGCCTGGTCTACGAGCCGCGGCGCGACGAGCAGAACGCGGGGGAGCGGGGGCTGCCCCGCGGCGCGTTCCGGATCGCCTACGACGCCACGACGAAACTGTGGGCCGACCTCGACGACCTCGAGCACGACTACTCCCTGCCCCGTACCGAGCCGCTGGCTCCGGGCCTTGCCGCCGCGATGCACGCCTGGGCGAGAGGCGGCTCTCTGGATCGCGTGCTCATCGATGCCGACATGGCCGCAGGCGACTTCGTGCGCTGGGCCAAGCAGACCATCGACCTGCTGGACCAGCTGTCGATCGTCGCCGAGGACGGCGAGCTCGCACGCACCGCGCGACGGGCGCTCGACGGCGTGCGACGCGGCATCGTCGCCTACGCGGGGGTGTGAGCGCCGTGGGGAAGAAGCACTCACCGGCATCGGTGCGCCCGCCGGTGCCGCTGTGGATCGCCGTCTGGATGTCCGCCGTGGCCGGTCTCCTGATGAGCCTCGCCTTCCCCTCGTTCGGGATCTGGCCGCTGGCGCTGGTCGCGATCGCCATGATGCTGGTCTGCCTGGACGGTCGGCGCGTGTGGTCGGCGCTGTTGGTGGGCAGCGTGTACGGCATCGCCTTCTTCTCGCTGCTGGTGTCGTGGACGGCCCGTTACCTCGGCCCTGTGCCCTGGATCGCCCTGACGGTCGTGGAGGGCGTGCTGACCGGGGTGGCACTGCTGCTGGTGTCCCTGGCGCACCGCTGGGTTCCGCGCGCCTGGCCTCGCGCGAGGCCGGTGCTGCTGCCGGTGGTCGTGGCGGCGCTGTGGACCGTGCACGAGCTGTTCCTCGGCAACTGGCCGTACGGCGGGTTCCCCTGGGCTCGGCTGGGCATGACGCAGGCCGACGGGCCGTTCGCGCAGGTGTCGTCATGGATCGGCGTCAGCGGGCTGAGCTTCCTGCTGGTGCTCGTGGTAGCGCTGCTGGCGGAGGCCGTGCGGCTGCGATTCTGGCGTCGTCCTGCGGTGTTGGTGCTCCCGGTGGTCACCGCGCTGGTGCTGCTCCTGCTGCCGCAGTTCCCGACGACGCATTCCGGCAGCATGCGCATCGCGGCCGTGCAGGGCAATGGACCCACCGGTTACTTCGACACCCGCGAGCAGTACAGCGTGATCGACGCACAGCTGAAGGCCACCGAACCGCTGGAGGGCGAGAAGGCCGACCTGGTCGTCTGGCCGGAGGGCGGTGTCGACTACGATCCGTTCCAGGATGCGTTGACGGCCCGCCGCCTGACCCGGGTGGTCTCCTGGCTGGATGCCCCGCTGCTGGCCAACACCGCCACAGAACGCGGGAAGGACATCTTCAACACCTCGTTCCTGTGGACGGACGAGGGCACGGCCACGCAGCTCAGCGACAAGCGGCATCCGGTGCCGTTCGGCGAGTACGTGCCCGACCGCGCGTTCTTCAATGCCCTGGCACCCGATCTGATCGGGCTGATCGGCAGGGAGTACACGCCTGGTACCAATCCGCCCTACGTGAAGGTCGGCGACGTGGGGGTGGGGCTCGCGATCTGCTTCGACGTGATCTACGACGAGGTCATCCGCGAAGGCATCCAGGACGGCGCGCAGGTGCTGGTGTTCCAGACCAACAACGCCGACTTCCGCGGCACCGACGAGAACCTGCAGCAGCTGGCGTTCGCGCGGATGCGTGCGATCGAGACCGGGCGCAGCGTCGTGAACATCTCCACGGTGGGCACCAGCCAGATCATGCGGCCGGACGGCAGCACGACAGCGACGCTGAACGCAGATGAGGCCGGAGCGCTGCTCGAGGATGTCGAACTGCGTTCCGGCCTCACGGCTGGTGTGCTGCTGGGGCCGTGGATCCAGCTGGCGCTGGTGGTCTTCGGCCTCGGAGCACTGGTCGCCGCCGGCGCGATGGCGCGGCGGCGACGCTGAATCAGGCCCCGATGCGCTCCCGCGTCGGGTCGTCGCCCGCACCGCGGCGCGCGCGGATGAAGGCGAGTCGATCCTCGAGAAGCTCCTCGAGCTCCTTGATCGTGCGGCGCTCCAGGAGCATGTCCCAGTGCGTGCGAGCCGCCTTCCCATCGGTCTCCTCGAGCTTCACGGAAGCTCCGTCGACCTGCAGCACGGCCTCGGCGCCGCAGCTGCGGCACTCCCAGGTCTGCGGCGGCTCCGCCTCGGCGGAGAACATCAGCGTGGTCTCGTGGCCGCACGTCTCGCACTTGTAGGTGGTGGCGCGGCGCTCCATGAACACGACGCCCTCTTCACTCTGAAGGCTCTGGGCACCCAACCGGATGCCGCGAAGGCTGCGATCTGCCATTGTGTGGTCCTCTCGTCGCTGTCAGGTATAACGGTCGCGCCTGTGCGCTTCATCCACAGTCCCGGCATCCCGGCGGAACTCACAGGGGAATCCCAGGGCGTTCCGGCGCTGCGATCTCAGAGCACGGCGAGCGCGAGGTCGGCCCGGTCGGTGACGATCCCGTCGACACCTGCGGCGACGAGCCGAGCCATGTCGTCGGGGTCGTTGACGGTCCACACATGCACCTCGGTGCCGCACTCATGCGCTGCGCGGATCAGCGCGGGCGTGACGATCCGGATGCCGCGATGCCGCTCGGGGATCTGCACGGCGTCGATGCCGGCGAGTACGCGCGCGGGGGAGAGGCGCAGCGCCGACAGCGCTCTCAGCCGGAGGATGATCGCGCTTCCCCCGGAGGTGGCGGGACGGATGCTCGCGCCGGCCCGCATGACGGATGCCAGTGCCGCTCGTCGATTCGACTCCGAGAAGCTCGTGAGCAGCACGCGGTGCGCGTGCGGGGCGATCATCGCGCCGACGGGCACGGCGGCGGCCGCGGTCTTCACGTCGATGTTGAAGCGGGTGTCGGGGAAGGCATCCAGGGCCTCTGTGACGGTCATCAGGCCGCCGTGCTCGGCGAACAGCGCGGTCAGTTCGCGTGTGCTCACCTCCGAGACGGCACGCGGGTCGCCGGTGAGCCGCTCGAGCGTGGAGTCGTGGAACAGCACCACGTCGCCGTCGGCCGTGACCTGGCAGTCGGATTCGATGTACTCGGCACCCGCGGCGTGCGCGGCGGCGAATGCTCCGGCGGTGTTCTCCCACAGCGACGAGTCCTCGCCGGCCGCGGTCAATCCGCGGTGGGCGAGGACTCGAGGGTGCCGGGCGCCGGCGAGGTACGGGTGCGTCACGCGCCGGGCTGCGAGCCGTCGGTCCCGTTGCCGGGACGCGGCATGAAGCCCGCTCCGATGGTCTTCAGCGCCTCGGTGAGCTCGCTGGGGATGATCCACAGCTTGCTGGATGCGCTCTCGCTGATCTTCGGAAGGATCTGCAGGTACTGGTAGGCCAGCAGCTTGTCATCCGGACGGCCTTCGTGAATCGACGCGAACACGTTCTGGATGGCCTCCGCCTCACCCTGCGCGCGCAGGACCGCGGCCTGCTTGTCACCCTCGGCCATGAGGATGGCCGCCTGCCGCTGACCCTCGGCCTCGAGGATCTGCGACTGCTTGGAGCCCTCGGCGGTCAGGATCGCGGCGCGGCGATCGCGCTCCGCGCGCATCTGCTTCTCCATGGAGTCCTGGATGGACACCGGCGGGTCGATGGCCTTCAGCTCCACGCGCGAGACGCGGATGCCCCACTTGCCGGTGGCCTCGTCGAGGACCACGCGCAGTTGGCCGTTGATCTCGTCGCGGCTGGTCAGCGCCTCTTCGAGGTTCAGACCGCCGACCACGTTGCGCAGGGTCGTGGTCGTGAGCTGCTCGACGGCACCCAGGTAGTTCGCGATCTCATAGGTCGCGGCCCTGGCATCCGTCACCTGGAAGTAGACGACCGTGTCGATCGAGACGACGAGGTTGTCCTCGGTGATCACCGGCTGCGGCGGGAACGAGACGACCTGCTCGCGCATGTCGATGAGCGGTCGCAGGCGGTCGATGAACGGCACCAGCAGGTTCAGTCCGGGCTCGAGGGTCTTGTGATAGCGCCCGAGGCGCTCGACGATCCCCGCGGTGGCCTGCGGGATGATCCGGATGGACCGGGCGATCGTGACCAGCACGAAGATGATGACCGCGATCGCGAGGATCCATGCGATCGCGCTGGGAATGAACGAGGAGTCGCTCATCAGTGCTCCTATTCGGTGACGGGGCGGACGATGGCGGTGGCGCCGCTGATCTCCGAGACGGCCACGCGGCTGCCCTGGATGATCGGCGTGCCGTCGAGACTGCGTGCGGTCCAGGTGTCGCCGTTGCTGAGCTTGACCTGGCCGGAGACCTTGGTGACGTCCTGGATCGCGGTGCCGCGCAGGTCGATGAGTGCGGCGACGTTGGAGGGGGTGGGATCCTCGCCGCGCCGCAGCCTGTGCAGCAGCGGCGGTCGCAGGAAGAAGATGAACAGTGCGGCTGCGGCGGCGGCGATGATGACCTGGGCCCAGACGGGCAGGCCCACCAGGTCGGACACCAGGCCCAGCACGCTGCCGAAGGACAGCATCAGGAAGGTGAAGTCCAGGGTCATCATCTCGATGACCAGGAACAGGGCGATCAGGACCAGCCAGCCGATCCAGGCCCACTGCTCGATACCCGCGATGAAGTCCATGCGCCCTCCTGCGGTCAACCTATCACGCAGGTTATAGGGTTGGGAGGTCGCCGTACGGGCGATTTCCCGCGCATCACGAGGAGTCAGAAATGACCCAGGTCCTTCCGGCCGGATCCCTCGACGGCAAGGTGGCGCTCGTCACCGGATCGTCCCGTGGCATCGGCGCCGACACCGTCCGCTACTTCGCCGAGGCCGGCGCGGACGTCGTCATCAACTACCGCAATAAGGCATCCCGCGCAGAGAAGCTCGCGGCGCAGCTGCGCGAGCTGGGCCGGCGCGTGCTGGTCGTGGGTGCGGACCTCACCGACCCGGAGTCCGTCGACGGGATGTTCGCGCAGGTGCGCGAGGAGTTCGGCCGCCTGGACATCCTGGTTCTGAACGCCTCCGGAGGCATGGAGTCCGGCATGGCCGAGGACTACGCGCTGAAGCTCAACCGCGATGCGCAGGTCGGCGTGCTGCGGGCCGCCGAGCCGCTGCTGGGCGACGGATCGCGCGTGGTGTTCGTCACCAGCCACCAGGCGCATTTCATCCGCACCACGCCCACCATGCCGGAGTACGAGCCGGTGGCGCGCTCCAAGCGGGCCGGCGAGGACGCCCTGCGCGAACTCATCCCCGGCCTCGCCGAGAAGGGCATCGGGTTCACGGTGGTCTCCGGCGACATGATCGAGGGCACGATCACGGCCACACTGCTGAACCGGTTGAACCCCGAGGCCATCGCCGAGCGCCGTGAGTCGGCCGGCAAGCTGTACAACGTCGCGGAGTTCGCCGCGGAGATCGCGCAGGCGGCGCTGGACCCGGTTCCCGCGGACAACACCAGGCTCGTGGGGGACACCTCGGACTTCGCCGCCGAGTAGTCCCACTGTCGCGCACGAAGTCCCCGTCCGCTGGACGGGGACTTCGTGCGTGCGGATGCTGTGCTCAGCCGGCCTGGACCGCATCGGCCAGAGCTGCGGCATCCTTCTTGAGAGTGATCGCGCGGACGATCTGCAGGATGCCGAGCACGACCAGCGAGATGCCGAGGACCGTCCACAGCACTGCGGCGAGGAACAGCGGAGCGAACAGCACCAGGACTCCGGCGATGAGGCTGAGGATGGCGTAGACCACCGTCAGGCCCTTGGACTTCGAAACGCTGAGAAGGCTCAGCGACACGACGCCGTCGACGATCCAGGAGATGCCGATGAAGATGCCGACGATCAGCGCGAGCGAGACGGTGGTCGCCGCGAGGTTCGAGAACGCGATGACGCCGGCGACGATGTACAGCAGGCCCAGCAGCGCATGGCCGAGGCGGGACCAGCCGGTCTTCTCCTTGGAGAAGACGGAGAGCGCGAGGTACACGAGGCCGCCGATGATGAGATAGCTCGCGAAGATCGCCGTCACGATGAAGGCGGACTTGATCGGCCATACCAGCAGCACGATCCCGGCGATGAGGGTGATGACGCCCGAGACGGCGAGCGTGGTGCGGACAGCGGAGAAGAAGCCCCTCTCCTCGGATGACACGTCAGACATGAGATCTCCCGTTCTGAGCATTACCTGTGGGCACTGCCGTCATGCTAACTCGTGCAACCATCGACAGGTGGATCAGAACCAGACGCACGCCGAGGAGCGCCTCGGTGAGCTCGTCACCCTGCGCCGCGTTCGCGACCGCATCGACCGCGACTACGCGCAGCCGTTGGATGTCGAGGCACTGGCGCGCGGAGCGCATATGTCGGCGGGGCATCTGAGCCGGCGGTTCAAGCAGGTCTTCGGGGAGTCGCCTTACTCCTATCTCATGACTCGGCGCATCGAGCGCGCGATGGCGCTGCTGCGCCGGGGCGACCTGTCCGTCACCGATGTGTGCTTCCAGGTGGGGTTCTCGTCGCTGGGCACGTTCAGCACGCGATTCGCCGAGCTCGTGGGGATGCCGCCGAGCGCGTACCGTGCCGACCACGGTCACGGTCCCGGCATCCCGACCTTCCTGGAGAAGCAGGCGCTGAGACCGATCAGGAATCGAGAAGCGCGCCCGGATGCCGATCAGTAGCGTCAATGGCATGAACATCACCATCCACGCCAGCTTCATTCCGCACCTGGATGCCGAGGCGTCCGCCGTCTTCTACCGCGACGTCCTGGGCTTCGAGATCCGCATGGACGTCGGAGGCGGGCGGATGCGCTGGATCACTGTCGGGCCCGAGGGGCAGCCCGACACCGCCATCGTGCTCACCCCGCCTGCGGTGGATCCCGGCATCAGCGAGGACGAGCGCGCCACCATCCTCGAGCTGATGGCCAAGGGCAGCTTCGGCGGCATCGTGCTGTCCACCCCCGACGTCGACGCGGCCTTCGCGGAGATCGAGGGGAGGGGAGCGGATGTCGTGCAGGAGCCGATCGATCAGCCCTACGGCATCCGGGACTGCGCCTTCCGCGATCCGGCAGGCAATATGATCCGACTGCAGCAGATCGCCTGACCGACCGCACCGCCTGACCGACCGCACCGCCTGACCGACCGCGAAGGAGACGCCGATGGCCCACCCCGCCGACGCGCACGACAGCATCCGCATCGAGGGAGCGCGCGAGAACAATCTCAAGAACGTCAGTGTGGTGCTGCCCAAGCGCCGACTGACGGTGTTCACGGGCGTGTCCGGCTCCGGCAAGAGCTCGCTGGTGTTCGACACGATCGCCGCCGAGTCCAGGCGGATGATCGACGAGACCTACAGTGCGTTCGTGCAGGGCTTCATGCCCTCCGTGCCCCGCCCCGATGTCGACGTGCTCGAGGGGCTGACAACGGCCATCATCGTCGACCAGGAGCGGCTCGGCGCCAACCCGCGGTCGACGGTCGGCACGGTCACGGATGCCAACGCGATGCTGCGCATCCTGTTCTCCAAGCTCGGCACGCCGTACATCGGCGGACCCACCGCCTTCTCGTTCAACATCCCCACGCAGAAGGCCAGTGGTGTGATGACGGGGCCGGGTGGCGAGAAGAAGATCGTGAAGGATGCCATCTACCTGGGCGGCATGTGCCCGCGGTGCGAGGGCAGGGGATCGGTGTCGGACCTGGATCTGGCGCAGATCGTCGACGAGTCGAAGTCGCTGCGGGACGGCGCCATCCAGGTGCCGGGGTACACGGCCGACGGCTGGATGGTGAAGCAGTTCGCGGAGTCGGGGTTCTATCCGGGCGACAAGCCCGTCGAAGACTTCACGGAGAAGCAGCGGCAGCTGTTCCTCTACGGCGAGGTGACCAAGGTGAAGATCAACGGGATCAACATCACCTACGAGGGGCTGATCCCGAAGATCACCAAGTCGATCCTCTCCAAGGACCTCGATCGACTGCAGCCGCACATGCGCAGGTTCGTCGAGCAGGTAGCGACTTTCGCGGTGTGCCCGGAATGCGACGGCACGCGACTGACAGAGGGCGCACGGTCCTCGAAGATCGAGGGCGTCAGCATCGCCGACGCCTGCAGGATGCAGGTGACGGATCTCGCCGACTGGGTTCGAGGCCTCTCTCTGCCGGGCGCGGGGCCGCTGCTCGCGGCGCTCAGTGCCAACCTGGACTCGTTCGTCGCGTTGGGGCTGGGGTATCTGAGCCTGGACCGCCCCTCGGGAACGCTGAGCGGGGGAGAGGCGCAGCGCATCAAGCTGCTGCGGCACCTCGGGTCGTCTCTGACGGATGTCACCTACGTGTTCGATGAGCCGACCATCGGCCTGCATCCGCATGACATCCAGCGCATGAACTCGCTGCTGCAGGAGTTGCGGGACAAGGGCAACACGGTGCTGGTGGTCGAGCACAAGCCGGAGACCATCGAGATCGCCGACCACGTCGTCGACCTGGGTCCCGGCGCGGGCACCGGCGGCGGTGAGATCTGCTTCGAGGGCACCGTGGACGAGCTGCGCGCCAGTGGCACTCTGACCGGACGGCACCTCGATGACCGGGCTTCTCTGAAGCCGGCCGTGCGCGTGCGCACCGGTGCCATCGAAGTGCGCGGCGCGAGCGCCAACAACCTCAAGGACGTCGACGTCGACATCCCCACCGGCGTGCTGACGGTCGTCACGGGGGTGGCCGGCTCGGGCAAGAGCTCGCTGATCCACGGCTCGGTCTCGCCGCGCGAGGGCGTGGTCTCGATCGACCAGAGCGCCATCAAGGGGTCCCGTCGCAGCAACCCCGCCACCTACACCGGGATGCTCGACCCGATCCGCAAGGCGTTCGCGAAGGCCAACGACGTCAAGCCCGCGCTGTTCAGCGCCAACAGCGAGGGCGCCTGCCCCAGATGCAAGGGCTCGGGCGTGATCGTCACCGAGCTCGGGTTCATGGACACCATCGAGACGCCGTGCGAGGACTGCGGCGGCAAGCGCTTCCAGGCGACCGTGCTGGACTACAAGCTGGGCGGGCTGGACATCACCGAAGTGCTGGAACTGCCGGTGTCGGCCGCGCGCGAGTTCTTCACGGCATCCGACACGAAGATCCCCGCCGTGGCGGCCGTGCTCTCACGGCTCGAGGACGTCGGTCTCGGGTATCTGACGCTCGGCCAGCCTCTGTCCACGCTGTCGGGTGGCGAGCGTCAGCGCGTGAAGCTGGCCATCCAGATGGGGGAGAAGGGCGACGTCTACGTGCTCGACGAGCCCACGACCGGCCTGCACTTGGCCGACGTGCAGCAGATCCTGGGGCTGCTGGACAGGCTGGTGGATGCCGGCAAGACCGTCATCGTGATCGAGCACCACCAGGCCGTGATGGCCCACGCCGACTGGATCATCGACATCGGACCGGGGGCGGGTCACGACGGCGGGCAGATCGTGTTCGAGGGGACGCCGGCGGAGCTGGTGGCGGAGAGGTCGACGCTGACAGGTGAGCACCTCGCGAGGTACGTCGGGGTCTGACGACTGGTAGCGTCGCCGTCGCGCGCGTGCCCGGCTGATCCCGACCGCGAATCCCACTGTCGGACAGGTCGCGGCAGGCGTAGCGTCCGGAATATGGAGAACACGAAGGCCGGGCTCCTCGAGACGCTCGACACACGCGACATCGGCCGGTTCTACATCTACCTGGCGGTGCTGGCCACCATCGGCGGGTTCCTGTTCGGATTCGACTCATCCAACATCGGCTCGGCGCTGGTGTTCCTGCCGTTCGAGCTGGGGCCGCTGGCCATCGGCATCATCGTCGGCGGGGCATCCCTCGGCTCGTTCGTCGGAGCACTCGCGGCGGGGCCGCTGACCGACAGATTCGGGCGCAAATCGCTGCTGCTGGCGGACTCGGCCCTGTTCGCCGTCGGGTCGCTGGTCTCGGCGCTGGCCTTCGAACCGACGACGCTGACGATCGGACGCCTGATCATCGGCATCGCGATCGGAGCCGACTCGGCGATCGCGACCGCGTACATCTCGGAGTTCGCACCGAAGAAGCGGCGTGGTTCGCTGGCCATCATCCAGCAGTGGATGATCACCATCGGCATCCTCGCCGCCTACGTCATCGCGGTGATCGTGCTGAGCATCGCTCCGGGCGCAGCGAAGACCGTCGACTGGCGCATCCTGCTCGGCATCGGCTTCATCCCGGCGATCATCTCGCTGCTGATGCGCGCGCGGATGCCGGAGTCCCCGCGCTGGCTCCTCGAGCACGGCAAGGAGGACAAGGCGCTGAAGGCCTTCCGCACGCTGGGCCTGGAGGCCACGGCAGACCAGGTGCGTGCGGAGGCCGAGCTGGTCCGGATCCAGAACCAGCAGGCGGCGGCCAGGACGCAGTGGACGCGGCCGGTGAAGCGGGCCCTCGTCATCGTCTGCGTCTTCTTCATCCTGCAGCAGATCACCGGCATCAACGTCGCGTTCTACTACGGTCCGCATCTTCTCGAGCCGTATTTCGCGGGCCCGGGGACGACCGCCGTGCAGGCGGAGATCTACGGCGTGTTCGCCGCAGGAATCCTCGCCGTGGTCAACGTGGTGGCGACGTACTTCGCCTATCGCTTCATCGACAGCATCGGCCGGCGCAGGCTCGCGATCAGCGCATACGTCGGCATGACGGTGTTCCTGCTGGTGGGCGCGTATGGAGCATCCTTCATGGATGGCATCCCGCAGCTGATCGTCATCATGGTCGGGTTCTCGCTGTTCATCGCCTGCTTCGCCATCGGCATCGGCGGCACCGGCTGGCTGCTGCAGGGCGAGGTGTTCCCGACGGCGGTGCGCGGCCGGGCATCCGGCATCGGAGCGGCCGTGGACTGGCTGGCCAACTACGGCCTGGTGCTGGCGTTCCCGATCCTGCAGGTCGGCATCGGCCTGGGCTGGGTGATGATCCTGTTCGCGATCCTGTGCGTCATCGGCGTGATCTTCGTCTACTTCTTCGTCCCCGAGACGAAGGGGAAGTCGGTCGAGGAGATCGGTCGGCTGTTCGAGGGACCGGTGAACAGGAAGGATCCGTCACAGCCGTCAGCGGTTCGCTGAGCGCAGGGGCTGTGGTCGTGCCGCGAGAACTCACGGAGGCACGCCGATAATGCACATTATGTCAGTTACCCGAATCGCAGGGCGATACTCCGCTCCCCAGTTCGTCGTGCGCGAAGTGCGCCACCGCTGCCGCTATGACCCAGCGTGCCAGAGTGGAGCACATGGCCATCGACGAGCTGGATCTCCCCTTTGCCGTGACTCAGATCGGCGCCGGGGACGGAGAACCCGTCATCGTCCTGCCTGGCGGTCCCTGCCGTGGAGTCGAGTACCTGGGCGACCTCGCGGGCCTGACCGATAGGTGCAACCTGGTGGTGCTCCATCCACGCGGCACTCCCCTGTCGGGCGGACTTTCACGCGGCTGGTGGGCGGATGCCGATGATGTGGTGGCGCTCGCAGACGCACTGGGGCTGGAGCGAGTGAGAGCGGTCGCGCATTCAGCGGCCACGCGGCTTGCGCTGGCCATGGCCGTGCGTTTCCCCGACCGTGTGCAGTCCCTGGCGCTCGTGACCCCTCCCGCATCCTGGCTGACCGGCACGATCGAGGATGCCGGGGTGATCGAGCTCGATCGTGACGACCCAGAGGTGGCTGACGCACTCGAAGCTCTGGAGCTCGAGGACCCTGATACCGACGAGGCCTTCGTCAGACTGTTCCGTCGGCAAGCAGCCGCCACGTATGCGCACTGGACTCGTCGCGAGCGGGCGCATGCGAGGCTCGGCAGGATGAATCTGGCTGCCGCGTCGGCATGGTTCGCCAACATTCCCGTCGATGTCGTCTCACGGATCCGCGTCGCTGTCATGCCGCCGACGCTCGTGATCGGCGGCGGCAATGATGTGTTGACCGGTAGGCAGGCCGTCGTCGACTACGCCCGCGCACTTCATGCGCACCTTGAGGTGATCGATGACTGCGGCCACTACCCGTGGGTCGAGCAGCCTGAAGCCTTCTACCGGATCGTGGACGGTTGGCTGGATGCTGGGGCCGCTCATTCCCGACCGACGGCTCGCAGCGCAGTCGGCGCGGCATTGCCTGATTGAAGCTCGCCTGGAAAGTGGTGGCCACTCCCCTATCCTTCGCCAGGCGGACGAATTCGGGAGAATCCAGTTCACTGGTGGAAAAGATCGTTTGATTCTCTTCTCATATTCGAACATGTGTACTACACTGGAGGCATGGTTCCCGACGTCGAGGCTCTCCTCCAGCAGCGCATCGCGCTGCTGGAGGCGTGGGTGTCGAAGCAGCGTGAGATCGCCCGGTTGCAGGCCGAGGCTACTGGTCTGCTGGCGGAACGGTGGGTGCTGTTCGAAGAGGAAACCCGGGTGGAGCCCGGACACTCGCAGTCGATCGAGAAGTCGATGATCGCGGAGTACGCGGCCGCCGGGCGCCTCTCGCAGGGGTCGATGGTGTTCGCGTTCACGGATGCGCGGATGCTGGCACAGTTCCCCGCCGTGCACGCCGCGTTCCGTGATGGGCGAGTCACAGGCTCGCATGTGCGGGAGATTCTGCGGGAGTCCCAGCCTGTGCGCGAGGCTGTCGATGCCGGTGAGGTCGCCCCGAACACGCTGGGACTGTTCGAGCAGGCGTGCCTGGAAGTCGCTGAACGCGACACCGCCCCGCGCACGAAGACCCACGCCCGGCGGGTCGCCGCAGCCCTGGCAGGGTTGACCGTGACCCGGCAGCACGAGAACGCGTTCGAAGAGCGGTCCGTGACGGTCAGGTCCGTCGGGGACGGGCTCGCGCTGCTGCAGGCCGTGCTCCCCGAGCACCTGGCAGTCGCGATCCATGACCGGCTCACCCGGATGGCCCAGCACCTGGCTGGGCATCCCGAAGACCGCGACACCCCGCCCTCGGAACCCTCGAAGGCGGAATGGGAGGCGTGGGAAGCCGAGTGGGACGCCGCGGACCGGGCCGAACAGGCCCTGTACGAGCGCATCATGCGCGATGCCGCCGCACGCCACGCAGCGCAGACCGCGGCCACGCAGACCGCTGCCCCGGCCGGCGCGGACGCTGCAGAGGCCGCGGACGCTGCAGAGGCCGCGGACGGGCAGACGCTGGGCGGGCAGACTTCGATGCGCGACGAGCCCGCAGACGCAGACGGCACCAGCACCACCGACACCGCTTCCGCCAGTGACGCCAGCGCGAGCGCGAGCGCCGATCTCGACGACGCGAACTCCGGCACCAACAGCGACGCGAACATGAGCGCCGCTGCGGCCACCGCTGCCACTGAGGCTGAGGCGAGCGTCGAGGCTCAATATCGGGAGTTGATCGCCCGTCATCTGGATGCGGACGGGTTCTGGATCGACGACGACACCGAACCGGAACCGCCCGGTCCTCCGCGGGAAGTGGATCTGACGTATTGGACGGACCCGCAGATCGACCCGCTCAGTCCGTGCATCATCCACCTGCCCGACGAGGCCCGCACCTTCGATCAGCTGCGCGCGGATCTGCTGTCCGACCTGCTCCTGACCTGCAGCCCGTCTGACGCGCACGGGACCGGACTGGTCGGCATCCGTCCGACCATCCAGGTGACCGTGTCCGCGACCACGCTTCTCGGCGCTGACGACCGGCCCGCCGAACTCGACGGGCACGGCCCGATCCGTGCCGGCGTCGCCCGCGCCCTCGCCGGAAGCACGAAGGGCTGGACCCGGCTGTTCCTGGACCCGAAAGGGTTCCTCACCCGCACCGACACCTACACGCCCACCGAGGGCATGGTCCGGTACCTGAAAGCCCGCGACCAGCACTGCCGGTTCCCCGGCTGCCGCCGCCCCGTGCACCGGTGCGAACACGACCACAACCGAGACTGGGCCCAAGGCGGCGAAACCAGCATCGACAACCTCGAGTACTTCTGCAAGACCCACCACGACCTCAAACACCCCACCGTGCCCGACACCTCCCGCTGGACCGCCCGGCAGACCCCCGACCGGGCCGTGCAATGGACCAGCCCCACCGGCCGCACCTACCCCGACCATGAGCAGCCGCGCGTCATGTTCATGCCATCCGACACCCTCCGCACGTCGATCACCTGGCCCGACACACCGCTCACCGCCCAACAAGCCGGAACACCCTTCTGAACCAGCCAGCGCTCCCGGGTGCCCGCCACTCCCCCGACAACGATTCTCTGTCCGCGGGCGGATATGCGCCCTAGCATCGCGATATGAGTGACGGCACAGCCCAGATCGAAGGGGGCCGTGTGCTGCGGAGCCGTGTGCTGGATCGCACCGCGATGACGGCGATGGAGCCGGACGTCAGCCGGCGATCAGCGCCATGAACTTCACCGGCTCGGCGATCGGCTCGAAACCGAACTGGGCGTACAACTCGTGTGCGTCCCCAGTGGACAGCAGCATCCGCCTCAGCCTCATAGATCGAGTCACCTCGACGACCGCAGCCACCAGCGCCTTTCCCGCGCCCAGACCTCGCACTGCTGGATCCACGAAAACATCGCACAGCCACGCGAACGTCACCTGATCGCTCCCGACGCGCGCGTAGCCGACGAGCCTGCCCTCGGCATCCACAGCGCCGAAGTTGAGCGAAGCCCGCGCGGCCTTCTCCACGACGTCACGCGATCTGCCCCGTGCCCAGTACGAGTGCTCCGAGAGCCACCGATGCACGAAGTCGAGGTCGATGTCGGCGAGGTCCATCGTCACGCGCACGTCGGGCATGCCGTGATCCTACGGACTGATCCGTCAAGATGGAGACATGCCGTTCTTCCCCGACGTGGCGCTCGAAGCACCTCTCAGCCTCACGATCGACGCGCTGACGGCCGCCGACGCCCCGGCGCTCGTCGACGCATTCTCGGACGAGCGACTGCGCAGATGGCTGCCGCTCCCCTCTCCTTACACGCTGGAGACCGCGACGCGGTGGTGCACGACGTCGAGCCACGAGATGCGTCAATCCGGCCGCGGGTTCGTGCTCGGCATCCGGCATGCCGGCCGCGGTCCGGCGGGTCGCCGAGTGGATGCTGACCGACCAGGCCTTCGAGCGCATCGAACTGCGCATCGCCCCGGTCAACTCAGCTTCTCAGCGCGTCGCGGAGAAGGCCGGCTTCCAGAGGGAGGGCACGGCTCGCAACGCCGGATTCACAGACGCGAGTCGCGTCGACCTCGTCGTCTTCTCGCTGATCCCGACCGACCTCGACAGCGTAGAGCGCGGCTTCGCCCAGGAGGAGCATATGAGTGACCCGATCTTCCCGCCGAACGAGCACGCACGGCAGGTGCTGGAGTGGCTCGCGCGGCATCCGCTCGACGCCGACTAACCTGGGACGGTGACAGCCGCTCCCCTCCCCCGTCTGAGTCCGGGCTGGCGCGCCTGGCTGATCTGGACCGTCGCCGTCGCCGCATACGTCCTCGCGATCGTCAACCGCAGCTCCCTGAGTGCGGTCGGCGTCGACACCGCAGAGCGGTTCCATGCGGATGCCGCGACGCTGTCGCTGTTCGCCGTGGTGCAACTGGCCGTGTACGGAGGGATGCAGATCCCGATCGGCATCCTGCTCGACAAGTACGGCTCCCGTCCGATCATGGTGATCGGGATGCTGCTGATGAGCGTCGGCCAGTTCGTCATGGCCATCTCCCCCTCGATCGGCGTCGCCATCATCGCACGCGTCCTTCTCGGCGCCGGCGACGCCGCGATCTTCCCGGCCGTGATCCGGCTCATCGCCACCTGGTTCCCCGCGCAGCGGGCGCCCATCATGGTGCAGATGACCGGCATCGCGGGGCAGTGCGGGCAGCTCGTCGCACTTCTCCCCCTCGCAGCTCTCCTGCACTCCACCACCTGGACCATCACGTTCGGCAGCGTCGCCGGCCTGGGCGTGCTGTTCGCGGTGCTGCTGTGGGCCATCGTGCGCAACCGCCCCGCGCACCGCGACGAGGACGTGTCCGTCAACACCGAGACCGGTGTCATCCGCGTGGTCACCTCCGCCATCGACACCGGCGTCGGCATCCGCGCAGCCTGGGCGCACCCGGGCACGCGACTGGCCTTCTGGACGCACTTCACCACACCGTTCGCCGGCACAGCGTTCCTGCTGCTGTGGGGCATGCCGTATCTCACCGAGGGCGAGGGCCTGTCGAAGGCCGCGGCGGCGGGGCTGCTCTCGCTGAACGTCATCGTCGCGATGGTGCTGGGGCCCATCCTGGGCGAGCTGTCCCGGCGCGTCCCCACCCGCCGTTCACTGGCACTCGTGCTGCCGAGCATCGGCGTGCAGGTCGTCGCCTGGATCGCCGTCGCCGTCTGGCCGGGTCCCGCGCCGGTGTGGCTGCTGGCCGTGCTGGTGGTGTGCCTGGGTGCGGGAGGCCCGGCATCCATGATCGCGTTCGATCACGCGCGCACCCACAATCCGGTGCACCGCCTCAGCACCGCCACCGGCGTGACCAACTCGGGCGGGTTCCTTGCGGCACTCACCGCGATCTTCCTCATCGGACTCACCCTCGACCTGCAGGGCGCCGGCACGCCGGCCACCTACGCGCTGGAGCCGTTCCGCTGGGCGTTCATCACCCAGCTCCCGCTGTGGATCCTGGGCATCACGATGATCGTGGTCGAGCGCAAGCACACCCGCATCCGCATGGGACTCGACCCGGAGCGCAACAGCCGCAGCTGAACCTGCTCACCCCTCCACGGCGTCGGTGCGCGGCTGGAGCGGCTTCTCCCCCTGCGGCACCACGTCGAAGATGCGCATGAAGTACTGGCACAGCGGTCCCACCAGCAGCGCGAAGGCGACGGTCCCGATGCCCACGTTGCCGCCCAGCAGCCAGCCGATCGCGACCACGGTCACCTCCAGCGCCGTGCGGACCACCCAGATGGGGCGTCCTGTCACCCGGTGCAGTCCGGTCATCAGACCATCGCGCGGACCGGGCCCGAAGCGCGCGCCGATGTACAGCCCCGTCGCCGCGCCGACGGCGGTGAGCCCGAGAGCGAAGTAGATCACGCGGATCCACAGCACGTCGGTGACCGGGATGATCAGGAACCCGACGTCGGCAGAGGGCCCGACCAGCAGCGCATTGAGGATCGTGCCGATGCCCATCCGCTGCCGCAGCGGGATCCACATCAGCAGCACGATGCCACTGACGATGACCGTGATCGTGCCGAAGGTGAGCGGGATGTGCGTGGCCAGTCCCTGCGAGAGGACGTCCCACGGGGCGGCGCCGATGATCCCGCGGATCATCAGCGCGATGCCGAGGCCGTACAGGAACAGGCCGATCATCAGCTGCGGGATGCGACGCCACAGCCGCCTGCCCGACAGGTCCCTCACCGCGGGTCCCGCTGCGACCAGGTGCCGAACTTGGCGGTGCGGCCATCTCCCGACGACGTGCCGGTGAGGCGTCGCTTGATCCAGGGGCCGACGAACTGCCGGTAGTAGGCGTAGCCGCTGGGCCCCATCGGCGGCGTCCGCAGCGGTTCCCACCATTCCTGCGGAGGCATATATCCCAGTGCGTCCAGCACGCGGGCCGCCACGCGGTGATGGCCGTGCGCGTTCATGTGCAGCCGGTCCTCGGACCAGTACGGGGCGCGCGACAGCTCGGTGTCGGGCCAGTTCAGGGCGCGCAGCACGTCGGGGCGGTCCTCGATGCGCCGCATCACGGCGGCGGAGAGCTCGTCGCCGCGGCGCTGCACCATCCGTCCCATCGGCAGGCGGCCGCTGGGGTTCGCGCCGGAGAGCACGATCAGTGTCACGCCTTCCTCATCACAGCGTCGAAGGACGCGGGTGAACGAGTCGGCGATGTGCTCGATGTCGGCGTTCGGGCGCAGCATGTCGTTGCCGCCGGCGTTGAACGACAGATGCGTGGGTTTCAGTGCGAGCGCGGGCTCCAGCTGCTGCTCGACGATGGGCCAGGCCAGCTTGCCGCGGATCGCGAGATTCGCATACTGGATGCTGTCGCCCGAGGCATCCGCCCAGCCCTGCGCGGCGATGTCGGCCCAGCCTCGGACGCTGCCGTCCGGCAGCTCGTCGCCCACGCCCTCGGTGAACGAGTCACCGATCGCCACGAAACGCACTTCTGCCATCACACCAGCCTAGAACCCAGCGGATGCCGCAGGCGCCGCGTCACCGGTCGTCCAGAGCGGCCCCGCGGCGGTCCACCAAGCCCCACGCGGCCGCCGTGGCGATGGCGAAGAACACCGAGAACACGACGAAGGCCAGCAGCGCGCCGCCCTTCGCGAGCATCACCGGGACGAGCAGAGGTGCGATGATCGAGGCGATGCGCCCGATCCCGGCTGCCCATCCCGCGCCGGTTCCGCGGAGCGAGGTCGGGTAGATCTCCGGCGTGACGGCGTACAGCGCGCCCCAGGCGCCGAGGTTGAAGAACGACAGCGCCATGCCTGCGCCGATCACCATGGCCTGCGAGTCCGCCAAGCCGAAGACGATCGCCGAGATCGCCGACCCTGCCAGGAACACCGACAGGGTGACCCTCCTCCCCCACACCTCGATGAGCCACGCCGCCGCCGCGTAGCCCGGCAACTGCGCGAGCGTGATCAGCAGAGTGAACCCGAACGAGCGAATCAGGTCGTACCCGGCCGCGACGAGGATCGACGGGATCCAGATGAACGCACCGTAATAGGCGAAGTTCACGCAGAACCACACCGTCCACACGCTCAGCGTGCGCAGGCGGAACTCCGGCGCCCACAGCATCCCGATCCGCCCGCGACCGACGACGAGTGCCACCTGCGCGGGGTCCTTGCGGATGGCCGACGTGCGCTGCAGCGCGGCATCCGTCTCCAGCTTCGAGACGATCCGGTCGGCCTCTCCGGCGCGACCGCGCGAAGCCAGCCAGCGCGGCGACTCCGGCAGGCCCCAGCGGATGAACAGGGCGTAGGCAGCGGGGATCGCACCCAGTGCGAACGCCCACCGCCACCCGTTCTCGGACGCGGGGATCACGAAGTAGCCGATCAGGGCGGATGCCGTCCAGCCGACAGCCCAGAACGCCTCGAGGATCACGATCAGGCGTCCGCGGATCCTGGCGGGCGCGAATTCGCTGACATAGGTCGACGCGACCGGCAGCTCGGCGCCGAGTCCGAGCCCGACGAAGAAGCGCAGCACCAGCAGCAGCGCCACGCCGCCGACGAGCGCGCTGGCGCCGGTGGCGACGCCGTAGATCAGCAGCGTGATGGCGAACACGTACCTGCGGCCCAGTCGGTCCGCCAGCAGCCCTCCCACGCTCGCGCCGACGGCCATGCCGATGAACCCCACCGACGCGATCCAGCCGGCAGTTGCAGGGCTGAGCGACCACTGGTCGGCCAGCACCGCGATGATGAAGGAGATCAGGCCGACGTCCATCGCGTCCAGCGCCCAGCCCACGCCCGATCCGGTCAGCACGCGCAGGTGCGAGCGGGTGAACGGGAGCGCATCCAGGCGCGCGGACAGGGAGGAGCGGGTCGTCGATGAGGGTTCGGGCATGCTCTCATCGTAGGGGGTGTGGTCATCATGACCACACCATTGCGCCGCTGAGAGTCGTGCGCCGCGATCAGCCGAGGAACACCGAGCGCAGGGTGTCCAGACCCACGCCGCCCAGGTCGAGGGCGCGCTTGTGGAAGTCCTTGAACGAGAACGCCTCGCCCTGCTGCTCGCGCACGGCGTCGCGCACCTGCTCCCAGATGCGCTGTCCGACCTTGTACGAGGGCGCCTGACCCGGCCATCCCAGGTAGCGGTTCACCTCGAACTGGCGGAACTCGTCGGGCATGTTCACGTTGCGGCGCATCATGTCCAACGCGTAGTCGTGGTCCCAGACGCCGTCGCCGTCCAGACGCGGCTTGCCCAGGTGCACGCCGATGTCCAGCACCACGCGCAGCGCGCGCATGCGCTGGCCGTCCAGCATCCCGAGCCGATCGGCCGGGTCGTCCAGGTAGCCCAACTGCTCCATGAGGCGTTCGGCGTACAGCGCCCATCCCTCGGCGTGGCCCGAGGTCCCCGCCAGCACGCGCCGCCAGGTGTTCAGCTCGGCGCGGTTGTAGGTGGCCTGCGCGATCTGCAGATGGTGGCCGGGAACGCCCTCGTGGTAGACCGTGGTCAGCTCGCGCCAGGTGTCGAACTCGGTCACGCCCTCGGGCACGGACCACCACATGCGTCCAGGGCGGGAGAAGTCGTCGGTGGGGCCGGTGTAGTAGATCCCGCCCTCCTGCGTGGGGGCGATCATGCACTCCAGTTCGCGGATCTGCTCCGGGATGTCGAAGTGGCTGGCGCCCAGGTCGGCGATGGCCTTGTCGCTGGTCTCCTGCATCCAGCGCTGCAGTGCCTCGGTGCCGTGCAGCTTGCGCGACGTGTCGGCCTCGAGATGTGCGACGGCTTCCTCGACGCTCGCGCCGGGGAGGATCTCATTCGCGATCGACTCCTGCTCCGCGATCATGCGGGCCAGCTCCTCACGGCCCCACTCGTATGTCTCGTCAAGATCGATCGTGGCGCCCAGGAAGCGTCGTGAGTTCAGCGCGTACAGCTCGCGGCCCACAGCATCCTGCTCGGATGCGGCAGGCGCCAGCTCACCGGTGAGGAAATCGCGCAGCTCGTCGTACGCCACCCGCGCCGCGCCGGAGCGGTCGGCGAGCTCCTTCGCGAGGGATGCCGGCAGCTGGCCCTCCTCGGGAGCGGCGTCGGCGACGAACGAGGCGAAGAAGCCGTCGTCGGCGGTGTAGCGGGCGATCTGCGTGGCGACCTCGGTGACCTGGCGCCGGGCGGGCACGACGCCCTGGCGGATGCCCTCGCGCAGTGTCTGCGTGTAGCCCTTCAGCGCCGCGGGGATCGCCGACAACCGCTCGGCGACGACGCTCCAGTCGTCGACGCTCGCGGTCGGCATGAGGTCGAACGCCTGGCGGAAGTCCTGCGGTGCGGAGGCGATGACATTGAGCTCGCGCAGGTGCCAGTTCGCCTCATGCAACTCGATCTGCAGCCGCAGCTCGGCCGACAGGTCGGTCTTGGTCACGCGGTCGATCTCGTCCGCCGGCTCCAGCGCGTCCAGCTCTGCGAGGGCCGCACGGGCGGCGTCGACCGAGCGCTCCTGACCCTCCAGGCTGAGATCGTCGAGCCTTCCGTTCGCCTCGTTGCGGCCGATGTAGGTCGCCAGCGTCGGAGACAGATCGACGAGGGTGTCCACCCAGCGCTCGGCGACCTGGTCGATCGCGGAGGGGGTGCGGCGTTCAGCAGTCATGGACTCGAGCCTAGCGCCGCGCCCTTCGACGAGCCCAGAGACCCAGGCAGAGGATCGGCTCAGTGCGCCGCCTCGTTCCAATCGCGCCCGCGGCCGACCTGCACGTCCAGCGGCACCGTGAGATCCGCCGCACCGGACATCCGATCGCGGACGATGCGCTCGGTGGCATCCCACTCCCCCGGCGCGATCTCGACGACCAGCTCGTCGTGGATCTGCAGCAGCACGCGTGATCGGAGACCCGCCTCGCGCAGGTCGGAGTGGATGCGGAACAGAGCGATCTTCATGATGTCTGCGGCGCTGCCCTGTATGGGGGCGTTCAGCGCCGCACGCTCGGCGTTCTCCCGCAGCACGCGGTTGGGGCTGGTGAGGTCGGGGAACGGACGGCGGCGGCCGAAGATGGTCTCGGTGTAGCCGTCCTCCTTGGCCTGCAGCACCGAGGCGCGCAGGTAGTCGCGCACGGCACCGAAGCGGGCGAAGTACTCGACCATGAGCTGCTTGGCCTCGGACTGCTCGATGCGCAGCTGCTTGGACAGGCCGAACGCCGACAGTCCGTAGACCAGGCCGTACGACATCGCCTTGACCTTGGTGCGCATGTGAGCGGTGACCTCGGACGGCTCGACGCCGAACACGCGGGAACCCACGAAGCGGTGCAGGTCCTCACCGGTGTTGAACGCCTCGATCAGGCCCTCATCACCCGACAGGTGCGCCATGATGCGCATCTCGATCTGCGAGTAGTCGGCGGTCAGGAGGGTCTCGTACCCCTCGCCCACCTGGAACGCGCTGCGGATGCGGCGGGACTCCTCGGTGCGCACGGGGATGTTCTGCAGGTTCGGGTCGGTGCTGGACAGGCGCCCCGTCTGGCTGCCGGTCTGCACGTAGGTGGTGTGGATCCGCCCCTCCGCGCCGATCGCGACGTCCAGCGATTCGATGATCTGACGCAGCTTGGTGGCCTCGCGATGCTGCGAGAGCAGCTCGAGGAACGGATGCGGGTCCGCGGACTTCTCCTGCAGGTCGGCGAGGGATGCCGCGTCCGTGGAGTACCCGGTCTTGGTCTTGCGGGTCTTCGGCAGCTGCAGGTCCTCGAACAGCACCTCCTGGAGCTGCTTCGGCGAGCCCATGTTGAACTCGCGCCCGACGAGCTGGAACGAGGCGGCGGCGAGAGCATCGGCGCGCGCGAGCAGCTCGCCCGAGAAGCCGGTGAGCACCTCGTGCGAGACGGCCACGCCCGCCACCTCCATGTCGGCGAGGGCCGCCAGGGTCGGGAGCTCGATGTCGACCAGCACCCCCGCCACCGGCTCGGGCATGGCGTCGCGGATGGCAGCGGCGGTGCGGAGGGTGAACCACGACTCCTGAGCGGGCGTGGCGCCGTCGTGCTCGGGGACCAGCTGTGTCGGGTCGGCCTCGGGGAGCTTCTCGTCGAGGTAGCGGGTCACCAGGTGCGCGAGCGTCTTGTCGGGGAAGCTCGGGCGGATCAGCCAGCCGGCCAGCAGCGTGTCATAGGCCAGGCCGCCCAGGCGGATGCCGGCGTGCAGCAGCGCCTTCACCTGCGGTTTGGCGTCGTTGAGCACCTTGGCAGCATCCGACTCCAGCCAGGGTCGCAGTGCCGCGGCCATCTCATCGTTCCAGTCGCCCTCCCGCAGCTCGGCGACGGTGGCGGCGCCCACGCGTGTGATCGCGTTTCCGTTGCGCACCAGCGTGAGACCGACCTCGCCGGCCTGCGCGGCCAGCCACGCGGCCAGTTCGGATGCGGCCGACTCGACGGCATCCGGCAGTGCGACGGCGGGCTCATCGTGCACGGGCTCGTCACCGGCGCCCACAGCGTCGAACACGCGCGGCAGGAGCGTGCGGAACTCCAGGCGCGCGAAGATGTCGCGCACGGCCTGCGCATCGATGGGGGCGACGGCCAGGTCGGCGGGTCCGACGGGAAGCTCGACATCGGTGAGCAGGCGGTTCAGGCGCCGGTTGCGCCTGACATCCTCGATGTGCTCGCGGAGGTTGCCGCCGACGACGCCCTTGATCTCGTCGGCGCGCTCCAGCAGCTCGTCGAGCGTGCCGAACTGGGTGAGCCACTTCACGGCGGTCTTCTCGCCCACCTTCGGCACCCCGGGGAGGTTGTCACTGGTCTCGCCGACGAGCGCGGCGACGTCGGGGTACTGCGCGGGCTGCACGCCATAGCGCTCCTGCACCGCGGCGGGGTCGTAGCGCTTGAGCTGGGAGACGCCCTGCACCGAGGGGTACAGCAGCGTGACCTCGTCGTTGACCAGCTGGATCGAGTCGCGGTCGCCGGAGACGACCAGCACGTCGAACCCCTGCGCGGCGCCCTGAGACGACAGTGTCGCGAGGATGTCGTCGGCCTCGATGCCCTCCTTCGTGAGCACGGGGATCGACATGGCGGCCAGGCACTCCTGCAGCAGCGGGATCTGGCCGCGGAACTCCTGCGGGGTCTCCGACCGGGTGCCCTTGTACTCGGGGTACTCATCGGTGCGGAACGAGTGCCGCGACGTGTCGAACGCGATGGCCATATGAGTGGGCTTCTCGGCCTTGATGAGATTGACCAGCATGGACAGGAAGCCGTAGATGGCGTTGGTGTGCTGATCGTCCCTGGTCGTGAAGTTCTCGACCGGAAGGGCGAAGAACGCCCGGTACGCGAGCGAGTGGCCGTCGACGACCATGAGGGTAGGCTTTGCGGAGTCCGTCACCCTGCCAGCCTAACGAGCACGACGGACACTCGCCGAGGAGGACGCATGACGGACCAGGCCCAGAGCACGGACCAGGCTCAGATGACCAGCATGGAGTGGGCCACGCAGCGCGGAATGGGCGCGCTGGCCTCGAAGATGGGCATCGTCTTCACCGAGCTCTCGGTCGAGCGGTGCGTGGGCACCATGCCCGTCGAGGGCAACACCCAGCCGGTCGGGCTGCTGCACGGCGGCGCCTACGTGGTGCTGGGCGAGTCGCTGGGCTCCACCGCCGCGAGTCTGCACGCCGGTGCGGGGCGGCTGGCGGTGGGCGTGGACATCAACGCCACGCACACCCGTTCCGCCACCTCCGGCATCGTCACCGCGGTGTGCACGCCGATCCACCTCGGCCGCACCATGACCGTGCACGAGATCGCCGTCAGCGACGATCAGGGGCGTCGCTGCTCGACGATCCGCATCACGAACCTCATCAAGACTCTTCCGGCCTGAACGGAGAAGGCCCTGCCGCGTGGCAGGGCCTTCCAGGTCAGTGGATCGCGCTCACTTCTTGGGCGCGAGCTGCTCGATGATCGCCTTGGCGACATCCTGCATGGTCAGGCGGCGGTCCATCGACGCCTTCTGGATCCAGCGGAACGCCTCGGGCTCGGACAGGCCCATCTTCTCGTTCAGCAGCCCCTTGGCGCGGTCGACGAGCTTGCGGGTCTCGAAGCGCTCGACCATGTCGGCGACCTCGGCCTCCAGCGTGATGATCTGCTCGTGACGGGCCAGTGCGATCTCGATCGCGGGCAGCAGGTCATTGGGCGTGAACGGCTTGACCACGTACGCCAGGGCGCCGGCCTCGCTGGCGCGCTCGACGAGCTCCTTCTGGCTGAACGCGGTCAGGAGCACCACGGGCGCGATGTTGGCCTTGTGCAGCTTCTCGGCGGCGCTGATGCCGTCCAGCTGGGGCATCTTCACGTCCATGACGACCAGGTCGGGGCGCAGTTCGGTGGCCAGCTGCACGGCGGTCTCGCCGTCGCCGGCCTCGCCGACGACATCGAAGCCGTTGTCGCGGAGGATCTCGACGATGTCGAGGCGGATCAGCGACTCATCCTCGGCGACGACGACGCGTCGCGGAGCGGATGCCGTGGGCTGTTCAGGCTGTTCTACGTCAGTCACGGGATAAATCCTATCTGTTCACCTGGTGCCGGCGGCGGGACTCGAACCCGCACGTCTTTCGACAAAGCATTTTGAGTGCTCCGCGTCTGCCATTCCGCCACGCCGGCCCGGATCGACTTTAGCGCACGCGAAAGGGGCGAGCCCGCAGGCCCGCCCCTTTCCGAACGTCTCAGGCGCGGGTCTTGTAAACCGGCGCCGCTCCGCCGACGGCATCCCCGACCTTGTGGACGCGGATGTCGTTGGTGGAGCCGACGATCCCGGGAGGGGAACCCGAGATCACGACGACCTTGTCGCCTTCTGCGGCGAGGCCCGTCCCGAGCAGGTAGTCGTCCACCTGGTGGAACATCGAGTCGGTGTGCTGCACCATCTCGACCAGCGTCGAGCGGATGCCCCAGGTCAGCGCCATGCGGCGCTGGATGCCGGGCTCGGGCGTGAACGCCAGCATCGGGATGCGCGAGCGCAGCCGCGACAGGCGCCGAGCCGAGTCGCCGGACTGGGTGAACACGCAGAGGAACTTCGCGTCCACGAACTCGGCGACCTCGAGGGCCGCGAGAGTGATGGCGCCGCCCTGCGTGCGGGGCTTGTTCTTCAGCGGTGCGATGCGCTCGAGTCCGTGCTCCTCCGTGGACTCGATGATGCGCGCCATGGTCTCCACGACCACCACCGGGTACTCCCCCACGCTGGTCTCGCCGGAGAGCATCACGGCGTCGGCGCCGTCGAGGACGGCGTTGGCGACATCCGAGGTCTCGGCGCGCGTGGGGACCGGGCTGGAGATCATCGACTCGAGCATCTGCGTGGCGACGATGACAGGCTTGGCGTTGCGGCGGGCCAGCTCGATCGCGCGCTTCTGCACGATCGGCACGGCCTCCAGCGGCAGCTCCACGCCCAGGTCGCCGCGGGCGACCATGATCGCGTCGAACGCGTTCACGATCTCCTCGAGCGCGTCGACGGCCTGCGGCTTCTCGACCTTGGCGATCACGGGGACGCGCACGCCCTCCTCAGCCATGATCTCGTGCACACGGTCGACATCGGCGGCGTTGCGCACGAACGACAGCGCGATCAGGTCGGCGCCGGCGCGCAGGCCCCAGCGCAGGTCGGCCTCGTCCTTCTCACTGAGCGCCGGGACGTTGACCGCGACGCCGGGCAGGTTGATGCCCTTGTTGTTGGAGACGGCGCCGGCGACGACGACCCTCGTGGTCACGACGGTGCCGTCGGTGGACACCACCTCCACGCGCACCTTGCCGTCGTCGATCAGGAGGAAGTCGCCGGGCTTGACGTCCTGCGGCAGGCCCTTGAACGTCGTGCCGGAGATCTCCTTGTTGCCGAGGATCTCCTCGGTGGTGATCTTGAAGATGTCGCCGACGGCCAGCTCGTACGGCCCGTTCTCGAACTTGCCCAGACGGATCTTCGGCCCCTGCAGGTCGACCAGCACGGCCACCGCGCGTCCGGCATCCTCCGCCGCTCTGCGCACGTTGGCGTAGTTGGTCTCGTGCACGGAGTAGTCCCCGTGGCTGAGGTTGAGTCGCGCGACGTCGACTCCGGCCTCGATCAGTGCACGGACCGTTTCATAGGTCGAGGTTGCAGGCCCGAGGGTGGCCACGATTTTGGCGCGTCTCAACGGCATCTCCAGGGTGAGAGGAACAGGGGGATCATGGCGACGTTGCCGCGCTCAGCCTACGCGGGCTGGACACGGAGCGCGACATCCGTTGCACTCACGGGTGTCGGCAGCGCGGTGTCGCCCATCAGGTCGTGGTCGATCGATGCGGCCGCGGCGCGGCCCTCGGCGATCGCCCACACGATGAGGGACTGTCCGCGTCCGGCGTCGCCGGCGATGTACACGCCGGGCTCCGAGGTCGCGAACCGGCCGTCACGGCGCAGTCGGCCGCCCGCACTGACGTGAGCGGCGCCCTCGTGGGCGATCGTGCCGGTCTCCGGTCCCGTGAAGCCCATCGCCAGCAGCACGAGCTCGGCGGGGATCTCCCGCTCCGTCCCGCTCTGCGGCACGCGGCGGCCGTCGACGAATGCCGTCTCCGCCACGCGCAGGGCGCGCAGCGCACCGTGCTCATCGGAGAGGAATTCGACCGTGGACGCCAGGTAGGTGCGCTCCCCGCCCTCCTCGTGCGAGGACTGCACCTCGAACAGTGTCGGCTGGGTGGGCCACGGCTGGTCGTCGCTGCGCTCATCGCCCGGGCGCCTGCCGATGGCGAGGCTGGTGACGCTCAGGGCGCCCTGGCGGTGCGCGGTGCCGATGCAGTCGGATCCGGTGTCGCCGCCGCCGATGACGACGACGTGCTTGCCCTCGGCGGTGAGCTGATCCGGGACCGCATCTCCGGCGACGGCGCGATTGGACTGCACCAGGTAGTCCATGGCGAAGTGCACGCCGGGGAGGTCGCGGCCCGGGATGGGCAGGTCGCGCGGCACCGTCGCACCCGTGGCGATCAGCACGGCGTCATAGCGGGCGCGCAGGTCGCTCCACGACAGGTCGACGCCGATCTCCACGCCGGGGCGGAAGCGCGTGCCCTCCGCCTCCAGCTGCGCCACGCGGCGGTCGACGAGGTGCTTCTCCATCTTGAAGTCGGGGATGCCGTAGCGCAGCAGTCCGCCGATGCGGTCGTCCCGCTCGTACACCACCACGGTGTGCCCCGCCCGGGTCAGCTGCTGGGCGGCGGCGAGTCCGGCGGGACCGGACCCGACCACGGCGACGGTCCTGCCGGTCAGCCGCTGCGGGGGCTGCGGGGTGATCCAGCCGTTCTCGAAGGCGTAGTCGGCGATGGACTGCTCGATGTGCTTGATCGTCACCGGCGGCTGATTGATCCCCAGCACGCAGGCGCTCTCGCAGGGAGCGGGGCACAGCCGCCCGGTGAACTCCGGGAAGTTGTTCGTGGAGTGCAGCCGCTCGATGGCGGCCTCCCCCTCGTCGCGCCAGGTGAGGTCGTTCCACTCCGGGATCAGGTTGTGCAGCGGGCACCCGGAGTGGCAGAACGGCACACCGCAGTCCATGCAGCGGCTCGCCTGCCGGCGCAGCACCGTGCGGTCGGTGTCCTCGTAGACCTCTTTCCAGTCCATGATCCGGACGGGAACGGGTCGGCGAGCCGGAAGCTCGCGCTGGGTGGTCTTCAGAAAACCCCTCGGGTCAGCCACGGGTCACCTCCAGGATCCGGGTCCAGATCTCCTCGCCGTCGGGGTTCTCCCCGGCGGTGCGCGCATCGCTGCGCAACTGCTGCACGGCCGCGTAGTCGCGAGGCAGCAGCTTGACGAACGCGGTGCTCATTCCGTCGGCATCCGCGAGCAGAGCGGATGCCAGAGCCGACCCGGTCCGCTCGGCGTGCTCGGTGAGCAGGTGGGTGAGCAGCTCCACGTCCTCGGCATCCGGCGCAGACAGCAGCAGCTCCCCGCTCGCCAGCGCCGCCGTGTTCAGCTGCGACTCCTGCAGGTTCCGCACGTAGGCCACGCCACCGGACATCCCGGCGCCGATGTTGCGCCCGCTGGTGCCGAGGATCACCGCGACGCCGCCGGTCATGTACTCCAGCGCGTGGTCGCCCACGCCCTCGACGACGGCGGTGGCGCCGGAGTTGCGCACCAGGAAGCGCTCCCCCACGACGCCGGAGATGAACAGCGAGCCGCTGGTCGCGCCGTAGCCGATGACATTCCCCGCGATGACGTTGGACTCCGGCTCGAAGACGGCATCCCGCGGCGGCCGGATCACGATGTCACCTCCGGAGAGGCCCTTGCCCACGTAGTCGTTCGCGTCGCCTTCCAGGCGCAGCGTGATACCGGCGGGCAGGAAGGCGCCCAACGACTGCCCCGCGGTGCCGCGCAGCGTGATGTCGATGGTCTCCGACGGCAGGCCGGCTCCCCCGTACCGGGCGGTCACGTGATGCCCGAGCATGGTTCCCACCGCGCGTTCGGTGTTGTGGATGGGCAGGTCGATGCGCACCGGGTCGCCGTGCTCGAGCGCGTCGCCGCTGAGGGCGATGAGCTGAGTGTCGAAGTGCCGGTGCAGCTCGTGATCCTGGGCGCGGCCGCTCTTGCGGGGCTCACCGGCGGGGAACGCCGGTCCCTCGAGGATGGGCGACAGGTCCAGGCCGCTCGCCTTGCCGTGCCGGATGGCCGCATCCGCGCGCAGCAGCTCGGTGTGCCCGATGATCTCGTCCAGAGAGCGGAATCCGAGAGCCGCGAGATGCTCGCGCACCTCCTCGGCGATGAACTCCATGAAGTTGACCACGAACTCCGGCTTGCCGGTGAAGCGGGAGCGCAGCAGCGGATTCTGCGTGGCGACGCCCACCGGGCAGGTGTCCAGGTGGCAGGCGCGCATCATGATGCAGCCTGAGACCACCAGGGGCGCCGTCGCGAAACCGAACTCCTCCGCGCCCAGCAACGCGCCGATGATCACGTCGCGGCCGGTCTTCAGCTGCCCGTCGACCTGCACCACCACGCGGTCGCGCATGCCGTTGAGCATGAGCGTCTGCTGGGTCTCGGCCAGCCCCAGCTCCCACGGCGTGCCGGCGTGCTTGAGCGAGTTCAGCGGGCTCGCGCCGGTGCCGCCGTCGTGCCCGGCGACGAGGATGACGTCGCTGAGGGCCTTGGCCACACCGGCCGCCACCGCACCGATGCCGGACTGGCTCACCAGCTTCGTGTGGATCCTGGCGGCGGGATTGGCGCGCTTGAGGTCGTAGATGAGCTGCTTGAGGTCCTCGATCGAGTAGATGTCGTGGTGCGGCGGCGGGGAGATGAGACCCACTCCGGGCGTCGCGTGCCGGGTCTGGGCGATCCACGGGTACACCTTCTGCGGCGGCAGCTGCCCGCCCTCGCCGGGTTTGGCCCCCTGTGCGAGCTTGATCTGCAGGTCGGTCGCCTCGGTGAGGTACTGGCTGGTGACGCCGAACCTGCCGGAGGCGACCTGCTTGATGGCGCTGCGGCGCTCGGGGTCGACCAGGCGGTCGGGATCCTCGCCGCCCTCCCCGGTGTTGGACTTGCCACCCAGGCGGTTCATCGCGATGGCGAGGGTCTCGTGGGCCTCCTGGGAGATCGAGCCGTAGCTCATCGCCCCGGTCGAGAACCGCTTGACGATCGCGCTGACGGGTTCGACCTCGTCGAGGGGCACGGCGGGCCGCTCCCCCGTGCGCAGCTCGAACAGACCGCGGATGGTCTTCAGCTCATGCGACTGGTCGTCGACGAGCTTCGTGTACTCGCGGAAGATGTCGTAGCGGCGCGTGCGCGTGGAATGCTGCAGGCGGAACACCGTCTCGGGGTTGAACAGGTGCGGTGAGCCGTCTTGGCGCCACTGGTACTCGCCGCCCGTCCACAGCCGTTCGTGGGCGCGCGGAGCGGAGTCCTCGGGATAGGCGAAGTCGTGCCGCGCCTGGTTCTCGGCGAACACGTCCTCGATCCCGATGCCGCCGAGCTTGGTCTCGGTGCCGGTGAAGTAGGTGTCGACGAGCTCCTGGCTGAGGCCGAGCGCCTCGAACACCTGGGCGCCCGCATAGGAGGACACCGTGGAGATGCCCATCTTCGACATGATCTTCAGCACGCCCTTGCCCAGCGCGTGGATGACGTTGTGCACGGCCTGCTCGGGCGTGATGCCGGTGATGTAGCCGGTGCGCACCAGGTGCTCCACGGTCTCCATCGCCAGGTACGGATTCACCGCGGAGGCGCCGTAGCCGATGAGGGTTGCCACGTGGTGCACCTCGCGCACATCGCCGGCTTCGACGATGAGTCCCACCTTCATGCGGTTCTCGCGACGGATCAGGTGGTGGTGGACGGCGGCGACCATGAGCAGCGACGGGATCGGGACCAGGTCCTTGTTGGAGTCCCGGTCGGAGAGGATCAGCAGTTCTGCACCGCGCGCGATGGCGGCATCCGCCTCGGCGCACATCTGATCGAGCCGCTCCGCGAGCGTCTGCGGGCCGGCGTCGAAGTGGTAGAGACCGCGGATGACCGCACTGGAACGGCCGGGCAGCGCCCGGTCGATGTGGCGGATCTTGGCGAGCTCGTCGTTGTCGATGACCGGGAAGTCCAGGCTCACCGTCCGCGCGTGGTCCGGCCCCCACTCCAGCAGGTTGCGCTCCGGGCCGAGGCCCAGGCGCAGGCTGGTGACGACCTCCTCGCGGATGGCGTCCAACGGCGGGTTGGTGACCTGCGCGAACTGCTGCACGAAGTAGTCGAACAGGAGCCGCGGACGGTCGGCGAGAGCGGCGATCGGCGTGTCGGTGCCCATCGCGCCGAGGGGCTCGGCGCCGTTCTGGCCCATCGGCGTGAGAAGGATGCGCACCTCCTCCTCGGTGTAGCCGAAGGTGCGCTGACGGCGGGTGATGGATGCCGCCGGATGCACGATGTGCTCGCGCTCGGGCAGATCCGCCAGGCGCACGGCGCCCTCGTCGAGCCATTCCTGCCACGGGTGCAGGGCGGCTAGATCGCGCTTGATCTCGGCGTCCTCGACGATGCGGTGCTGCTCCATGTCGACGAGGAACATGTGGCCGGGGCGCAGCCGGCCGCGGCGCTTGATGCGCTCGGGGGCGAACTCCAGCACCCCGGTCTCGCTGCCGATCACGACGAGTCCATCGGTGGTCTCGGTCCAGCGCCCGGGGCGCAGGCCGTTGCGGTCGAGGGTGGCGCCCACTTGCGTGCCGTCGGTGAAGATGAGCGCCGCGGGGCCGTCCCACGGCTCCATCTGACCTGCGTGGTACTCGTAGAACGCACGCAGGTCGGGGTCGAGGCCGGTCTGCTTCTCCCAGGCCTCCGGCACCATCATCATGACGGCGTGCGGCAGGCTGCGCCCGGTGAGCGTCAGCAGCTCGAGCACCTCATCGAAGGAGGCCGAGTCGCTCTCGCCCTCGGTGCAGATCGGCAGCAGCGGAGCGATCTCGCCGAGCAGCTCCGAACCCAGCTGGGACTGCCGGGCGCGCATCCAATTGCGGTTGCCGCCGATCGTGTTGATCTCGCCGTTGTGCGCCAGCAGACGCAGCGGCTGCGCGAGCGGCCAGGACGGGAACGTGTTGGTCGAGTAGCGCGAGTGCACGACGGCCAGCTCCGAGGCGAACAGCTCGTCCTGCAGATCGGGGTAGAACGGCTCCAGCTGCAGCGTGGTGACCATGCCCTTGTACCCGAGAGTGCGCGAGGACAGCGAGACGAAGTAGGCGTCGAGCTCGTGGGCCGCACGCTTGCGCAGCCGGTAGGCGACGCGGTCCAGCGCCAGACCGGACAGATGGCCGGGCGCGGTCAGGAACAGCTGCTCGAAGGCGGGGCGCGCCTCGTCGGCCAGCTTGCCCAGGTGCTCGTTGACGGTGGGCACCTCGCGCCAGCCGAGGACCGTGATGCCCTCGTCGGCGGCGATGCGCTCGATGCCGGCCTTCTGCTCGCGGCGTGCGCTCGACTCCCTGGGGAGGAACGCGAGGCCCGCGGCGTACTCGCCGAGCGGGGGGAGCTCGAAATCTGTGACCGAGCGGAGGAACTCGTCCGGCATCTGGGTGAGGATGCCGGCTCCGTCGCCGGTGCCGGCGTCAGAGCCGATCGCACCGCGGTGCTCCAGGTTGCGCAGCGCCTGAAGCGCCAGCGCGATGATGTCGTGGCCTGGTTCCCCGCGGAGCGTCGCGACCATGGCCAGGCCGCAGGCGTCCTTCTCGAACGCGGGGTTGTACATCCCCTGCTTCGGGGGGTAAGCGCCGGAGGCGCCGTAGGGAGGCTGGAAGTACACCAGTCACCGTCCTCAGTGTCGAGTGAAACCGGGGACAGCGCTGGCCCGCTCGTTCAGTGTGAAGTGATCACACGCTGCGAGGTGACGTGTCGCGTGACGCGCCCGCCTCAGGGAGCCGTGCTTGTGGCGGGTGCTCCTGCGTCGATCTCGTCGGTCGGAGGCTCACTCAGATCGACGTAATCGTTCGAATCGTGATCAGAGTCTACAACCGCATCCGGGCTCTTCCGACCATCTGTGTACGGCGAGGGCTCCAGGCCGGGGTGACGACGCGTCTGGACGATCAGGATGACGATTCCGACGAGCACGCCGATGATGGCGGCCCACACGTTGCTGCGCAGTCCCAGGAAGACCTCGCTGGGATCGATGCGGATGCTCTCCCACACGATGCGGCCGGCGCTGTACCAGATCAGGTAGCAGGCGAACAGCTTGCCCCACTGCAGGCCCAGACGGCGGCCGAGCCACAGGAGCACCAGCACGCCGAGGCTGTTCCAGATGACCTCGTACAGGAAGGTGGGGTGGAACAGCGTCCCGTCGGGCAGTCCCGCGGGGAATGCCGGGTTGCTGGACTCGATCTGCAGGCCCCACGGCAGGTCGGTCGGCAGACCGAACAGCTCGTGGTTGAACCAGTTGCCGAAGCGGCCCATGGCCTGCGCCAGCAGCAGCCCCGGTGCGAGGGCGTCGGCGAAGCTCCAGAACCGGATGCCCGTCCACCGGCAGCCCAGGTAGGCGCCGATGGCGCCGCCGATGAGCGCGCCGAAGATGGCGATGCCGCCCTCCCAGATCGCCCAGACGGAGCCGGGCTCGAAGGGGTTCCAGGTGTTCTTGCCCGGACCGAAGTAGAAGTTGAAATGCGTGAGCACGTGGAAGATGCGCGCGCCGATGATGGCCAGCGGCACCGCGATGATGGCGATGTCGATGACGACCCACTTCTCCGCACCGCGCCGGGTGAGGCGGTGGTTGGTGATCAGCGTGGCGGCGATGATGCCCGCGATGATGCACAGCGCGTAGTAGTGGATCGTGATCCCGAAGATCTGGAACGTGCTGACCGGGGGGCTCGGGATGCTGACGGGCACACTCGAGGCAAGGCTGTGAAGCGCAAGGGACATGAGAGAGAGTCTAGCTTCCTGTCGAGAATCGCGCCGACGGCGTGCCGCCGACAAGGGCTCGGGTGGTCTCGGCGAGCTGCTCGAGCCCGCCGTCGCGGAGGGCCTTCACCAGCGCCGTGCCGACGATGGCGCCGTCGGCGTAGTCCACGACCACGGCGACCTGCTCGGGGTTGGAGATCCCGATGCCGACGCAGGCGTAGCCCGCGCCGTGCTCGCGGAGCCGCCCGACGAGGGTGCGGGCGGCGCGGTCGAGTGCGGCGCGCTCCCCCGTGATGCCCATGGTGGAGACGGTGTACACGAAACCGGTGGATGCGCTCGTCACGAGCTCCAGCCGGGTGTCCGTGGACGTCGGGGCGGCGAGGAAGATGCGGTCCAGCCCGGTACGGGTGCTGGCCGCGATCCACTCCGCGGCGGAATCGGGGGTGATGTCGGGGGTGATGAGCCCCGCACCGCCGGCGGCCAGCAGGTCGTCCGCGTACTGCCCCACCCCGTGCTGCAGCACGGGGTTCCAGTACGTCATGACGACGACGGGCACGTCGGTGCGGGAGGTGATCTCCTTCAGCACCGTGAACAGGTCGCGGGTGCGGTAGCCGTTCGCCAGCGCCAGCTGCGTGGCCTGCTGGATGACCTCGCCGTCCATGACCGGGTCGGAGTAGGGCGGGCCCAGCTCGATGACGTCGACGCCGTTGTCCGCCAGCGTCAGCGCTGCGTCGATGCTGGTCTGCAGATCGGGGAATCCGATGGGCAGGTAGCCGATGAATGCGCCACGACCGGCATCGTGCGCCTTGCGGATGGCATCCTCGACGCGGCTCACGATGCGTCCTCCCGGTCGTACAGGTCGAAGTACCGTGCGGCGGTGTCCATGTCCTTGTCGCCGCGGCCGGACAGCGAGACGGCGATGATGGCGTCCGGCCCCAGCTCGCGGCCGAGGCGGAGTGCACCGGCGAGGGCGTGCGCGGACTCGATGGCCGGGATGATGCCCTCGGTGCGGCTCAGCAGGCGCAGCGCCTGCATGGCCTCGTCGTCGGTGGCGGGGACGTACGTCGCGCGCCCGATGTCGCTGAGCCAGGCATGCTCGGGCCCGACGCCCGGGTAGTCGAGGCCGGCGGAGATGGAGTGCGACTCGATGGTCTGGCCGTCCTCGTCCTGCAGCACGTACGTCTTCGCGCCATGGAGCACGCCGGGCCGACCGCGCTCGATGGACGCCGCATGCTTGGGCGTGTCGACGCCGTCGCCGGCGGCTTCCACGCCGTAGAGCCTCACGCCCTCGTCATCCAGGAACGCGTCGAACATGCCGATGGCGTTCGACCCGCCGCCGACGCAGGCGACGACCGCATCCGGGAGTCGGCCGGCCTGCGCGAGCAGCTGCTCGCGCGCCTCTTCGCCGATGATCTTCTGGAAGTCGCGCACCATGGCGGGGAACGGATGCGGCCCCGCGGCGGTGCCGAAGATGTAGTTGGTGGTCTCTACCGTGGCCACCCAGTCGCGGTACGCGTCGTTGATCGCGTCCTTCAGGGTGCGCGAACCCGTCTTCACCGGCACGACCTCGGCGCCCAGCAGGCGCATGCGCGCGACGTTGAGGGCCTGGCGCGCGGTGTCGACCTCGCCCATGTAGATGGTGCAGTCCAGACCGAACAGCGCAGCGGCGGTGGCGGTCGCCACGCCGTGCTGCCCGGCACCGGTCTCCGCGATGACGCGTGTCTTGCCCAGGCGCCTGGTCAGCAGCGCCTGCCCCAGCACGTTGTTGATCTTGTGCGAGCCGGTGTGGTTGAGATCCTCGCGCTTGAGGAACACCCTGGCACCGCCGGCGTGCTCGGCGAACCGGGGCACCTCGGTGATGGGCGACGGCCTTCCGGCATAGGAGTGCAGCAGCCTCGCCAGCTCGGCCTGGAAGGCCGGGTCGACGATGGCGGCCTCGTACGCCTCGGTGAGCTCGTCGATGGCGGCGATGAGCGACTCGGGCATGTACCGGCCGCCGTACTCGCCGAAGAACGGACCGTGCTGGTCGCGGAGTCCCATCTCAGCCTCTCCCCTGCCGGACCGGCATGTCGCCGGCCTGCAGGAACGCGTTCAGTGTGGCGACGGGGTCGCCGGTGACCAGCGCCTCGCCGATGAGCACGACATCCGCACCCGCCTCGCGGTAGTGCCGGACGTCGTCGGGCGCGAGGACCGCCGACTCGGCGACGCGGATGGCGGTGTCGGGGATGCGCTCGGAGAGCCGGCCGAACAGGTCGCGGTCCAGCTCCAAGGTCTTCAGGTTGCGGGCGTTGATGCCGATGAGCTCGGCACCGAGTTCGAGCGCCACGTCGAGCTCTTCGGCGGTGTGCGTCTCGATGAGCGGAGTCATGCCCAGCTCGCGGACCAGCGCGTAGAGCTCGTCCAGCACGGTGCGGTCCAGGCCCGCGACGATGAGCAGGGCGAGGTCGGCGCCCGCGGCGCGCGCCTCGAAGACCTGGTACGGCGTGGCGAGGAAGTCCTTGCGCAGCACGGGCAGGTCCACTCGCGACGTGACGGCCTCGAGGTCGGCCAGGCTGCCGCCGAAGCGGCGCTCCTCGGTCAGGACGCTGATCGCGGAGGCTCCGCCCTGCTCGTACAGCGAGGCCTGCAACGCCGGGTCGGGGATCTCCGCCAGGGCCCCGCGCGAAGGGCTCGCACGCTTGACCTCGGCGATGATCTTCACCCGGTCGGCGGGGGCCAGGGCTGCCAGTGCGTCGCGGGCGGCAGGGCGTGCGAGAGCGTCGCGCTCCACATCGGCCAGCGGTCGCGACAGCGCGCGGCGCTCGGCGTCCTCGACAGCGCCGGCCGTGAGGTCGGCGAGGATCATCAGTGCGCCTTGGGCGTGTACTTCGGGCCCTTCACGCCCCAACCGGCCTTGGAGAGCACCCAGCCGGTGATGACGCCGATGATGATGATGGCCACGCCGACGTAGACGCCGACCGGCAGACCGGCGCAGAAGAAGACGGTGCCGGTGGCGAAGCCGAGGAGCATGATCACGACCATCGTCCAGGCTGCAGGCGAGTGTCCGTGGCCGGGGTCGGCGATCGGGTTGGTCATGTTCTCCTCCGGGAGGGTCGGCGATGTGATCATTCTATCGGGAAGGGCCGGTGGGATCCGTGCCATGGGACAGCTCGTCCCAGGAATCGACGGCATCCAGCGGCCCGGCGTCCGTGTGGTGGCCGTCGGAGATCTGCTCGTACCGGCGGCTGCCGGCCTTCCAGCGGCGCGCGGTGGCCAGCACGAAGACACAGGCGAGCGCCAGCAGCACCCACGCGCACAGCGCGGCGATCGGCCATCCGCCGGTGTGGAGCGCGCTCACCATGGCGTGCAGGGTCTTGTCCCCGCTGAGCCCGGTGGCCTTGGTCAGTGCGGGGGCCACCACGCTCAGCGGCGGATCGAGCACGATGGGCAGAGTCCCGAGGAACAGGACGATCGCACCGGCGAGGCCCAGCACGGCGAAGGCGTAGCGCAGCGCCACTCCGGCGATCGACAGCGCCGCGCCCAGCGCGAGCACGGCCAGTGACAGCGGCGCCAGCAGCGCCATGGCGTCGGCACCCGACACCGGCAGCGGCTCTGCGGCATCCGTTCTCGTGGCGGTGATCCAGGTCTGCGTGGACGAGATGATGCCGATGCCGCCCGCGAGGAGGAAGGCGAGAACCGAGTACATGCGTGCGCGTGCGAGCACGATCACTCCCCCGCTTCTGTCGACAGCGTCAGCTCGCGGCCGTCGAAGCACGTGCGCGTGCCGGTGTGGCAGGCGGGCCCGTGCTGGTCGACGGTGAGCAGGATCGTGTCGGCGTCGCAGTCGACGGCCACGGCGTGCACTCTCTGCGTGTTGCCGGAGGTGTCGCCCTTGCGCCAGTACTCCTGACGGGAGCGCGACCAGTACACCGCGCGGCCGCCGGTGAGCGTGCGACGCAATGCCTCGGCATCCATCCACGCCAGCATGAGCACCTCGCGGGAGTCGAACTGCTGCACGACCACCGGGGCGAGCCCGTCGGCGTTCCAGCTGACCCGGGCGATGTCGGTCTCGACGGTCATCGGACCACCACTCCTTCCGCGCGCAGTGCGTCCTTCACATCGCCGACGGTCAGCCGACCACTGTGGAACACGCTGGCCGCGAGCACGGCATCCGCTCCTGCCTCGATGGCGGGTGGGAAGTCGGCTGCCGACCCTGCGCCGCCGGAGGCGATGACGGGGACGGCAGCGACTTCGCGCATGAGCCGGACCAGTTCCAGGTCGAAGCCGTCCTCGGTGCCGTCGGCGTCGATGGAGTTGACCAGCAGCTCGCCCGCGCCGCGTTCGATGGCCTCGCGCGCCCAGTCCAGCGCGTCCAGCGTGGTCTGGGTGCGTCCGCCGTGGGTGGTGACGACGAAGCCGGATGCCGTGGTCGGCGCGCGCGTGACGTCGAGCGAGAGCACCAGCACCTGCGCGCCGAAGCGGTCGGCGATCTCATCGATGAGGGCGGGACGGGCGATGGCGGCGGAGTTCACGCCGATCTTGTCCGCTCCGACGGCCAGCAGTCGCGCCACGTCCTCGACGCTGCGCACCCCGCCGCCCACGGTCAGCGGCACGAACACCTGCTCGGCGGTGCGCTGCACCACCTCGTACGTGGTGGAGCGGTCATCGACCGTCGCCGTGACATCGAGGAACGTGATCTCGTCGGCGCCCTGCGCGGCGTAGTGCGCGGCCAGCTCGACGGGATCACCCATGTCGCGGAGATCCTTGAAGTTGACGCCCTTGACGACGCGCCCGGCCGCCACGTCCAGGCACGGGATGACGCGCGCGGCGAGCGTCATCACAGCCTCGCGGCGTGGATCGCGGTGACGAGGATGGCGCGGGCGCCCAGCGCGTAGAGGTCGTCCATCAGCTGGTTCATGCCCTTGCGCGGGATCATCACCCGCACGGCCACCCACTCGGGGTCGCGCAGCGGCGAGATGGTCGGCGACTCGCGCCCGGGTGAGAGCGCGGTGGCCTTGTCCACCATGTTCGCCGGAAGGTCGTAGTCCAGCAGCACGTAGCGGCGGGCGACCATCACGCCGCGCAGGCGGCGCAGCAGGCGCGCCGTACCGGGCACATCGCCGGGGCGGCTGATCAGCACGGCCTCCGACTCGATGATCACGGGACCGAAGATCTCCAGGCCCGCCTGCCGCAGCGTGGTGCCGGTCTCCACGACGTCGGCGATCACGTCGGCGACACCGAGCTGCACGGCCGACTCCACGGCGCCGTCCAGCGGCACCAGCGTGGCGTTCACACCGTGCTCGCGCAGGAAGTCGTCCACGAGCCCCGGGTAGGCGGACGCCACCCGGACGCCCTCCAGCTGCTCGATCGAGGAGTACTTCCCGGGAGGGGCCGCGAAGCGGAACGTGGAGCGGGCGAAGCCCAGCTGCTCGATCTCGCGGGCGTCGTGCTGACGCACGTCCAACAGCAGGTCGCGGCCGGTGATGCCGACGTCCAGTGCGCCGGAGGCCACGTAGGTGGCGATGTCGCGGGGCCGGAGGTAGAACAGTTCGACGTCGCTGTCGGCGTCGATGACGTGCAGGGTCTTGGCGTCGCGGCGGCCGGTGTATCCGGCCTCCGCGAGCATCTCGGCGGCTGTCTCGGACAGCGAGCCCTTGTTGGGTACGGCGATGCGCAGCATGGATGTCCTTCTGTGTGAGCGAGAGGTCTTCAGACGCGCTCACAGATGTCGGTAGACGTCCTCCAGTGTGAGGCCCTTGGCGATCATCATCACCTGCAGGTGGTACAGCAGCTGGGAGATCTCCTCCGCCGCGTTGTCCAGCGTCTCGTACTCAGCGGCCATCCACACCTCGGCGGCCTCTTCGACGATCTTCTTGCCGATCGCGTGCACGCCCCGGTCCAGCTCTGCCACGGTGCCCGATCCCTCGGGGCGGGTCGCGACGGTGTGCTGGAGCTCGGCGAACAGCTCGTCGAATGTCTTCACTGTTCCAGGCTAGCCGCTCGAGCGAGCTCGCGAAGCCGGGTGACGGCCGCAGCGACGTCATCCGCGCCGTACACGGCGGAACCCGCGACGAAGGTGTCGGCCCCGGCCTCGGCGGCCTGCGCGATGGTGGCGTCGGAGATGCCGCCGTCGACCTGGAACCACACATCCGACCCGCGCCGGCGCGCTTCGTCGTGCAGTGCGCGCAGCTTGGGCATGGTCTCGGCCATGAAGCCCTGCCCGCCGAAGCCGGGTTCGACCGTCATCACGAGGATCTGGTCGAACTCGTCGAGGATGTCGTACAGCGACTCCCCCGCCGTGCCGGGCTTGATGGCCACGCCGGCCCGCGCGCCGATGCTCCGCAGCCGGCGCGCGAGAGCCACGGGGTCGGCGGCGGCCTCGAGGTGGAAGGTGACGCTGGCCGCCCCCAGCTCGGCGTAGCCGGGCGCCCAGCGATCAGGGTCGGAGATCATCAGGTGCACGTCCAGCGGGATGGGACTGGTCTCCTGGATGCGCTGGACCATCTGCGGCCCGAACGTGAGGTTGGGCACGAAGTGGTTGTCCATGACGTCGACGTGCGCGAAGTCGGCCGTCGCGATGCGCGCGAGATCGGACTGCATGTTGACGAAGTCGGCGGCGAGGATGCTGGGGTTGATGCGCGGTGCGTCGGGGAGGTTCATGGGTCATCCTTGCTTGTCGTTGCGCTGGATCAGCGCGAGGAACATGGCGTCGGTGCCGTGCCGATGCGGCCACAGCTGCACCTGCTCGGGACCGGCATCGGAGCGGAGGTCGATGGGCGACGCGGAGACCGCGGTCACCACGGCGCGGGTGTCCAGCCGTGCGACGTCGGAGCGCCCGCGCAGCACCTCTTCGACGACCCCGCCGGTCTCGGCCAGATGCGGCGAGCAGGTGACGTAGGCGACGATGCCTCCGGGCGCGAGCGCGTCGATGGCGGCATCCAGCAGCTGCGTCTGCAGCGCGACCAGGTCGGCGACGTCGGCGGGCGTCTTGCGCCAGCGCGCCTCGGGACGGCGGCGCAGTGCGCCGAGGCCCGTGCACGGCGCGTCGACGAGGATGCGGTCGAAGGTCGACGGATGCCGGGCGGCGAACTCCCTGCCGTCCTCCTCGTGCACGGGCACGTCGACCGGCAGCGGCTTCAGCGCATGGCGGACGAGCCCCGCGCGGGCGTGCACGACCTCATTGGCCTCCAGCCGCGCGCCGTCGCGGTGGGCGACGGCGGCCAGCAGGGCGGTCTTGCCGCCGGGGCCTGCGCACAGGTCCAGCCAGCGCTCCCCCGCGCGCACGGGGGCGGCCGCGGCCAGCGCGAGCGCGACCAGCTGCGAGCCCTCGTCCTGCACGCGGATGCGTCCTGCGGCATCCGCGATGGCGGCATGCGGGTCGCCGCCGGGCGAGGCGAACGCCGTGGGCGCGTAGGGGCGAGCGGGCTCGCCGCGCTCCGCGAGGCCCGGCAGGGCGACCAGGGTGACCTCGGGCGAGGCGTTGTCGGCTTCCAGCAGGGCGTCGAGTTCGTCGGCGCGTCCCTCGGCAGCCAGCGCGCGCCGCAGCGCGCGGATCACCCACACCGGGTGCGCCGTGCGCAGCGACAGCCGCTCATCGTCAGAGCGCGCCCCGTCCTCGATGCGCTGCTGCCAGGTCTCGGCGTCGTCGCGGCTGATGCGACGCAGCACGGCGTTCGTGAACCCGGCGGCGCCGCGGCCCACCTCGGCGGCGACGAGGTTGACCGACTCGTTCACCGCCGCATGCGGGGCGACACGCGTGGCCAGCAGCTGGTGGACGCCCAGGCGCAGGGCATCCAGCACCGCGGGGTCGATGGTGTCGATCCTGCGGCCCGCGGCGCTCGCGATGACGGCGTCGTAGGTGCCGAGACGGCGCAGCGTGCCGTAGGCCAGCTCGGTGGCCAGGGCCGCATCCTGGGTGTCCAGGCCGGCGTCGGAGATCAGGCGTGGAAGCAGCAGGTTCGCGTACGCGTCGTCCTGCGAGACCGCTCGCAGCACGTCGTAGGCCACCCAACGGGCGGGCTGGATGCCGGGCTTCCGCTGTGCACCGCTCATGCGCCCACCCGCAGATCGTGCTCGGCATGCAGCCCGCGCCACCAGTCCCCCGCGTTCATGGCGCCCTTGCCTGCGGGCTGCACGCGCGTGACTTCGAGCGCGCCGTCGGCTGTGCCGATGAGCACCGAGGTCTTCGTTCCGTGCAGCGTGCCGGGCTCCAGAGCGGGAGCATCCGAGGCGGGAACGGCGGTCAGGATCTTCAGCCGTGCGCCGTCGAGTGTGCTGTGCGCGCCGGGTTCGGGAGTCACGCCGCGATAGCGCGCGAAGACCGCGTCGGTCGGCTGCGTGAAGTCCAGCAGTCCGTCGGCCAGCGTCAGCTTGGGTGCAAGGCTGGGCTCCCCCACCTGTGGGACGGCGGATGCCGTTCCTGCGGCGATCCCCGCGACCACCTCACGAGTGAGGTCGGCGCCGTCGGCGGCGAGCACGTCGAGGGCGACCTCGGCGGTCGCCCCGTCCGGCAGCGCGACGGCGCGCATGGCGAACACGTCGCCGGCATCCAGCGCCGGCACCAGCTGGAAGACGCTGACGCCCAGTTCCGCATCGCCGGCGATCAGCGCGCGCTGCACGGGAGCAGCTCCGCGCCAGGCCGGCAGCAGCGAGAAGTGCAGGTTGATCCAGCCGTGCGCGGGCGCCGAGAGCAGGGGCTCCCGAACGATGCCGCCATAGGCGACGATCACGCCCAGTTCGGCATCGAGGGCGGTGATCTGCGCGGTGGCGTCCTCGTCCAGGCGCGCCGTCTTCATGACGGACAGACCCAGGTCGTCGGCTGCGGCAGCCACCGGGGAGGGCGTGAGCACGCGTTTGCGGCCCAGCGGGGCGTCGGGCCGGGTCACGACGCCGACGATCTCGTGCTCGGCGGCGAGAGCGTGCAGGGTCGGCACGGCGACGGCGGGTGTTCCCGCGAAGACGAGGCGCATGAAGGTTCTCCGGATGGATGACGATCCGACGGTCCGTCAGATCTCTGGTTCGAGGATATCGAGGTGCACCGAGAGCAGGACACGAGCTCTGCCGCGGCCACGGCGGCTCTGTGCGGCATCCGCCACGACCACCCCGCGCAGTGCCGCGGCCACCGCCTGCCCCGAGGCGTAGCTGAACCGCACCAGGGTGCGCACCCGCCCGTCGTCGTCGACCGGCAACGGGCCCAGCACGGACTCCCCCGAGATCCCCAGTGGCACCAGCGCATCCAGGGCGCGGCGCACGGAGGGTGCGAGGCCCTCGATCTGCGCGACGCGCGCCGTCGGCGGCATCTTCAACGGCATCCGCGCCTCCAGCTCGCTGCGGGCGTACGCGGCGGGCGTCCAGGTGGCCAGCGCCCGCGCTACGGGGCCGTCCACGCCGACGAGATGGATGGGCGCGCCGGGGGCGGCAAGGGCTGCGGCGTTCGTCCACCAGCGCAGGCAGGACTCGCCGATGCGCAGCTCGGGTGCCTGCAGCATGCGGGCGCCGTCCAGCAGGATGACCGCCCGGTACCCCCCTGCCGCGACGGGTTCCGCGCCGCGCGTCGCGACGACCAGCGCAGGCTTGTCGTCGACGTGCTGCACCGGGTGGGTGCCGTCCGACACGATGACACGAACGCCGGGGAACGCGCGTCCGAGCTCGTCGGCGGTGCGCTCGGTGCCGGAAGATGCCAGACGCACCTGATCCGAGGAGCAGTGCGAGCAGTGCCAGGAGTTCGCCGCTCGCCCGCACCAGCCGCACACCGGCACCGCGCCCCGGCGGCGGGCGCCCAGCGGTCCTCCGCAGTGCAGGCAGCGGGCGGGCGCACGGCAGCTCGCGCAGACGAGGGTCGGGGCGAACCCCGGCCGTGCCACCTGGATGAGCACAGGTCCTTCGGCACTCGCCGTCCGGGCCGTCGCGAACGCGCTGGACGGCACGCGCTGCCGACCGAGCTGCTCGAGCTCCTGCGGAGTGCTCAGTCGCACCTGCGGCGTGATCCGGCGCGCGGCGGTGATGTCGGCCATCCAGCCGCGCTCCACCAGACGCTGCGCGTCGGTGGAGCGGGTGTGCCCTGCCAGCAGCAGCGTGCTGCCCTCGTCCTCGTGGCGCAGCAGGGCGGCATCCCGCGCGTGCACGTACGGGGCGAGCGGCTCCGACAGCAGCGGATCCCCGTCGTCCCACAGCGCGACGAGGCCGGCGCGGACCGGCGCGTACACGGTGGAGCGGTTGCCGACCACGACGCAGGGAGCGTCGTCGAGCGTGCGCAGGAACGCGCGGTAGCGGTCGGGATTGCTCTGCCTGGCGTCGCTGCGCACCACGGCCTCATCGGGCAGCAGCAGCGCCAGCGCCTGGAGCAGCAGCTCCTGGTCGCGGTAGTCCGGTACGACGAGGATGCTGGAGCGCCCTTCGGCCAGCTGCACGGTGGCGGCGGAGGCCAGCAGCAGGGCCCATCCGGGCACGCCGTCCTGCGGCACCGGAATGGCCTCCACAGCGGCGCGGCCGGCATCGCGGAGGACGTCCGCCAGCCCCCGGTACTCGTCGATGACGGCGCGCGCCCTGGCCACGGCGTCCGAGTCGACCTCGGGCACGGACTCGGGAGCGTGCCAGGACTTCTCCACGCGCACCTGCCGCTTGGGGACGGCAAGGCGCAGGATGTCGGACGCTGAGCCCGCAGCCCTGTCTGCGGCCCTCCGCGCGAGACGGTACAGCCGGTCGGGTAGGACCTGGACGGGTGAGACGACGCTCTCCACCTCGGACAACGCGCGGGCGTCGTCCGGCTCGAAGGCGACCTCGACGACGAAGCCATCGACCACTCGTCCGGCGGTGCGCAGCGGGGCCTTGACGCGCACCCCCGGCACCACCTCTCCGAGTTCGGCCGGCAGGGCGTAGTCGAACAGCCGATCCAGCTGCGGAAGCGGCGAGTCGATGAGCACGCGCGCGATGCGCCGCCCGCCCCCGTTCCCGGGTGGCGCTGGTTCGGGAACCGGCGTCACGATGGCCTCAGACTCCGGCGGCGCGGCGCAGCTCCTCTGCGCGGTCGGTGCGCTCCCAGGTGAACTCCGGCAGCTCCCGGCCGAAGTGGCCGTAGGCCGCGGTCTGCGCGTAGATGGGGCGCAGCAGGTCGAGCTCCTCGATGATGGCCTGCGGACGCAGGTCGAACACGCTGTCGATGGCCCGGGTGACCACGTCGTCGGAGACGGTGCCGGTACCGAAGGTCTCGACGTACAGGCCCACCGGGCGGGCCACGCCGATCGCATACGCGACCTGCACCTCGGCGCGCTGCGCGAGCCCTGCGGCGACGACGTTCTTGGCCACCCAGCGCATCGCGTAGGCGCCGGAGCGGTCGACCTTGGACGGGTCCTTGCCGCTGAACGCCCCACCGCCGTGGCGGGCCGCCCCGCCGTAGGTGTCGATGATGATCTTGCGGCCGGTGAGACCGGCATCGCCCTTGGGCCCGCCGGTGACGAAAGGGCCGGCCGGGTTGATGTAGTACTTCAGGTCGGCGGGCAGGTCGAGCCCGGTCTGCGCGAGCACCGGGTCGATGACGTGCGCCTTCACGAGCGCCTTGAGCTCGTCCTGCGAGATGTCGGGGTGATGCTGAGTGGAGAGGACCACGGCATCCACCGTCTTGGGCGTGTACCCGTCGTAGCCCAGCGTCACCTGGGTCTTGCCGTCGGGGCGCAGGAACGGCAGCTCGCCGGAGCGGCGCACCTCGGTGAGGCGCTCCGCGATGCGGTGCGCGGTCCACGCCGCCATCGGCATGAGCTGAGGGGTCTCGTCGGTCGCGAAGCCGAACATGATGCCCTGATCGCCGGCGCCGAGTTCGTCGCGTGGGTCGGTGGAGCCCCCGTCGCGGTGCTCCTGCGCGTTGTCGACTCCGTGGGCGATGTCCATGGACTGCTCGCCCACCGACACGGTCACGCCGCACGAGGAGCCGTCGAACCCGGTCTCGCTGGAGGTGTAGCCGATGCGGTTGACGACATCGCGCACGATCGTGGGGATGTCCACGTACCCGTCGGTGCGGATCTCCCCCGCCACGTGCACGAGGCCGGTCGTCACCAGCGTCTCCACGGCCACGCGGGAGCCGGTGTCGACGCTCAGCAGCGCGTCGAGCACGCTGTCGGAGATCTGATCGCAGATCTTGTCCGGGTGGCCTTCCGTGACGGATTCCGACGTGAACAGGCGCAGCGCGCTCATCTGTGCTCCAAAGCGGGGTTGAAATGCGGTGCCGTTGCCGGCTCCACGCCATTCTGCATGGAGCCGCCGACATCCGGATGCGGACGTCGGCGGCTCACAGGGTCTGGAAGAGGGTCACTCGGCGTGACGGATGCGGAGCTTGTCCTCGTGGATCTCGTGCAGCGCGATGGTGAGCGGCTTGTCCTCCACGGACGAGTCCACCAGCGGGCCCACGTTGTCGAAGAGGTTGCCCTCGTGCAGGTCGGAGTAGTAGTCGTTGATCTGGCGCGCGCGCTTGGATGCGTAGATCACCAGCTCGTACTTCGACTCGACGCGCTCCAGAAGGCTGTCGATGGGCGGGTCGATGATGCCCTTGTTCTCTGCGGCCATGGTGGACCTCCTGCTCAGGCGGCGGTCATCGGATGATGGCATGCCGCGAAGACGTTTATAGGCGCGCGCGAACGCTCAGCGCACAAGCCCTGTCGACAATTCTACGACCTCCCGCGCCGCGGTCGCGACGTCGGCGTTCACGACGAGGTAATCGAACTCGTTCTGCGCCGCCAGTTCGGTGCGCGCGGTGCGCAGCCGGCGGGCCTGCTCCTCGGCGTCCTCGGTGCCGCGGCCGATCAGTCGGTGGACCAGCTCGTCCCAGGACGGCGGCAGCAGGAACACCAGCGTCGCGGACGGATCGGCGGTGCGCACCTGCCTGGCGCCCTGCAGGTCGATCTCCAGCAGCACCGTGCGCCCCTCGGCCAGTGCCGCATCGACGGGGCCGCGCGGAGTGCCGTAGCGGTGCCTGTTGTGCACGGTGGCGTGTTCGAGAAGCTCGCCGGCGGCGATCATCCGGTCGAACTCGGCGTCGTCGACGAAGTAGTAGTGCACGCCGTCGACCTCGCCGGGGCGCGGCGCGCGCGTGGTGGCCGAGACCGACAGGTGGATGTCGGGGTGGTTCTCCCGGATGTGCGCCGCGACCGTGCCCTTGCCCACGGCCGTGGGGCCCGCCAGCACCAGCAGACGGCTGCGCCCTGCACGTGCGCGGTGCGGCGGGAACCGTCCGTCCAGCCACTCCGACAGCGCCGCCAGCTGCCGCACGCCGAGGCCGCCGAGCCGCTTGACCGGCGAGATGTGCAGCTCCTCGAGGATGCGGTCGCGCTTGCCCGCGCCGATGGCGGGCAGCGCCATCAGGAAGTCCGTGATGCGCATGGTCGCGGCATCCGAGTCGCTGTCGGCCACCGCACGGCGCACGATCTCCTGCGGGGCGGTGACGCGGGTGGTCAGGTCGCGTTTCAGCGATGCCCGGCCCCGTCGGCGCGCCAGCGCGCGCTGCGACGCCGCGAAGCGATCGACCTCGGGGACGACACGACCTTCAACCACGGAGAACCTCCAGATACCGAGCGGCGTGCTCATCGATGGCCGCCGCGATGCCGTCCGGCCCGGCGCGCAGGATGCTGCGGCTCTCGCTCGCCAGCACCTGCGGCGCCACAGCGCCGAAACGGGTGACCAGGTCCGCGGCCACCGCACCCTGCGCCCCGAAACCGGGAGCGAGGATGGGCGTGCCGACGAGCACGTCGTCGCCGAGGCCCAGGTCACTCCTGTCCACGGTAGCGCCGATCACCAGGCCGACCGGTCCGAGTCCCCCGGAGAACGCCGGCGAGCCGTTGGCCCAGGTCACGTCGCGCGCGACGCGCTGAGCGACGGTCTGGTCATCGGATGCTGCGACATCGACCGTGCGCGCGGTCTGCAGGGATGGCGCCTCGGGGTTGCTCGTCGCCGCCAGGACGAACACGCCCTTGTCGGCGCGGATCGCCGTGGTGATCGTCTCGCGCAGCGACTCCGGCCCCAGGTACGGGCTGACGGTGACGGCATCCGACTCCAGCGGAGAACCCGGCTCGAGCCAGGCCGACGCGTAGCCGGCCATGGTGGAGCCGATGTCACCGCGCTTCGCGTCCGCGAGCACCAGCAGACCCGCCGCCCGTGCAGCCACCATCACATCCTCGAGCGCGGCGAAGCCCTTCGAGCCGAAGCGCTCGAAGAACGCCACCTGCGGCTTGACGACGCCGACGCGCCCTGCCGCCGCCTCGACGACGGCCAGGCCGAAGGCGCGAAGGCCGTCGGCATCCTGATTCAGACCCCACTGCTCGAGGAGCGCCGCGTGCGGGTCGATGCCCACGCACAGTGGCCCGTGCGCATCCATGGCCGCACGCAGGCGCGCCCCGAACGAGGTCACTTCGCGGCCTGCCGGTCCAGCTCGTACTCCTGCAGGCTGCGCACCGAGAAGCCCTCGCCGGCGGCATCCATCCCGCTCACGGCCGCGCCCAGCACAGCCATGGTCGTGAACAGCGCCTTGTCGGCCGCGACGGCCGCCGCGCGGATCTCGTAGCCGTCGACGCGGGCCGCTCCCCCGCCGGGGGTGTTGACGATGATGTCGATCTCGCCGTCGTTGATCATGTCGACGATGTTCCGCTCGCCGGACTCAGCCGTCTCGCTGAACTTGGACGCCAGCGCCACCTTGATGCCGTTGCGGGCGAGGATCTCGGCGGTGCCCTCGGTCGCGATGAGCGAGAAGCCCAGCTGCGCGAGGCGGTGCGCGGGCAGGATCACGTCGCGCTTGTCGGCGTCGGCCACCGAGATGAACACGGTCCCCGAGGTCGGCATCCCGCCGTAGGCCGCGGCCTGGCTCTTGGCGAACGCCGTCGGGAAGTCCGCGGCGATGCCCATGACCTCACCGGTGGAGCGCATCTCCGGGCCGAGCACGGAGTCGACGACCTTGCCCAGGTGCGTGCGGAACCGCTTGAACGGCAGCACGGCCTCCTTGACGGCGATCGGCGCGCTCAGCGGCACCCTCGAGCCGTCCTGCTCGGGGAGCATGCCCTCGGCCTTCAGCTCGGCGATGGTGGCGCCGGCCATGATGCGGCTGGCGGCCTTGGCCATCGGCACGCCGAGGGCCTTGGACACGAACGGCACGGTGCGGCTGGCGCGGGGGTTGGCTTCGATGACGTACAGCACGCCGGCGCTGATCGCGAACTGCACGTTCAGCAGGCCGCGCACGCCCACGCCCTCGGCGATGGCGAGTGTGGCCGTGCGGACGCGGTCGATCTCATTGCGCCCCAGCGAGATCGGCGGCAGGGTGCAGCTGGAGTCGCCGGAGTGGATGCCGGCCTCCTCCAGGTGCTCCATGATGCCGCCGATGTACATGTCGGTGCCGTCGTAGAGCGCGTCGACGTCCAGCTCGATGGCGTCGTCGAGGAAGCGGTCCACCAGCAGCGGCTTGCCCTCCTCGATGATCACGTTGCCGGCGGTGCGCACGAAGTAGTCCCGCAGCGACGGGGTGTCGTACACGATCTCCATGCCGCGGCCGCCGAGCACGAAGCTCGGGCGCACCAGCACCGGGTAGCCGATCTCCTCGGCGATGCGGACCGCGCCCTCCACGTCGATGGCCGTGCCGTTGCGCGGTGCGACCAGGCCTGCGTCGTCGAGCAGGCGCGAGAACAGCTCCCGCTCCTCGGCCAGGTCGATGGCGGCAGGGCTCGTGCCCAGCACCGTGTAGCCGGCCGCCTCGATGCCCTTGGCCAGGCCCAGCGGCGTCTGGCCGCCGAGCTGGCACACCACGCCGAGGATCTTCCCGCTGCGGGCCTCGGCGTCCAGCACCTCCAGCACGTCCTCGAGCGTGAGCGGCTCGAAGTACAGCCGGTCGGAGGTGTCGTAGTCGGTGGAGACCGTCTCGGGGTTGCAGTTCACCATGATGGTCTCGTATCCGGCATCCGACAGCGCGAACGACGCGTGCACGCAGGAGTAGTCGAACTCGACTCCCTGCCCGATGCGGTTCGGGCCCGAGCCGATGATGACCACCTTGGTGCGCTCCGAGGGGGCGACCTCGGTCTCGAAGTCGTAGCTCGAGTAGTGGTACGGCGTGAGCGCCGGGAACTCCCCCGCGCAGGTGTCCACGGTCTTGTAGACCGGGCGCACGTCGAGGGCATGGCGGATGCTGCGCACCTCGGCTTCCGTGATGCCGCGCAGCTGCGCGATCTGCACGTCGGAGAAGCCGTGCTCCTTCGCGTGCCGCAGCACGGACGCGTCGAGCTCAGGCGCCTCGGCGACGGCCTCGGCGACCTCGTTGATCAGCACGATCTGGTCAAGGAACCACGGGTCCATCGCGGTGGCCTCGAAGGCCTGCTCGATGGTGGCGCCCTTGCGCAGCGCCTGCTGCAGCACGACGATCCGGCCGTCGGTCGGCGTCTTCGCGATCTCCAGCAGCTCCGCGGCGGAGCGCTCCTCGGGACCCCAGTGGAAGGACGAACCGCGCTGCTCCAGCGACCGCAGCGCCTTCTGCAGCGCCGTGGTGTAGTTGCGGCCGATGGCCATGGCCTCACCCACCGACTTCATGGTGGTGGTGAGCGTGGTGTCGGCGGCCGGGAACTTCTCGAACGCGAAACGCGGGACCTTCACGACCACGTAGTCCAGCGTCGGCTCGAAGCTGGCCGGCGTCACGCCCGTGATGTCGTTGGGGATCTCATCGAGCCGGTAGCCCAGCGCGAGCTTGGCGGCGAGCTTGGCGATCGGGAAGCCGGTGGCCTTGGACGCCAGCGCCGACGAGCGCGAGACGCGCGGGTTCATCTCGATGACGATGATGCGGCCGTTGGTCGGGTCCACGGCGAACTGGATGTTGCAGCCGCCGGTGTCCACACCCACGGCGCGGATGATGTCGATCGAGATGTCGCGCATCTTCTGGTACTCGCGGTCGGTCAGTGTGAGCGCCGGTGCGACGGTGATGGAGTCGCCGGTGTGCACGCCGACCGGGTCGACGTTCTCGATGGAGCACACCACGACCGTGTTGTCGGCCGTGTCGCGCATGAGCTCGAGCTCGTACTCCTTCCAGCCCAGGATCGACTCCTCCAGCAGCACCTCGTGCGTGGGCGAGTCGTGCAGGCCGGCACCGGCGATGCGACGCAGATCCTCCTCGTCGTACGCGAAGCCGGAGCCCAGCCCGCCCATCGTGAACGAGGGGCGCACCACCAGCGGGTAGCCGAGCTTCTCGGCCCCGGCAAGGATCTCGTCCATGGTGTGGCAGATGACGGATGCTGCGACGTCGGCGCCGCACTCGATGACCAGCTCCTTGAAGATCTGGCGATCCTCGCCCTTGCGGATGGCGTCCACCTTGGCGCCGATGAGCTCGACGTCGTACTTCTCGAGGATGCCGCGCTCGTGCAGCGCCATGGCCGCGTTCAGCGCGGTCTGACCGCCGAGGGTCGGCAGGATGGCATCCGGCTTCTCCTTGGCGATGATCGTCTCGATGACCTCGGGGGTGATCGGCTCGATGTAGGTCGCGTCGGCGAAGTCGGGGTCGGTCATGATCGTGGCCGGGTTGGAGTTCACCAGGATGACGCGGATGCCCTCCTCGCGCAGCACCCGGCACGCCTGGGTGCCGGAGTAGTCGAACTCGCAGGCCTGGCCGATGACGATCGGGCCGGAGCCGATGACCAGAACGGATGTGATGTCGTCGCGCTTCGGCATTACTCAGCGTCCTTTCCAGCGATGTCGGCGAGGACCAGGTCGCGGAACCTGGTGAAGAGGTAGTGGGCGTCGTGCGGGCCGGCGGCGGCCTCGGGGTGGTATTGCACGGAGAAGGCCGGGATGTCGTGGGCCCGCAGGCCCTCGACCACCTGGTCGTTGAGATCCACGTGGCTGACCTCGATCGCACCGTAGCCGTTGGGGCTCTGGAAGATGCCCTCCAGCGGGGCCTCGACGGCGAAGCCGTGGTTGTGGGCGGTGATCTCCACGCGGCCTGTGGCCTTGTCGAGGACCGGCTGGTTGATGCCGCGATGGCCGAAGGTGAGCTTGTAGGTGCCCAGGCCCAGGGCGCGGCCGAACAGCTGGTTGCCGAAGCAGATGCCGAAGTACGGCAGCTTCGCGTCGAGCACCTGGCGCAGCACGGCGACCTGCTCGCCGGAGGCCGCCGGGTCACCCGGGCCGTTGGAGTAGAACACGCCCACGGGGTCCACGGCCTGGATGTCGGCGAAGCTCGCCGACTGCGGCAGCACGTGCACGTCGAAGCCCAGGTTCGCGAGGTTGTCCAGCGAGGACTGCTTGACGCCCAGGTCGAGCACGGCGAGGTTGCCGATCCGCTCCCCCTGCGCGGGCAGCACGCGCGGTTCGGTCACGGAGACCTCGGCGGACAGGTTCAGCCCCGACATCTCGGGTGCCGCGGTGACGCGGTTGAGCTGCTCGTCGGCGTCCAGCGCGGCATCCGCACCGGAGAAGATGCCGCCGCGCATGGATCCCTCCGAGCGGATGCGGCGGGTGAGCGCCCGCGTGTCGATGCCGCTGATGCCGACGATGCCGTCGCGGATCAGCGCGTCGTCGAGGGATTCCTCGGCACGCCAGTTGGAGACACGGCGGGCGGGGTCGCGGACGATGTACCCGGCGACCCAGATGCGGCTGGACTCGTCGTCCTCGCTGTTCATGCCGGTGTTGCCGATGTGCGGCGCGGTCTGCAGCACGATCTGCCCGGCGTAGGACGGGTCGGTGAGCGTCTCCTGGTAGCCGGACATGCCGGTGGCGAAGACGACCTCGCCGAGGGTGGTCCCGGTGGCGCCGTAGGCGCGACCGGTGAATCGGGTGCCGTCCTCGAGGACGAGCACGGCGGACTTCTCCAGAGCGGATGCCCCGGTGGTGGAACTGGTCAAAGCTGTTCTCCGTTCTCCGAGCCCGCGCACAGCGCTTCGAGCTCGGGGAGGATCTGCTGCGGTCCGCCGGAGGCGTGACGCAGGAAGGTGTCTACAAGGAGGTCGTCGGTGATCCGCCATACCAGGCGGATCAGCCCGTTCGGCTCTACGACGCGGTCGATGGCGACCGTCGCGAGGTCGGCTGTCACCAGCCGTGACGAGGCGATGAACACGGTGGGCGATCCGTCCAGGCTGAGGGCGGCGCCGCGGTCCGTGACCACCAGCTCACCACGAGCGCGGTAGGCCAGCGGTGTGATCGCGAGGCGCTCCAGCGGCTGATCGTGCTGGGTGGTCGCGACATACAGGATCTCGTGTCGCGCAGTGACTTCGGCATGCTCGGGCACGCCGAGTGGCGCGCTGAGGCCGGAGTCCCTGCGCAGCCTTCGTCGCCATCCGAGGTACATCGCCACGAGGATCATCACCGCGATGGCCGCGGTGATGAGCACGGCGCCCTCGCGGCTCACTTCTGCAGCTCCGTGACGAGACGGCCGTCCTCGACGGTCGTGATGCCGCCGTGGATCGTCCACTGCACGCGGCCCGGCAGCTCCCTGCCCAGGTAGGGCGAGTTGTGGCTGCGCCCGTGCAGATCCGCCTCCGTGAACACGCCCGGTGCGCTCGGATCGTACAGCGTGACATGAGCCGGTGAGCCGACTGCCAGCGAGCCGAAGCCCTCCAACTGCCCGATCCGTGCGGGAGCCGTGCTCATGACGCGGGCGACGTCGTCCCACTCGAGCAGGCCGGTCTGCACCATCGCCTGGTGCACCACGCGCAGCGCGCTCTCCAGCCCGACCATGCCGTTGGACGCGGCCTGCCACTCGCAGGCCTTGTTCTCGGCAGGGTGCGGGGCGTGATCGGTGGCGACGATGTCGATCGTGCCGTCGGCGAGGCCCTCGCACACGGCCTGCACATCCTCCGCGGTGCGCAGCGGCGGGTTGACCTTGTAGCGCGCGTCGTAGTCGCGCACCAGCTCGTCGGTCAGCAGCAGGTGGTGCGGGGTGACCTCGGCGGTCACCTGCACGCCGCGCTTCTTGGCCCAGCGGATCAGGTCCACGGAGCCCGCGGTGGACAGGTGGCAGACGTGCAGACGCGATCCGACATGCTCGGCCAGCAGCACGTCGCGGGCGATGATGGACTCCTCGGCGACGGCGGGCCAGCCGGCCAGGCCCAGTTCGGCGGACACGACGCCCTCGTTCATCTGGGCGTCCTGCGTGAGGCGCGGGTCCTGCGCGTGCTGCGCGATGACGCCGTCGAAGGACTTCACGTACTCCAGGGCGCGGCGCATGATCAGCGGGTCCCACACGCAGGAGCCGTCGTCGCTGAACACGCGGACGCGGGCGCGGGAGGCCGCCATGGCGCCGAGCTCGGCGAGGCGCTCGCCCTTCTGACCGATGGTGACGGCGCCGATGGGCTGCACCGTGGCGTAGCCGGAGGCCTCGCCGAGGGCGAGCTCCTGCTCCACCACGCCGGCGGTGTCGGCGACGGGCTGGGTGTTGGGCATCGCGAACACGGCGGTGAATCCGCCGGCTGCGGCGGCCCTGGTGCCGCTGAGCACGGTCTCGGACGTCTCGAAGCCCGGCTCGCGCAGGTGCGTGTGCAGGTCGACCAGGCCGGGAAGCGCGATCAGGCCGGCCGCATCGATGCTGCGCGCGCCGCTGCGGCTCAGGCCGGTGCCGATCTCGGCGATGACGCCGTTCTCGATCACGATGTCGGCGCTGTCGCCGCCGAGCAGCCGGGCGCCGCTGATGACGAGCGTCTCGGTCACTGTGCTTCTCCTCGTTCGTCGTTCCGCTCCCCTGCCAGCAGCAGGTACAGCACCGCCATGCGCACGGAGACTCCGTTGGTGACCTGCTCCAGCACGGTCGAGCGTGCGGAGTCGGCGGCTTCGGAGGAGATCTCCAGGCCGCGGTTCATGGGTCCGGGGTGCATCACGATGCTACTCTCCGGCAGCGCCGCCGCCCGCACTGCGTCAAGACCCCAGAGGCGGGAATACTCCCGCTCAGTGGGGAAGAACGCCGCGTGCATGCGCTCCATCTGGATGCGGAGCATCATGACGGCATCCGGCGCCTCGGCGAGGGCCTGGTCCAGGTCGTAAACCACCCGCACTGGCCACTGCGACACATTCTGCGGAATCAGCGTGGGCGGAGTCACCAGCGTCACCTCGGCGCCCAGCGTGGACAGCAGCCAGACGTTGGAGCGCGCGACGCGGGAGTGCAGGATGTCGCCCACGATCACAACGCGGAGGCCGTACAAGTCGCGGCCTCGGCTGTCAGCGCCGTACCGGCGCTTGCGGATCGTGTAGGCGTCCAGCAGTGCCTGCGTGGGGTGCTCATGCGTGCCGTCGCCCGCGTTCACGACGCCGGCCGAGATCCAGCCGCTGGTCGCGAGCGTGCGCGGGGCGCCGGATGCCGAGTGGCGGATCACCACGGCATCCGCTCCCATCGCCTGCAGGGTCTGCGCGGTGTCCTTCAGGCTCTCGCCCTTGGAGACGCTGGATCCCTTGGCTGAGAAGTTGATGACGTCGGCGGAGAGCCGCTTGGCGGCCGCCTCGAACGAGATTCGGGTACGGGTGGAGTCCTCGAAGAAGAGGTTCACGACCGTCTTGCCCAGCAGGGTCGGCAGCTTCTTGACCTGTCGGTACTGGGTGTCGGCCATGTCCTCGGCCACGTCGAGGATGCGCAACGCGTCCTCGCGGGACAGATTGCGGGTGTCGAGCAGGTGCCTCATGATTCGATCGTCACCTCGTCGGCGCCGTCCAGCTCCGCAAGGCGCACGTTGACGTGCTCGGTGCGGGAGGAGGGGATGTTCTTGCCGACGAAGTCGGGCCGGATGGGCAGCTCGCGGTGGCCGCGATCGACGAGGATCGCCAGCCGGACGACGGCGGGGCGTCCGATGGACTGGATGGCGTCGAGCGCCGCGCGGATGCTGCGGCCGGAGAAGAGCACGTCGTCGACGAGGACCACGGTCCTCCCGTCGATGCCGCCCTCGGGGATCGCGGTGCGCTTGGGCGAGCGGGTGGGGTGCTGGGACAGGTCGTCGCGGAAGAGCGTGATGTCCAGGGAGCCCACCGGGATCTCGGTGCCGGCGATGCCGGAGATGATGGGGCCCAGCCGATCGGCGAGCGTCACCCCGCGAGTCGGGATGCCGAGCAGGATGAGTCCCTCGGCGCCGCGGTTGGATTCGAGGATCTCATGGGCGATTCGCGTCAGCGCGCGTGCGATGTCGGCTTCCTGCAGCACTGTGCGTGCAGACAATGGCCACTTCCCTTCTCCGCCTCACAGGACGGGATTAAAGGACGGGTGATGCTTAGATTCTAATCGGTCGGTGAGCGGTGCGCTGGTATACCAGGGAGGCCCTCGACTCCGAGGAGAGCAAGCTGGCGCACCAGCTCTTGTTCCGGTTGTCCCGACCACTCCTCGGGTGACTGATCACTGACGCACGGAGCATTCGTCGGCGTGTCGGGCACGCGACGCGCCGACGTCGACCGCGGGCGTCAGTGATTCGTCACGCGATTCGCGCTCACGCGTCCGCGCGCAGCGCGGCATCCGTCAGCGGGCACTGCGAGACGCGGATGGGGTGCCCGGTGGTGGTCAGGCACTTGCCGGTCTTCAGATCCCACTTCCAGTCGTGCATGCTGCACGTCAGCACGCCGTCCTCATCGATCTTGCCGGTGCGGGTGAGATCCGCGCGCAGGTGCGGGCAGCGACGCTGCACGACCCAGTCGCCGATCTCGGCATCCTCGGTCTGGTCGGTCTGCTCCTGGTACCAGTTCTCGACGTACTCGATGCGGTCCACCGACAGGCACTTCAGGAACGTGGTGAGGAACTCGTTGAACTTGCCGCTGCGCCCCACGGAGAACTGCATGGACAGGAAGATCGAGTTCGACCAGTCGATCTCGTGGTCGCGGATGTTGGTGGAGACCAGGTCTGCGGGGATCGTGTACCAGTAGATGCACTCCTCCCCCGCGTACTCGCGCACCTTGGCGCGCGGGAAGTCGACGACCATGTCCAGCTCGCCGATCTTGAAGCGCACGTGCCCGCCCACGCCGAGGCGGATCGTGCGGGACTTCTTGATCAGCGGCTCCCACCACTCCTTGATGGCGCCCAGCATCTCCGCGGGCGGCAGCACCTCGGCTCGCGTCGCCTCCTCGTCGCGCAGCTCCTGCTGGCGCGAGGCGCGCTGCTCCTCGAGGTACTCCCACTTCTCGTCGAAGATGTGGTGGATCTCAGCATCCGTGTACAGGCTCTGCGAGACGGTCATCTCGCCGCCGTTCAGCTCCACGACCGTGCCCGGCACGAACAGCTGCCCGTCGTACTGCGGAGCCTTCTCCTTCAGGTGCGCCAGGAACTCCTTCTGATCCGTGAAGATGGCATCCCCGTCGCGACCGGTGCCGTTGTACTTGAAGATGTCGTCGCGCAGGAACATCGGCGGGCCGGCCATCGGGAAGACGTGCGGGGCGTCGACCTTCTCGATGTAGTACATGGCGCGCTTGTTCTGTGCCTCGCGCTTGAGCTTCGCGAAGTTCACCTTCGCATCCTGCGGCAGGTCGTAGACCATCGGCCACCAGATCGCGCCGGAGACCTGCGTGAAGTACGCCTCGGGCTTGCCGAACGACAGCAGCGCCTCCAGATCCAGCGGGTGCGAGTCGTTCTGGTTGAGGATGGATGCCGTGCCGTCGTCGATGCTCAGCGAGGAGTCGCCGATGGGTCCGTCGCTGGGGGCGCGCAGCGGCGTGATCATGAACTTGAGGTCACCGCGCTGGTCGACCTGGCCGGCCTGCGTGTACGTGATGTTGGTGTAGCCGAGCTTCCGGATGTCGTTCTCGAGGTCGTCGGTGACGTACTCGGGCAGCAGCACCTCAATGTCCTTGCGGATGTACTTCTCCAGCGCACGCGGGTCGAAGTGGTCGCGGTGCCGGTGCGAGATGTACAGGAAATCGGCCTCGCGGCCGTAGCGCTCCCAGTCGAGTCCTCGGTTGTCGGGGAACGGGAACCAGGAGCCGAAGAAGGAGGGTCCGAGCACGGGGTCGCAGATGAAGTTCCCGCCGACCGTCTCGATGAACATCCCGGCGTGGCCGAGTCCCGTGATCCGCATAACGCTCCTTCTGTGTGGACCTGTCGATTCTATCGAGCGGATGCTGTGCCCGGCCGCTGTCCGGCCGTCGATAAGCTCCCGCCGAGCCTGGTCAGGTCTCCAGCAGACCGCGGATGTCGTCGGCGGTGAGCGCCTTGGAGAACAGCTCGTCGTCGTCCATGACGGCCGTGAACAGCCGGGCCTTGCGCTGCTGCAGCGCGAGCACCTTCTCCTCGATGGTGCCGGAGGCGATCAGACGGTACACGAACACGCGGCGGGTCTGTCCGATGCGGTGCGTGCGGTCGATGGCCTGCGCCTCGGCTGCGGGATTCCACCAGGGGTCCAGCAGGAACACGTAGTCGGCCTCGGTGAGCGTGAGCCCGAACCCGCCGGCCTTCAGGCTGATCAGGAACACCGGCTGCTCGCCGTCCTTGAACGAGTCGATCACCTCGGTGCGGTGGCGCGTGGAGCCGTCCAGGTGCACGTGCTGGATCCCTGCGGCATCCAGCCGCTGCGCGGCCAGATCGAGGAAGCTCGTGAACTGGCTGAACACCAGGGCGCGGTGCCCCTCGGCACGCAGCTCCTGCACCTGCTCGATGAGGACGTCCAGCTTGCTGGAGGGGATGCCGGCGTCGGCCGGATCGATGAGCCCGGGCGCCAGCGCCAGCATCCGAAGCATGGTCAGCGACCGGAAGACGATGAACCTGTTGCGATCCAAATCGGCAAGCAGGCCCAGCAGCTTCTGCCGTTCGCGCTGCAGCACGGTGTCGTATCGCGCACGATGCGCGGGCGAGAGGTCGACGAAGACCTCCTGCACCTGCTTCTCGGGCAGGTCGGCGGCGACGAGCTCCTTGGTGCGGCGCAGCATGAGCGGGCGGATGCGGCGGCGCAGCCGCTCCAGCCTGCGGCGCCGGTACTCGCCGCCCTCCTCGTTCTCGGGCACCTTGCCCTTCTCTATCGGCTGCACGTACTCCTCGCGAAACTTCCGAGCGGACGGGAACAGGCCGGGAGCGGTGAGCGAGAACAGCGCCCACAGGTCGGTGAGGCTGTTCTCCAGCGGCGTGCCGGTCACGGCGATCTTCACCCGGGAGCGGAGGGCTGCGATGGCCTTGTGCGCCTTGGTCGCCGGGTTCTTCGCGAACTGCGCCTCGTCGAGGATCACGCCCGCCCACTCCAGGTGCGCGTACTCCTCGTCGTCGAGCCGCAGCAGCGTGTACGAGGTCACGATCACGTCGGCGTGCTCCACGGCAACCGCCAGCGAGTCGTCGCGACGCGAGGCCGTGCCCTCGATGATGCGCACGCGCAGGTCCGGCGCGAAGCGCGCGGCCTCGTTGCGCCAGGTGCCGAGAACGGATGTGGGCGCCACGACGAGGAACGGCTTGCGCTCCCCCGTCTCGCTGACGTGAACCATCAGCGACAGCAGCTGCAGGGTCTTGCCGAGGCCCATGTCGTCGGCGAGGATGCCGCCCAGCCCGTGCTCCCACAGGAACACCAGCCAGTCGAAGCCCTTCTTCTGGTAGGGCCGGAGCTGTGCGTTCAACCCTGCGGGCAGGAATGCCTCCGGCACGTTCTGCACATCGCGCAGCCCCTCGGCGAGGGCGCGCCAGGAGACCGCCGCCTCGGACTGGTCCGCCAGGTCCTCGAAGTCCTCCCACAGCGCCACCTGATGGCGGCTGATCCGCGGCCCGGTCTCCCATTCGGCCAGCGAAGCCGCCTCGTCGATGAGGTCCCGCAGCGTCTGCAGCGCAGGGTGCGCGAGTGAGAAGTAGCTGCCGTCGACCAGCATCAGCTTTGTGCGGCGCATGCTGAGGGCCTTGAACAGCGGGGTGAACGGGATCGAGACGCCGTCGATCTTCACGATCACGCCCAGGTCGAACCAGTCGGGGTCGGGCGAATCGACGGTCGACACGCTGATCTCGGGTGTGCCGGTGAGTTCACGGTACTTCTTGCGCCGCCCGGTGACGACAACGCGCACATCGCTGTCTTCGAACACCGGCAGCACCGTGGTCGCCCACTCCGCGGTGGCGACGCCGATGTGGGCCGCAGTCGCCTCGAACGGCAGGTCGGTGGCTGAAGCCCAGAGCCGCTCCAACTCGCGCAGCGCGAGGCGCTCGGCCTCGGCGTCCCGGAACGGGTGATCCGCGGGGATCGGCTCCCCCATCAGCAGCGGCACCGTGCCGTGCCCGGCGTACTCCCACTCGAAGCGGTGCTCCACGCGGTCGGCGGCGCCGAACCGCACCCGCATCACGGGCTCCGGCCGCACCGGTGCAGGCAGCTCGATGCCGGCAGGCGCGGTGACGGCCGACCGCCGCGCGATCGCGGGGTACGCCTCGTGGAGGAACAGCTCCCGATCCTCGGCCGAGACCTGGATCGGTTCGGTCGCCGTCAGCGCAGCCCGGACGGGCGCGCTCAGTGTGACCTGAGCGAGCGCCACCTCGATGGTCGTCCCCACGACCGCCCAGGTGTAGACGCCGGTGGTTCCGATCGGGCTGACGGACGCCGTCGGCACGCTCACCCCGTCGACGCGGACGTCAGCGTCGACCAGCAGTCCGCCGTCATCACCGGCGTCGATCCGGATGCCCGCCGTGGCCTGGTCCGCGAGCCGCACGATGGTGTGCTTCTGCGCGGCCACCAACGGGATGCCGAGCGCGGGAAGCGCGCGCAACTGCTGCCAGAGCAGCGGGGACTCGACACGGTCCAGCGGGATCCAGTCGGTCGCCATGCCCGAGAGCAGCGAGTCGCGCGCGATGGCGAGGAAGTCAGTGAACCACCGGGACTGGTCGGGGTCGAAGCGGAAGCCGGCGCGGCGCACGCCGTCCCAGGTGGCATCCCCCTGGATCCACTTCGACGTGGTCTCACTGCGCATCAGCGGACGGACGCTCAGCTGCACCTCGCCGTGTTCCCGGGTGAGCTCTCGGGGCGCAGCGGTCTTGGCGTGCGCGGCACCCCAACGATCGTGGGCGCGCGACGGGCGCACGCGCAGCTCGACGCCGAGCGCCAGTGGCGTGAGACTGCGAGAAGGAGCCACGCCCGGCATCAGCCGACGCCAGGACGCCCGCTGCGCGTCGATCCGACGCTCGGTCTCCACGCGCATCCGCGTCTCGCGCTCGGGGGCGACGAGCATCGCGGCCACCACGTGCTTGCACCCGCGCTGGACGGGGCACGAGCACGAGGTGCTGAGGATCTCGCCGCCGCGGAACCGCACACGGCATCGGTACGGTGATGGCTCGCTGCCGTACACCTCGGCCGACAGCGTCTCGGACGCGGCATCCCACGACGTCTGCTCCACGCGGCCGCGGCGCGCGTAGTCGAGGCCGCGCTGGTAGCCGCCGTCGCCCGCAAGACGTCGCAGCTGCTGGGCGCTGGGACGGGGAACAGTCATCTCAGCATCCTCTCGCAGGCCGCGGACATCCACAGCGATGCCCGTTCGTTACGCAATGCTTGTCGGATCGTGACCCCATCACCGCGCCCCCTTGCCTAGCCTGGGCGCATGAAGACCCTTGCCAGGCGCGCGACGGTCGCGCTGACTCTCTCCGCGGTACTCGCGCTGCTGGCCGGATGCTCGGCCGGCGGCGGGGGAAGCGTCCAGTCCGACAGCTCGGTGTCCCACGCCGGCGGCTCGGCGCCGGAGCAGGCGGTCGCACCGGACGACGCGCCGGATGCTGCGGTGGTGGTCACCGGCCGGATGACGCTCGAAGCCGACGACCCGATCGCCGTCGCCGACAAGGCGACCGCCCTGGTGAAGGATGCCGGCGGCCGCGTGGACGGCCGGACCGAGCAGGCGGCATCCGGGGCTGTCGCAGCGCGCGCCGAACTGGTGCTGCGCATCCCCTCGTCCGCTCTGGACGACACGCTGCTCGCGGTGCGCGAGCTCGGCACTCTGCGGGAGTCGTCGATGCAGACCAAGAAGGTCGATGCCGCGCAGCGCGACCTGGATGCCAGGATCGCCGCCCTGCGCACCTCGATCTCCCGCTACAGCGCGTGGCTCGCGGGAGCCTCGAAGACCCAGGACCTCATCGAGCTGGAGAAGTCGTTGTCCGACCGACAGAGCCAGCTCGAGAGCCTCGAGGCCGAGCAGCGCTCCCTGAGCGACCAGGTGGCGATGGCGACGATCACCACGGCGTTCGAGGCGCACTACGTTCCCGCGCCGACGGCGCCGCGCGATCTCGGCGAGGCCATCGTCGCGGGCTGGAACGGCTTCCTCGCGTTCTGGGCGGGAGTCGGCATCGCCCTGGGCGTGGGCCTGCCCTGGCTGGTGCTGATCGCCCTGGTCACGGCGGCCGTCATCTGGCTGGTGCGCCGGTCGCGCCGTCGCCGGCCGGGGCCGCTGCCCGCTCCGACGCTCCCTCCGGACTTCGGTGGTGAGCTGCTCGGGGCGAGGGCCGGTTCCGACGGTGCGGCCGCCTCGGATCCGCAGACGGCTCCCCCGCAGTCGCAGTGAGGCCGAGGCGCCTCTCAACGCTTCGGGCTCCTCACCGGGCGCGGTCGATGCGCGCGAGCACGCCGTGCACGAAGGCGCCGGAGTCCTCGGTCGAGAGCTCCTTGGCCAGCTCCACGGCCTCGTCGACGGCGACAGCGGTCGGTACCTCGTCGTTGAAGAGGATCTCCCAGGTGCCGATGCGCAGCAGGGCGCGGTCGACCGCCGGCATCCGCTCCAGCTTCCAGTCGCGGCTGTGCGTGGTGATCTGCTCGTCGATCTCGTCCTGGTGATCGATGATCCCGTCGACGATGTCGCGGGCGTACAGCCACGACGCCTGCCGTGCCGGCTCGCTGGCGGCGCGGGCGGCGGCGGCGGCGAGGGCGACGGAGACCTCTTCTCCGCGAACGTCGGCGGAGAAGAGGATGTCGAGGGCGCGCTTGCGCGCCTTGGTGCGTGCGCTCAAAGCCGGCCGTCAGTCGTTGACGCGGCCGAGGTAGTCGCCCGTGCGGGTGTCGACCTTGACCTTGGTGCCCTGCTCGAGGAACAGCGGGACCTGGATCTCGTAACCGGTCTCGAGCGTGGCGGGCTTGGTGCCGGCCGAAGAGCGGTCGCCCTGCAGACCGGGCTCGGTGTGCGTCACCTCGAGCACGACGGAAGCCGGAAGCTCGACGTACAGCGGGTTGCCGTTGTTCAGCGCGATCTGCACCTGCTGGTTCTCCAGCATGAAGTTGGCTGCGTCGCCGACGGTGGCGGCGGTGACGGTGAGCTGGTCGTAATCCTCCTGGTCCATGAACACGAAGCTGTCGCCGTCGTTGTACAGGTACTGGAAGTCGCGGCGGTCGACGTTCTCGATCTCGACCTTGGTGCCGGCGTTGTAGGTGCGGTCGACGGTCTTGCCCGAGACGACGTTCTTCAGCTTGGTGCGCACGAACGCACCGCCTTTGCCAGGCTTGACGTGCTGGAACTCCACAACGCTCCAGAGCTGTCCGTCGATCTTGAGGACGACGCCGTTCCTGATGTCTGCGGTGGATGCCATGCTGGTGCGAGTCCGTTCATGTAGAAGGTTCAATGGTCAGGCGCGGATGCGCGCAGAGAGTGACCGAGGATTCATCCTATCGGATGCGGGCTGGACGCCCGCCGCGGTGAGTCCAGTATCCGCTCGATATGCGGCCAGGCCTGCGTGCCCAGCTCGGCATCGGCATCCGGCGTACCGCCGCGCTGCATGGTGATTCCACCCGAAGCCCGACTCTCGCCCGGCAGCAGCAGGCGGTGACCGGCGCCGGGATGCGAGACGACCATCGTATGCAGTCCTGCCGCCCCGCGTGCGGCCTGGATCTCCGCGGCGAAGCGCACACTCGGCCACACCCGATCATCGCCGCCGGCGATCAGCAGCACGTCGCCGGCGATGTCTTCGACACGGATGCGCGCAGCCTCTGTCACCTCGGTATCCAGCTGCAGACTCGATCCGTACAGCGACAGGAACGCGGGCGGGTCGGCATCCGGCTCCCACTCCGCGTCGAACGGCACGAACGGTACAGGTGCGCCTTCGTACGTCCAGTGCGACGACCACGAGCCCGCGTGCAGCCCCGCCCACACGACAGATGACGGCGCCACAGCGACCACGCCATCGACATGATGCCTGCTCGCGACGGCCAGAGCTGCCTCCGCCCCGAACGACGTGCCGAACAGCACCACGCGGTCGGCATCCCTTCGAAGCACTTCGATCTGCTCGATGAACAGCTCGAGCGGCACCTCGTGCGGCGCCGGACGCTGTCCGATGCCGCCGAACCATCGGATGGCGCGCACACGAGCGCCGGTCGTCGAGAGCAGGTCGGCCCGTGCGGATTCGATCCGCCCGCTCGACCCGGCCAACAGCAACACCGCCGTGCCGTTCGATTCAGCGGGCTCTGCATCGTACAGGTCGGCGGGATTCAGCATTCGGCTACTCGCCGATCTTCGCGACCAGCTCCCGGACGGCCTCGGCGTAGCCGTCGATCCCATGGCCGACCACGCGCACGGCGGCGACGTCCTCCAGGTACGAGAAGTGCCGGAACGATTCCCGGGCGTACACGTCCGAGATGTGCACCTCGGCGAACGGCAGCCCGACACCGGTCAGCGCGTCGCGCAGCGACACCGAGGTATGCGTCAGCCCACCAGGGTTGATCACGATGCCCGCGCAGTCCTCCCGGGCTGCGTGGATCGCGTCGATGAGCACCCCCTCGTGGTTGCTCTGCAGCGCTCGGACCTCGTAACCGAGTTCGGCAGCCGTCGCGGCAGTCAGCTGCTCGGCATCCGCGAGCGTCGCCGTGCCGTACACCTCCGGCTCGCGTGTGCCCAGAAGGTTGAGGTTCGGACCGTTCAGAAGCATCAGGCGGCGCATATCACTCGGCGATCTCCTGGTAGGCCGCGAACATCAGCGACTCATCGGGAGCCTGAAGCACGGTCGGCTTGGCGATGTCGTCCAGCACGATGAAGCGCATCATCGACCCGCGGGCCTTCTTGTCGCGCTTCATGGTCGTCAACAGGCCCTTCCACGCGTTGCCGCGGTACGTGGTCGGCAGTCCCAGCGACTCCAGGACGCTGCGGTGACGGTCGACGGCCTCGTCCGAGAGCCGGCCCGCCAGCCTCGACAGTTCCGCGGCGTACATCATGCCGATGGAGACGGCCGCACCGTGTCTCCACTGGTAGCGCTCGGCGTGCTCGATGGCGTGACCGAGCGTATGTCCGTAGTTGAGGATCTCGCGCTGGCCCTGCTCGCGGAAGTCCTCCGAGACCACCCTGGCCTTCATGTCGATCGCCAACTCGACCATGCGCGCGAACTCATCGGTGGCGGTGTCGACCGCCCGCTCCGGTGAGGCCTCGATGATGTCCAGGATCTCCGGCGCCCAGATGAATCCGGCCTTGACGACCTCCGCGAACCCGGCGGTGGCCTCGTTCGCGCTGAGGCTGCCCAGCTCGTCCAGGTCGCCGATCACGGCGCGGGGAGCCCAGAACGCGCCGACCAGGTTCTTGCCCTCTGCGGTGTTCACCCCGGTCTTGCCTCCGACGGATGCGTCCACCAGTCCCAGCACGGTCGTGGGCACCTGCACGACCTGCACGCCGCGCAGCCACGTCGCGGCGACGAATCCCGCGACGTCGGTGACGGATCCGCCACCGTAGCCGATCACGGCATCAGTACGGGTGAAGTCGGCCTGGCCCATGATCTGCCAGCAGAACGCCGCGACCTCGATGCGCTTGCCTGCCTCGGCATCCGGGATCTCCGCCAGCAGCACCTGCAGCGTGCCGTCGGCCGTGAGCCGGTCACGCAGCTCGGCAGCACGGATGGCCAGCGTGGGCGCGTGCACGATGAGGACCTTGCGCACGGCGGGGTCCAGCGCCGTACGCACCTCGTCGAGGATGTCCCGCCCGAGGATGATGTCGTAGGCGGACGCTCCGGTCACGCTGATGGTCTTGAGGGTCATTCCTGTTCCTTCCTCCAGGCGGCGATCTGCTCCGCCAGCATCCGCATCGGCCGGCGCGAGGTGTCGACGGTCAGGTCCGCGACCTCCTCGTACCAGCCGAGTCGCTCCGCGAAGATCGTCCGCCAGCGTTCCACCGGATCGCCCTCCCCCGTCAGCAGCGGGCGCCCCGCACCGCGGATGCGCTGCGACACCGCCTCTGCGCTGACGGTCAGGAAGACCACCGGAAGCTGCGCCAGCAGCGCGCGCGTCGCGGTATCCGTCACGGCTCCGCCGCCCAGCGACACCACGCCGCCGGCCGCGACGGCCTCGGCGACCGCCGTGCGCTCCAGGTCGCGGAAGTACGGCTCGCCGTGCTCCGCGAAGATCTGAGGGATCGGGCCGTGCTCTGCCGCGATCCGCTTGTCGGTGTCCGTGAACGGCACCTCCAGCAGCCGGGACACCTTGCGCCCCACGCTGGTCTTCCCCGCCGCCATCGGGCCGACGAGCACGACGGTCAGCGGACGGTCGACCGTCTCAGGAGAGCTCATCATGGGCGAGCAGCGCCGCCTCGGATGCCGGCGCCGTGCGCAGCGCCTCGGGGATGCCCGCGAGGTATCCCTCCAGGTTGCGTCGCGTCTCGCGGATGCTGTCTCCGCCGAACTTCTCCAGCACGGAGTTCGCCAGTTCGATGGCCACCATGGCCTCGGCCACCACGCCCGCTGCCGGAACCGCGCACACATCCGAGCGCTGGTGGTGGGCTGTGGCGTCCTCGCCGGTCGCGACGTCGACGGTGTGCAGCGCGTGCGGCACGGTGGCGATGGGCTTCATACCGGCGCGCACGCGCAGCACGGTGCCGGTCGTCATGCCGCCTTCGGTGCCGCCCGCGCGGTCGGAGCTGCGGGTGATGCCGTCTTCGGTCTCGAACAGCTCATCGTGAGCGGCGGAGCCGCGACGGCGGGTGGTCTCGAAGCCGTCCCCGACCTCGACGCCCTTGATGGCCTGGATGCTCATCAGCGCCTGCGCGAGACGGCCGTCGAGTCGGCGGTCCCAGTGCACGTGCGACCCGACCCCCGGGGGCAGCCCGTACGCCAGCACCTCGACGATGCCGCCGAGGGTGTCGCCGTCCTTGCGGGCCGCGTCGACCTCGGCCACCATCAGCGCAGAGGTCGCGGTGTCGAAGCAGCGCAGCGGATCGGCGTCCAGGGCGTCCACGTCGTCGGGGGTCGGCAGCGGCGAGCCGTCGGGAACCCGCACCGGCCCGATGGACAGGGTGTGGCTGACCAGCCGGATGCCGAGCTCGCCGAGGAATGCGCGGGCGACTGCCCCGAGTGCGACGCGGGCTGCGGTCTCACGGGCGCTGGCGCGCTCGAGGATGGGGCGGGCCTCGTCGAAGTCGTACTTCTGCATGCCCACCAGGTCGGCGTGCCCGGGGCGGGGGCGCGTCAGCGCGGCGCCGCGACCACGCGACTTCTCGGTGAGCTCGGCGGGTGCCGGGTTCATGACCTCGGTCCATTTGGGCCACTCGGTGTTGCCGATGCGCAGCGCGACGGGGCTGCCGAGCGAGAGCCCGTGCCGCACGCCACCCGAGATCGTGAGCTCGTCCTGCTCGAACTTCATGCGCGAGCCGCGGCCGTAGCCGAGCTTGCGGCGCTGCAGGTCGGCCTGGATGGCCTCCGCCAGGACGGGGACGCCCGAGGGCAGGCCCTCCATGACGGCGATGAGTTCGGGGCCGTGCGATTCGCCGGCCGTGAGCACACGGAGCATGCCTCTAGTCTTCCATGGCTGCAGCGCGCATGATCGCCACGATGACGTCCTCGTCGTCAAGACGGCGGTCCTGGTCACCGTGCAGGAAGATGCGGATCTGCCGCACGGCCTGGTACAGCAGCATCTCGAACCCGGAGATCACCCGAGGATTCCGCCACTGAGAGGCCAGCGCAGACGGCCACGGCGCGTAGGCGGCTTCGAACAGCACGCCGCCGCTGTCCGCCAGGGGCGCGGAGATCCCGGCATCCAGCGCCGTGCCGCTGGGCAGCGTCGCGACGGTCGCATCGACGGCATCCACCGGTGCGTCGAACGGCACCACCGTGAGCGCCACGCCCAGCTGCTCGCCGATGCTCAGCATCCGCCCGGCCGACTCAGGGCGGCGCGCGCGCACCTCCACCGCTGTCGCGCCCAGCTCCCCCAGCGCGACCAGAGCGGATGCCGCCGTCGCGCCGGCGCCGAGGATACGAGCCGAGCGGATGCCGGTGACCCCGGCGTTCCTGAACGCGTCGACGATCCCGCCGACATCGGTGTTGAAACCGCGCAGTCGCTCGCCCAGCAGCAGTGTGTTCACGGCGCCGGTCAATCGCGCATGCGCGTCGATCTCATCGGCGGCCTCCAGCGCGGCTGCCTTCAGCGGCATGGTGAGCGACAGCCCCCGCCAGCTGTCGTCGAGACCGGCCAGCGCGGCGCCGAAGCCCGCTGCGTCGACCCGCTGACGTCCGTACTGCCAGTCCAGGCCCATCCGGCGGTAGGCGGCGCCGTGCAGCGCCGGTGAGCGGCTGTGGCCGATGGGGTCGCCCCACACCGCCAGCAGGGTTCGTGCGGTCACCTCAGCAACCCGTGCCCGGGTTGGCCTTGCACCACGCCTGCATCTTCTTGATGGCCTGCTGGTGCTCCTCGTACGTGGTGGAGAACTGCGTCTCGCCGGTGCTCATGTTCACGGTGACGAAGTACAGCCAGGGCCCGTCGGCGGGATGCATGGCCGCGTCGATCGCGGCATCCCCCGCGCTGGCGATGGGCGTGGCGGGCAGACCGGTGATGACGTACGTGTTCCACGCGTTGTCGTTGTTCTGCGCCTCCTTCGATGTGCTGGCCTTGCCCGCGTGGAGCTCGCCGAACCCGTACTGAGCCGTGGAGTCCATCTGCAGCTTCATGCCGTCGGCGAGCCGATTCTCGATCACCCGCGACACCTTCGCGAAGTCCGGCGTGCGCGCCTCGCGCTCGATGATCGACGCGATCGTCAGCACGCGCTGCGCGTCGGCATCCGGCACTCCCGCCTTCTGCAGCGACTCGCGAGTGCGATCCACCATCCGCTGGATGACGTCCTTCGCCGTCACGCCGGGATCGAACGTGTACGTGGCCGGGAACAGCCACCCCTCCAGCGACTTCGCCTGCACGCCGTAGACCGTCGGATCCTTGACAGCGGCCTGCAGGTCCTCGAGCTTCAGCCCGACGCCGTCGACGATCCGCGGCAGCGACGACGCCATGGTGCCGCCCTCCGCGATGCGCACGGTGTTCGCCATCCGATTCTTCGGATCCTGCAGCGCCGCCAGTGCTGCGGCGGCGGTCATCTTCTTCTGCAGCTTGTAGACGCCCGGATAGAACGTGACCGACTTGTTCTCCTGGATCAGGTAGTCGTAGAACGCGCGGTCGGTCTTCGTCACACCGGCCTTGTACAGCGCGGTCGAGACCGGGGAGCCGGTGTCGCCCTTCAGGATGGTGAGGGTCGCCTCGCCGGATGCCTGCCCTGCCGGGTAGTCCGCGGATTCGCCCCAGCCCATCACCTTGTCGATCTGCGGCTTGTACGTGCTGTACACCCACGCGCCGCCCGCCGCGATGGCGCCCAGCACGACCAGCAGGACGATCAGCCAGATCAGGCAGCCGCGACCGCGCTTCTTCGGCGGCACGGGCTTGTGGCGCTCGGGCGAGAACAGCGAATCCAGGCCGCCTTCCTGCCCGAAGGGTGCGCCCGCCGAGGACTCGGCTGGCAGGAGCGGTGCGACCTCGGAGGCGACCGTCAAGGGGTCCTTGGCCGACCGCTCGGGATCGGAGGCGGATGCCTGCGCTGTGACCGGCACGTAGGTGGAGCGGTGCGCGGGTGCCGCAGCCGGCGCAGGTGCGGGGGCAGCACCCCGTGCGCGCTCGTCACCCCGTGTGCGCTCGTCACCCTGCGCGCACTCGGCGGCCTCGCGAGCCTCGCGCATCGCACGGCGCGAACCCGGCGCCGCCCGCTCGCGCTGCTCGCGCTCCGGCAGCGGAGAGGATGCCGTGGGCAGATCGTCGAAGAGACCGTCCAGCCCCGGCACGGACGGGGACTCGTGTGAGTCAGGCATCGTGAGAGGGCTCCTCATCGAGTTCGATCAACGCGCCGGCGGGGTTCCCGGTGCTCTTCTCGGTATCGACCGCGTGCTGCAGGAGCACGACCGCGGCCACCTGATCCACAATGCTACGAGAGTTCTTCTGAGTCCTGCCCGAGGAATGCAGTGCCGTGTACGCGCTCACGGTGCTCAGCCGCTCGTCCACCATGCGCACGGCGATGCCGGTGCGACGGCCGAGCCGAGCGGCGAAATCGCGGGCATCCTTGGTGGACAGGGTCTCCTCGCCCCGCATGTTCACCGGCAGCCCCACGACGAACTCGATCGGCTCCCACTCCCGGGCGAGCTCGGCGATCCGGTCGACCGAGGCCTCCGACCTCGGCACGGTCTCCACCGGCACGGCGAGCATGCCGTCCGGATCGCAGCGCGCGACACCGACACGGGCCTTGCCCACGTCGATGCCGAGCCGGGCGCCGCGGCGGAATCCGGTCACGCTGCCGAGAGCTCCATGGTGACGGCAGCCAGCGCGGCATCCAGCGCCGAAGCATCCGTGCCCCCGCCCTGGGCGACATCGTCCTTGCCGCCGCCGCCGCCGCCGAGCACGCCGGCGGCGATGCGCACGAGCGCGCCCGCCTTCGCTCCGGCCTTGCGAGCGGCATCGTTCGTGGCGACCACGACGATCGGGCGGGAATTCACGATTCCGCCGAACGCGACGACCGCGGCATCCGAACCCAGCCGCTCGCGAACGCTCAGCGCGAGGGTGCGCACGTCGTCAGCCGAGCCGACCTCGCCGAGCGAGGTGGCGGCCACCCGGTACGAGCCCAACTGCTGCGCGGCCTCGGCCAGGGCCGGCACACGACCGGCGCGCTCCGCGGCCTCGAACTGGGTGATGCGCTTCTCGGCGGCCTTCAGGTTCGCCTGCAGCTCCTCGATACGGGCCGAGAGCTGATCGCGCGGCGCCTTCAGCGCGGCGGACAGCTGCGAGACCACCGTGCGCTCGGCAGCCAGCTCGCGGAAGGCGTCCTGGCCGACCAGCGCCTCGATGCGGCGGTTGGACGCGCCGACCGAGGACTCGCCGACGACGCTGACCAGGCCGATCTCGGCACTGGAGGAGACATGGGTGCCACCGCAGAGCTCACGCGACCAGGGTCCGCCGATGTCGACCATGCGCACGATGTCGCCGTACTTCTCGCCGAACAGCGCCATGGCGCCGGCCTCCTTGGCCTCGTCCAGCGAGATCACCCGGGTCGTCACCTCGAGCGCGTCATTGACAGCGCGGTTGGTGATGTCCTCGATCTCCGTGCGGGTCTCTGCCGACAGCGGCTGCGACCAGGCGAAGTCGAAGCGCATGTACCCGGCGCGGTTGAGCGAGCCCGCCTGCGTGGCCGTCTTGCCGAGCGTGTCGCGCAGAGCGGCGTGCACGAGGTGCGTGGCGGAGTGCGCCTGACGGGCGGCGTGCCTGTTCGCAGCGTCGACGACGGTGGTCGCGGGATCGTCGACGGCGACCGCGCCGGAATCCACGTGCACGGTGTGGCTGATCAGCCCGGGCACGGGCTTCTGCACGTCGAGGACATCCAGCTCGAAGCCCGCACCGACGATGGTGCCCTTGTCGGCCACCTGACCGCCGGACTCGGCGTACAGCGCGGTCTCGGCGAGGATGACCTCGGCGACCTGGCCTTCGGTCGCGGTCTGCACGGGCGCGCCGTCGACCAGGATGCCCAGCACGCGGGACTCGGTCTTCAGATCGTCGTAGCCGACGAACGAGGTCTCCCCCAGTGCACGGAAGTCGCGGTACACCGACACATCGGCGCGCTGGCGCTTGCGGCTGCGGGCGTCGGCCTTGGCGCGCTCGCGCTGTCCGCGCATGAGCTCATCGAACGCCGGGCGGTCCACGTCCAGCCCCGCCTCCTCGGCGACCTCCAGCGTGAGGTCGATCGGGAAGCCGTAGGTGTCGTGCAGCAGGAACGCCTGCGAGCCGCTGAGCGTGGATCCGCCGGCCTTGCGGGTCTCGTCCAGGGCCAGGTCGAGGATGGTCGATCCCTGCACCAGGGTGCGACGGAAGGTCTCCTCCTCGGCGAAGGCGGATGCCGACAGCATCGACCAGTCCTTCTCCAGCACCGGGTAGGCCGACTTCATGGCGTCCTTGGACACGGCGAACAGCTCGGGGAACGTCGGGTCCTCCACGCCCAGCAGGCGCATGGCGCGCACCGTGCGGCGCATCAGCCGGCGCAGGATGTACCCGCGGCCCTCGTTGGAGGGGCGGACGCCGTCGGAGAGGAGCATCAGCGAAGAGCGCACGTGGTCGGCGACCACGCGGAAGCGCACGTCGTCCTCGTGGACGGCGCCGTACTTCTTGCCGGACAGCTCGATGGCGCGGTCCAGCACGGGGCGCACCTGGTCGGTCTCGTACATGTTCTCGACGCCCTGCTTCAGGAACGCGACGCGCTCCAGGCCCATGCCGGTGTCGATGTTCTTCATGGGCAGGTCGCCGACGATGTCGAACTCGGTCTTGCCGCGGACGTTGTCGATGAAGTCCTGCATGAACACGAGATTCCAGATCTCCAGGAACCGGGTGTCGTCTGCGGCGGGCCCGCCGTCCTTGCCGTACGCCGGGCCGCGGTCGAAGAAGATCTCCGAGTCGGGGCCGCCGGGGCCGGGCTGACCGGTGTTCCAGTAGTTGTCCTCGCGGCCCAGCCGCTGGATGCGCTCGGGCTTGAGGCCGATGATGTCGCGCCAGATCGACTCCGCCTCGTCGTCGGTCTCGAAGACGGTGACCCAGAGGTCCTTCTCGTCGAAGCCCAGGCCGCCGTCGGCCTCGGATGAGGTCAGCAGCTCCCACGCGTAGCGGATGGCGCCTTCCTTGAAGTAGTCGCCGAAGGACCAGTTGCCGAGCATCTGGAAGAAGGTGCCGTGCCGCGCGGTGCGTCCGACCTCTTCGATGTCGTTGGTGCGGATGCACTTCTGCACGTCTGCGATGCGGGGATGCGGCGCGGGGACGACTCCGGTCAGGTACGGGATCATCGGGACCATGCCCGCGACCGTGAACAGCAGCGACGGGTCGTCGCTGACCAGCGATGCCGACGGGACGATGACGTGGTCGTTCTTCTCGAAGAAGTCGAGGTAGCGCTGCGCGATCTCCGCAGTTCTCATAGTGCTCTCAGGTGTCCTTGCATGGCTCGGTCGCGTCCCGCGGACGCGGAGGGATGAATCGTGGTCAGTCGTCTGCGGGGTCCGACAGGCGCGCCTCCTGCTGGCGGTACGCCTCACCGAGGATGCCGGTGAACTCCGAGATGCGCGCGTCGATGTCGGCGAAGATCTCCTGACCCCGAGGGTCCTTGTTCATGAAGTGCGCGGCGACGAAACCGCCGATCACACCGATCAGGAACCAGAGCAGATTCTTCATTCCGCCATCCTACGACGAGAGGCGCCGGGGAATCCCCCGACGCCTCTCGCACGGATGCTGTATCAGCGAGCCGCGTAGTACTCGACGACCAGCTGCACCTCACAGGTCACGGGGACCTCGACGCGCTTCGGACGACGGACCAGACGGGCCTGCAGCTTGTCCAGCTCGACCTCGAGGTAGCCGGGAACCGGGGGCAGGACCTCGGCGTGACCGCCGGCGGCTGCGACCTGGAAGGGCTCGAGAGCCTCCGACTTGGCCTTGACGTGGATGAGCTGACCCGGCTTCACGCGGAAGGACGGGCGGTCGACGAGCTGACCGTCGACCAGGATGTGACGGTGCACGACCAGCTGACGGGCCTGCGCGGTGGTGCGGGCGAAGCCGGCACGCAGCACGAGGGCGTCGAGACGCATCTCGAGCAGCTCGACCAGGTTCTCACCGGTCAGGCCGTCCTTGCGGCGGGCCTCGTTGAACGCGATGCGCAGCTGCTTCTCGCGGATGCCGTACTGCTCGCGCAGACGCTGCTTCTCGCGCAGACGGACGGCGTAGTCGCTGTCGGCCTTGCGCTTGGTGCGGCCGTGCTCACCGGGAGCGTAGGGACGCTTCTCGAGGTAGCGGGCGGCCTTCGGGGTGAGCGGGATGCCCAGCGCGCGGCTGAGGCGGACCTTGCGGCGGTCCTGAGACTTCGTGACCACGAAGTGCTCCTTCCATGACGCGGACGTGTCTTTCACGACTCGCGGGCGTATCTCCTCTGCTCCGCCTTTCCGCCGCGTACGCCGAGGCGCGCCGGGAAGTGCTTCAGGAATGGAGGGATGCCCGAAAACTGGGTTTCGAGCCAATCCATGCTATCAGACGAGCCCGGGCGTCTCAGCGGTCGCCGAGGATGCGGCGGATGCGCTCGAGCCGCGCGGAGACATCGCGCTCGGCGCCGAGGTTCTTCGGCTCGTAGTAGTGCCGGCCGACGAGCTCGTCGGGAAGGTACTGCTGCGGCAGGATGCCCGCATCGCTGTCGTGCGGGTAGCGATAGCCCTTGCCGTGGCCGAGCCGCTTCGCACCCGCATAGTGCGCGTCGCGCAGATGGATGGGCACGCGCCCGAAGCCGCCGCCGCGCACATCGGCGATCGCGGCGTCGATCGCCAGGTATGCGGCGTTCGACTTGGCCGTCGTGGCGAGGTAGATGGTCGCCTCGGCGAGCGGGATGCGGCCCTCCGGCATGCCGATGAACGCCACGGCATCCGCCGCGGCGGTGGCGATCGACAGCGCCTGCGGATCCGCCAGACCGATGTCCTCCGCCGCGGAGATGACCAGCCGGCGGGCGATGAAACGCGGGTCCTCCCCCGCCTCGATCATCCGCGCGAGGTAGTGCACCGCGGCATCCGGGTCCGACCCGCGGATGGACTTGATGAACGCGCTGATCACGTCGTAGTGCTCGTCGCCCTGGCGGTCGTAGCGCAGCAGCGCACGGTCCACGGCCTGAGCGACGTCGTCGGCCGTGATCTCCGCCTCGCCTCCGCGCGACAGCGCGACGGCGGCGGCCGCCTCGAGCCCGGTCAGCGCCCGGCGGGCATCCCCGGAGGCCAGCCTGATCAGCGCGGCGCGCGCATCGTCGGCCACCGTGACCGCGCCGGACAGACCGCGCGCATCCGTGATGGCGCGATCGACCAGAACGCCGATGTCGTCGTCGGTCAGCGGCTGGAGCGTGAGCAGCAGGGAACGCGACAGCAGCGGTGAGATGACCGAGAACGAGGGGTTCTCGGTGGTCGCGGCGATGAGGATCACCCAGCCGTTCTCGACACCCGGGAGCAGGGCGTCCTGCTGCGCCTTCGTGAAGCGGTGGATCTCATCCAGGAACAGGATCGTGGTCTGGCCGTAGAGGTCCCGCTGGGTGATGGCCTCCTGCATCACCTCGCGTACGTCCTTGACGCCCGCGGTGATCGCGGACAGCTCGACGAACCGTCGACCGGACGACCGCGCGATCGCCTGCGCGAGCGTCGTCTTGCCGGTGCCGGGCGGGCCCCACAGGATGATCGACACCGCGCCGGGTGCCTTGGCGTCAGGATCGGCGAGGGCCACGATGGGAGACCCCGAGCGCAGCAGGTGCGCCTGCCCCGCCACCTCGTCGAGCGAGACCGGCCGCATGCGCACGGCGAGCGGCGTCTGACCCGAGAGGAGCGGAGCGGAGGTCATGACTCCAGGCTACTGGGCGGCACCGACAGCGGAGGCGCGCGACTTCACAGCGCGCATGGCGGGAGGTGAGCTCTTCGTTCCACTGCCGTAACCCCATCCGCCATCCCCTGAAACGCGACCCGGCGACGCTGGACCCGAGCGAGCCCGTCGGGCTCCTGTCACTGGAGGTCCTCATGTCCTATGTCAAGCCCGCCGAGCTCGTCGAGCGCATGCTCGACGCCGGCGCCAGCAAGATGCAGCTCTCCGCACGCGACACCGTCGTGCGCGCCTTCATGGGCGCGGCCCTGCTCACGATGGGAGCGGCCTTCGCCGTGACCGTGTCGACGCAGACCGGCCAGCCCCTGCTGGGCGCCCTGCTCTTCCCCGTCGGCTTCGCCATCCTCTATCTGTTCGGATACGACCTGCTCACCGGCGTGTTCACCCTCGGCCCGTTGGCGGTGATCGCCCGAAGGCCCGGAGCGACCGTACCCGCCATGCTCCGGAACTGGGGCCTGGTGCTCCTCGGCAACGCGGGCGGCGCAGTCCTCGTCGCGGTGCTCATGGCGCTGTACTTCACGTACTCGTTCTCCTCCGAGCCCAGCGCCGTCGGGCAGGCGATCAGCGAGATCGGTCACGGCCGCACCGTGGGCTACGCCGAGCACGGCGCGGCCGGCATGCTGACGCTGTTCGTCCGCGGTGTGCTGTGCAACTGGCTGGTGTCCACCGGCGTCGTACTGGCGATGGCCTCGGACAGCATCACGGGGAAGGTCCTGGGCATGTGGCTGCCCATCATGCTCTTCTTCTACATGGGCTTCGAGCACTCCGTGGTCAACATGTTCCTGTTCCCCTCCGGCCTGCTGCTCGGGGCGGACTTCACGCTGTGGGACTACCTCATCTGGAACGAGTTCCCCACCCTGCTGGGCAACCTCGTGGGCGGTCTGCTGTTCGTCGGACTCCCGCTCTACCTGAGCCACGGCCGCACCCGCCCGCGCACGGCGGGCACGTCGGCGCCGCGCACCGTCGCCGCGGTCGAGGTCCCGGCCTCGTCATCCGTCTCCCCCGCCCCGGCGGAGCTCGATTCCGACGCCGGCGCCGAGTCGGTTCTCGCCGATGTCGAGCGCGAGCGGCAGCCCACGGCGGTCTGATGACCTGGCGGCTGAGGGGCGTGGCGCGGTCGGGAACGACCGCGCCACGCCCTGCGTGGTCAGGCTGTTCGGAAGCGCTCGACGATGACCTGGGCGATACGCGGATCCGCGCCGAGTGGCGCGGAGACCACATCGGCGCCGGCTTCGTGGACGAGGCCGGCGAAGAAGCCGGGCGCGAGCAGGTGGCTGGCCGCGATCACGCGCCCCGCTCCCTCCAGTCGCGAACCGGCGACGGCATCCGCGATCCGCGGCCGCATCGTCGAGACATAGCCGACCGACACCGGGGCGGGGATCAGCGCACGCAGGTGCTCGGCCGCCGTGTCCACATCGACCGCCGCGGCGGGATCGCTCGACCCCGCCGCAGCGAGCACCACCCGATCGCCGGCGCGCCAGGAACCGCTCACAGCGGCGCGCAGGCGCGTGGCGAGCACGTGCGCGACCAGCGGATGCGATCCCAACGGCTCGGTCCGGCGAGCACCGGGATGCCCTGCGATCGCGTCGGCGATGTCGACGGCGGTGTGGTGGCCCGCTGACAGCAGCAGGGGCACCACGACCAGGTCGTCCTCCGTGCTCTCCTCGACGACGACGTCGCGGATCGCGGGGGTCTGGACGTCGACGAAGGCCTGCACCACCCGCACGCCGGGCAGCAGCTCGCGCACCATCTCCACCAGCCGGACGATCGTCGCGCGCCCTGCGCCGGAATCCGTGCCGTGCGAGCAGGCGATCAGAGTGGTCACGCCGTCTCCGACACGGTCAGGCGGTATCCGCGCTTGACCACCGTCCTCACGGCATCCGCGCCACCGAGACCATCGCGCAGGCGCGCGATCGCCATCTCCACTGCGTGGGCGCTCTCGCCCCCGCGCGGAAGCGTTCGCCCCAGCTCCTCACGTGAGAGCACCCGCCCGCGCGCATCGAACAGTGCCCCGAGGATGCTCGCCGACGATGGGGAGAGCGGGGCGAAACGACCGTCCAGCAGTGCCCCGCCGCTGCGCACCTCGAGTTCCCCCGCCGCGGTCGTGGCGAACGGCGTGCCGCCCGCGGCGAAATGATCGACGACGCAGCGCACCAGCGATCCGAGCCTTCCCCGCACGGCCGTCTTCACGTTCAGAGCCGCCTCTGCGAAGGGAGCTGCGGTGATCGGGCCGACGGCCGCCAGCAGCAGCCGCCCGTTCGCCGCGCGCTCCCGGATGGCACGGATCGCTCCCGCGTCCTCTGCCACGCGGATCCAGGCTGCCGCACCCGGCGCCGAGGTGAACAGGACAGCGTCGACGGCTCCCGATGCGGCCTGCTGCGCGGAGCGCCGCACCACTTCCGGGTCCGGCGGAGGCCCCCAGCGGTACACGGTGAGCGGCACGACGTCGGCGCCGTGCTCGATGAGCAGGGAGTCGAGCCCATCGGCCCCGGCGCCGTGGTGCTGGACGGCGATGCGAAGCCCCTCGACACCGCCCGCGATCAAGTACTCTGCGACCTCAGCGGACGTCTCGGATGCGGCGACCCACCGCGCCGCGAAGCCGGCCTGCTGGACGGCGCCGTGCGCTTTGGGCCCACGGGCGATGAAGCGGGCGTCCTGCAGGGCGGTTGATAGGGGCTCGTGCAGTCCGCGCTCGTGCGCCGCGTCCATCCACCCCCGCAGGCCGATGCCGGTGGTGACCACGACCACGTCCGGCGGTTCCGCGATGAGCGCGCGCGACCGCTCGATGAGCTGCTCGTCATCGGCGGCATGAAGGATGCTCAGTGCCGGAGCCCGGTACACCGCGGCTCCGCGGCGCTCGAGCGCCTTGGCCAGGTCGCCCGCGCGCCGGTCGGCGGCGATGACGATCGTGCATCCGGTCAGGGCCTCGTCGGGCAGGGAGGCGGCCGTCATGCGAGCGCCACCCGCTGCGACGCGGGGGCGGGCAGAAGCAGATCTGCGCGTGCGACCTCGCCGATCACGATCACCGCGGGGTTGCTGAGGCCGATCTCCGCGGCGGCGGTCAGCGCGTGCGCCAGCGTGGTGCGGGTGGTGCGCTGCACTGCGCTGTGCCCGTTCTCGACGAACGCCATCGGACGCTCCCCCGGGATGCCGCTGCGCACCGCGGCCGAAACGAGCTGCGGGAGCGCGGCGACGCCCATGAGCACGATCGTCGTCACCGCGGGATCGCCCATCGCGGCCAGCGTCGAAGGCTCGAGTCCGCCCTGGCCGTTGACGACGTGGAAGGCGGCTGCGGTGCCACGGTGGGTGACCGGGATGCCCGCCGCCTGAGGCACAGCGATCGCGCTGGACACCCCTGGCGTGACCTCGACGGCGACACCGGCGGCGAGGCAGGCCCGCACCTCCTCACCACCGCGGCCGAACACGAACGGATCGCCGCCCTTGAGGCGGACCACACGATGCCCCGCGAGCGCATGCTCGACGAGGATGCTGTTGATCTCCTCCTGTGGCACCGGATGGGCCCCAGGGCGCTTTCCGACGTCGATCACCTGCACACCGGGGTCGAGTTCACGGACGACCTCCTGCGCGGGCCCGAGACGGTCGGTCACGATCACGTCCGCCTCGGCGATGAGGCGCCGGGCACGCACCGTCATCAGATCGGCGGGCCCTGGCCCTCCGCCGACGAGATCCACGCGGCCTGCCCCGCCTCGCCGGTTGCGGCGCAGCGGGAGGCGTCCGTTGGCCACGAGGTCTGCGATCGCATCCCGGATCGCCATCGTGCGCCTCGGGTCGGCGCCGTGGGTGCTGACGACGCCGAGTGTGACGTCACCCGCCTCCGTCTGAGCAGTCATCCGCGCTGAGCCGTGCGATCCGTCACCGGCCGCGACGCACAGGATCCGGCGTCGTTCGCAGAGTGCCACGACGCGGCGATCGACGTGCGCATCGCCGGTCGCGACGTGCACCATCCACACCCCTGCGAGGTCCGCGGCGCGGAACCGTCGCGCCCGCCAGTCCAGCGCATGCGTCCGGACGAGCCGAGCGGCGTCGGGATCCAGCTCCGGCGCGACGACCCGCACGATGGCGCCCTCATCGACGAACCGACGCAGCCGGCGCGCCGACACGGCGCCTCCCCCGACCAGCAGAACGTCGCGCCCGGCAAGTGAGACCCCCAGCATCAGCGTCATCCCTGCTCCTCGAAGTCGAGGTAGACGTCATCATCGCGGACGACGACCGGCCAGACCCGCAAGGACGCCGCAGGCCTGCCCTGCGTCGCCACGCACAGGCCGGTGCGCAGATCGAAGACCTGCTTGTGCATCGGAGAGGCGACCGTGGGCGACTGATCTCTGGTGCCGACGATGCCGCGGGACATCACGTGCGCTCCGCTGTACGGGTCGAGGTTCGACACGGCGTGCACCGTGCCGTCCGCGAGGAGGAACAGCGCGATCTGCGTGCTGCCGAGCAGCGCGGCGCGACCGCGTTCCACTTCCAGGTCCCGTATTGAGCACACGCGCACGAGCGTGTCGACGGCTGCTGCGATGGTCATCTGCGCACCTCCAAGGTGGTTCCGGCGATGAGGATGCTCTCGGCCGACCGCTCGTCCGCGGTCGCCGGCCGCACCTGTCCACGGACGGGCACGTACGCGAGCGAGGGATCGGGGGTGTCTGCGGCGTTCACGAAGGAGCCGAAGCGCCGCAGCTTCTCCGGGTCGCGGAGCGTCGCCGCCCACTCGTCCTCGTAGCGGTCGACGTGGCGCGCCATCGCGGCGTCGAGATCAGCGCAGATGCCGAGACTGTCATCGAAGATGACCTCGCGCAGGCCGTCCAGACCGCCCTCGAGTTCCTCACACCAGGGTGCCGTCCGCTGCAGCCGGTCGGCCGTGCGGATGTAGTACATGAAGAAGCGGTCGATCGCGCGGATCAGCCCCTCGTCGTCGAGCTCCGAGGCCAGCAGCTCGGCATGCCTCGGCGAGAATCCGCCGTTCCCGCCCACATACATGTTCCAGCCGGTCTCGGTGGCGATCACTCCGACGTCCTTGCTGCGGGCCTCTGCGCATTCGCGAGCGCATCCCGAGACGCCCACCTTGAGCTTGTGGGGCGCACGCAGCCCGCGGTAGCGCAGTTCGAGGCGCACCGCCATGCCCACCGAGTCGAGGACGCCGTATCGGCACCACGTGGAGCCCACGCACGACTTCACCGTGCGCAACGCCTTGCCGTACGCCTGCCCAGACTCGAATCCCGCCTCGACGAGGCGCCCCCAGATCGCGGGAAGCTGCTCGAGCCGGGCGCCGAACATGTCGATCCGCTGACCCCCGGTGATCTTCGTGTAGAGCCCGTAGTCGTCGGCGATCCGGCCGATCGCGATCAATCCGGCAGGTGTGACCTCGCCGCCGGGCATGCGCGGCACGACCGAATAGGTGCCGTCCTTCTGCATGTTCGCCATCACATGGTCGTTGGTGTCCTGCAGCGCGGCGTTCTCGCCGTCGAGCACGTGCTCCCCGACCAGCACGGAGAGAATGCTGGCCAGGGCGGGCTTGCAGATGTCGCAGCCCCGCCCGCGGCCGAAGCGCGCGATGATCGCGCTGAAGGTCGTGAGCTCCGACACGCGCACGGCGTCGAACAGCTGGCGTCGTGACATGTCGAAGTGCTCGCACAGAGCCGTGGAAGCCGTGCGACCGGACTTCGCGAGTTCCTTGGCGACGATCTTCGACACCATGAAGACGCAGGAACCGCAGGTGGCGCCCGCTCGTGTGCAGCTCTTCACGCCCGCCGCGTCCGCGCATCCCTCCTCGTGCACGGCGGTGCGGATGCGTCCCGCGGTGACGTTCGAGCACGAGCAGACGACAGCGTCGTCGGGCAGTTCGCGGGAGGGCGCCTCTATGCGGTCCTCCGGCAGCAGGTACGCCGCCGGGTCACCGCCCAGTGGGCCCCCGACGAGCGGCCGCAGTGCGCCGTACGCCGACGCGTCGCCGATCAGGATGCCGCCGAGGAGCGTCTTCGCATCGTCCGAGAGGACGAGTTTCTTGTAGACGCCCGCCACCGGGTCGGTGTAGACCACGTCGAGCGCGCCGGGAATCGTCGCCATCGCGTCCCCGAAGCTCGCCACGTCCACGCCGGACAGCTTCAGCTTCGTCGAGTCGTCGTAGCCGGGGAAGGACGCGTCCGCGCCGTTCAGCCGCGCCGCCGCCACTTCCGCCATCGCGTATCCCGGCGCGACCAGACCCACCGCGCGCCCCTCGAAGCTCGCGACCTCACCGACGGCGAGGATCCGAGGATCGTCCGTGCGGCATCCCTCGTCGATGATCACGCCTCCGTGCGGGTGGACCGCGAGTCCCGCCGCGCGGGCGAGCTCGTCGCGCGGGCGGACGCCGACGGTGAACACGACGACGTCGGCGGGCAGGCCGCCTCCGTCCTGGAACTCGACCGCGGCGACCGCGCCGGACTCGTCGGCGGCGAGCCGGCTGGTGCGGCTTCCGGTGCGCACCGAGATGCCTCGAGCCTCGATGAGACGCCGCAGCACGATCCCGCCCGCCGCGTCGAGCTGGGCGGACATGAGCCGATCCGAGGACTGCACCACCGTGCAGTCGACATCCATCCCCTGCAGCGCCCCGGCGGCCTCGAGCCCGAGCAGGCCACCGCCGATCACCGCGCCGCGTAGCGTCCGTCCCAGTCGCGCGCTCCGCTCCGCGACGTGCTCACGCAGCCGCGCCACGTCGTCGAGGGTGCGATAGACGAAGCATCCGTCGAGGTCGCGGCCCTCGACCGGAAGCCGCGGAGCATACGACCCGGTGGCCAGAACCAGCGTCTGGTAGGCGAGCACCGCGCCGGACAGCGTCTGCACCGTCTGCGCGGCACGGTCGACGTGCGTCACGGGATCGCCGCTCAGATGGGTCACCCGTGGATCGGCGAACACCCTGCGGTCCAGCGCGAGCTCGTCGGCGGTCGCGCCGGAGAAGAAGGACGTCAGGCCCACGCGGTCGTAGGGATCCCTCGCCTCCTCGCCGATCACGGTGACGGAGTGGCGGTCCTGACCGCCGCTGAGAAGACTGTCGACGAAGCGGTGCGCGACCATCCCCGCACCCACCACGAGCACATCCGCGGCGGCTCTGAGCTTTTCGGTCATCGCACCCTGTTCCATGCATCGAAGCTATGGAGCCCGTGTTTCGCGAACCGGCCGATCCACGTTACGCGCGTCGAACAGTTCGCTCACAAACGGGTAACGATGGTGTGAGCAGACCGGGCGATAGGGTTGCGATGGCGGGCCCACCGGTCCGGACGGAGGGAGAGGAACGCGATGGCGACACGCGGTTCCCGTGGCGCGCAGCAGCGCGCACGCACGGATGCGGAACGAGCACGTCTCTACGCGGCGCGCCGCGACTGGAACGACGGACTCGTCGCCCGCAGGCGCCGCGACACGGTGATCGCCGTGGTCGCGGGCGGACTCATCGTCATCGGGGCCGGAGTGAGCCAGGCGGTCCACGCGCAGGTCAGCGCACCCGCTCCGAAGCCGTCTCCCACGGCGACCGAGCCCGCGCCCGAACCGCTGCTGACCCCGCCCGCCGACGAGTCGCCCGCACCCACGCAGACTCCCGGCGAGTGAACTAGGCTGAGCGGAGCCCTTTCCCACTCCCGCGGGCAAGCCGCGCAAGGAGAACACCGTGTCTGACGACAACGCCCCCAAGCCCACCCCGCCGATCCCCGCGCCTCCGCGCCGTCCGATGCCTCGCGTCACCGCCGCGCCGGCCGCCGCGCCCGTGACATCCGCGCCGATCACCTCCGATGCCTCCGAGTGGGGTCGCGTCACCGAGGACGGCACCGTCGAGGTGCGCGAGGGCGACGCCTGGCGTCCGGTCGGCCAGTACCCCGACGGCACGCCCGATGAGGCGCTGGCATACTACGCCCGCAAGTTCGACGACTTCGCCGTGAAGTTCGGAACCCTGGAGACCCGTGCGCAGAGCGGCGGCAGTTCGGCATCCGATCTCACCAAGCAGGCGAACCGCCTTCTCAGCGAGGTGACGGATGCTGCGGCCGTCGGCGACCTCGCGGGCCTCCGCAGCCGCATCGAGGCCCTCGTGGCGAGTCTCTCCGAGGCCACCGCCAAGGAGGCCGAGGCGGCGAAGGCCGCCATGGACGCCGCCATCGCCGAGCGCACAGTGATCGTCGAGAAGGCCGAGGCCATCGCCGCCCGCGACCTGTCGAAGGTGCAGTGGAAGCAGGTCACGGTCGAGATGACCGAGCTGTTCGACGCCTGGCAGTCGCACCAGCAGAACGGACCGCGTCTGCCCAAGGGCGCCGCCCAGCAGCTCTGGAAGCGGTTCCGTGACGCCCGATCGAGCGTCGACAAGGCGCGTCGCGCGTTCTTCTCCGAGCTCGACGACGTGCACCGCAGCGCTCGCGACGCCAAGGCGCGCCTGGTCGAGCGGGCTGAGGCCCTCGCGCCACGCGGTGTGGACGGCATCCCCGCCTACCGCGACCTGCTGGACGCGTGGAAGGCCGCTGGCCGTGCCGGACGCAAGGCCGACGATGCGCTGTGGGCGAAGTTCAAGGCCGCGGGCGACGCGCTGTACTCGGCTCGTGCCGAGCAGGCCGCCGCGGATGAGGCCGAGTCCGCGCCGAAGATCGAGGCACGCCAGGCTCTGCTGGAGGAGGCCAAGGCCGTGGCCGACGAGCCGAACCTCAAGAAGGCGCGCGCCCTGCTCACCCGCATCCAGCGGCAGTGGGACGAGGTCGGACGCATCTTCCCGCGCGAGAAGGAGCGGGCGCTGGACGACCGCATGCGCACCATCGAGCAGGCTCTGAAGTCCCGCGAGGACGTGGACTGGAAGAAGAACAACCCCGAGACCAAGGCTCGTGCGAACGACATGAGCGCGCAGCTCAACGAGTCCATCGAGAAGCTCGAGCAGGAGCTGGCCGCCGCCGAGAAGGCCGGCGACGCGAAGGCCGTCAAGGAGGCGACCGAGGCGCTCGCCGCCCGGCGCTCCTGGCTGAACGCCCTGCGCGGCTGAGCACGCGTTATCCACAGCATGAGCCGTGCCCGCCCATCACCGGGCGGCACGGCTCATACTGTTGTGCATGCACTCCGCGCTGTTCTACCGCCCCGGTGACCGGCTGACCCTCGCGGAACTCGGCGCGGCCCGTCTCGACGGGGTCGTGATCGAGGTCGGCGAGGGATTCATGCCCGTCGACACGGTGGAGGAGGCGGATGCCAGGGCGCTCGGCGTCGCCATGCTCATCCCCCGAGGCACCGCGGCCTGCGGCCCGACCGCCGCCTGGATCCACGGCGCCGGTGACGCCCCGCCGGCCGTGCATCACATCCGCCGCGTCTCCGCAGCGCGCATGCGCGTCACGCCGCGGGCACGCGTGGTCTATCACGACCGTCGCGCCGCGCACGACGCCGTCGCCGACGTCGGAGGCATCCCCGTGACGACACCGGAGGCGACGGCCTCGGAGCTGCTGTACGCCGCGGCGCTCGACCAGGGCGACGATCACTGGCTGGGCGCGCTCCTTCAGGCCAGGCCGGAGCTGCTGGACTTTCTCGAGGGCGAGCTCGCGCGTGCGACCAGACGCCCGGGCCGACGCGCCGCCGCGCTGCTGCTGCAGGCCGAGAGAGCGGCTCAGGCTCTCAGGACGTCGTGACGCGGTAGACGTCGTACACGGCGTCGATGCGGCGGACGGCGTTGAGCACGCGGTCCAGGTGCACGGAGTCCCCCATCTCGAACACGAAGCGGCTCAGGGCCAGGCGCTCGTCGGTGGTGGACACCGACGCCGACAGGATGTTCACGTGGTGTTCGCTGAGCACGCGCGTGACGTCCGAGAGAAGGCCCGAGCGATCCAGCGCCTCCACCTGGATCTGGACGCGGAACACGCTCTTGGTGGTCGGCGCCCAGGACACCTCCACGAAGCGCTCGGAGTCCGCGCCCAGCGCCTTCACGTTCACGCAGTCCTTGCGGTGCACGGAGACGCCGCTGCCGCGCGTGACGAAGCCGACGATGGGGTCTCCCGGCACAGGCGTGCAGCACCGCGCCAGCTTGACGAGGATGTCGGATGCGCCGCGGACCAGGATGCCGGAGTCCGCCGCCTTGGCCTCGCGGCTGGGTGCATGCCCTGGCAGCTGGATGGCACCGGTGCTGGTGTCGGGCTCGGAGGCGACCAGCGCGGTGACCTTCTCCAGCACGGACTGCGTGGAGACGTGCCCCTCGCCGACCGCGGCGTACAGCGAGGTGACATCCTCGTAGCGCAGCTGTCGGGCGACCTCGGCGAACGACTCCTGGCTCATCAGGCGCTGCAGGGGCAGGTTCTGCTTGCGCATCGCGCGCGCGATGGACTCCTTGCCCTGCTCGATGGCCTCTTCGCGGCGCTCCTTGGTGAACCAGCCCTTGATCTTGTTGCGCGCCCTGGTGCTCTTGACGAAGCTCAGCCAGTCCTGGCTGGGGCCGGCATCCGGGTTCTTCGAGGTGAACACCTCGACCACGTCGCCGCTGCGCAGCTCGGACTCTAGCGGCACCAGGCGGCCGTTGACCTTGGCGCCCATCGTGCGGTGGCCGATCTCGGTGTGCACGGCGTACGCGAAGTCCACCGGGGTCGCCCCGGCGGGGAGTCCGATGACACGCCCCTTGGGCGTGAAGACGTACACCTCCTTCGCGCCGATCTCGAAACGGAGCGAATCCAGGAACTCGCTGGGATCGGCCGTCTCGGCCTGCCAGTCGGAGATGTGCGCGAGCCACGCCATGTCGGCGTCGGTCTTGCGGGTGTCGACCTTGCCGCCGTTCATCCGCTCCTTGTACATCCAGTGCGCGGCCACGCCGTACTCGGCCTGCTGATGCATCTCATGCGTGCGGATCTGGATCTCCACCGTGCGTCCGGACGGGCCGATCACGGTGGTGTGCAGCGACTGGTACAGGTTGAACTTCGGGGTGGCGATGTAGTCCTTGAAGCGGCCGGGCAGCGGGGTCCAGCGCGCATGGATGGCGCCCAGCACCGCGTAGCAGTCGCGCACGGAGTTCACCAGCACGCGAATGCCGATCAGGTCGTAGATGTCGTCGAACTCGCGGCCGCGCACCACCATCTTCTGGTACACGGAGTACAGCTGCTTCGGGCGCCCGAACACCTTGCCGCGGATGCGCAGCTCGTGCAGATCCTCGTCGATCTCTGCGATGACCTGCTTGAGGTACTTCTCGCGCTGCGGGGTGCGCTGCGCCACCAGGCTGGAGATCTCCGCGTAGATCTTCGGGTTCAGCACCGCGAAGGACAGGTCCTCCAGCTCGGACTTGATGGTCTGGATACCGAGGCGGTTGGCCAGCGGCGCGTAGATCTCCAACGTCTCCTTGGCCTTGCGCGCGGCCTTCTCGGGCGGCACGAAGCCCCAGGTGCGCGCGTTGTGCAGCCGGTCGGCCAGTTTGATCAGCAGCACGCGGATGTCCTTGGACATCGCGACGATCATCTTGCGGACGGTCTCGGCCTGCGCGCTCTCGCCGTACTTGACCTTGTCGAGCTTGGTGACGCCGTCGACGAGCATGGCGACCTCGTCGCCGAACTCCTCGGACAGCTCGGTGAGGGCGTAGCCGGTGTCCTCGACGGTGTCGTGCAGCAGTGCGGCGGCGACCGCACGAGGCCCGAGGCCCAGGTCGGCGAGGATCTTCGCGACGGCCAGCGGATGCGTGATGTACGGCTCCCCGCTCTGCCGGAACTGCCCCTCGTGCTTCTCCTTCGCGATGCGATAGGCGTGCTCGATGATGGGCAGATCGCCGCGGGGGTGATTGGCGCGGACCGTGCGGATCAGGTTGTCGAGGTCATTGACGCGGGGCGCACGGGAGAAGATGCGCGGCACCAGCCGACGCAGGCTGGATCCCTGCGATGTGACCTGCGAATCCGCCATCTGTGCTCCCGTCCCGGCGTTGTGCTCATCCTACGCGGGGACCGGCATGCCGATCCCCGCGCGGGGTGTCAGACCTCGACGGTGGCGGCGGCGCGCTCGCGCGCCTGCAGCACCTTCTTGTCATGCGCGAGGATGGCCGGCTCGTTCTGCCGGAACGCCGCGTACAGCGGCGCGGACACGAACAGCGTGGAGTACGTCGCGACCAGGATGCCGACGAAGATCGACAGCGAGATCGAGGACAGCGTCTCGGCGCCGAACCAGAACGCGCCGATGAAGAGGATCGCGCCGACCGGGAGCGCCGCCACGACGGACGTGTTGATCGAGCGCACCAGCGTCTGGTTGACGGCCAGGTTCACCGACTCCCCGAAGGTTCGCGACATCTGATCGGCATCCTCGGTGGTGTTCTCGCGCACCTTGTCGAACACGACCGTGGTGTCGTACAGCGAGTACGCCAGGATCGTCAGGAACCCGATCACCGCCGCCGGCGAGATCTCGAAGCCCGCGAGGGCGTAGACGCCGACCGTGATCACCAGCACGTCCAGCAGGCCCAGGATGGAGGCCGCGGACATCTTCCAGGTGCGGAAGTAGATGCCGAGGATCAGGAAGGTGAGCGCCAGGAAGATCGCCAGACCCCAGAGGGATTGCCGTGTGACGCCCTCGCCCCAGGCCGGGCCGATGAACGAGTCCGCGACCTCCTTCGGCTGCACCTTGTAGGCGTCCGCCAGGGCGTTCTTCACGTCCTGCGTCTGGTTGGGCGACATCTGGTCGGTCTGGACGCGGACGTCCTTGCCGTTGACGATGGCGACCCTGGTGGTGGCGTTCGGCACCACGCTGCGCACCGCATCGGATGCCAGGCCCTGGTTCGTCGAGGACGGGCCGACGATCATGAACTGCGAGCCGCCGGTGAACTCTATGGAGAACTGCACCGGGCGGATGAACGGCACCAGGATGGAGCCGAGCACCAGCAGCACGGCGATGATGAACCACAGCCTGCGCCTGCCGACGAAGGGGAAGGAGGTCTTCCCCGAGTAGAGGTTGTTGCCGAACTCGTTCATCGAGATCATGATGCGGAGGAGTCCTTCCCGGCATCCTGGGATCCCTGAGCGGCGAGTGCCTCAGCGCGCTTGCGCTCGGCGATGGTCTGGCGCCTCGCGGCTTCGCCGCTGGCGCCCTTGTTGCGTGCGGCGCGGCCGGTCGACCCGGTCTCCGCGGTGCGGTACTGCACGCGGTCGCTGTACATGGCGCCGAGGGACTCGGCGTTCAGGCCGGACAGCGGATGCCCGCCGCCGAAGAACTCCGTGCGGGCCAGGATCTGCATGACCGGGTGCGTGAAGATCACGAAGATGAACACGTCGATCAGGGTGGTCAGACCCAGCGTGAACGCGAAGCCCTTCACCGTGGCATCGGCCAGGATGAACAGCACCACGGCCGCGAGGATGTTGACCGCCTTGGCGATGTAGATCGTGCGCTTCGCGCGATCCCAGCCGTACTCGATCGAGCCGGTGATGGACTTGCCGTCGCGCAGCTCGTCTCGTATTCGCTCGAAGTAGACGATGAACGAGTCGGCCGTGAATCCGATCGACACGATCAGACCCGCGACGCCTGCCAGAGACAGCCGGAAGCCCATGCGCCAGGCCAGGATGGCGATGATGATGTACGTCAGCACGCCCATCACGCCGATGGATGCCATGATCACCCAGCCCAGGGCGCGATAGCTGAGCAGCGAGTAGATCGCCACCAGGCCGAGGCCGATGAGACCGGCGATGAGACCGTACTTCAGCTGCTGCGATCCGAGCGTGGCGGAGACCGTGTCGGAGCTCTGCACGGTGAAGCTCAGCGGCAGCGCGCCGTACTTGAGCTGATCGGCGAGGGCCTTGGCCGTCTCCTGCGTGAAGTTGCCCGAGATGCTGGGGCGGCCGTTGAGGATCGCGGCCTGCATGGTCGGCGCAGAGATGACCTCGCCGTCGAGCACGAAGGCGAACCTGTCCAGCGGCGCCTTGCCTGCGAGGCGGTTGGCATTCAGGCGCTGGCTGATCTCGCCGAAGACCTTGGTGCCTTTCGCGTTCATGGTCAGGTTGACGGTCCATTGACCGGACTGCTGCTCACGACCTGCCGTCGCGTCGGTGATGACCGTGCCGTCCAGCTCCATCGGGCCGAGGATGTACTTGGCCACGTACTGGCCGTTCTCCTGCTCGCAGGCGATCAGCGGCTGATCCTCGGGCTGATTGGTCGGTCGCTTCGCCGTGCAGTCGAAGGCGTCGAACTGCGCCTTCAGCTTGGGGGTGATCCACGCCGGATCGGACGCGTTGCTCGGCTTGACCGTGGGCGTGGCCTGCAGCGTGGGGTCGGGCGTCGGATACGGGGTCTGCTTGCCGTCTTCGCCGACGAAGGTGGTCCCCGGCGCGTCCGTGTACAGCACGGCGCGGAACTCGAGCTTGGCGCTCGCGGTGATGCGATCACGGTCGGCCTGCGAAGCCTGGCCGGGGATCTGGACGACGATGTTGCGTCCGCCCTCGGTGGTGATGTCCGCCTCCGACACACCCGATGCATCGACGCGCTGGCGGATGATCGAGACGGCCTGGTTCAGCTGGTCGGCCGAAGGCGCCGAGCCGTCCGGCGTGGCCGCCTGCAGGATGATCTGCGTTCCGCCCTGCAGGTCGAGGGCGAGTTCAGGCGTCCACGAGCTGGCCGGCTTGCCGTTGTCGGTCTTGAAGATGTACACGCCGAGAGAGTTGATGCCGAACAGCACCGCCGTGACGATGAGCAGGCCGAGGAGGACCCGCCAGGCATGGCGAGTCGGAGATGTGGATGCCACGTGATTGCTTTCCGCGAGAGGGACGCCGAGCGTCAGTTGTCGTTGTTGCGCTCGAGACGCGCCTTGGTCTCCTCAGGAGTCTCCACGGTGATCGACTCGATGCCGTCGTCAGCACCTTGGGCGGGCGTGGTGTCCGCGTCGACGTCGGCCGCGTCGTCATCGGCATCCTCGAACTCGCTGGGGTCGACCACGCGCAGGATGGACTGGCTGTGCACCTCGATGACGACGCCGGGGGCGAGCTCCACCTGAGCGGGCTTGTTGAGGTCGACCGGGTCGTAGGAGACGACGGTGCCGTACAGGCCGCCCTGCAGCAGCACCTTCGCGCCGGGGACCGTCTTCGCAGCCTTCTCCTCCTGCTGCGCCTTCATCTGCCTCTGGCGCTTGCGGGTGTTCATGAACATGAAGACGAGCATCACGGCGAGGAGGCCGAAGAGCATGAGGGACATGGGATCCATAGGAGCGGGAGCCTTTCAGATGCACGCCGGACGCGGCGTCGCGTATGGGGGGGGACCGGGATTCCGGCAAGCCTTCAGCGATTATAGGTCATCGAACAAGGCGGCACCCTCGGGATGGACCAGGCCCAGGTGCTGGTACGCCTCCGGCATGGCGATGCGCCCGCGAGGCGTGCGGCCGAGGAATCCGATGCGCACGAGGTACGGCTCGACGACGCTCTCGACGGTCTCCGCCTCCTCACCGACGGTGACCGCGAGCGTGCTCAGACCGACCGGACCGCCGCGGAATCTGCGCACGAGGGCATCCAGCACCGCCCTGTCCAACCGATCCAGGCCGATGGCGTCGACGTCGTACAGCTCCAGCGCCGCGCGCACGTCGTGAATGGAGGCCTCTCCCCCGCCGCCGTGGACCAGCGCGTAGTCGCGCACGCGGCGCAGCAGCCGGTTGGCGATGCGCGGGGTGCCCCGAGAGCGTCGCGCGATCTCCGAGAGCGAGTCGCCGGGAAGCGTCACGCCCAGCACGGATGCCGAGCGGGCGATGACCTGCTCGAGGTCGCTCTCGTCGTAGAACTCCAGGTGTCCGGTGAAGCCGAAGCGATCGCGCAGTGGGTTGGGCAGCAGCCCCGAGCGGGTGGTCGCGCCCACCAGTGTGAAGGGCGCCAGATCCAGCGGGATGCTGGTGGCGCCGGCTCCCTTGCCGACCATGATGTCGATGCGGAAGTCCTCCATCGCGAGGTACAGCATCTCCTCGGCGGAGCGCGCCATGCGGTGGATCTCGTCGATGAAGAGCACTTCGCCGGGCGTGAGGCTGGACAGCAGGGCCGCCAGGTCGCCGGCGTGCTGGATGGCCGGGCCGCTGGACAGGCGCAGCGGGCGTCCGCTCTCGTGCGCGACGATCATCGCCAGGGTGGTCTTGCCGAGCCCGGGAGGGCCGGCGAGCAGGATGTGGTCGGCGGGGCGCTCCTGGATGCGCGCGGCCTCCAGCAGCAGCTGCAGCTGGCCGCGCACCTTGGGCTGGCCGACGAACTCGCCCAGGCTCGTCGGCCGCAGTGCGCCCTCGATGGCCAGTTCGGTCTCGTCCAGCGCTTCGCCGGCGTCGCGGGGGTTCTCAGCCACGCTTGGCCCCCGGTCCCATGGCTGCCAGCGTGCGGCGCAGCAGCGCGGGCACGGATTCGCGCTCCGCATCCGTCGCCGTGTCGGCGGTGTCGGCCGCCGCCTCTGCGGCGACCTTCTCGGTCCAGCCCAGGCCCACCAGCGCGGCGGTGACCTGATCCACGACGGCCGTGGCGGCGACGGCCGCAGGTGTCGACGCCACCCGCGGCTGCACCTTGCCTGCCAGCTGCACGACGATGAGCTTGGCGGTCTTCGGCCCGATGCCGGAGACACGACGGAAAGGCGCATCGTCCTCGGCTGTGACGGCCTCGGCGATCTGGTCGACCGTCAGGTGCGAGAGCACACCCAGTGCCGACTTGGGGCCGACGCCGGTGACGCTCAGCAGCTGTCCGAAGATCTCCAGCTCGTCGCGGTCGCCGAACCCGTACAGGGTCAGCGCGTCCTCACGGACGATCAGGCTGGTGTGCAGCTGCAGCTGCTCCCCCACGACGGCGATGTGCGCGACATCCGCGGGAACGAACACCGAGAAGCCGACGCCGCCGGTCTCGATGACGACGCGGTCGGCGGCCGTGTGCAGCACGGTGCCGCGCAGCGAGGAGATCATGGTTCCACCCTATCGGGCCGCTCGTACATTCGTTCGAGCGACACGAGAGGTGCGCGAGTTCCGCTCGGCGTCTGCCCAGGCGCGCTGAGCGGGCGTCATGCCGCCGCCCGCAGCGGGGGCGGCGGGGCCGGTGCGCCAGGCGTGGCAGAGCGCGATGGCCAGCGCATCGGCGGCGTCGGCGGGCTGTGGCGGGGCATCCAGCCGCAGGATGCGGGCGATCATCGACTGCACCTGCTTCTTGTCGGCCGAGCCGTAGCCGGTGACGGCGGCCTTCACCTCGCTCGGGGTGTGCGTGGCCGCAGGAAGGCCCGCCTCGGCGGCGATGAGCAGTGCGACGCCGGATGCCTGGGCCGTGCCCATCACGGTCTGCACGTTGTGCTGCGCGAACACGCGCTCCACGGCGACGGCATCCGGGTGGTGCTCCTCGATGACGGCGCGGATGCCGGTGGCGACCGCGGCCAGGCGCACCGACAGGTCCGCGTCCAGCGGCGTGCGGACGACCCCGACGTGCACCAGCGTCGCCCGGCGGGAGCGGTCCACGTCGACGACGCCCACGCCGCAGCGGGTGAGGCCGGGGTCGATGCCGAGAACGCGCAGCGGGGAGGTCACTCCCCCAGGCTACGGGCGCACATCGGCCCCGGGCGCAGGCGCGCCCGGGGCCGATGCTTCGACGGGCTCAGCAACCCGTGAAAGGGTCAGTCCTCGTCGTCGTTCTCGAGCTCGGCCTGCACCTCGGCGGTCAGATCGAAGTTCGCGAACACGTTCTGCACGTCGTCGCTGTCCTCGAGGGCGTCGATCAGGCGGAAGATCTTGCGCGCGGTCTCGGCGTCGATCTCCACCTTGAGGTTCGGCACGAACTCCACATCGGCGGAGTCGTAGTCGATGCCGGCGTCCGCCAGCGCGGTGCGCACGGGCACGAGGTCGCTGGCGTCGGTGATGATCTGGAAGCCCTCGGCCTGCTGCTCGATCTCCTCGGCGCCCGCCTCGAGGGCGGCCATCATGAGGTCGTCCTCGGTGGTGCCCTCGGCGGTGACGACGATGACGCCCTTGCGGCTGAAGTTGTAGGCCACCGAGCCCGGGTCGGCCAGCGTTCCGCCGTTGCGGGTGAGCGCGGTGCGCACCTCGGCTGCCGCGCGGTTCTTGTTGTCGGTCAGACACTCGATCATGAGGGCGACGCCGCCGTGGCCGTAGCCCTCGTACATGATCGAGGAGTACTCCACCGACTCGCCGCCGATGCCCGCACCGCGCTTCACCGCGCGGTCGATGTTGTCCTTGGGGACGGAGGTCTTCTTGGCCTTCAGCACCGCGTCATACAGCGTCGGGTTGCCGGCGAGGTCGGCGCCGCCGAGCTTGGCCGCCACCTCGATGTTCTTGATGAGCTTGGCCCACGACTTGGCACGACGGGAGTCGATGACCGCCTTCTTGTGCTTGGTCGTGGCCCACTTGGAATGCCCGGACATATGTCTCCGCTCGTCTCGTATGCCCGGAGTCGCCTCCAGGGCATCGTCCATTCTAACGAATCGTGATCGAAGCGCCGTGTCAGCCTTCGAGGGAGGTGCTGCCCGACCGGCGCCGTGCATCGTCGATCGCCGGGATGTCGGGCAGTCGGACGGTGTCGTCCATCGTGGCATCGGGGCGCCAGGCATCCCATCCCTCATCGAGCGGCCACGTCCCCCGGGCGATGAACTCCTGCACGGCGTGGTCTGCGATGGCACGCACGGCCTCGGCCTGCTGCGGCGTGAGCCGGCCCTGATCGACGGCGGCGACCAGTTCGTCGGCATCCTTCAGCCAGACGTCCTCGCTGCCGGAGTGCTCGGCGTCGATCCACAGATCCAGCACGAGATCGCGCGAGAAGATCGCAGGCGCCGCACCGTCCGCTCTGCGGTGCGGCAGCTCCAGGTTCACGTAGGCTCCGGCCGGCGTCCCATCGGCACGGCGGAAGAACCATACGGACCACGGCCTCCCGGCCGGGGCGATGCGCACGACGCCGGGGCCGCGCCAGGTCGACTCCCGCATCACCCATGGCACGCTGAAGCGCTCGTCGAGCGGCACTTCCCGCGGAGCGCGGCCGTCAGCAGGCACTGGACCGAGCCGCTCGGACCCGGAGGGGATCCACACCACCAGCCCGCAGTCGTCGTCCCGGATCACGCGGGCGGTCTCGATATAGCGACCGTAGCGCCAGAGGATCGCCTGTCCCGGTGCGAAGCGCGGAGCGTCGGGCGAGTCCGAGAGCACGGCCTCGTCGAAGACGGGATCCGCATGCGTGCGACGCTGCTCGCCGTCATCCAGCAGGCGCAGCGCCTCGTCCAGTGCCATCGGATGCGCGGCGACGGGAATCCATTCGGCTCCCGTGCGGCTCACGAGGGTGACCGTCCCGCCGCTCTCACTGACATCGGTCGAACCCAGGGGCAGTCGCATCCGTCCACGCTACCGCTGCTAGCTTCGTCAGCATGAGAGCAGGCGCCGACCGTCTCCGGCCCGAGTGGGGTTCGCTGCCGGCGAGCCTGCGCGCCCGTATCGCGGACACCCTCGGAGGGGACATCGTCATCGACTCCCCCGCACAGGGCGGATTCAGCGCGGGCTACGCCGGCATCGTGCGGACGGCGCATGCGGAGGCGTTCGTGAAGGCGATCGGCGCAACCGGGCATCGCGATTCGCGGACGTTCATCCGCCGGGAGATCCGTGCGCTGCAGGCGATCCCCGCTTCACTCGCGCCGCGGGTGCTGGCGAGCATCGACGACGAGGAGTCGACGGCACTGGTGCTGGAGGTCGTGCCCGGCATCCACCCCGGCGATCCGTGGACCATCGAGCAGCTGCACGTCGTCGCCGCGGAGATCGCTCGGCTCGCGCGCACGCCCGCCGCTGAGAGCATCTTCCCCGCGGAGCGCTCGATGCTCCCTTACTACGCGCGCTGGCAGACCATCGCCGAGGACGCCGCGCTGACGGCATCCCTCCCGCACGACCTGGCGGAGCGGATGCCGGATCTGCTTCGTCTCGAGCAGCTGCTGCCGGATGCCGTGACGGGGCCGTTCCTCACGCACGGCGACCTGCGCGCGGACAACATCCTCATCGACGGTGAGCGCGCGCACTTCATCGACTGGCCGCATGCCCGGCGCGGTGCGGCGTGGCTGGACGGGCCGCTGCTGCCTCCCTCCGTCGAGGCCTCCGGCGGGCCGCGCTGCGCGGACGCGTGGGAGATCCTGCGTGTGCACGGCGCCCCGGACGCGGCGAGCATGCTGCCGGTGATCTCCGGCTTCGCCTCGTTCCTGTGGTGGGGACAGGGTCAGCCGGAGATCCCGGAGCTGCCGGGACTGCGGGCGTTCCAGCGCGCGCAGGCCCGGCCGCTGCTGCGCTGGCTCGCAGAACTGCTCTGACTCGTCGAACTGCTCTGAGGCTCAGCCGCGGGCGGACACGCGGTCCAGGAAGCGCTGGTGGAACCGCGGCTCGCCGCTCAGCTCGGGGTGGAAGCTGATGCCCATCAGATTCCCCTGCTCGACCGCCACGACGGTTCCTGCCGGCAGCGAGGCCATGGCCGCAGCATCCGCCCCGACCTCCTCGACCACCGGACCGCGGATGAAGGTCGCGGACACCGGTTCTCCGACGAATGCGGGCACCGGCACTTCGCCCTCGAACGAGTCGACCTGCCGGCCGAACGCGTTGCGCCGGGTCAGCACGTCCAGGCCGCCGAACGTCTGCTGGCCGACGATCCCGTCCGCCAGCCGATCCGAGAGCATGATCAGGCCCGCGCAGGTGCCGAGCATCGGCATCCCGTCGGCGATGGCCGCCCGGATGGGGTCACGCAGTCCGAAGGCGCGCGAGAGCTTGTCCATCACCGTGGACTCGCCGCCGGGGATCACGAGGCCCTCGACCTGCGCGAACTCCTCCGGCCGGCGCACGCGCACGACGTCGGCGCCGAGGTGCTCCAGCAGGGCGACGTGCTCGCGCACGTCGCCCTGCAGGCCGAGCACGCCGACTCGCGGCATCCGGGTCACCAGCCCCGCTCGGCGAGGCGGTGAGGTGCGGGCAGGTCGGAGACGTTGATGCCGACCATCGCCTCACCCAGGCCCCGGGAGACATCTGCGATGACCTTCGCATCGTCGAAGAAGGTGGTGGCCTTGACGATCGCGGCGGCGCGGGCGACCGGGTCGCCGGACTTGAAGATGCCCGAGCCGACGAACACGCCGTCCGCGCCCAGCTGCATCATCATCGCCGCATCCGCCGGGGTGGCGACGCCACCGGCCACGAACAGCACGACCGGCAGCTTGCCGGTCTCGGCGATCTCGGACACCAGTTCGTACGGCGCCTGCAGCTCCTTGGCCGCCACGTACAGCTCGTCCTTGGACAGGGCGCCGAGCGCGGCGATCTCACCGCGGATCTTGCGGATGTGCTTCATGGCCTCGGAGACGTCACCGGTGCCGGCCTCGCCCTTGGAGCGGATCATGGCCGCGCCCTCGTTGATGCGGCGCAGTGCCTCGCCCAGGTTGGTGGCACCGCACACGAACGGCACGGTGAAGTTCCACTTGTCGATGTGGTTGACGTAGTCGGCCGGCGAGAGCACCTCGGACTCGTCGATGTAGTCGACGCCGAGCTCCTGCAGCACCTGCGCCTCGACGAAGTGACCGATGCGGGCCTTGGCCATCACGGGAATCGACACCGAGGAGATGATGCTGTCGATCATGTCGGGGTCGCTCATGCGTGAGACGCCGCCCTGGGCGCGGATGTCTGCGGGCACGCGCTCCAGCGCCATGACGGCGACCGCGCCGGCGTCCTCGGCGATCTTGGCCTGGTCGGCGGTGACGACGTCCATGATGACGCCGCCCTTCAGCATCTCGGCGAGTCCGCGCTTGACGCGCTGCGATCCGGTCGTCGGGGTCTGGTCTGCCATGGTGTCTCCTCGGGAAAGATTCAAGTCAGCACAAAACATCGTTTGGCCTATGTCAAAAGATACCACCGTAGAATCGAGGTGATGGACCTCGATATCACCGGCACGACGGCGGCCGAGATAGCCGACAGCGTGCGCGCGCTGCGCGAGCGCGGCATGCTGCGCCCCGGTGACGCCCTGCCGCCCGTCCGGGAGCTCGCGGGCCTGCTGGGAGTGAACCGCAACACCGCCGTCGCCGCCTACCGTCAGCTGGCCCAAGCGGGACTCGTCATCTCCAAGGGACGCGGTGGCACCCTCATGGCCGGCGCCGCGCATGTGGCGCAGGAGGGCGTGGCCGCCGACACCGTGCTGCAGGACATCGGCTCGGGCAACCCGGATCCACGGCTGATCCCCGACCCCACGGCGGCGCTGACCGGTATCGTGGGGCGCCCCGTGCTGTACGGCGAGCCCGTCATCGACCCCGGGCTGGAGCAGTGGGCCCGGGCGTGGATCCTCGCCGACCTGCCGCGCGCCGACCTGCGCATCACCGTCACCAGCGGTGCGGTGGATGCCGTGGAGCGTCTGCTCGCGCAGGCCCTCATGCGCGATGACGCGGTGGCGCTGGAGGATCCGTGCTTCCTGGCCAGCATCCACACCGTCCGCCTCGGCGGTTACCGCGGCGTGCCGGTGCCGGTCGACGAGGAGGGCATGACCGTCGAGGGTCTGCAGGCGGCACTGGATGCCGGCATCCGGGCCCTCATCTGCACTCCCCGCGCGCAGAACCCCACCGGGGTGAGCCTGTCCCCCGCCCGCGCGGCAGCCCTGCGCGAGGTGCTGCGCCCGCATCCGTACGTGCTGATCATCGAGGACGACCACTTCTCCATGCTCTCCGCGCACCCGTACGCGTCACTGATCGGTCCCGAGCATCGTCGCTACGCGCTGCTGCGATCGGTGTCGAAGTTCCTCGGCCCTGACATGTGCCTGGCCGTCGCCGCCACCGACCCGACCACGGCAGAGCGCCTGTCCCTGCGGCTGAACCCCGGCACGACCTGGGTGAGTCATCTGCTGCAGCGTCTCGCTCACGCGCAGCTGTCGGATGCCGGTGTCCGCGCCGAGATCGGCGCAGCCGCCACTCACTACGCCGAGCGCAACGCGGCCTTCGTCGCCGCTCTGGCCCAGCGCGGCATCGTCACGCACTCCTCCGACGGGCTGAGCCTGTGGGTGCAGGTTCCCGCGCCCGCCCAGGCGGTCGCGGAGCGCCTGATGCGCAGAGGGTGGCTGGTGCGCACCGGCGACGAGTTCCGGATCGAGAATCCGTCACCGGCATCCGATCACCTGCGTCTGACCGTGCACGACCTCTCGGATGCCGACACGGCACGCCTGCTGGATGATCTCGAGGCCGCCGCGCGCTGAGCATCCGGGCATCGGATGAGAGGATGACAGGATGAAGATCCTCTCGATCCAGTCGGCCGTCGCCCACGGCCACGTCGGCAACTCGGCCGCCGTCTTCCCGCTGCAGCGCATCGGCGTCGAGGTGCTGCCGGTGTACACGGTCACCTTCTCCAACCACACCGGTTACGGCGCCTGGCGCGGCCCGATGATCGCTCCCGACGACGTGCGCGACGTGATCACGGGCGTCGAGGAGCGCGGCGTACTGCCGCAGATCGACGCCGTGCTCAGCGGCTACCAGGGCGGGGAGGGCATCGCCGACGTCATCATCGACGCCGTCGCACGCGTGAAGGCCGCCAACCCGGATGCCGTGTACGCCTGCGACCCGGTGATGGGCAACGCCAAGTCGGGCTGCTTCGTCGCCCCCGCGATCCCCGAGCTGCTGCGCCGGCGAGTCGTGCCGGTGGCCGACATCATCACTCCCAACCAGTTCGAACTGGGCTATCTCACCGGCACCGAGCCGGGCGACCTCGCCTCGACGCTGGCCTCGGTCGACGCGGCGATGGCCATGGGTCCGAAGACCGTGCTGGTGACATCGGTCGAGCGGCCGGATCGCGAGGAGGGCACCATCGAGATGCTCGCAGCCGACGCGATGGGCGCCTGGCTGGTCGCCACGCCGCAGCTGCCCATGAAGGCCAACGGCTCGGGCGATGTGACGGCGGCGCTGTTCACCGCGCACTACGTGCAGACCGGCGATGCGAAGGTCGCGCTGGAGCGCACCGTGTCCAGTGTGTTCGACCTGCTGCAGAACACGCTGGACTCCGGTGAGCGCGAACTCGCGCTGGTGCAGTCGCAGGAGACCTACGCGAACCCGCGCCTGCAGTTCACCGCGTACCAGGTGCGCTGAGGATCAGGCCGTCGCGGGCCACGCGCTCGCGACGGCCTCGCGCACCTCGCCCAGCAGCTGCGGCAACGCCTTGGTCTTCGCGATGATCGGGAAGAAGTTGGCATCCGAGGCCCACCGCGGCACGATGTGCTGGTGCAGGTGCGCGTCCACGCCGGCTCCGGCGACGGCGCCCTGGTTCATGCCCAGGTTGAAGCCGTCGCAGTTCGACACGGCCTTCAGCACCCGCATCCCGGTCTGCGTCAGAGCACCGATCTCGGCGACCTCCTCGGCCGTGGCCTGATCGTAGGTGGCGATGTGGCGATACGGGCACACCAGCAGGTGACCGGAGTTGTAGGGGAACAGGTTCAGCAGCACATAGGCGCTCTTCCCCCGTGCGACGATCAGCCGCTCGGCATCCGGATGCTTGGGCGCCTCGCAGAACGGGCAGTCCTCCCGCAGCACTTCGGGGCCGGCCTGGATGTAGGCCATGCGGTGCGGGGTCCACAGCCGCTGGAACTCGTCCGGCACGCCCACCAGGCGTGCGGCATCCTCCAGCGGCTGGGCCCCGTCGGTCATGCCAGGTCCCCCGCTGCCAGCACACGCACGTGCGCGGCGACGGCGGCGCGGATGCGCGCGACCGCGTCGGCCACGGGCACCCCGTTCTCCTGCGAACCGTCGCGGAAGCGGAACGAGACGGTACCGGCGGCACGGTCCTGCTCACCGGCGATGAGGATCACGGGCACCTTGGCCGTGGTGTGGTTGCGGATCTTCTTCTGCATCCGGTCGTCGGAGTGATCGACCTCGGCGCGCACGCCCTCGGCCTTCAGCTGTCCGACGACGTCCTCGAGGTAGTCGCCGAACTGGTCGGCCACGGGCACGCCCACGACCTGCATGGGAGCCAGCCACAGCGGGAAGTCGCCCGCATAGTGCTCCAGCAGGATGGCGAAGAAGCGCTCGACCGAGCCCAGCAGCGCGCGGTGGATCATCACCGGGCGGTGCTTCTGCCCGTCGGGTCCGGTGTACTCCAGCTCGAACCGCTCGGGCTGGTTGAAGTCCAGCTGGATGGTGGACATCTGCCAGGTGCGGCCGATCGCGTCGCGCGCCTGCACCGAGATCTTCGGGCCGTAGAACGCGGCACCGCCCGGGTCGGCCACGAGCTCCAGGCCGGAGGCCAGCGCCACCTCGCGCAGCGTGTCGATGGCGGTCGTCCACTGCTCGGGCTCGCCGAGGAACTTCGGGTTGCCCTCCTCGTTCGTGGACAGCTCCAGGTAGAAGTCGTTCAGGCCGTAGTCGCGCAGCAGCTCCAGCACCAGGTTGAGGTTGGCAGTGAGCTCCTCGCGCACCTGATCCTGGGCGACGTAGATGTGCGCGTCGTCCTGGGTCAGACCTCGCACTCGGGTCAGCCCAGAGAGGGTGCCGCTCTTCTCGTACCGGTACACCGTGCCGAACTCCGCCAGGCGCAGCGGCAGCTCGCGGTAGCTGCGGCCGCGGGCGCGGTAGATCAGGTTGTGGAAGGGGCAGTTCATGGGCTTCAGGTAGTAGTCCTGGCCCTGCTTGGTGACGTTGCCGTCCTCATCGACCACCTCGTCCAGATGCATCGGGGGGAACATGCCGTCGGCGTAGGTCTGCAGGTGACCGGAGGTCGCGAACAGGTCCTTCTTCGTGATGTGCGGGGTGTTCACCACGTCGTAGCCGTTGCGCAGCAGGTGACGACGCAGGTTCTCCTCGATCTCGTAGCGGATGATGCCGCCGCGCGGGTGGAAGACCGCCAGGCCCGAGCCGATCTCGTCGGGGAACGAGAACAGATCCATCTCCACGCCCAGCTTGCGGTGATCGCGGCGCTCGGCCTCGGCCAGGCGCTCCTGGTACGCGCGCAGCTCGTCCTTGCTGGGCCACGCCGTTCCGTAGATGCGCTGCAGCTGCGGGTTCTTCTCACTGCCGCGCCAATAGGCCGCGGCCACGCGGGTCAGGTCCCAGCCGTTGCCGAGCAGGCGCGTGGAGGGCACGTGAGGTCCGCGGCAGAGGTCCTTCCAGGCGACCTCGCCGTTCTTCTGCACGTTGTCGTAGATGGTCAGCTCGCCGGCGCCGACCTCGACGGATGCTCCTTCTGCGGCATCCGCACCGGAGCCAGGCCCGCCGGCCAGGTCGATCAGCTCGAGCTTGAAGGGCTCGTTCGCCAGCTCGGCACGGGCCTCGTCGGCGGTGACGACGCGGCGCGTGAAGCGCTGGCCGTCGCGGATGATGCGCTGCATCTCCTTGGAGATGGCCTTCAGGTCCTCGGGGGTGAAGGGCTCGTCGACGCCGAAGTCGTAGTAGAAGCCATCGGTGATGAACGGGCCGATGCCGAGGTTCGCGGCGGGACGGATGCGCTGCACGGCCTGAGCGAGCACGTGGGCGGTGGAGTGGCGCAGGATGTTCAGCCCGTCGGGGCTGTCGACCGTGACCGGCTCGACGTCATCGCCCTCGGCGACGGTCGCGGCGAGGTCCTTGAGGACGCCGTTCACGCGCATGGCGATCACGGAGCGGTCGGTGAAGAGTGCGAAGCCGTCGTGCTTGTCCGCGTTCGGCTGGGCGTTGTCTGACAAGGGATTCTCCAGATAGACGATGGAATGAGTCGACTCAGCTGCAGGCGCGAGGGCGCCCTGCCCGCTCAGGCGCCAGTAGTTCGCGTGACGACACCGGTGACAGAGGTCACGAGAAGGGCCGACACGGAATCCATGGCACGAGTCTACGCCGTCGGCTGCAGCGTCGCGGATACGAGAAGAGCCCCGGATGACATCCGGGGCTCTTCGCCTGTGCGCGATACTGGGATCGAACCAGTGACCTCTTCCGTGTCAGGGAAGCGCGCTACCGCTGCGCCAATCGCGCCTATGAAGGCTGTTAAGTTGTCTGCTGAGAGGTGGCGACGGGATTCGAACCCGTGTAAACGGCTTTGCAGGCCGGTGCCTAGCCACTCGGCCACGCCACCAGAGGTGGATTCGAACCCACATGCCAGAACCCCTGGCTGGGGCTCCTGCACTCGAGCGGATGACGAGACTCGAACTCGCGACCCCAACCTTGGCAAGGTTGTGCGCTACCAACTGCGCTACATCCGCATGATATTCAGTTCTCAGATCTTACCCGGAGTGCCGGGCACTCGAGATACATTAGCCCAGGTTCGAGGCGTTCACCAAACCGCGCCACGACATCGGGCGTGTCCCCCGAGACCGCATCACCCCGCCACGCCCGACCGGATCCGTGATGTCGGGCACGCTCCGCGGATCGGGTATGCTTTTCAATCGTGCCACGGTGCACATCACAATCACATATGGGCGATTGGCGCAGTTGGTAGCGCGCTTCCTTCACACGGAAGAGGTCGTCGGTTCGAGTCCGGCATCGCCCACGCGGATGTAGCGCAGTTGGTAGCGCACAACCTTGCCAAGGTTGGGGTCGCGAGTTCGAGTCTCGTCATCCGCTCCACTCAGAAGACCCGGGATCGATGATCCCGGGTCTTCTGTCGTTCACGGTGGAATGGCGTAGCGTCTGTCGCATGGCACCTGAGCGGATCGTCATCGCCGGAGCGAGCGGCCTGATCGGGCGCGCGCTGACAGCATCCCTCCGCGCGGACGGCATTGAGGTCGTCCACCTCGTCCGGCACCCGGTGCGCGGGCCGCAGGAGATCGCCTGGCTGCAGGACGGTCACGCCCTCTCCCCCGATATCCTGGCCGGAGCGGATGCCGTGATCGGCCTCAACGGCGCGAGCATCGGCCGGTTGCCGTGGACCCGCGGCTATCGGGAGACCCTGCGCACATCACGGCTGACACCCACACGTGTCCTGGCGGCGGCGCTGCGCGAACTGGGTGACGATGCACCGGCGTTCTTGTCAGCATCCGCGGTCGGCTACTACGGTCACAGCCCCGGAGAGCCTGTGGACGAGCGCAGCGGCGCGGGCGACACGTTCCTCGCCCGGCTCTGCATCGACTGGGAGACCGCCGCCCTCAGCGCCGGCGACCGGGTGCGCACGGTGCTGCTGCGCACCGCTTCGGTGCTGCACCCCGAGGGCGTGCTCAAACCCCTGATGCGACTCGCAGGTGTCGGCCTGGCCGGTCCCCTGGGCACGGGGCGCCAGGTGTGGCCGTGGATCTCCCTCGACGACGAGGTGCGCGGCATCCGGCACGCGATCGATCACGACCTGGCAGGGCCCGTGAACCTCACCGGGCCGACGCCGGCGACGGCCGCCGACATCGGACGCGCGCTGTCCCATCGCCTGCATCGCCCCTATCTGCTGCCCGCCCCCGCGTGGGCGCTGCGGCTGGTACTCGGGCGGGCAGCCGCCGACTCGCTGCTGCTCGCGGACGCCGATGCGGCCCCACGAGCTCTGCTGCGGAGCGGGTTCGAGTTCCGGCATCCGACGGCGCAGGATGCCATCGACGCGGCGATCGGCTGATCGTGGCCGCGGGCTCCCCGCCGATGCGGGGGATCCGCCAGGAGGCTGACGGATCCCCTCACATGCGCGACCTCAGGCTCGCGACGTGCGCAGCTCCGCGCGGCCGGGCTGCGGTTCGGTGAAGATCACCACGACGATGACCGCGATGCCGACGACGACGTGGGGAGCCCACGCGTTGGGCGACGCCGACACGAAGCCGAACAGCCACGGCGAGGTGGCGAGGAACAGGCTGGCCACGACGTCGAAGATCAGATGGACCGGCATCGGGATGAGCTTGAGCACTCCCCACTCGTAGCGGGTCAGCAGGCTGTACAGGATCAGACCGACCCCGAGCACGATGGGGATCACCACGGCCGGGCCGCCCATCGCTGCGAAACCGAACAGCCACGGGGCGACGATGAGTGCGATGCCCACGACGTAGTCGAGCACGCCGTGGACCTTCGTGGGGATGAAACGCATGATTCCTCCTCGATCAGACGAACCGCGGAGTGCGGCTCACAGAGGATTCGTCACGCCGGCCCGATCGGATTGGACCGCGTCGGACGCCACCAGGTCAGGCGCGCGCCCAGCCGTAGCGCTTGATCAGGGCGTCGGCGACGCGCCCGTAACGCTGCCGATCCAGCACGGCCGCCTCGCGGCGCATGCCGGCGTCGTGCACGCTGTAGAGCTGCTCGATGTCCACCCAGGATTCCCGGCCCTGCGAGTCCCAGGATCCTGACCCGATCGACAGGAAGTCCCGGTCACGGTCGTGCGCCTTGCTGGTCATCCGCACGGCGTACACGCGGTCTTCGGACTGACGCCCGATGACCAGCACCGGCCTGTCCTTGCCTCGGCCGTCGTTCTCCTCGTACGGCACCCACGTCCAGATCACCTCACCGGAGTCCGGCATCCCGTTGCGCGACGGCGAATAACCCACGCTCACATCCCCGACCCGCTCCGGATCCACCTCGATGGTCTCCGAACCGGGCATCCGCCCCGCGGTCGCCTCCTCGGCCCGAGCTGATCCCCGCCCGTCCGGCCTCAGCACGGCATCCCGCCGCGACAGCGACGAGCCGCCGGCCGGACCGCCCTTCGCGAGCAGCCGGCCGACGACATCGCCGAGGACGGACAGGATGCGCTGCGTCGTGGTCACCTCCCCACAGTAACCGCCGTCAGTCCGCCAGCGCGTAGCCCTGCTCGCCGTGCACGAACCGGTCGACCCCCGCGACCTCCGCCTGCTTCGTGACCCGGAAGCCGATGGTCTTCTCGATGACGACCCCAGTGATCCACGCCACCGCGAACGCGTACACCAGCACACCGCCAGATGCGAGCACCTGCACGACCAACTGACGCCCGTCACCGCCGGTGAACAGTCCGTGACCGGTGGCGAAGAAGCCCAGGTACACCGTGCCCAGCAGGCCGCCCACCAGATGCAGCCCCACCACGTCCAGCGAGTCGTCGAGCCCCATCCGGTACTTCAGTTCGACGGATGCTGCGCACGCGACCCCCGCCAGCCCGCCCAGCAGCAGCCCCCAGCCCGGCGCGAGATCCGCGCATGCCGGGGTGATGGCCACGAGCCCCGCGACCAGCCCCGACACCGCGCCGACCGACGTCGCCTTGCCGTCGCGGAGGGTCTCGACGAGGATCCATCCCAGGATGCCTGCGGCCGATGCTCCCAGGGTGTTGATGGTGATCAGTCCGGCCTGTCCCATTCCGGGCGTCGTCCACTGCGCGCCCACGTTGAACCCGAACCATCCGAACCACAGCAGCGCCGCACCCAGCAGCGTCAACGGCACGTTGTGCGGTCTCTGGATGCCCTTGCGGAAGCCGATGCGCTTGCCCAGCACCAGAGCCAGCGCCAGGGCCGCCGCACCGGCGTTGATGTGCACGGCCGTGCCGCCGGCGTAGTCGATCACGGCGATGCCGCTGTCCTTGCCGAACAGCGTCGTGCCCAGGTGCGTGATCCAGCCGCCGCCCCACACCCACGCCGCAATGGGGAAATAGCCGATGGTGCCGAACACGCCCACGAAGATCAGCCAGGGTCCGAACCTGGCCCGGTCGGCGATGGCGCCCGAGATCAGCGCCACCGTGATGATGGCGAAGGTCGCACCATAGGCGACCGTCAGCAGCGCGGTGTTGGCATGCGGCGACGAGGCCGCACCCGCCAACGCGAAGTCGGCGAACGGATCGCCCGCGAACTGCGCGGGATCGCCGACGGTGCTCATGGAGTAGCCGTACAGCATCCACAGCACCGCGATCAGCCCGATCGCGCCGAAGCTCATCATCATCATGCTGATCACGCTCTTCACACGCACCATGCCGCCGTAGAAGAACGCCACCCCCGGCGTCATCAGCAGCACCAATGCGGTCGCGGTGATCCCCCACGACACGGATTCCGTCGCTTCCATCCCAGCCTCTTCCTGTCGACGATTGAAGAGAGTCTCGCGGGTGCATGTTTCCTGCGAGCACGCGCTTCATTGCAGCCGCGTTACGGCAGCCTCCCGGATGTGACGATCGCGTTACGCCACGCACCGGAGTGCTGGGTTGGTATCCTCGAACGCGACTCCCGTCGTCTGGGGGAGGAACGAATAGGAGTTTCGCGTGATCGACCTCGAACTAGTCAACGGTGACTGGGAATTCGACCCACAGCACACCCGGATCGGCTTCTCTGCAAAACACGCCATGGTCACGACCGTCCGCGGGGCGTTCAACGAAGTGACCGGCCACCTCCATGTGGACACCGAGCACCCGGAGAACTCCTGGGCGAAGGTGGTCATGAAGACCGCCAGCGTGGACACCCGTGTCCAGCAGCGCGACGACCACCTGCGCAGCGCCGACTTCTTCGACGCGGAGAAGTGGCCCGAGATCACGTTCGTGTCCACGCACATCGAGGAGGTCGACGACCGGGCGTTCGGCGTCACCGGCGACCTGACCATCCGCGACGTCACCAAGCAGGTCATGATCCCGCTGGCGCTGCTCGGCGTGGAGACGGGAGCCTACGGCGAACTGCGTGCGGGCTTCGAGGGCAGCCGGCGCCTGAACCGTCGCGACTTCGGCCTGGTCTGGAACACGCCCCTCGACTCCGGCGGAGTGCTGGTCTCCGAGAAGATCACGCTCGAGTTCGAGATCTCCGCCGTGAAGGTCGTCGCCGACGGTGACGAGGCCGACGAGGCATCCGACGAGGACGCTCAGGCGGAGGATGCCGAAGACGGCGAGTGACGACTGGTCCGGCGGGGCTCACGCCTCGCCGGACAGTTCCTTCGCGGAATGCGTGAGCGCGATCAGGCGCGAGACCGCACGCAGGTACTTCTTGCGATAGCCGCCGCCGAGCATCTCCTCGGAGAACACCGCGTCCAGGCTGACCCCGGTCGCCGCCACAGGCACCTGCGCGTCGTAGACGCGGTCCACGAAGGCGACGAATCGCAGTGCCTCGGACTGGTCCGTGAGCACATGCACGTCTCGCAGGCCCACCAGGTCGAGTCCGTCGATGAGTCGGATGTACCGCGACGGATGCACCTGCGCCAGGTGCCGGATGACATCGGCGAACGCATCATCCGACGCGCTGCCGCGCTCCGCGGCATCCGCGATGCACTGCGCATACTCGGTGTCGTCGAACACCGCTGCGCTGCCGTCGATGGCGCGCTGCCGGTAGTCGACGCCGTCGATGCGGATCGTCTCGAAGCTCTCCGACATGGCGTGGATCTCGCGCAGGAAGTCCTGAGCCGCGAACCGCCCCTCTCCGAGCGCGTTCGGCGGCGTGTTCGACGTGGCCGCGAGCTTGGTGCCGGATGCCACCAGCTCGCCCAGCAGGCGGGTCATGACCATCGTGTCGCCGGGGTCATCCAGCTCGAACTCGTCGATGCACAGCAGGTCGGAACCGCGCAGCAGATCCACCGTATTGCGGTAGCCCAGTGCGCCGACCAGTGCCGTGTACTCGATGAACGAGCCGAAGTACTTCCGACGCGAGTTCGTCGCGTGATAGACGGATGCCAGCAGGTGCGTCTTGCCGACCCCGAATCCGCCGTCCAGGTAGACGCCCGGCTTCATGGCGGCGATCTTGGGTGCGCGGTGGAACAGGCCCGTGCGCTTGACGAGCTCCTGCCGACCGGCGAACTTCTGCAGGAGCTCCTTGGTGGCCTCCTGCGACGGATACGCCGGGTCCGCCCGGTAGCTCTCGAAGGTGGCGGAGCCGAACTGCGGCGGCGGAACGAGGCTGGCCAGCATCTCGCTTCCGCTGACCACCGGCGTGCGCTCGGTGAGGTGCACGACTGAGGCACTGGTCTGCTGGGTCATCACGTTCCTGGTGTCGGAGAAAGTCATAGTCTTACGATCCGGATGCGGGAGCGCCCGAACGGATCTATGGTCAGAAGGGACGGCTCAACATTACGCCGTCACATCACCCACCCCGCGTCCTGAAACCATAGGAGCATCCGTGACTGTCGAGCACGACACCTCATCCACCAAGTTCGCCGAGTACTCCGCACCCGAGCGTCTTGTCACCACCGAGTGGCTCGCCGCCAATCTCGGCAAGCCCGGCCTCGTCGTCGTCGAATCCGACGAGGACGTGCTGCTCTACGAGACCGGCCACATCGCCGGCGCCGTCAAGGTCGACTGGCACACCGAGCTGAACGACCCGGTCGTGCGCGACTACGTCGACGGCAAGGGCTTCGCCGAACTGCTGAGCCGCAAGGGCATCTCGCGGGACGACACTGTCGTCATCTATGGCGACAAGAACAACTGGTGGGCCGCCTACGCTCTGTGGGTGTTCTCGCTCTTCGGCCACGAGGACGTGCGCCTGGTCGACGGCGGTCGCGACAAGTGGATCGCCGAGGGCCGCGAGCTGACCACCGAGAAGACGGTCCGCCCCGCCACGGAGTACCCGGTCGTCGAGCGCGACGACTCCAAGCTGCGCGCCTACAAGGAGGACGTGCTGAAGTTCATCGGCCACGGCCCCCTGATCGACGTCCGCTCCCCCGAGGAGTACAGCGGTGAGCGCACCCACATGCCCGCCTACCCCGACGAGAGCTCGCTGCGCGGCGGCCACATCCCGACCGCGCAGAGCGTGCCGTGGAGCCGTGCCGTGGCCGAGGACGGCGGCTTCAAGCCCCGCGCCGAGCTCGAGGCGATCTACCTCGAGGGCGCCGGCCTGAAGAAGGGCGAGGACGTGATCGCCTACTGCCGCATCGGTGAGCGCTCGAGCCACACCTGGTTCGTGCTGAACCACCTGCTGGGCTTCGAGAACGTGCGCAACTACGACGGCTCCTGGACCGAGTGGGGCTCCGCCGTGCGCGTCCCGATCGTCGCGGGGACCGAGCCCGGCACCCTCTGAGAGTGGGAGAATCACAGGGTGACTGACACGCATCTGCCCGAACGTCTGGCCGAGTTCCGCGAGGAGTTCCTCGAGCTTCCGCAGGAGGATCGTCTGGAGCTCCTGCTGGAGTTCTCGGCCGAGCTTCCGCCTGTGCCCGACTACCTGGCGGGCAAGCAGGAGCTCTACGAGCGCGTGGCAGAGTGCCAGTCCCCTGTGTTCATCCACATCGAGGTCAACGACGGCGTCGTCGCCATGCACGCGACGGCGCCCGTCGACGCCCCGACCACCCGCGGATTCGCCAGCATCCTGGCCCAGGGCATCACCGGCCTCACGGCCGACGAGGTGCTGGCCATCCCCGGCGACTACCCGCAGACCCTCGGACTGACCAAGTCCGTCTCCCCGCTGCGCATCGGCGGCATGACCGGGATGCTGGTGCGAGCCCAACGCCAGGTCAGGGCCAAGCGCTGACGCGTCTCAGGATGCCGCAGGGGCCAGGCCCCGTGCGGCCATCCAGTCCGTGATCGCCGCCGTCCAGCCGTTCTGGTCGTAGTTCCACAGCTTCGTGTGGCGAGCTACGGCGAACGGCGGCATCGTGACCAGATCCGGTCGTGCCGCCGCCAGCGCATGCGAGGCATCCGCCGGCACGAATCCGTCGTCCTCGCTGTGCAGGATCAGGATCGGCGCGTCCAGTTCGGCCGCACGCGCGACCATGTCGAGACGATCGAAGCGGATGGCCTCCTCGGCGCCGCTGAGCCGCGCGGTGAACGTGTTCTCGAGAGCGCTCATGGCGAGTGCCGGCAGCGGCTCGCGCAGGCCCTCCTCGCGCGCCTGGAAGCGCAGCACGGTGCGCCAGTCGACCACCGGCGAATCCAGCACCAGTCCGGCGATGCGGTCGCGGTTGCCGGAGGTCACGGCGGTCTGCAGCACGAGTGCGCCGCCCATCGACCAGCCCATCAGCACCACACGACGGGCGCCATGCCGCAGGGCGTACGAGATCGCGGCATCCACATCGCGCCACTCCGAGGCGCCCAGCGCGTAGCTGCCGCCGCGCGAGCGCGGAGCCTCGCCGTCGTTGCGGTACGAGACGACCAGCGTGGGCAGTCCCAGCCCGTGGAACACCGGCACCGCGCGCAGGCACTCCGAGCGGGTGGTGCCGCGGCCGTGCACCTGGATCGCCCAGGTGTCCGACGATCCCGGGAAGAACCACGCCGGGCACGGTCCCGCGGGCGAGCCGATCAGCACGCTCTCCCAGGGCAGGTGGAGCTCGCCGGGCGTGACGTAGTACCAGCCGCTGAAGGCGGCGTCCCTGTCCACCTGCGTTCCGGGCTCGATCTGCGTGAGCAGCTTGCGGCGCACCTTCCCGGCATCCGCTCCCAGCACCGCCCCCAGCTTGACGTACCCGTAGCTGCCGGTGGTGAACAGTCCGTAGCGGCCGGGGAGCTCGGTGTCCAGCGTGCGGTCGAGCTCGATGGTCTGCGCGCCGGTGTCCACCGACAGGATGTGCGTGTCGTTGCGGCGCACGGACGGCGTGACCACGCGGTGCGCAGTCGCGAACACGGCCGCGGCGGCTGCAGCACCGACCGCCAGAACGGCGGGGACGGCGATGGCTACGGCGTGCCTGAGTCTCTTCATCGCCTTCTGACTCTAGCCTGTCCACGTGACAGCGAACCCGGATGCCGCAGCGCTCTTCGACGTCGCAGCGACGCAGCTGCGCGAGACGACGTTCCGCTCGGACATCGTGGTGCGCGAGATCCCCTCCCCGGCCGGCCTCGCCCCCTTCTCGCTGGCGCTGGCCGCCGATGTGCGCCCCGACGACCACGGCGACTCCGTCTACGGCACCGGCCGCTTCGTGCTGCTGCACGATCCGGAGGAACCGGCTGCCTGGGGAGGCCCGTGGCGCATCGTGGCGTTCGCACAGGCTCCGCTGGAGACCGAGATCGGCACCGACCCGCTGCTGGCGGAGGTCGCGTGGTCCTGGCTCGTCGACGCCCTGGACTCCCGCGATGCGCAGTATCATTCCGAATCGGGCACCTCCACCAAGATGCTCTCGAAGGGCTTCGGCGGGCTCGCCGAGGAGGGTGACGGCGCGCAGATCGAACTGCGCGCGTCATGGACTCCCGAGGCGCCGCTGCGTCCGCATGTGGAAGCATGGGCAGAGCTGGTGGGAATGCTGGCCGGGCTCCCGCCGGGGTCCGAGGATGTCGCCGTGTTCGGCGCGAGAAAGGGCGGACGTGTCTGACTACTCCGTGATAGATGACCGCACGGAGTTCGAGAAGGCATGCACGCTGCTCGCCGCAGGCGAGGGTCCTGTCGCGGTCGATGTCGAGCGCGCATCCGGCTTCCGCTATTCGCAGCGGGCCTACCTCGTGCAGATGTTCCGCCGCGGCGCAGGGGTGTTCCTGTTCGATCCGCCCGCGATCGGCGACTTCAGCGCCCTTCAGGCGGCGATCGGCGATCTGGAGTGGGTGTTCCACGCCGCCAGCCAGGACCTGCCGTCACTGCACGAGCTGGGCCTGTACCCGGCGAGCATCTTCGACACCGAGCTCGGTTCCCGGCTGCTGGGCAGCGAGGGCTTCGGCCTGGCAGCGGTGGTCGAGCACGCGCTGGGCATCGTCCTGAAGAAGGAGCACTCCGCGGCGGACTGGTCGACCCGCCCGCTGCCCCAGTCCTGGCTCGAGTACGCGGCGCTGGATGTGCTGTACCTGATCGACGTCAAGGAGATACTGGCGGCCCAGCTGGCGGAGGCGGGCAAGACCGAGATCGCGGCGCAGGAGTTCCACGCCACGCTCGTGAAGCCGCCGAAGGCTCCCCGGGTGGATCCGTGGCGACGGCTCAGCGGCCTGCACAAGGCCCGCGGCGCCCGGCAGTTGGCGGTCGCCCGCGAGCTGTGGACGGCGCGTGAGCAGTACGCGGAGCAGATCGACGTGTCCCCCGGGCGGCTCGTCCCCGACCGCTCCCTGCTGGCTGCCGTGCTCGCCGCGCCGACCAGCAAGTCCGCGCTGAGCGCCATGAAGGACTTCAACGGCCGCGCGAGCCACACGCAGCTGGACCGCTGGTGGGATGCCATCCAGCGAGGCCGCACCACTGACGATCTGCCGCAGCTGCGGCTGCGCAGCGACGCGCCGCCGCCGCCGCGCAGCTGGTCCGACCGCAACCCCGAGGCGGACCTGCGGTACAAGGCCGCGCGCCCGGTCGTCGAGGCCATCGCCGAGGAGCTGCACATGCCCACGGAGAATCTGCTCACCCCCGATCACCTGCGTCGTCTGGCCTGGGAGCCACCGGCGGACCTCACCGCGGAATCCATCGGCGACGCCCTGACGGCGCTCGGCGCCCGCCCCTGGCAGATTGCGCATACTGCACAGAAGATCGCGGATGCCTTTGTAGAAGGCCCGCAAATCGAATCGGACGCCGTCGAAGTCGCTTCGTAGGTTCGATCCAACCGATTCCTGAGGCTTCTGATGCGCTTCTAGGCTGGGATCATCCCAACCAATGGAGGCAGGAGTGGCCGAGATCTCGGACGTCTTCTTCGTCGATGGAGTGCGCACGCCTTTCGGGCGCGCCGGCGAAAAAGGAATGTATTGGAACACCCGCGCAGATGACCTCGCCGTCAAGGCGACCATCGGCCTGATGGAGCGCAACGCCTCCGTCCCGGGCGAGCGCATCGACGACGTGGCCATCGCCGCGACCTCGCAGACCGGCGACCAGGGCCTGACCCTCGGGCGCTCCGTGGCGCTGCTGGCGGGTCTGCCGCAGACCGTCCCGGGCCTGGCGATCGACCGCATGTGCGCAGGCGCGATGACGTCCGTCACCACGATGGGCGCCTCGATCGGCGTCGGCATGTACGACCTGGCGATCGCCGGCGGCGTGGAGCACATGGGCCACCACCCGATCGGGAGCAACGCCGATCCGAACCCGCGCTTCGTGGCTGAGCGGATGGTCGACCCGGCGGCGCTGAACATGGGCGTGACGGCGGAGCGCATCCACGACCGCTTCCCGCAACTGACCAAGGAGCGCGCAGACCGCTACGGCATGCTCAGCCAGCACAAGGTGCAGGCCGCGTACGAGGCAGGCAAGTTCCAGCCCGACCTGGTGCCCGTCGCCATCAAGGGCGCCGACGGCGCCTGGGGCCTCGCCACCGAGGACGAGGGCCGCCGCCCGCAGACCACCATGGAGGACCTGGCGAATCTGAAGACGCCGTTCCGCCCGCACGGCCGCGTCACGGCCGGCACCTCCTCCCCCCTCACCGACGGCGCGACCATGTCGCTGCTGGCCGGCGGCGGCGCCGTGAAGGAGCTGGGTCTGACGCCCAAGATGCGGATGGTCTCGTTCGCGTTCGCCGGCGTGCAGCCCGAGATCATGGGCATCGGCCCGATCCCCTCCACCGAGAAGGCGCTGAAGAAGGCCGGTCTCACGATCGATGACATCGGGCTGTTCGAGCTCAACGAGGCGTTCGCCATCCAGGTGATCTCCCTGCTGGACCACTTCGGCATCGCCGATGACGATCCGCGCGTGAACCAGTGGGGCGGCGCCATCGCCGTGGGTCACCCGCTCGCCGCGACCGGCGTGCGCCTGATGATCCAGCTGGCTGCGCAGTTCGCCGAGCGCCCCGACGTGCGGTACGGCCTCACGGCCATGTGCGTAGGCCTGGGCCAGGGCGGCTCGGTCATCTGGGAGAACCCGTTCTACGACGGCAAGAAGCGGAAGTGAGCGCGGGAATGACCAACTACGACGACATCGACTTCTCGCCGATCATGGCCCTCACCGAGGGCGAGGTGATCACGCACTCCCCCGTGCGCGACATCCGCCTGGCATCCGGCAAGGTGCTCGCGCTGATCACGCTCGACAACGGTCGTGACCACACCCGCCCCAACACGCTGGGCCCGGCCACGCTCACCGAGCTCGGCGAGACCCTGACCACGCTGAAGGCCCGCGCGGCCGCCGGCGAGATCCAGGCCGTGGGCATCACCGGCAAGCAGTACATCCTGGCCGCCGGCGCCGACCTGTCCGACATCAGCAGGGTGGGGTCCAAGGACAACGCTCGCCTGATCGCGCAGCTGGGCCACAAGGTCATCGGCTCGCTGTCCGACCTGGGCGTGCCCTCATTCGCGTTCGTGAACGGCCTGGCGCTCGGCGGCGGCGTGGAGATCGCGCTGAACTCCACCTACCGCACCATCGACGCGTCGGCGGCGGCCATCGCCCTGCCCGAGGTGTTCCTGGGGATCATCCCCGGCTGGGGCGGCGCCTACCTGCTGCCGAACCTGATCGGGATCGAGAACGCCCTCGAGGTGATCATCTCGAACCCGCTCAAGCAGAACCGCATGCTCAAGCCGCAGCAGGCGTACGACTACGGCATGTTCGACGAGATCTTCCCGCCGGCGAACTTCCTGGAGAACTCGCTGGCCTGGGCCGATGAGGTGCTCGGCGGGCGCAAGGTCGAGCGCAAGAACGCCCCGGGCAAGATCGAGCGCACCGTCAAGTGGCCGGTGGCGATCAAGATGGCCCGCGGCATGCTCGAGTCGAAGATCGGCACCGTGCCGCGCTCGCCGTACGTCGCCCTCGAGCTGCTCGAGAAGGCGCGCAGCGGCACGAAGGAGGAGGGCTTCGCCCGCGAGGACGAGGCGCTGTCCGAGCTCGTGACCGGCGACCTGTTCGCCGCGTCGATGTACGCGTTCGACCTGGTGCAGAAGCGCGCCAAGCGCCCCGTCGGCGCGCCCGACAAGCAGTTGGCGAAGAAGGTCACCAAGGTCGGTGTCATCGGCGCGGGCCTGATGGCCAGCCAGTTCGCGCTGCTGTTCGTGCGCAAGCTGCAGGTGCCGGTGCTCATCACCGACCTGGACCAGGCGCGCGTGGACAAGGGTGTGGCATACATCCACGACGAGATCGGCAAGCTCGAGGCCAAGGGCCGGCTGGACGCCGACTCCGCCAACAAGCTGCGCTCGCTGGTCACCGGCACGACCGACAAGTCCCTGTACGCCGACTGCGACTTCGTGATCGAGGCCGTGTTCGAGGAACTGGGCGTGAAGCAGGCCGTGTTCGGCGAGATCGAGCAGATCGTCGCCGAGGACGCCATCCTCGCCACCAACACCTCGTCGCTGTCGGTCGCCGAGATCGGCTCCAAGCTCGCCCACCCCGAGCGCCTTGTCGGCTTCCACTTCTTCAACCCGGTCGCGGTCATGCCGCTGGTCGAGATCGTGAAGACGGATGCCACCACGGATGCCGCTCTCTCGACCGCGTTCGTGGTCGCGAAGGGCCTCGGCAAGAGCGCCGTGCTCACCGCCGACGCACCCGGATTCGTCGTGAACCGCCTGCTGGCGAAGGTCATGGGCGAGGCCGCACGCGCCGTGTACGAGGGCACCCCGGTCGCCGACGTCGAGAAGGCGTTCGGTCCCCTGGGCCTGCCGATGGGTCCGTTCCAGCTGATCGATCTGGTCGGCTGGAAGGTGGCCGCGCACGTGCAGGACACCATGGTGCGTGCCTTCCCGGAGCGCTTCTACGCCAACGAGAACTTCCACACCCTGGCGGCACTGGACGCCGTGGTGGAGAAGGACAAGGGCGGCCGCGTGACCGGCTGGACCAAGGCCGCTGAGAAGGCGCTGAAGGGCCAGACGGGCTCCTCTCCGGCATCCGCCGATGAGATCCTGCGCCGCGTGCAGGACGGGCTGGCCCAGGAGATCCGCATCATGCTCGACGAGGGCGTGGTTCCGGAGGTCGAGGACATCGACCTGTGCCTGATCCTCGGCGCGGGCTGGCCGTTCATCGACGGCGGCGCCTCGCCGTACCTCGACCGCGAGGGCGCCTCGGAACGGGTCTTCCAGGGCACGTTCCACAGCCCGGTGATCCGCGGCATCGCGAACAGCTGATCATCTGACGCACGAGAGCGGGGCCGCACCGGAGGGTGCGGCCCCGCTCTCGTCGTGCCCGATCACTGCTCGGGTCGGGTGTCCTGCTCCCCCTTGCGCGGCCAGTTCGCGAACGCGCGCTCGGCGATGGCCGTGATGGTCAGCGAGGGATTCACGCCCGGGTTCGCCGGCACGGCCGAACCGTCCACGACGTGCAGCCCGGGATGCCCCCACACGCGGTTGTACGAGTCGACCACGCCGCTCTCGGCGGTCTGGCTGATCACCGCGCCGCCCAGGAAATGCGCGGTCATCGGGATGCCGAACACCTCCGGCCACGATCCGCGCGGCTCCGAGCGCACACCGGTCTCCTGCTGCATCCGCACGGCGATGGCGCTCGCCGCGCGGTGCGCCTGAGGCAGGTACGACGGATTGGGCTCGCCGTGGCCCTGCGCGCTGGTGAGCACGTCGCGGCCCAACCTGCGGCGAAGCGACAGCGTGAGCGAGTTGTCGGCGGTCTGCATGACCAGGGCGATGATGCCGCGCTCACTCCAACGGTGCAGGTTCGCGAGCTTGAACTCGCGGATCGGATGCCGCAGCACCCGCCCCACGAGTGCGCCCAGCCGTCCCAGCAGCGAGCGGTCCCCGCGCACCATGACGGTGGCCAGCGCACCCATCAGGTTGGAGCCAGGGCCGTAGCGCACGTTCTCGACGTGCGTGCGGTCGTCGACGTGGAAGGACGTGGTGATCGCCACGCCGTGCGCGTACTCGGAGGCATCCGGAACCCGCGTCGCGACCGAGCCGTCCAGCGCCTCGGAGTTCGTGCGGGTCAGGCGGCCCACGGCATCCGAGATGCGCGGCAGCGCTCCCGACGCCTTCATCCTGTGCAGCAGCTGCTGCGTGCCCCAGGTGCCGGCGGCCAGCACCACCTGCTCGGCGCGGATCGTGCGCCGCCTGCGCCGGATCCACGCGCCGGAGCGCTGCGTGGTGATCAGGAAGCCGCCGCGCGGGTCCTCGCGCACCTCGACGACGGTCGAGAGCGCGTCGATGCGCACGCCGCGCTTCTCGGCGAGGGCGAGGTAGTTCTTCATGAGGGTGTTCTTCGCGCCCACGCGACAGCCCACCATGCAGTTGCCGCACAGCGTGCATCCGGTGCGTGCGGGACCCTCGCCGTCGAAGAACGGATCGGGCACGGTCACCCCCGGCATGCCGAGGAACACGCCGACCGGTGCGTGCCGGAACGTGCCGCCCACGCCCAGGTCCTCGGCGGCGCCGGCCATGATCCGCTCCACAGGGCCGGTGTGCGGGTAGTGCTCCACGACGCCCAGCATCCGCTTCGCGGTCGCGTAGTGCGGCGCGAGCTCCGCCTGCCACGGAGTTCCCTGCGGCCACTGCGCGTCCGCGAAGAACGTCGCGGGCGGCTCATAGAGGGTGTTGGCGTAGTTCAGCGACCCACCGCCGACGCCCGCGCCGGCGAGGATCATCACGTGCGGCAGGCGGTGGATGCGCTGCACGCCGAAGCAGCCCAGCGCCGGCGCCCACAGGTAGCGCTTGACGTCCCACGAGGTCTTCGCGAAGTCGTCGTCCTCGAAACGCCGTCCCGCCTCGAGCACGCGCACCCGGTAGCCCTTCTCGGCCAGTCTCAGGGCGGCGACGGAACCGCCGAACCCCGATCCCGCGATCACGACGTCCTCGTCGTACCCGTTCATGCTTCTCATCCCTCCGGGATCATCATGGTGACGGCACCCGGACGGATGCCGATCGTGCACTCCCCTGCGCCGACGCGCTCGCCGTCGGCGTAGACGACGAGATCCGGTGCGCTGACGCACAGTCTCGTGGCGCGACGGTGGGCGACTTCACGGCGGCCGAGGTGCGTTCCCCGGAGCAGCAGCGGGAAGACCCGCAGCAGCTTGAGTCGGCCCAGCGGCGCGACGTGCACGACATCCAGGACGCCATCGTCGGGCCGCGCGCCCTTGCAGATGGGCATTCCGCCACCGTAACTGGAGGTGTTGCCGACGGCCAGCAGCGTTCCCGGCATCCGCTCTGCCCTGCCGCCGTCGACGGCGATCCGGAAGTCGGTGGGCTTCAGGCGCAGCAGCTCGATCACGATGGCGAGGTAGTAGCGCAGCGGCCCGCTGGGGTGGCGCAAGGCGTTGGTGCGCTCGCTGACCTTGGCGTCGAAGCCCAGCGCGGCGATGGTGAGGAACACCCCATCGCGTCCCTGCGACGAGATGGTACCGAGGTCGATGCGCCTCGCGTGCCCGCTCACCGCTGCGGATGCCGCCCTGCCTGGGTCGTCTGCGGGGATGCCGAGTTCCCGTGCCAGGTCGTTGCCTGTTCCGGCGGGGACCAGCGTCACGGGGATGCCCGCATCGGCCAGCACGTCCACGATGCCGGTGAGGGTTCCGTCCCCGCCCACCACCACGACGCCGTCGGGTCCGTCACTGACGGCCCGGTGCGCGAGGGCCCGGGTCTGCGCGGTCGTCTCACCGGCGAGCACCGTGAGCTGCGCACCGGTCTCGCGCAGCGCGCGCTCCGCCAGATGGCCGGCGGCGGCCGCCCGACCCTTGCCTGCGGACGGGTTGACCAGCAGTGCCAGGCGGAGCTCAGCCATGGTCCGGCTCGACAGGGATCAGCACGCCCGGGTTCATGACGCCCTGCGGGTCGAGTTCGCGCTTGACCGCCCGCAGAATGCGGATGCCGGTCTCGCCGATCTCCTCCGCCAGCCACGGCGCATGGTCACGGCCGATCGCATGATGATGGGTGATGGTGCCTCCGGCGGCCATGATGGCATCGCCCACGCGGTGCTTGACGCAATCCCAGACGTCGAACTGGTCGCCCTTGATCCCCGCCAGCACGGTGAAGTACAGCGACGCGCCCGTGGGATACACGTGCGAGACGTGGCACATCACGAAGCTGCGTGCACCGGCAACCGCGAAGCCGTCCTTCAGGGCGGCAGCCACTGCCGCACGCAGCGTGTGCAGGTTCGACCAGGTGGTGGCAGTCTCCAGCGTCTCGCAGAACACTCCGGCATCCAGCAGCGCGTCGCGCAGGTACGGCCCGTCGAATCGCGTTCGCGCCCAGTCCTCGGCCGCGCTCTGCCCGCCACTGGTGCCGCCTGCCTCGGACATCAGGGCCGCGGTGCGCGCGCGGCGGTGCTCGGCATCCTCCCCTTCGAACACGGTGACGGCGCTGGCGCCCTTGGCGAGCACCTTGCCGATGCGGCCGATCTGGGCCAGGCTGACGCCGGTCTCGGCCTCGTCGGAGAGGCGGATGACGGTGGGACCGGTACCGTGCTGCACCACGCTGCGCAGTGCCTCGGCACCGCTCGCGAAGTCGGGGAAGGTCCAGGACTCGACGATGCGCTCGGCCGGCGTGGGGTGCACGCGTACGCGCACCTCGGTGATGACGCCGAACGCGCCCTCCGAGCCCAGCAGCAGCCTCACCAGATCCGGGCCGGCAGCCGAGCCCGGTGCGCGGCCCAGGTCCAGGTCTCCGGTCGGCGTGGCCATCCGGATGCCGGTGACCATCGTGTCGAACCGCCCGTAGCCGGCGGAGTTCTGCCCGGAGGAGCGCGTGGCGGCGAATCCGCCGATGGTCGCGTAGCGGAAGCTCTGCGGGTAGTGGCCGAGTTCGAAGCCCCGCTCGGCCAGCAGCCGCTCGGCCTCCGGCGCGCGGGTGCCGGCCAGCAGCACGGCCTCGCCGCTGATCCCGTCGAAGCGCACCAGGCCGCTCATCCGTGCGAGGTCGAGTGCGATCACGGCACGGTGCGCGCCGGCATCCGGCTCCACTCCGCCGACCACGCTGGTGCCGCCGCCGAAGGGGACGGCGGCGAGGTTCCGCTCGGCGGCGATCCGCAGGACAGCCGCCACCTGATCGTGCGACGCGGGCCGCACCACCGCATCCGGTGCTGCCTGCCGCCGACCGCGTCGACGCAGCAGGTCGGGTGTGGACTTGCCTCCGGCGCGGCGCAGGCGGGTCACGGGGTCGGTGTGCAGATGCTCGGGTGCGACGACGCCGCTCAGCGCGTCGACGTCCTCGCCGGTGAGTCGGGAGTCCGCCACCTCGACCTCGTCGATCGCGGGCGCGGGCGCGGGCCTGCGCACCCGTCCCAGCATCAGCGGCAGCAGGGCGCGGACGGCGCGCGGCAACTCGGTGGCGCGGGCGGGATCACCCCACCCGTCCCACCGCATCTCGGGCGGTTCGACAGCACTGTCGTGTGGCAGCTCCATGCGTTACAGTGTGACACATTATGGAAACTCGTCAAGCACTCGCGGCGACGTGGGACGCCACGCAGCTGCGCATCCTGGATGCCGCCGAGCAGCTGATCGCCCGGCGAGGCGTGCAAGGGCTCGCCGTCGCCGAGCTGGCGCGCGAGGCAGGAGTCTCACGGCCCACCGTGTACCGCACGTGGGCGGGGGCTGACGAGGTGGTGCGCGCCGTGCTGCTGCACCGGGTGCTGGTGCTGCTGCAGGACGTTCCGGTCTCCGATTCTCGGGAGCGGATCGTCGACGGCGTGATGCACTTCTCCGCCGCGTTCCGAGCCGATCCGCTGTACGCGGCGCTACTGGATCGCGAACCCGAGGTCTTCACGCGCTACACACTGCAGCGCTTCGGCACCAGCCAGCAGGCCATCCTGCAGCGCATGGCGGAGTCGGTCGCCGCCGCGCAGCACTCCGGCTCGGTGCGTGCGGGCGAGCCGCAGCACATCGCGGTCATGCTGCTGCTGATCGCGCAGTCCGCGATCCTGTCCCATGGCACGGTGAGCGATCTGATCGACGAGGCGTCGTGGGAGCACGAGCTCCGAGCCGCCCTCGACGGGCTGCTTCGGCCATGACCATGCACTCCCCCGATCTGGATCCCGCGCGGCGGCGCCGGGACCTGACGCGCTCCGCCGAGGACGAGGTCGATGTGCTCGTGGTCGGAGGCGGCATCACCGGCGCGGGAGTCGCCCTGGACGCCGCCTCGCGCGGCCTGAGCGTCACGCTCATCGAGGCGCACGACCTGGCCTTCGGCACCAGCCGCTTCAGCTCCAAGCTCGTGCACGGCGGGCTGCGGTATCTCGCCACCGGCGACTTCGCCACGGCCCGGGAGAGCGCGCAGGAACGCCACCTGCTGATGACGACCATCGCGCCGCACCTGATCCGCTCGCTGCCGCAGCTGCTGCCGTTCGTGCCGGGCGTCACGCTCACGCAGAGATTCGCCGGAGCCGCCGGCATGATGATCGGCGACGTGCTGCGACTGCAGGCCCGCACGCCGCATGCCACGCTGCCCGGGCCTCGTCTCGTCTCGGCCCGCACCGCGCACCGGATGGCGCCCCTGCTGGATCGCACCGGGCTGCATGGCGGAATGGTCACCCACGACGGCCAGCTCGTCGACGACGCCCGCCTGGTCGTGACCGTCGCGCGCACGGCGGCCGGCCTGGGCGCCCGCGTCCTCACGCGGGTGCGGGCGCTCGCTCTGGGCGGTGACGGAGCGGATGCCGAGGACGTGCTCACCGGCGAGCGACTGCGCATCCGCGCCCGCAGCGTCATCAACGCCACCGGGGTCTGGGCGGGCACGCTCGACGAGCAGATCAGACTCCGGCCGAGCCGGGGAACGCACATCGTGCTGGACGGGGCGGATCTCGGGCATCCGAACGCCGCCCTCACGATCCCCTTGCCCGGATCCATCAGCCGCTACGTGTTCGCCCTGCCGCAGTGGGACGGCCGCGTCTACGTCGGTCTGACCGACGAGGACGCCCCGGGGCCGATCCCCGATGTGGCTCGGCCGACCGAGGACGAGATCACGTTCCTGCTGGACACCCTGAACCGCGTCATGTCGACACCGATCCGCCTGGATCAGGTGCGCGGTGCGTACGCCGGCCTGCGACCGCTGGTCGACAGCGGTGACGACAGCACATCCGACATCTCCCGTCGGCATCTGGTGGCGGCATCCGGTGCGGGATTCGTGAATGTGCTGGGCGGCAAGCTCACGACGTATCGGCGCATGGCGCAGGATGCTGTGGATCTGGCTGTGCGGCTGCGCGGGCTCACCGCGGCCCCGAGCCGCACGGCGTCGCTGCGGCTCGTGGATGCTGCGGTCCCCGCCTCTGCGCCGCTCCTCGAGGGATTGCCGCTCACGCGAGCAGGCATCGAGTTCGCCGTGCGCGCCGAGGGTGCGCTGACAGCGGACGATGTGCTGGACCGGCGCACCCGCGTGGGCCTCGTCGACGCCGACCGTGCACGGGCGTTGCCGGTGGTGACCGAACTGATGACCGCTGCGCTGAGTGAGTTCGACTGACCTCCCCTGCCCTCCCTCGCGTTCGCGCGCTATTCTTTGAACATGTTCGGTTCTGAGCTCACGCCGAAGGCCGAGCGCACGCGCACCAGGATCCGCGACGCCGCCATCACCTCATTCATCGAGCGCGGCTACCCCGACACGACGATCCGTCTCATCGCCGCCGAAGCCGGCGTGTCGGTGGGCAACGCCTACTACTATTTCCCCTCCAAGACCCACCTCGTGCAGGCGCTGTACGAACAGGTGCAACAGGAGCATGTGCGGGTGGCCGTTCCGCTGCTCGATCGCGAGAACGGCCTCGTGGATCGCCTGCGCATCGTGTTCGAGACGGGTCTCTCCGTGCTCGAGCCGTACCAGCGCGTCGCTCCGGGGTTCCTGTCGGCCATGATCGCGCCGGACTCCCCCATCAACCCGCTCTCGCGGGAGTCCTCGCCGGCACGCGCGATGACCGTGGGTCTGTTCCGGCGCGCCGTGGACGGTGCGGATCACAAGCTGCCGACGGAGATCGCCGAGGGGCTTCCGGATGCCGTCTTCGTCGCCTACCTCGGACTGGTCCTGCGCTGGACCTACGACGACGGCGAGGGCCACTCGCGCACGCGAAGGCTGCTCGACACCGCGCTGAAGCTCCTCAGCGTCGCGCTGCCGTTCGTGCGGGTGCCGGGGGTGCGGGGCGTCGCTCGCGACCTGCTGGAACAGATCGCCGAAGTGCGGGCATGACTCGCACTGACCGCGACGCCGCATCCGACGACCATGCGCCTGACGACTGAACTCAGCGGCCCTCGTGAATCGGCAGCTCCACCGCGCCGGTGCTCTCGGTCTGGCGGGCCATCGGCACGCGCCTGCCGAGCACCTGCGCGACGACGTCCTGGGCGATCTTGGAGGCCGTGAGACCGGCATCCTTCAGGACCTGATCTCGCGTGGCGTGCGAGATGTACTCGTCGGGCACTCCCAGCTCGTCGACGGCCGTGTCGATACCGGCCTCGCGCAGCACCTGACGCACCCGGGTGCCGACACCGCCGACGCGGATGCCGTCCTCCAGAGTGATCACCAGGCGGTGCCGCGCGGCCAGCTCCAGAATGGAGGGCTGCACGGGAATGGCCCAACGCGGATCCACGACCGTGGCGCCGATGCCCTGTGCACGCAGGCGCTGTGCGACATCCATGGCCAGCGACGCGAACGGCCCGATCCCGACCAGCAGCACATCCTCGGTCTCGTCCCGCACCAGCACGTCGACGCCGTCCGGCATCCGCTCGATGGCGGGGATGTCCTCGGCGACCGCACCCTTGGGGTAGCGGAGCACGGTCGGCGCGTCGTCGACGGCGATGGCCTCGTCCAGCAGCTCGCGCAGGCGCGTGGCGTCGCGGGGGGTGGCGATGCGGATGCCCGGAACGATCTGCAGCATCGCCATGTCCCAGATGCCGTGATGGCTGGGGCCATCGGGCCCCGTGACGCCGGACCGGTCCAGCACGAACGTCACACCGGCCTTGTGCAGGCCGACATCCATCAGCACCTGATCGAAGGCGCGGTTCATGAACGTCGCGTAGATGGCCACGACCGGGTGCAGGCCGCCGAACGCGAGTCCTGCGGCAGAGGCCACGGCGTGCTGCTCGGCGATGCCCACGTCGTACACGCGATCCGGATGCCGCTCGGCGAACGGTGCGAGCCCGGTGGGCCGAAGCATGGCGGCGGTGACGCCGATGACGCGCTCATTGCGCTCGCCGATCTCCACCAGCGCGTCCGAGAACACCGACGTCCACGACGGACCCTTGGACGTGGCGAGGGAGTCGCCGGTCTTGGGGTCTATGCGTCCGACGGCATGGAACTGGTCGGCCACATCGTCCCGGGCAGGCTGATAACCTCGGCCCTTCTCTGTGATGGCATGCACGATGACCGGGGCTCCGTAGCCCTTGGCCAGTTCCAGCGTCTCCATCAGCGCGTTGATGTCATGCCCGTCGACAGGACCGAGGTACTTGATGTCGAGATTGGAATACAGCGCGACGTTGTTCGTGAAGCGCGACAGGAAGCCGTGCGTGCCGCCGCGCACGCCGCGGAACAGCGCGCGCCCGAAGGGACCGAAGGCACGGAACAGGCGGTCGGACTTCGCGTGCATCTGGCGGTACGCCGCCGCGGTGCGCATGCGGTTGAGGTAGCGGGACATCCCGCCGATCGTCGGCGCGTAGGAGCGGCCGTTGTCGTTGACGACGATCACCAGGTTGCGCCGGTTGTCGTCGGAGATGTTGTTGAGCGCCTCCCACGTCATGCCGCCTGTGAGTGCGCCGTCGCCGACCACGGCGACCACATGCCGGTCACCGCGGCCGGTGGCCGTCAGCGCCCGCGAGACGCCGTCCGCCCAGCTCAGTGAGCTGGAGGCGTGCGAGGACTCCACGACATCGTGTGGACTCTCCGACCGCTGCGGGTAGCCTGCCAGGCCACCGCGCGAGCGCAGCTGCGAGAAGTCCTGCCGGCCGGTGAGCAGCTTGTGCACGTACGACTGATGCCCCGTGTCGAAGATGATCGGGTCGTCCGGTGACGAGAACACCCGATGCAGGGCGATGGTGAGTTCGACGACTCCCAGGTTGGGACCCAGGTGACCGCCGGTGCGGGCGACGTTCTCGACCAGGAAGGTGCGGATCTCGGCGGCCAACTCGGTCAGCTGCTCCGACGACAGGCCATCGAGGTCACGGGGTCCGGTGATGCTCGGCAGGATCGGCATGGATGCTCCTCCGCGACTTGACGAACACGCGGCCGAAGCGGCCGCGCGGATCTGCTCAGTCTATCTCGGGGTGGTGATTGTTCGGTGAACGCGGCGACTTCGTGCCGCATCGAGTCAGAGCTGCGACGGCACGCTGAGGTCGCCGTAGTCGCGACGCCAGCCCCGCAGCGATCCGTCGTCCATCACCTGGTGCACCGTCCCGTCACGTCCGGACAGCACGACCGCCAGCTCCAACGGCGACGGCCGCCCGTCCTCGAGGAGCGCGTCGGCGACGGCGTTCAGCACGACGGTGAACCCCAACTCATCCCCCGCGTCGTGCACGCCTGTGATCGGGGCATCCGGTGTGTCTGCGACGACCAGAGCCAGCGCGACGGGAGCCGTGTCGCGCTGGCGATCCATGTGTCCGATACTCCACAGCATGTGCATCTCCTCAGTGCCCCGACCAGGTGACGGAGCATCCCGAGCCTACGAGGGGCCACCGACACCGTATCCGGACACGGAGGCGCCCCGCCCGGCCGAAGCCGTGCGGGGCGCCTCTGCGATCAGTGTCAGACCAGCGACCGCAGCACGTACTGCAGGATGCCGCCGTGACGGTAGTAGTCCGCCTCACCGGGTGTGTCGATGCGGACGACCGCATCGAACGAGACCGGCTCACGGCCCTCGGCGGAGAACTCGCTCGGCGTGGCCGTGACCTTGACGGTCTTCGGCGTGGTGCCGTCGTTGAGCTCGGTCAGGCCCTCGATCGAGACGATCTCGGTGCCGTCCAGGCCCAGCGACTCCCACGACTGACCGTCGGGGAACTGCAGCGGCACGACGCCCATGCCGATGAGGTTCGAGCGGTGGATGCGCTCGAAGCTCTCGGCGATGACGGCCTTGATGCCCAGCAGCGTGGTGCCCTTGGCGGCCCAGTCGCGCGACGAGCCGGAGCCGTACTCCTTGCCGCCGAAGACGACCAGCGGCACGCCCTGCGCCTGGTAGTTCTGGCAGGCGTCGTAGATGAACGCCTGCGGACCACCGGGCTGGGTGAAGTCGCGGGTGTACCCGCCCTCGATCTGCTTCCCGTCGTTGACGGCCTTGACGATGGTGTTCTTCAGTCGGATGTTCGCGAACGTGCCGCGGATCATCACCTCGTGGTTGCCGCGACGCGAGCCGAAGGAGTTGAAGTCCTTGCGCTCGATGCCGTGCTCCTGCAGGTACTGCGCAGCAGGGGTGCCGGGCTTGATGGCGCCGGCGGGCGAGATGTGGTCGGTGGTGACCGAGTCTCCCAGGGCCGCCATCACGCGGGCACCGCTGATGTCGGAGACCGGGGTGAGTTCCATGGTCATGCCGTCGAAGTACGGGGCCTTGCGCACGTACGTCGAGTTCTCGTCCCACTCGAAGATCGGGCCGGTCGGCGTGGGCAGGCTCGTCCAGCGCTCGTCGCCGTCGAAGACGGTGGCGTACTGCTTGATGAACTGCTCGCGGGAGATGGAGGAGTCGATGATCTCCTGCACCTCGGCCGAGGTCGGCCAGATGTCCTTCAGGAACACGTCGTTGCCCTCGGTGTCCTGGCCGAGCGGGTCGGTGTCGAAGTCGAAGTGCATCGAGCCGGCGAGGGCGTAGGCGATGACCAGCGGCGGCGAGGCCAGGTAGTTCATCTTCACGTCCGGGCTGATGCGCCCCTCGAAGTTGCGGTTTCCGGAGAGCACCGCGGTGACGGCCAGGTCGTGCTCGTTGACGGCGGCCGAGACCTCGTCGATCAGCGGGCCGGAGTTTCCGATGCACACCGTGCAGCCGTACCCGACGGTGTAGAACCCGAGGCCTTCGAGATCCTCGTTCAGACCCGACTTCTCGTAGTAGTCGGTGACGACCTTGGACCCAGGGGCCAGTGTGGTCTTCACCCACGGCTTCTGCTTCAGGCCCTTCTTCAGCGCCTTGCGCGCCACCAGGCCGGCAGCCACCATGACCGACGGGTTGGAGGTGTTGGTGCAGGACGTGATGGCCGCGAGGGTGACCGCGCCGTTGTCGAGGATGTACTCCTCGCCCGCGGGGTTGGTCACCGGCACCGGCTTAGAGGCGTTGGCGGGTGCGCCGCTGCTGATGTGCACCGGACGGGTGACGGGGTTCTCCTCACCGGGGACCTGACCGGGGTCGGATGCCGGGAACGAGTGCTTCGACTCGAGGTCGGCGAGCTCGTCGGTGGTGAACGGCGTGGCGTAGTTGAGGATGTCCTTCTCGAACTGCGACTTGGCCTCGGACAGCAGGATGCGGTCCTGCGGACGCTTCGGGCCGGCGATCGAGGGAACGACCGTGCCGAGGTCGAGCTCCATGTACTCGCTGTACACGGGCTCGCTCGTGGCGTCGTGCCACATGCCCTGGATCTTGGCGTACGCCTCGACGAGAGCGACGGCCTCGTCGGTGCGTCCGGTCAGGCGCAGGTAGTCGAGGGTCACGTCGTCGACCGGGAAGATCGCAGCCGTGGAGCCGAACTCCGGCGACATGTTGCCGATCGTGGCGCGGTTGGCCAGCGGCACGGCGGCGACGCCCGCGCCGTAGAACTCGACGAACTTGCCGACCACGCCGTGCTGGCGCAGCATGTCGGTGATCGTGAGCACCACGTCGGTGGCGGTGACACCAGAGGGGATCTCGCCGGTGAGCTTGAAGCCCACCACGCGCGGGATCAGCATGGAGACGGGCTGGCCCAGCATGGCGGCCTCGGCCTCGATGCCGCCGACGCCCCAGCCCAGCACGCCCAGGCCGTTGACCATGGTGGTGTGCGAGTCGGTGCCGACCAGCGTGTCGGGGTAGGCGCGCAGCACGCCGTCGACGGTGCGGTCGTAGACGACCTTGGCCAGGTGCTCGATGTTGACCTGGTGGACGATGCCGGTCCCCGGCGGGACGACCTTGAAGTCGTCGAACGCGGTCTGGCCCCAGCGCAGGAACTGATAGCGCTCGCCGTTGCGCTGGTACTCGATCTCGACGTTGCGCTGCAGGGCGTTCTCCGCGCCGAAGAGCTCGGCGATCACGGAGTGGTCGATGACCATCTCAGCGGGCGAGAGCGGGTTGATCTTGTTCGGGTCGCCGCCGAGGTCTGTGACGGCCTCGCGCATGGTGGCGAGATCGACGATGCAGGGCACGCCGGTGAAGTCCTGCATGAGGACGCGCGCAGGCGTGAACTGGATCTCGGTGTTGGGCTCCGCGGTGGGGTCCCACGAGCCGAGCGCCTCGATCTGCGACTTCGTGACGTTCTTGCCGTCCTCGGTGCGCAGCTGGTTCTCAAGCAGAACCTTCAGGCTGTAGGGGAGCTTCTCATGACCGGCAACCGCGTCGATCCGGAAGATCTCGTAGTCGGTACTGCCGACCGTCAGGGTGCTCTTCGCACCGAAGCTGTTCACCGTGGACACGTATCCGTCTCCTTCTGTTCTGATGGGAGCGACAGGCGACTTCATCTTGCTCGCCAAGACCACGCGGAGGCTAGCAAGGCTCGCCTTACCAGTCTGCGCCGCTCGACGTCCGGGCGAAAGCCCGAGATTTATCTTGATGTCAAGATAAATCTAGCAGAGGAACAGGCCTTCGGCTCACTCGGCGCGCGGGTAGAGCGCGCGCACCACCAGCCAGGTGACGGCCACCATCGGGGCGAACAGCGGCAGCCCCATGATGAGCTTCAGCGTGCCCAGCAGAGTGACCTGATCGGTGAGATACAGCGGCAGCTGCACGGCCAGGCGCGCGAAGAACAGCACGCCCCAGGCGATGCCCAGCCAGAAGAAGGCACGGCGCTTGCGCCGGTCCGCCCGCCAGGCGGTGCCCTCCCCCATCAGGAATCCGACGGCCAGCCCGATCAGGGACCAGCCGACCAGCGCTGCGATGATCATGGCCGAGCCGTAGAGCGCGTTGGTGATGAGCCCCGGGACGAAGTTGTCGGCGCCACGGCCGGTCCACAGCGCGAGCCCGGCTGCGGCGCCGGCGGCGACCAGGCCGCCGATGGCGGCCGATGGCGGCGACTTCTGCACCAGACGCACCACGGTGAACACCGCGGCCAGCCCCACCGACACGCCCAGGGAGAGCAGCAGCGGCTCCGGCCGCACGGTGAACAGCACCACGAACGCCAGGCTGGGCAGGACGGATTCGAGGATGCCTCGCCAGCCGCCCATCGCGCTCCAGACCACGGTCTGAGTGCGCTCGCCGCCGTCAGAGCTCAGCCCCGCGCGCCTCGCGGCGCCGCTGAGCGCGGCTCCGATCAGCTCCGCGGCGGTCGGCTCTGCGGCATCCGCTCCGGTTCCGGCATCCGCTCCAGTTCCGGCATCCGCCTGCGCCGGCGAATCCGCGTCGGCAGACGACTGCTCGTCGTCGGGTCGGCTCACGCCGCGCCCGGAGTGGAGGGCATCTTCAGCGGGATGAGGTCGCGCGGGGGCATCGGAGAGCCGCCGCGCACCACGACGATGGAGCGGAACAGATCCTCGACCTGCTCGGCTGCGGCGGGGTCGGATGCCGCCTCGCCGCCGATCACGCCACGGAGGAACCACCGGGGGCCATCGACGCCGATGAAGCGCGCCAGACGCATGCCGGATCCCTCGGCGGCTGTCATCGGCACCTCGGCGAGCAGTTCGCGGCCCAATGCGCCCTCGCGCTCCTCGACGCGGCCGCCCTGAGTGCGGATCTGGTCGCGCAGCTGCACCCGGGTCTCCTCCCACAGCCCGCGTGTGCGCGGTGCGGCGAACGGCTGCACCTGCAGCGACGAGTTCGCGTAGTCCAGCCCGACCGCCACGATGCGCTTGGTCTGCTCCTCGACCTCCAGGCGAAGGTTCAGGCCCTCGCGAGGCAGCACCTTGATGCCGCCGAGGTCGATGTACGGGCGAACCGGGTTCGCCTCGGTGTCGTCGAACGGCCCCGCGGTGGCCCGGTCCTCCGGCGCCGACTTCAGCGTGGGCGTGGGTTCGATCTCTTCAGTCATTCGCTCTTTCCCTGGGTGTAGCCGGTGGACCCGAAGCCGCCTTCGCCGCGGATGCTGTCCGGCAGCGCCTCGACGGGTTCGAAGCGCGCCTGGATCACGGGCATCACGATCAGCTGCGCGATGCGATCACCGACCGCCACATCGTACGCGTCCTTGCTGTCGGTGTTCAGCAGGCTCACCTTGATCTCTCCCCGGTAGCCCGCATCCACGGTGCCGGGCGAGTTGACGATCGTGATGCCGTGCTTGGCCGCCAGGCCGCTGCGGGGCACGACGAAAGCCGCATAGCCGTCCGGCAGCGCGATGCGCACTCCCGTGCCGATGAGAGCCCGCTCCCCCGGTTCCAGCCGCACGGACTCGGTGGATACCAGGTCGGCGCCGGCGTCGCCCGGATTGGCGTAGTGCGGCACCTGTGCGGAGATAATGGGGATGGCAACGGAATGAGTCACCCCATGAGGCTAATGCAGAACACCCCCCTGGAAACCCGCGACGTCCACCGCGAGCGGTTGTCCCCGAGTCTGTGGATGCTGATCACGATCGCCCTGATGGGCCCGATGGCCTCCCTGGTCTTCCTGCCGGTCGCCGCCAGCCTCGCCGGCGTCATCGGAGCGGTGGTCTCGCTCGTACTGGTGACCGCCAGCATCCTGCTGGCCCCCGTCGTGCGCGTGAACGGCACGACCCTGTACGCCGGGCGCGCGCACATCGACGCGCGATGGCTCGGCGAGCCCGAGCACTTCACCGGTCAGGACGCCCGCGACCGGCGCGGTCGTGACATCGCGCACGACGGCTGGCATCTGATTCGCGGCGGCATCGACGGCCTGGTGGTCGTTCCGATCACCGATCCTGCCGACCCGATGAGGTCGTGGACCATCTCCACGCGGATGCCGGATCGACTCGCCGCGGCGATCCGCACAGCGCGCGCCGCCGCAGCGGCATCCGACGACTGACGCCACGCACAGAACGCGCCCCGTGCCGAATCGGCCGGGGCGCGTGGTGCTTCTCGAGATGCGTCAGGCGGCGCACTCCTTGCAGATGGGGCCCTCGGGTGCCTCGTGGTCCAGCTGCGAGCGGTGCTTCACGAGGAAGCAGCTCATACAGGTGAACTCGTCCTGCTGCGCCGGGAGGACGACGACAACGTCCTCCACGTCGGAGAGATCGGCCCCGGGGAGGTCGAACGGCGTGGGGTTGTCGGAATCCTCGACATCGCCTGCGCCGGACTTGTTGTTCGGCACGCGTTCCTTGAGGGCTTCGATCGACTCGGAGTCGTCGTCGCTCTTGCGGGGCGCGTCGTAGTCGGTTGCCATGTGGTGAATCTCCACTTCCGTGGTACGAGTGGGTTTTGGGGGAGCTGATTCGGGTGTTCAGCGGGCGTCAGTTTGCACGACCGGGAGCGATTTCGCAAATGCTTTCAAGCTCTGCCTGGAAAACTCACGGCGCGCCCACGGTATTCCCGCCCCTCCACAGGTGGTCGTGACACCATGAACGCACACCCACCAGAGGGGCATCGGTATGGAAAACGTCACCATCGTCGGAACAGAAGCGGGAGTCCTCGTCCTCGCCACCGAGTCCGGGCAGCGCTTCGCGCTCCCCATCGACGACGTGCTGCACCGCGAGGTCCGTCGAGCGACCCGTGAGGCGGAGCCCGTGGTGGCGCGCCTGGCCGCGAGCCCCCGCGACATCCAGACGCAGATCCGGGCAGGACTGTCCGCCGCGGAGGTCGCCGCCCTGCTGGGCGTCAGCGAAGAGGATGTCGCGCGTTTCGAGGGACCTGTGCTCGCCGAGCGCGAGCACATCGTCGACCAGGCACTGGCCGTCCCCGTGCTCATCGGCAGCGAGGTCGAGCCGGATGCGCAGCCCACCTTCGGCGTGGCGGTGCGCGCCAAGCTCGCCGACCTGCACGCCTCTGACGAGCGCTGGGTCAGCTGGAAGGACGAGTCCGGCTGGACCGTCAAGCTGGAGTTCATCGCGGACGAGGTGGAGCACGACGCGCGCTGGGGCTTCGACCCCCGCCGCAGCACGCTCTCCCCGCTCAACGCCGACGCGACGCAGCTGTCCCGCCAGGGTTCGCTGCCCGAGGGCCTGATCCCGCGCTTGCGCGCCGTCGACACCGAGCGCGTCTCGCCGTACAAGGACGACAGCCGTTTCGACTCCGGCGCGTTCGGGCCCAGGCTGCTGCCCACCCCCGAGGAGCCCGCTCAGGAGGTCCCCGTCGTCTTCGAGCAGCCCGAGCATTCCAGCGCCGCCGTCCAGGAGGCCGCCGCACGTCGCGCGCCGGAGGACAGCCACCCCGGCGCTGAGACCGCCGACCTGCTGGAAGCGCTGCGCCGCCGCCGCGGGCAGCGCGAGACCGCTCCCCTGTTCGATGCCGAGGAGCACGATGAGGCGTCTCCGATCGCGCTCTTCGACGCGCTCGACGAGGACGACGACCCCGAGCCCACGCCCGTACCCGAGCCGGAGCCTGCGGAGTCCGCCTCCGGTCGGCGCAAGCGCCGTAACGCACTGCCCAGCTGGGACGAGATCGTCTTCGGCGCCCGCACCGACGAGTAGGACCGCCCGGGTCCTCGCTCAGGACGCGAAGGCGCCCATCCTGATCAACGGCACGCGCCACTCCTCCGGCGTGAGAGCGCCGTGCTGCCCCACCATGCCGCGGCCGCGCTGATCGGCCGCTTCGGCGTCATACAGGGCCCGATTGGAGTGCGCCACGGCGAGGATGTCGCCGATGCGCTCGCGCGCGGCATCCGTCACCATCGGCCCGAACATCCCGGCGTCGATGGCCTCGGTCCTGCTGATGACGTCAGCGAGGCCCTCCAGATCGCGGCGCCAGCGCGCCAGGATCGCTGCGGTGTCGGCGTCGGGTTCCGTGTAGACGTGCAGCATCCGCGGTTCGCCGCCGATGTGGCGGATGCCGTCATGCCAGCCACCGGCCGCGTCCAGCATCACCTGCCGATGCGCGGGCACGTCGACCATGCCGTGATCGGCGGTGACGAGCACGCCCACGCCGTCGGGGACGCGGCGGCTGAGTGCCGCATCGATGTCCTCCAGCGCGGCCGTCCACGCCGCCGAGTCGACGCCGTGCTTGTGCCCGGCCTTGTCGGCCTCGGGCAGGTAGCAGTACACCAGGGCACCATCGTGGGCATCCGCCAGCTCCCATGCCAGCTCCACGCGATCGGCCGGCGACCGCGCCGCGCGGAACTCCGCACCGCGCAGTGTCGCACGGGTCAGCCCCGAGTTCGCGTATTCGGCGATCCCCACCACGAAGGCGGGATGCCCGGCATCCGATGCCTGCTCGAAGATCGTCGGCGCCGCCTGCCAGGTGTACGGATCGATGCCGGCCGACTCCCACTCCCGCAGCTGATTGACCAGCACGTCGCGCTGCGGATGCCGCACCCGGTAGCCGACCATGCCGTGCTCCCCCGGCGCGACACCGGTCAGCAGCGTCGTCAGCGCGGCGGCCGTGGTGGTCGGGAAGACGGCGCCGGCGACATCCTTCTTCCCCAAGGCCGCGTTCAGCGTGCGGGCGTGCCCGCCATGCGCGCGCAGCGGGATGGCGCCCACGCCGTCCATGACCACCAGCACCGCCGATCGGGCGCGACCGAGGCCGCGGGGGGCACCGCTCAGCGCCGCGAGCAGCTGGGGCGCCACCCCGGCGATGCTCCGGGTCGAATCCGGGCTGGACGGTAGCATGAGAGGCATCCGGGTCAGTCTTTCACAGGCATCCCGCCGCGCCGCATCCGGGCGCGATCGCGAGTCCACCCCGAGCGTCCAGCAGGAAGTCCATGCCAAAGCCCTCGTCATCCGAGCCCGTCCAGGAGCGCATCCAGGACATCGACCTCTCCCAGGAGATGCAGGGCTCGTATCTGGAGTACGCCTACTCGGTCATCTACTCGCGGGCGCTTCCCGATGCCCGCGACGGCCTCAAGCCCGTGCAGCGGCGCATCCTGTACCAGATGGCCGAGATGGGGCTGCGCCCCGACCGCGGTCACGTCAAGAGCGCGCGCGTCGTCGGCGAGGTGATGGGAAAGCTGCACCCGCACGGCGACTCCGCCATCTACGACGCGCTGGTGCGCCTGGCGCAGGACTTCGCGCTGCGCGTGCCGCTGGTCGACGGGCACGGCAACTTCGGGTCTCTGGATGACGGCCCCGCGGCCTCCCGATACACCGAGGCGCGGCTGGCGGCATCCGCTCTGGCGATGACGGAGAACCTCGACGAGGACGTCGTCGACTTCGTCCCCAATTACGACGGCCAGTTCCAGCAGCCGGCGGTGCTCTCCGCGGCGTTCCCCAACCTGCTGGTCAACGGCGCCAGCGGCATCGCCGTCGGCATGGCCACGAACATGGCCCCGCACAACCTCATCGAGGTCATCGCGGCGGCGACCCACCTGCTGGAGAATCCCGACGCCACCACGGCCGAGCTCATGGAGTTCGTGCCCGGGCCGGACTTCCCCTCCGGCGGCATCCTGATGGGCCTGGACGGTGTGAAGGAGGCCTACGAGACCGGGCGCGGCGCGTTCAAGCTGCGTGCCAAGACCTCGATCGAGTCGCTGGGGCCGCGCAAGACCGGCATCGTCGTGACCGAACTGCCGTATCAGGTGGGTCCGGAGCGGGTGATCGAGAAGCTCAAGGATGCCGTCAACGCGAAGAAGCTGCAGGGCATCAGCAACGTGCACGACCTCACCGACCGGAAGAACGGCCTGCGGCTGGTCGTCCACGTCAAGACGGGCTTCGATCCGGCGGCGGTCCTGGAGCAGCTGTTCCGGTACACCCCGCTGGAGGACTCGTTCTCGATCAACAACGTCGCACTCGTCGAGGGCCAGCCGCGCACGCTGGGCCTGAAGGAGCTGCTGCGGGTGTACCTGCAGCACCGCATCGGCGTCGTCGAGCGACGCAGCCGCTTCCGCCTGGCGCGCCGCAACGAGCGGCTGCACCTGGTGCGCGGCCTGCTGCTGGCCATCCTGGACATCGACGAGGTCATCCAGGTGATCCGCTCCTCGGACGACTCCGAGACCGCCCGCACGCGCCTGCAGCAGGTGTTCGACCTCGACGAGGTGCAGGCCGAGTACATCCTCGAGCTGCGCCTGCGCCGGTTGACGAAGTTCTCCCGGATCGAGCTGGAGACCGAGCGCGACAAGCTGCTGGCCGAGATCGCCGAGCTGGAGAAGCTGCTGAGCGACCCCGCGCTGGTGCGCGCGCAGGTCGCACGGGAGCTCGACCATGTCGCCGAGACCTTCGGCACCCCACGCCGCACGCTGCTGCTGAACGCCGCTCCTCCGAAGGCCCGGACGACCAAGACCGCAGCGCAGCTGCAGATCGCCGACGCGCCGACCACCGTGCTGCTGTCGACGACGGGTCGCGCCGTGCGCGTGGATCTCGAGGCGGATGCCGCGATCACCACGCCCGCGCGGCGCAGCAAGCACGACGCCATCCAGGCGACGCTCTCGACGAGCACGCGCAGCGAGATCGGGGCCGTGACCAGCACGGGCCGTGTGCTGCGGTTCACGCCGGTCGACATCCCCGCGGTCCCTGCCACCTCGGTGGGCCTGGGTGCCGGCGTGCGCATCCACGACTATCTCGGACTGACGGACCGGAGCGAGCGGGTGCTGGCACTGATCCGCTTCGACGACGACACTCCCCTGGCGCTGGGCACCAGAGACGGCGTGGTCAAGCGCATCGTCCCGTCCGCGCTGGCCGTGCGCCCCGAACTGGAGATCATCGGACTGAAGCCGAAGGACGTCGTGATCGGCGCCGCGCCGGCATCCGACGACGCAGAACTGGTCTTCGTCACCTCCGATGCGCACCTGCTGCACTTCTCCGCCGGCAGCGTCCGCCCGCAGGGCGCGCCCGCAGGCGGCATGGCCGGCATCAAGCTGGGTTCCGGCTCGGAGGTCATCTCGTTCACCGTCGTCGATGCGGCGGAGGACGCCGAGGTCGTCACCGTGTCGGGCTCTGACGGGATGCTGGCAGGAGCGGATGCCGGTCGTGCCAAGGTCTCGTCGTTCGCCGAGTTCCCCGGCAAGGGTCGCGCCACCGGCGGCGTGCGCGCGCACGCGTTCCTGAAGGGCGAGGATCGGCTGACCCTGGCCTGGGTGGGCATCGAGCCCCGCGCCATCGGCTCCGACGGCGCCACGCGCAAGCTGCCCGAGTCCGGCGCCAAGCGCGACGCCTCCGGCCAGCCCCTCGACGCCGTGATCGGCTCCATCGGCACCGCGATCGGCTGATCCCTCGACGCGTGCTCAGCGGCCCGGGAGAAGGAATCAGCGGCCCGCTCCGGGCCCGCGGTCACGCGTCGATGGAGTCGCGGCTCAGGCGGTCACTGGAGCTCATGATGAACTCGCGACGCGGCGCCACCTCGCTGCCCATCAGCATCTCGAAGGTGCGCACCGCGGCATCCGCCGCCTCGGCATCCTGGATCGTCACGCGACGCAGCAGCCGCCCGCCCTTGTCCATCGTCGTGGTGGCCAGCTGATCGGCATCCATCTCGCCGAGGCCCTTGTACCGCTGGATCGGATCCTGCCAGCGCTTGCCCGCCTTCTGCAGCTTGGCCAGCAGGGCGTGCAGCTCGGCCTCCGAGTACGTGTAGATCGTCTCGTTGGGCTTGGAGCCGGGGTTCACCACGATCACGCGGTGCAGCGGCGGCACCGCCGAGAAGATCCGTCCGGCCTCGACCATGGGACGCATGTAGCGGAAGAACAGCGTCAGCAGCAGCGTGCGGATGTGCGCCCCGTCGACGTCGGCATCGCTCATCAGGATGATCTTGCCGTACCGCGCCTGCGACAGGTCGAACGAACGCCCCGAGCCCGCGCCGATCGTGGTGATGATGGCCGCGCACTCCGCATTGTTCAGCATGTCGCTGACCGACGCCTTCTGCACGTTGAGGATCTTGCCGCGGATGGGCAGCAGCGCCTGGAACTCGCTGTTGCGCGCGTGCCTGGCCGTGCCGAGAGCCGAGTCGCCCTCCACGATGAACAGCTCGGACTGCGACACGTCGCTGGACCGGCAGTCGACCAGCTTGGCCGGCAGCGACGAGGACTCCAGCGCGTTCTTGCGCCGCTGGGTCTCCTTGTGCGCACGCGCTGAGACGCGAGCCTTCATCTCGGAGACGATCTTGTCCAGGAGCATGGATGCCTGGTTCTTGTCGTCGCGCTTGGTGGAGCTGAACCGCTCGGCCAGCGCCGTGCGCAGCACCTTCGCGACGATGGAGCGCACGGCCGGGGTGCCGAGCACCTCCTTGGTCTGGCCCTCGAACTGCGGCTCGGGCACCGTCACGGTCAGCACCGCGGTGAGACCCGCCAGCACGTCGTCCTTCTCGAGCTTGTCGTTGCCGACCTTCAGTCGGCGGGAGTTCTGCTCCACCTGACCGCGCAGCGACTTCAGCAGCTCCTGCTCGAAGCCCTGCTGGTGCGTGCCGCCCTTGGGCGTGGCGATGATGTTCACGAACGAGCGCACGACGGTCTCGTAGCCGGTCCCCCAGCGCAGCGCGATGTCGACCTGGCACTCGCGCTGCACCTCTTCTGGCTTCATGTGCCCGTTGGGCTGCAGCACCGGCACCGTCTCGGTGAAGTGCCCGCTGCCCTGGATGCGCCAGGTGTCGGTGATCGGCGCATCGGATGCCAGGAAGTCGACGAACTCGGAGATGCCGCCCTCGTAGTGGTACGAGGTCTCGACCGGCCCCTCGCTGTCATCCGAGGGCCGCTCATCGCGCACCATGAGTTCCAGGCCAGGCACGAGGAACGCGGTCTGACGGGCACGGGTCACCAGCTCGTTCAGCTGGAACGCGGCATCCTTCGTGAAGATCTGCCGGTCCGCCCAGTACCGCACGCGCGTACCGGTGACGCCCTTGGCCACCTTGCCGATCACGCGCAGCTCGCTGCGCTTCTCGAACGGCGTGAACGGCGAGTCCGGATGCGGCTCGCCGTCGTCGGCGAAGACGCCGGGCTCGCCGCGGCGGAAGGACATGGCGTAGGTCTTGCCGCCGCGGTCGACCTCCACGTCCAGTCGCTCGGAGAGCGCGTTCACGACCGAGGCGCCGACGCCGTGCAGACCGCCGGATGCCGTGTACGAGCCGCCGCCGAACTTCCCGCCCGCGTGCAGCTTGGTGTAGACCACCTCGACGCCGGTCAGGCCGGTGCGCGGCTCGATGTCCACGGGCACGCCGCGGCCGCGGTCGGAGACCTGCACGCTGCCGTCCTCGTACAGCACGATGTCGATCTTGGTACCGGTGCCGGCGATGGCCTCGTCGACGGAGTTGTCGATGATCTCCCAGAGGCAGTGCATGAGGCCCGGCGATCCGTTGGATCCGATGTACATGCCGGGGCGCTTGCGGACGGCTTCGAGCCCCTCGAGCACCTGGAGATGATGGGCGGAATACTCGGCTGTCACAATGTTCGATTCTATTTCGAGCCGGCACTGCGCCAGGCCACGACACTCCCTCGCCGCAGTACCGGGGCCCCGCGCGTACGCGCTGAGCGAAACACGCCGCAAACCGGGCATGCACCACAGCCGCGCGTGGTTGTATTGAGCACGATCTCGAATCGGACAGAACCCTATTGAGGAGGCACTGAGATGAACGCTACGACTGAGCGAGAGACCCTCCCGTACCGCCTCACCGCGATGGACCGCTGCGATTCCTGCGGGGCGCAGGCTTACATCGCCGCCGAGGTGAACGGCACGGAGATGCTCTTCTGCGCACACCACGGCCGCAAGTACGAGGAGAAGCTGCGCGCCGTCGCCACCAGCTGGCATGACGAGACCGCGCGCCTCATCGACGCGAACTGATCGTCAGCCGACCGGACTGACCGTCAGTCGACGAAGGTCCGCCTGATCCGCGGGGAGAGCCTCAACAGGATCTCCTCGCCGATCGATCCGATGTGCTCGCCGAGGGTGGTCGCGTCCGATTCGCCGTGCTCCCCCGGTCCGAAGACATGCACGAGGTCGCCGACGGCGGCATCCGCCCAGGCCTCGAGCGTGACCCTCGAGGCGTCGACCGCCGTGATCCGCCGCGGTCCCGCCGGGGTCCCGACCTCGGCGCCGACCAGCGTCGTGGGCAGACCGTCCAGTGCGCCGATGCCGACCTCCACCCCCGCGCCGTCCACCCGCACGACGGGCGCGACGAGCGAAGCGATCGGTGCGACACCGGGAAGCCGGGGCCCGTCGCCTGAGCGGATGCCGTAGCAGAACGCGCCGATCCTGCTGACCGTCCCCCGCAGCTCGGGCCGCCACCACGACGCGGCGGAAGCGGTGAGGTGCAGTGCCTGCGGCGACCCGCCGGCGGCTCGCACAGCAGCGACAGCCTGATCGAACGCGCTTGCCGCCTCGTCGTCCTCCTCGTCGCTGGCCTCCGCGAGGTGACTCCAGACGCCCTCCAGCACGATCGAACCGCGCCGCTCCGCCTCCAGGGTTGCGTCCACCGCCCGACCCCACTCCTCGGGGCGGAAGCCGTTCCTGTGCAGGCCCGTGTCGATCTTCAGGTGCACGCGCGCGGTGGCATGCAGCGCCTCAGCAGCACGGATCACCTGCTGGAGGTACGGCTCGGTGCCAACCCCGAGATCGATGTCGGCGCTGATCGCGGCGCGCGCCTCGTCCTCACTGGAAGTGGCCCAGGCGAACACCCGGGGGCCCGTGCCGGCACGCGCACGGATGCGCAGCGAAGTGGGGATGTCGTAGCCGCCGAACCAGCGCACGACCGCGTCGGATGCCGTGATCGCGTCGACGACGGCCTCGATGCCATGACCGTACGCATCGTCCTTCATGACGACCATGAGCTCTGAGGGCGCGATCCGCCGCTGGACGGCGAAGATGTTGTCGACGAGCCGTCCTCGCGAGATGACCAGCTCGGGTGCGTTCACTCGGTCCATTCGCGATCCCCCTTGAGCCCGACGATGGTCACGAGCTCACCGGCGGTCAGGCCACTGACACGCACCCAGTTCTCGAGCTGATCGCGGGCGGGACCCGTGCCACCGAAGTAGACCACCTCATCACCCACCACGGGGTCCACCGCGCTCACATCGACCACGCAGACGTCCATCGCGACGCGCCCGACGATCGGGCAGAGCACACCCCCGACCTCGACCAGCGCCCGGTTGCTGAGAGCCCGCACGATGCCCTGAGCGTAGCCGCCGGTGACCAGGGCCACCGTGCTCTCGCGCTCCGCGCGATACGTGTACCCGTACGACACGGCATCGCCGGGCAGCAGCCGCTTGGTCGACATCACCTGGCCGCGCAGGGTCATGGCGGGTGCAGACGGGATCCCGTACAGCGCGGAGGCGTCGACATCGGGAACCCCGTCGCGGCGCGCGCGGATGCCGGCTCCTCGAAGCCGATCGACCTGATCCGGATCCACGAGCACCTCAGGAACGCCGGCGGCGGACACGATCCGGGCGGCCTCGAGCGCTCCGTGTCCGTAGGCGTCACCGCGCAGGTCTGCGAGCATCCCCCCGGCGACTGCGGCGGCGCGGCGGCGCAGCACCGACGCGTCGACGAGCACGCGCGTGCTGCTCGTCAGCGGAAGCGTCATCGGCGACTGGCCTCGATCACGGGAAGGTGACGTGCGCGGCTGCCGGTGCGGATCCCCGTGGCGCTCACGCGCGTCTCGTACAGGCCGGGGGTCCAGTTGCCCTCGATGATCATGGGCCCGTCGGGACCGACGGCGACATCCCAGCCGACGTACGGCACGGTGGGGATCTCGCGCGCCGCGCGGTCCACGATCTCCAGCACCTGGTCCCACAGCGGCACCTGGAAGTCGACGATGGACTCCCCCGACTCCGGGTGCGTCACGTAGCGGCTGATGTGCTTGCCGGTGTGGCCGGGGCCGAAGGACTTCCCGTTCTCGTCGATCATCGAGAAGAAGCCGCCCCAGGTGAACTGGTCGCTGACGGCGCCGCGTCCGAACTTCTGCGCGGTCATCAGCACGTGCACCTTCTCACCGTCGAAGAAGGTCGCCACGCGCGTCGTGTTGACCGTGCCGGCGCAGTACTTGGCCAGGTACGGATGCTGCACGATGGGCTCTTCGATCAGGCGCTCACCGCGCTCGCGGAGCTCGGCCCGCAGCGCGTCGATGTCGGAGTGCTCCGCGGTGTCATAGCGGAAGACGCCCTTGCCCTCGCGTCCGACGGGCTTCTTCGCGATGATGATCGGATGCCGCTCCACGAAGGAGCGGAAGTCCTCCGGGGTGCTGTCCTCGAGGTCCATCCACTCGCGGCCCAGGTAGGCGGCGAAGCGCTTGTTGAATGCGAGCTTGTCCTGGAACTGCAGGGCGTCGACCTTGTCGTTCAGGGCCTCGGCCAGGTGGTGCTGCACGAGCGAGGTCATGAACGTCTTGCGTTCGGCCCTGGTCAGCAGCGCGAAGTCGGCTTCGTAGTAGTCGATGTACGCCGTGTCGTGGAACGCCGCCCAGATGAGCATGTCCACGAAGATCTTCGGTGCCCACTTGCCCTGCTCCTTCGCGATCTGCGTCGCGAACGCCCAGACCCGGGAGGGGCCGGATGCCAGTGCACGCTTCATCAGGTACTTCAGGCGCGCCGTCGCAGCGACATCTCGGGACACAGGCAACCTCTCGTCAGGACGGGTGGGACCGTCTCATAGTAGTGGCTCCGCCCCGGAGAACCCCGGGAACACGGGTCTGTTAGCCTGGTTCGGTGGATCAGAAGCGTTTGCGCATCCGGTACCTCTTCGACCGGGCTCGGCGTCTGAATCCGACTCAGCTCCTCGAGCTCGCCCACCAGGTGAAGAGGATCTCGAAGGCCCCGGTACCCGTCATCATCGGCGACATGCTGTGGTGCTCGGTGCGCTACGAGATGGGCTTCCGCGACTACGTCGTGTGGGACATCCGGATGCTGAAGGCGGCCGAGCGGCGCACCTGGATGACGCATCCGAAGGCGTTCCGTCTGAACAAGACGCTCAACGCACCCGAGGCCAGGCAGCTGCTGCAGGACAAGAAGCAGTTCCTGATCGACTTCGCCGACCTCACGCACCGCGAGTGGATCGATGCGGCCACCGCCACGGATGACGAGACCCGCGACTTCCTCAGCCGGCATCCGCGAGTGATCGCCAAGCCCGCCGCCGGCGAGGGCGGGGCCGGCATTTCCATCTACGAGTCCGCCGAGATCACGGACGTCGCCGCCTGGCGCGCCGAGCTCGTCGCGAACGATCAGACGCTCCTGGAGCAGGTGCTCGCGCAGCACGACGACCTGAACGCCGTCTACCCCGACAGCGTGAACACCGTGCGCATGATCACCTATCGCGACCCGCACGGCGAGCTGCACGTGATCGCCTCGGTGCTGCGCATCGGCAACGGCGCCGTCATCGACAACTTCGCCTCGGGCGGCATGTTCACCATGCTCGACGACGAGGGCGTGGCACTGTACCCGGCCGTGGACAAGCAGTCCAACATCTACCGCGAGCACCCGAGGACCGGCATGACCATCAAGGGCATCCGCGTGCCGTTCTTCGACCGCGTGGTCGAGATGGTGACGGAGGCCTCCACGCGGCTGCCCACCGTCCCGTACGTGGGCTGGGACATCGCGATCACCCCGGAGGGTCCGGCGCTCATCGAGGCGAACCACAACTCCAGCGTGTTCCAGATGAAGCCCTCGGCGTCCGGCATCCGCACCGGTCTGCTGCACCGCTACCGCGACGCCATCGGCGCTGACATCGTCGACAAGCGCTGAGGCCGCCGGCGCCGCGTCGACGTGCGCCGACCGGCCGACTCAGCCGCGTCGGCGCACGGCATCCAGCGCGATGCGCAGCTCGGGGACCCGCAGCACCGCCAGCAGCGCCGCGTACACGACCGCCACGACGGCGCCGATCACGCACGAGCCCACGGCACCCATCAGCTGACTGTTCAGCATCCAGCCCTGCGCGCCGCCGGACAGCAGGTACACGCCGTAGCCGGCGAGCCCTGCCGGGATCGCCGCGACCGCGAAGCGCAGCAGCGCCAGCCACGTCGGCATCAGTCCGAGCGGCCCGAGCTTGCGACGCAAGAGGATCGTGGCGAGCACGGTCTGCAGGATGCCCGCGCACGACTGCACGAGCGCGACCACCGCCGCCATCCAGGCCAGCGGGGTGGTGAACGAGACCACGATCGTGCCGGTCAGCACCAGCACGGCCTGCACGATCGTGAACACGAACGGGGTGCGGGCGTCGCCGTAGGCGTAGAACGTGCGCTGCACGATGAACAGCACTGCCATCGGAATCAGGCTCACCAGGTACGCCAGCAGCACCGGCGCGGTGATCACGGCATCCGCTGCGGAACTGCTGAACACCCGGGTGGCGGCGACAGACGCTGCGGCTACCGCGGCGGTGCCCGCCATCACCAGCACCCCCAGCACGCGGATGGACTGGCCGATGTCGTCCCGCACGTGATCGTGGCGCTCCGCCGAGGCATGCTCGCTGAGGCGGGTGAAGTACGGGGTGCCGATGGCCAGGATGATCACCGAGTACGGGACCATGTACACCAGCCAGGCCAGCCCCGATGCCTGCACGGAGGGGTGGTCGCCGGATGCGGCGGTGACGACGGAGGACTGCACGATGCCGACCAGCTGGCCGAGCAGAGTGGTCATCAGGGTCCACGTGGCGAGCCGGCCCAGCGTGCCCAGGCCCATGCCGCGCCAGTGGAAGTCCAGTCGCAGCGGGATCCCCACTCGACGCCAGAAGAACAGCAGCACGATGGTCTGCGCGACGATGCCGAGGGTCGCCGTGCCGGCGAACAGCGCGATCATCTCCGGAGTCCACTCCGAGGCGATGCGCCGGTCGCCGCCGAACATCATCATGAACGCCAGGAAGCCGACGATGGAGACGATGTTGTTGCTGATGGGCGCCCACGCGTAGGGGCCGAACACGCGCCTGGCATTGAGGATCTCCCCCAGCAGCGCGAACATGCCGTAGAAGAAGAGCTGCGGGATGCACCAGTACGCGAATGCCACGGCCAGCGTGTACTGCGCTCCCTGGTAGTGCGGTGCGTACAGCGAGACCAGGGCCGGGGCCGCGAACACGGCGACGACCGTGACACCGCCGACGAGAATCATGCCCATCGTCAGCAGCTTCGCGAGGAACGCGTGCCCGCCGTCCTTCTGCGCGCTGGCACGCACCACCTGCGGCACGATCACGCCGGTCAGCAGGCCTGCCGATATCACCTGGTAGATGGCGTTCGGCAGCTGGTTGGCGGTCGCGAATGCGTCGGTCGCCTGACCGATGCTGCCGACGGCGGCGACCAGGACGGTCGCGCGCAGCAGCCCCGTGATCCGCGAGGTGAGCGTCCCTGCGGCGATCAGCGCGCTGGCGCGACCGAGTCCCATGCGTCCGATCCGCTGCCGTCAGGCTGTGCGGATGATCCCCAGCGGGGTGGACTCGTGGCCCTGACCCAGCGGGTTGTCCTTGAGGATGCGCACCAGGCGCGCCTCACCGGCACGATCGAGTGTGGAGCCCAGGATGTTGCCGCCGATGTCGTTGATGTCCACGACGGCCACGTCGGCCTTGACCTCCAGCAGACCCTGCAGGTGCTCGGCGACCTGCGCGGGCTTCTCCGGGCCCAGCACCACGGCCGTGTTGTACGGCGGAATGGTGTGCTTCGTGGGTCCGTCGATGGAGCGGGCACGGTAGCCCGCCACTCGGTAGAAGTCACCGCGACGGCCGAACAGCTTGGTCACGGCCGAGACGGCCGCAGCCAGCAGGATGCGCGGCGTGCCGCACTCGCGCAGCGCCATCTCCATGGTCTCGGGCATGCCCAGGCCGATGCCGTAGGTGGTGCGCGTGACGTACTTCGACAGGAACCGCGCCAGCCCCCGCGGCTCGATCTCGTCGATCTGGAACGAGCGCCCCTGCGTGATCGCGACGATCTTCTCGGTCACGAACAGCAGGTCGCCCTGCTGCAGCTGCCCGGCGGTGAACTGCCGCACGACGGCGTCCAGGTCATCGCCCGGCATCACCACTGTGGTGCGGATCGGGATGCGCTGGTACGAGACGCCGTCGACGTCGACGCTGAGGGCCTTGCCCTTGTTCGCCTCCGCCATCACTCGAGGTAGTCCCGCAGCGACTGCGAACGGCTGGGGTGCCGCAGCTTGGCCATGGTCTTGGACTCGATCTGGCGGATGCGCTCGCGCGTGACGCCGAAGGTGTCGCCGATCTGGTCGAGCGTCTTGGGCTGGCCGTCGCCCAGGCCGAAGCGCATCCGGATGACTCCGGCCTCGCGCTCGGACAGGGAGTCCAGCAGCTGCTCCAGCTGACGCTGGAGCATGGTGAAGCCCACGGCGTCGGCCGGGACCACGGCCTCGGTGTCCTCGATGAGGTCGCCGAACTCGCTGTCGCCGTCCTCGCCGAGCGGGGTGTGCAGCGAGATGGGCTCGCGGCCGTACTTCTGCACCTCGACGACCTTCTCGGGCGTCATGTCCAGCTCGCGGGAGAGCTCCTCGGGCGTGGGCTCGCGGCCCAGGTCCTGCAGCATCTGCCGCTGCACGCGAGCGAGCTTGTTGATGACCTCGACCATGTGCACCGGGATGCGGATGGTGCGCGCCTGGTCGGCCATGGCGCGGGTGATGGCCTGGCGGATCCACCAGGTGGCGTAGGTGGAGAACTTGAAGCCCTTGGTGTAGTCGAACTTCTCGACCGCGCGGATCAGGCCCAGATTGCCCTCCTGGATGAGATCCAGGAACTGCATGCCGCGACCGGTGTAGCGCTTGGCGAGCGAGACGACCAGACGCAGGTTGGCGCCCAGCAGGTGACTCTTGGCACGCTGGCCATCGCGGGCGACCCACTGCAGGTCGAGGCCCAGCTGGCTGGACTTCTCGGCCGCGGCCATGCCCGACAGCTTCTCCTCGGCGAAGAGCCCCGCTTCGATGCGCATCGCGAGCTCGACCTCTTCGGCCGCGTTCAGCAGTGCGACCTTTCCGATCTGCTTCAGGTAGTCCTTGACCGGGTCGGCGGTGGCGCCGGTGATCTGCGCCGAGTAGACCGGTGCGTCGTCCTCGTCCTTGGAGGAGATGACGATGGCACCGGTGGGCAGAGCCTCGGTGAAGACGGGCTTCTTCTCGCCGTCCTCCTCCTCGGCTTCGGCGGTGTCGACGGCCTCGTCGTCGATCTCGGGGGTGTCGGCCTTCTTGCGGGAAGCGCGCTTGGCGGGAGTCTTCTTCGCCGGGGCCTTCTTGGCGGGAGCCTTCTTGGCTGCGGCCTTCTTCGCGGGGGCGGCCTCAGCGGCGGCATCCGCGGTCTCGACGACCTCGACCTCTTCGGCAGCGGTCTTCTTGGCGGTCGTCCGGGTCTTCTTCGTGGTGGCAGGGGTCACGTTTCGCCTTTCATGGAGCGGTGCACGCGCTCCGGGCCTTTTCGGACACTAGTAAGACCCTTGTCAAGCCCGATCACGAGAATCGGTGCTTGACAACGGGTCAGACGACCATTATCACACACATGAGAGCGGCCGACGTCCTCCACCATGCACAGGCGCGTCGCGTCAGCTGTGCTTGTCGTCGTCGCCGGTGCGGCGATCGGCGAGATAGCGCTCCAGTTCGGCCGCCAGCTCGTCGGCGCTGGGCAGATCGCGCTCATCGAACGAGGCATCCGCCTCGCCGTCGTCCTCTCGGCCGGCCATGTACGCGTCGTACCGGCGCTCGAGGGTGTGCACCATGTTGGTGAGCTCCTCGTTGCCCCGCACCTGCTCCTCGACGCGGGCGTGGTACTCCTCGCGGCTCTGGTGCACCTCGTCCATGCGCAGCACGAGTCCGGTGGCGACCATCAGCCGGTCGGCGGCGGTGATCACGGTGTCGGGGTACTCGGTGTCGGCCAGGTAGTGCGGCACCAGCAGCACGAATCCCGCCACGCGGATGTCGTGCTGGATCAGCCGGTACTCCAGCAGGTGCCCGGCCGTGGCGGGGACCTGCGTGCGAGGCCGCCACACCGAATGCGCGGCGATCAGCTCGCGGCGGTTGCCGCTGACGGTCGTGCCCAGCGGCCGGGTGTGCGGCACCGGCATGGCGATCGAATGGATCCACGACACCGAGGCGACCTGGAAACCCTCCGCGAAGCTGACCACGGCATCCGTGAACGCGTTCCAGGCGAAATCCGGCTCGTAGCCGGCCAGCAGCAGGAACTTCTGTCCCAGCGCGTCGTGCGCGAGCGAGAGCTCTAGCCGCGCGGGGCGGAACTCGGTGAGATGGTCCTGGTCGAACACGATGACCGGACGGCGGGCGCGGTAGTCCAGCAGCACGTCGTTGTCGAAGGAGATGAGCGGCTGCGGGGAGGTGGTGTCCTGCAGGTGGTCGATCAGCCCCGACACGGCGTTGCCGGCGTCGGTGAAGCCCGTGAGCAGGATGACCAGGGGAAGGCCGGTGGGCACATCGGGTGCTCCGGCGATCGACTCGTACAGCGGCGCGGAGAAGGGCATGGGTCAATGCTACGAGCAGGGGGCGTCATGCGGCCCCGCTCATGCTGACAGCGAACACGGCCCCGAGGGTGTCCGCGGCGCCGGGCGGGCGATCCCTAGGATGGAGTCATGACGCTTCCCGCGATCTCGCACACCACCGATCCGTTCCCAGGAATCGCTGCAGACGCCGCAGTGCTCGTCATCCCCGACCCCGCCACCGCCCACGAGGCGCTGGACGGATACCCGGGACTGTCCGCCGCCCTCGAGGGCATCGGATACAAGGGCACCGCGTCGGCAAGCACGCGCGTCCACGTTCCCGAGGTCAGCGACCGGCCGTTCGCCGTCGTCAGCGCCGGGTCCGCCCCGACCGCCGAGAGCGTACGGGATGCCGTGGCCACCGCCGTGCGCACGCTGACCGGCTTCGCCACGGTCTCGATCGGCTTCGCACCGGGCCTGGAGCAGTTCGCGGATGCCGCCGCCGAGGGCGCCCTGCTGGGCGGCTACCGCTTCGACGACTACCGTTCCGAGAAGAAGCCGCAGCGCGCGGATTCCGTGGTGCTGCACGCGCCCGCGATCGGTGAGCACGCGCTGGACGATGCCCGCATCGTGGCGGACGCCGTCGCGCTGGTCAAGGACCTGGTCAACATCCCCGCCGAGTGGCAGAGTCCGGCGCAGCTGGCACAGTCGGCGGCGGATGCCGTGTCCGGCACTCCCGTCGAGGTGGAGATCCTCGACGAGGCTCAGCTCTCCAAGCAGGGCTTCGGCGGCATCCTGGGCGTCGGGCGCGGTTCGGACCGCCCTCCGCGCCTGGTGCGCCTGAGCTACTCCCCTGCGAACGCCGTGCGCCACATCGCGCTGGTCGGCAAGGGCATCACCTTCGACACCGGCGGGCTCTCGCTGAAGCCGCCGACGGGCATGGTCGGCATGAAGTTCGACATGGCCGGGTCTGCCACCGTGCTGGCCACCACCCGCGCCATCGCGCAGCTGGGCCTGCCCGTGCGCGTCACCGCCTGGATGTGCATCGCCGACAACATGCCCTCCGGCCACGCCACGCGTCCCGGCGACGTGCTGCGGATGCTGGACGGCCAGACCGTCGAGGTGCTGAACACCGACGCCGAGGGGCGTCTGGTCATGGCCGACGGCCTGGTCGCCGCCAGCCGCGAGCAGCCTGACGTCATCTTCGATGTCGCCACGCTCACCGGCGCCATCATCACCGCCCTCGGCATGCGCCACACCGGCGTGATGGGCGAGGAGCAGGCGGTGGCCGAGTACCTGGTCGCGGCCGAGACCGTCGGCGAGCCGGCCTGGCCGCTGCCGCTGCCGGAGTACATGGAGGACCTGCTCGAGTCGCAGATCGCCGACATGATCAACTCCAACATGGGCGACCGCTCCGGCGGCTCGCTGTTCGCAGGCCTCTTCCTGCAGCGTTTCGTCGGCCGCACCTCGGATGCCGCCGACGCGCCCCGCATCCCGTGGGTGCACCTGGACATCGCCGGCTCCGCCGAGCACAAGGGCTCGCCGTACGGATTCACGGAGAAGGGCCCCACGGGGGCCGCTGTCCGCTCCCTCATCGCTTTCGCCCGCGCATCCGTCAAGGAGGCATGATGTCCGTGCACGAGTTCGATGTCGTCATCCTCGGCGGCGGCAGCGGCGGCTACGCCGCGGCGCTGCGCGCCAGCGAGCTGGGCAAGAAGGTCGCCCTGATCGAGAAGGACAAGGTCGGGGGCACCTGCCTGCACCGCGGCTGCATCCCCACGAAGGCGCTGCTGCACGCGGCCGAGGTCGCCGATCACGTGCGCGGCGCGGCATCCGTCGGCATCACCGCCACGCTCGACGCGATCGATGCGGCGGGGGTCACCGCCTACCGCGAGAACATCGTCGCCAAGAAGTTCAAGGGCCTGGAGGGGCTCATCAAGGCCCGCGGCATCACGGTGGTGGCGGGCGAGGGTCATCTCGAGAAGGACCGCTCGATCACGGTCGGCGAGGACCGCTACGTCGGCGCCGACGTGGTGCTGGCCACCGGCTCGTACAGCCGCACCCTGCCGGGCCTGGAGATCGGCGGACGGATCCTCACCAGCGAGCAGGCGCTCGAGCTGGGCGAGATCCCCTCCAAGGTGATCATCCTGGGCGGCGGTGTCATCGGCGTGGAGTTCGCCAGCGTCTGGCACTCCTTCGGCGCCGACGTCACCATCGTCGAGGCTCTGCCGCATCTGGTGCCCAACGAGGACATCACGCTCAGCAAGGGCCTGGAGCGCGCGTTCCGCCGCAAGGGCATCGCCTACAACCTGGGCACGCGGTTCCAGACCGCCGAGCAGGACGAGAACCAGGTCACCGTCACGCTCGAGGACGGCAAGACGTTCAGCGCCGACTACCTGCTGGTCGCCGTCGGCCGCGGTCCCGCCACCGCGGACCTCGGCTTCGAGGAGGCGGGGCTCACGATCGAGCGCGGCTTCGTGATCGTCGACCCGCAGCTGCGCACGGGCGTGCCCGGCCTGTGGGCCGTCGGCGACATCGTGCCAGGACTGCAGCTCGCGCACCGCGGGTTCCTGCAGGGCATCGCCGTCGCCGAGCGCATCGCCGGCATGGACGTCGCTCCGCTCCCTGAGACGCAGATCCCGCGTGTCACGTACTGCAGCCCGGAGGTGGCATCCGTCGGCATCACCGAGGCGGCCGCCGTCGCCGAGCACGGAGCGGATGCCGTCGTCTCCTACGAGTACAACCTCGCGGGCAACGGCAAGAGCGAGATCATCGGCACGGCGGGCACCGTCAAGGTCGTCCGCCGCAAGGACGGCCCCATCCTGGGCGTGCATCTGCTCGGCGACCGCGTCGGCGAACTGATCACCGAGGGACAGCTGGCCGTCTCGTGGGAGGCGCACCCGGAGGACATCGCTCCCCTGATCCACGCGCATCCCACCCAGAGCGAGGCCTTGGGCGAGGCGTTCCTCGCACTGGCCGGAAAACCGCTCCACGCACTCTGAACCGCACAACAGGGCGCCCGGGTCACTAAGCTTGGGGCGTCACAGATTTCTGAAGGAGACTCCGTCATGAGCACACCCGTGGTCCTTCCCGCACTCGGGGAGAGTGTCACCGAGGGTACGGTCACCCGCTGGCTGAAACAGGTCGGCGAAACAGTGCAGGCGGATGAGGGCCTGCTCGAGATCTCGACCGACAAGGTCGACACCGAGATCCCCTCCCCCGTCAGCGGCGTCATCGAGGAGATCCTCGTGGCCGAGGACGAGACCGTCGAGGTCGGCGCGCTGCTGGCCCGCATCGGCGACGGCAGCGGGGCGGCTGCGGCCGCCGACGCGCCGGCCGCCGCAGAGCCGGCCGCCGAGGCCGCTCCCGCACCTGAGGCCGCGCCTGCACCCGAGGCGGCCCCTGCTGCCCCCGCGGAGCCGGCCCCCGCTGCCGCCGCACCGGCCGCTGCTCCCGCAGCCTCCGGCGACGCCACGGATGTCACCCTCCCCGAGCTCGGCGAGAGCGTCACCGAGGGCACCGTCACCCGCTGGCTGAAGGCCGTGGGCGACGACGTGGCCGTCGACGAGGCCCTGCTGGAGATCTCGACCGACAAGGTCGACACCGAGATCCCGTCGCCCGCCGCGGGCACCCTGCTGGAGATCCTGGCCGGCGAGGACGAGACGGTCGCCGTCGGCGCCGTGCTCGCCCGCATCGGCTCCGGTGCTCCGGCGGCAGCGGCTCCGGCCGCCGAGGCTCCTGCCGCTCCCGCGCCTGCTGCCCCCGCAGCTCCCGAGCCGGCTCCTGCTGCCGCTCCGGCTCCTGCTGCCGCTCCGGCTCCTGCTGCCGCTCCGGCTCCTGCCGCTGCTGAGGCACCCGCTGCTCCTGCCGCAGCCGCACCGGCTGCTGCCCCGGCTCCGGCCGCACCTGCACCCGCCCCCGCGGCTCCGGCCGCCGAGGCATCCGACTCGCTGTACGTCACCCCGCTGGTGCGCCGCCTGGCCTCCCAGCAGGGCATCGACCTGGCCACGGTCAAGGGCAGCGGCGTCGGCGGACGCATCCGCAAGGAGGATGTGCTGAAGGCCGCCGAGGCCAAGGCACAGGCTCCTTCCGCTCCCGCAGCCGCACCGGCCGCTGCTCCGCTCGAGGTCTCGCCGCTGCGCGGCACGACGCAGAAGATGTCGCGTCTGCGCAAGGTCGTCGCCGAGCGCGCCGTGGCGTCGATGCAGCAGACCGCTCAGCTGACGACCTTCGTCGAGGTGGACGTGACGGCCCTGGCCGCCTACCGCTCCGCGAAGAAGGACGAGTTCCTGCAGAAGACGGGCGACAAGCTCTCCTTCCTGCCGTTCTTCACGCTGGCGGCCGCCGAGGCGCTGCAGGCCTACCCGATCATCAACTCGACGGTCGACGGCGACAGCATCGTCTACCCGGCCACGGAGAACATCTCGATCGCGGTGGACACCGAGCGCGGCCTGCTCACGCCGGTCGTGCGCGATGCGGCGTCGAAGAACATCGCGCAGATCGCGCACGACATCGCCGATCTCGCCGCCCGCACCCGCGACAACAAGCTGAAGCCCGATGAGCTGGCCGGCGGCACCTTCACGGTGACCAACACCGGCTCACGCGGCGCGATGTTCGACACGCCGCTGGTGTTCCTGCCGCAGTCCGCGATCCTCGGCACCGGTGTCGTGTTCAAGCGCCCGGGCGTGGTGACCGTCGACGGCGTCGACGCGATCTCGGTCCGCTCGTACGTGTGGCTCGCCATCTCGTACGACCACCGCATCATCGACGGTGCGGACGCAGCCCGCTTCCTCGGGGCGATCAAGAACCGCCTGGAGGCCGCGGACTTCGCAGCAGTCCTCGGAGCCTGAGTCCGCTCAGCCCTCACCGGATGGCTGGTCGGCGACGTCATACACGTCGCGGACCAGCCATCCGTCTTTCCCCTGCACCATCACCAGCATCTGCTCGCCCTGCGACGCGGTTCGCGCCACGCGGATGACCGCCACATCGCCGTAATCCTCGATGAGCGAGGTCGCACGCTCCACGGCGTCAGCCCCCAGCCGCTCCAGCACGGCCGCTCCTGCGCCGTCGACCACGGCAGCCGCACACGCGGCATCCTCGTGCTTGCGGCACCCGTCGACGACCGACAGCAGTCGCGACGCCTCGCGCGCCAGTTCACTCCCGTCGGATTCCGGTTCCTCCGGCACAGCGGAAGTCTCGACCGCAGGCGTCTCGGCCGTCGGCACCGCAGTCGCGGTCGCGGCGGGTGAAGCGGTGCGCTCGGCGGCGACCGCGCGGGGACCCGCCGGTTCCTCCTCCGCGCTCGGCCACAGCATCCCGCCCGTCAGCACCAGCGCGGCCGTCCCGACGCCGATCAGCAGCATCCGCCTGCGCTGCGGACGTGCGGCATGGTCCTGCGCCGTCCCGCTCCCGCCCGCCGGATGCCGGGTGCCTCGCAGCAGTCGCCTCGGAACACGATCGCGCCCCCAGTCCGCCAGCACCGTGCAGCGCTCCCGCGCGCGCTCCCACAGCCCGGGGCTCTCCTCACCTGCTCCGAGGTCGCGCGCCAGCACAGCGTGATGCACGGGGATGTCTCGCACCCGCTCCGGGGCATGCACTTCGCGCTCCAGAGCCCGAGGCGCCGCCAACTCCGTGAGCTCGCCCTCCCACTCCCCGATCGCCTGCGTCACCGCACGGTGATCCGCCAGTCCTGCCTCGATGCGCCCCAGCACGCGCTCCAGGGCACGATCGCCGCAGCCCGCCCGCACCGACTCGACCAGCGCGGCAGCGGACGCCGTGCACGATGCCCCCTCACCGGGCGCGAACAGCGGACGAGCACGATCGTCCAGCCACCAGCGGCCGGTGACCGGGTGACCGCCCGCCTCGACCACGCCTCTCAGCAGGCTGCCGACGAGGGTGACGATCTCCCCCGGCACCAGTGCGCTCCCCGCCGCGGTGCGCCGCGCGAGGAACACGTCGACCGGCTCCACGCACCACGGCAGCAGCGCGTGCTGACCTGCTGCACCCGCCAGCAGATCACGCACGCCCGCGATGTGCTCGGCGCCGGCGAACTCCCACAGCGCGGGATCCAGCGTCCCCGCGTCCATGCTCACCCGCTGGCGCTCGCCGTCTGTCACCAGGGCGCCGATGAACGGCGACTCCGTCCCATCCAGTCTCCGCACGGCGCGATGCGCACCGGGGACCAGTTCCCTCGTCTCGACCATGTCCACCATGACAGCGCATCCGCCACCCGCGCACGGGCGGAATAACAGCGGTGGTGGACAACTCGTTGCGATTCGCAGATTGTGCAGGGAGAATGTGCCCGTCAGGCTTCGGTAGGCTGGTGGGCATGGCAAAAAAGGCATCCGCTCCGGAGAAGCGTCCCAATTTCTTCTCCCAGATCCGTTCACTCTTCCGGTTCACCCGTGAGGTGTACGGGTGGCTCCCGTGGGCGCAGGCGGCCATCCTCGTCGGCGGCGTGCTGATCGGTCTCATCGTCGGGTTCCTGCTGGGCGGCGACGGCGCCGTCCTCTCGCTGATCCTGTGGGGCGTCACCGGTCTGATGTTCGGCGTGCTCGGCGCCATGTTCCTCATGACGCGCCTGTCCACCAAGGCCATGTACGCCAAGATCGACGGGATGCCGGGTGCCAGCGGCCACGTGATGAGCACGAGCCTGGGCCGCAGCTGGCAGTCCTCGGACACTCCTGTCGGCATCAACCCGAAGACCCAGGAGGCCGTCTACCGTGCCGTGGGCCGCGGCGGCATCGTCGTGGTCGGAGAGGGCAGCAGGGGCCGGCTGACCCGCCTGGTGAACGAGGAGCGCCAGAAGGCGCAGCGCGTGGCGAACGGCGTGCCCGTGACCGTGTTCTACGTCGGTCACGGCGAGGACGAAGTGCAGATCTCCGAGCTCGCGAAGGCCATCAAGAAGGTGCCGAAGGCCATCGACAAGGCCACCATGGGCGCCGTGATCCGTCGTCTCGACTCCGTCTCGCAGTCGCTGTCGTCGTTGCCGATCCCGAAGGGCATCGACCCGACGAAGGTGCGCGCGCAGCGTCCGCGCTGATCTGTGGCATCCGCCGTGCGAAACGGCTCCCGTCCTCAGACGGGAGCCGTTCTCGTTCACTCCCCCAGCGGCGCCTTCGGCAGCCTGCGCACGCGCGGGCGGCGCCGGCGCTTCTCCGGGATCATGGTGCGCATCTCGTCGAGCCTGCCGAAGCACAGCAGGCGGTCCTCCGCCTCCAGGACCACGTGCTTGCGCGGGTTGGGGATGACGCTGGTGCCGCGGTGCAGCGTGAGCACCGTGATGTCGCGGTCCCACAGGCCCAGGTCGCCGAGCTTCTGGCCGACCTGCTCGGCTCCCGTGTGGACCATCAGCTCGGCCACGCCGTAGCCGGTGGAGACGCTCAGGCGCTGGCGCACGTCGATGTCGGGGAACGCCACCTGGCCGGCGATGTAGTCGATGATGGCGCCTGCCACGTCGAGCTTGGTGGCCGCCTCGATGCCCTGCAGGCCCGGCGAGGAGTTGACCTCCATCACCAGCGGGCCGTCGTCGCTCTCCAGCATGTCCACGCCCGCCACGCGCAGCCCCATGATCTGGGCGGAGCGCACGGCTGTCTGCTCGTAGATCGGGTCGATGGCCACCGGCTCCACGCGCCCGCCGCGGTGCACGTTCGAGCGGAACTCGTCTCCGTCCGCGACACGGCGCATGGCGGCCACGACACGGTCGCCGACCACCAGCGCGCGGATGTCGCGCCCCCGGCTCTCCGCGATGAACTTCTGGATCAGCACGTTCTGCTTCGTGGAGTGCAGGGTCTCGATGATGGCCTCGGCCACCTTCACCTGCGGCGCGAGGATCACGCCGATGCCCTGCGTGCCCTCGAGCAGCTTGATGACCACCGGGGCACCGCCGACCCGCTCGATGGCGGGGCGCACGTCGGCGCGGTTGCGCACGAACGCCGTGGGCGGCATCGCGATGTTGTGCCGAGACAGGATCTGGTTGGCGCGCAGCTTGTCGCGCGCGTTGGAGATGCCTGCCGCCGTGTTGGGCGTGTACACCTCCATCTGCTCGAACTGGCGCACGACCGCCGTGCCGAAGTACGTGATCGAGTTGCCGATGCGCGGCAGGATCGCGTCGTAGTCGCTGAGTTGCTTGCCGCGGAAGAACAGGTCAGGCGCGTCGGCGGTCAGGTCGATCGCGAAGCGCAGCGTGTTGAGCACTTTGACGTTGTGCCCGCGCTGCTGCGCTGCTGCCCGCAGACGCTGCGTGGAGTACGACTGCGGTGCCCGCGAGAGAACGGCGATCTTCACAGATGTTTCCTGCCAGGATGTAGGGGTGACTCGGTCCTCTCATTCAAACACGTCCACGGGGTGGCGCGAGTGGGTGTCGCTGCCCGAGCTCGGCGTGGACTGGATCAAGGCCAAGATCGACACGGGCGCCCGCACCTCGTCGCTGCACGCCTTCGACATCGAGGAGTTCCGCCGCGACGGCGAGGACTGGGTGCGTTTCGCGGTGCGGCCGTGGCAGGAGAGCCAGGCGGATGCCGTGACGCACGAGTGCCCGGTGCACGACCGCCGCGCGGTGCGCAGCTCGTCGGGGCACGCCGAGGACCGTCTCGTGGTCATGCTGCGGATGCGGCTGGTGGGCCAGGACGTGCACGGCGAGGTCACGCTGACCAACCGCGACGAGATGGGCTTCCGGATGCTGATCGGCAGGCAGGTGCTGCGCCGAGGCTTCATCGTGGACCCGGCGAAGTCGTTCCTCGGCGGCCGCGCGCCCAGGGAGGCCCGCCGCCGCAACCGCGGGCGGAGCTGACTCAGGCCCGACGGGGTCGCTGAGCCTGTCGAAGCGTCGAAGCGTCAGGCCCGGATGAGCACGGTGCCTGCGGCCTTGTCATGCAGGCCGCGCTGATCGGCATCCCAGATCACGGCGGGGATCACGACGATCAGCAGCAGAGTGCGCACGATGGGGCGCCAGAGGCCCACCCAGCCGCCGCCGAAGCGCACGACGCGCATTCCCAGCATCCGATGCCCCGGGCTGCCGCCGGCGGTGGGGATGAAGACGATCTGCAGCACGGCGAACACCATCATCGGCGCGAACTGACGCCAGCCGGCCTCGGAGGGCAGCGCGAACTGGTCGTAGCCGAAGAAGCCGATGGCGATGATCGTGGCGGCCAGGTAATCGATGAGCAGCGCGCCGATCCGGCGACCGGGGCGGGCGATGCTGCGAGGCCCTGTGGCGGGCAGACCGAGGCGTTCCCCGGGGTAGTCGTTCACCCTCCCAGCCTATCGAGCATGCGTAACATGCCCGAAACACGAGCGACACGGCTGGGAAACTCCCACTGCATAACCTGCGTAAGGTTGATCCAACCGAGAGCCGATACAGGAGTCGTCCATGTTCACAGAGCCCGCAGAGGTCCTTCGCTTCATCGAGGAGAACGACGTCAAGTTCCTCGACATCCGTTTCACCGATCTTCCGGGGGTGCAGCAGCACTTCAACATCCCCGCCTCGACGGTCGATGAGGACTTCTTCCGCGACGGGCAGCTGTTCGACGGCTCCTCGATCCGCGGGTTCGCGTCGATCCACGAGTCCGACATGCAGCTGATCCCCGATGTGACGACCGCGTACGTCGACCCGTTCCGCATCGAGAAGACGCTCATCATGCTCTTCGACATCTACAACCCGCGCACCGGCGAGATCTATTCGAAGGACCCGCGCCAGGTCGCCAAGAAGGCCGAGAAGTACCTGGCCTCCACCGGCATCGCCGACACCGCGTTCTTCGCCCCCGAGGCCGAGTTCTACATCTTCGACGATGTGCGCTACGAGGTCAACGGCCGGCACAGCTTCTACTCCGTGGACTCCGAGGAGGCCGCGTGGAACTCCGGCCGCAAGGAGGAGGGCGGCAACCTCGGCAACAAGACGCCGTTCAAGGGCGGCTACTTCCCCGTGGCGCCTGTCGACAAGCAGGCCGACATCCGCGACGACATGTGCCTGCGGCTGGGCGCCGCAGGTCTGATCCTGGAGCGCGCGCACCACGAGGTGGGCACCGGCGGCCAGGCGGAGATCAACTACCGCTTCGACACCATGGTCCGCGCGGCCGATGACGTGCTGAAGTTCAAGTACATCGTCAAGAACACCGCGGAGGACTGGGGCAAGACGGTCACGTTCATGCCGAAGCCGCTGTTCGGCGACAACGGCTCGGGCATGCACACCCACCAGTCGCTGTGGCTCGACGGCAAGCCGCTGTTCTTCGACGAGGCCGGCTACGGCCAGCTCAGCGACATCGCACGCTGGTACATCGGCGGCCTGCTCAAGCACGCCGACGCCGTCCTGGCGTTCACGAACCCCACGCTGAACAGCTACCACCGCCTGGTGAAGCACTTCGAGGCGCCTGTCAACCTGGCCTACTCGGCCGGCAACCGCTCGGCCGCCATCCGCATCCCGCTGACCGGCTCCAACCCCAAGGCCAAGCGCATCGAGTTCCGCGTGCCGGATGCCTCCGGCAACCCGTACCTGGGCTTCGCCGCGCAGCTGATGGCGGGCCTGGACGGCATCAAGAACCGCATCGAGCCGCTGGAGCCCATCGACAAGGACCTGTACGAGCTCCCGCCGGAGGAGGCCGCGAACATCCCGCAGGTGCCGAACTCCCTGCTGGACTCCCTGGAGGCGCTGCGCGCCGATCACGCCTTCCTGCTCGAGGGCGGCGTGTTCACCGAGGAGCTCATCCAGACCTGGATCCAGTACAAGTACGACCACGAGATCCTGCCGATGGCACAGCGCCCGCACCCCTACGAGTACGAGCTGTACTTCGGGGTCTGATTCCGGGAGGCCCTCAGAGCCACACTTCCGGTTCTTGAGACCAGCAATTCACTGAGCCCCAGGCGGCAGATGCCGTCTGGGGCTCAGTCTATCTCTGGACGTTTGCGGACGGCTACGGGGAGTAAACGGACAGGTTTTCGGACAGCGGCGCACGAGCTACTTCAGCCAGACCCTTCGACCCTTCGAAGACCCAGGTGGTCAAAGGTCGGGTGGCGCGCACAAGTGCCTCCCCTCTCGTCGGCGAGCTGGGCGACGGAGCGTCGGGGGGCTCCACTAGGGTGACGTCCCCTGGGGTGGTGTAATTCTCGGCTGAGGAGCGTCGCATGGTCGACGTGGTGAGCCATCGTGCGATGGTCAGTGAGAACTGTCTAGGAATCTCACGAAAGGACACACACGCACGATGGCTCTTGACCAGTCTGCCCTCCTGGAGTTGCTCGGGGAACTGAAACTCACCGACGTCACCGACCGAATCCGTATCGCGACCGAGACGCTCTACCAGGAGCTGATCGACGCGGAAGCTGCCGCGTTCATCGGCGCCGCCCCATTCCAACGCACACCGGATCGTGTCGCCCAACGCAACGGGGTACGGCCACGCGCCCTGACCACGACCGCGGGTGAGCTTCAGTTGCGGGTTCCGAAGCTGCGGCAGGGGTCGTTCTTCCCGTCACTGTTGGAGCGTCGCCGCCGGGTCGATCAGGCACTGTTCGCGGTCGTGATGGAGGCCTACGTCCACGGCGTCTCCACTCGCAAGGTCGACGACTTAGTGAAAGCGCTCGGGGCCGACACCGGCATCTCGAAATCAGAGGTCTCACGGATCTGCGGCAACCTCGACGAGGACGTCGCAGCGTTCCGGGACCGCCCACTGGCAGATCAGACCTACCCATACGTGTTTCTCGACGCGACCTATTGCAAAGCCCGCGTCGGCCGGCGGGTGGTCTCCCAAGCCGTGGTCGTCGCGGTCGGCGTCGCCGCGGACGGGCGCAGGGAGGTGCTTGGCTTCGAGGTGGGAGACACCGAGTCGCAGCCGTTCTGGACCACGTTCCTGCGCTCTTTGAAGGCCCGCGGTTTGGGCGGGGTGAAGCTGGTCATCTCTGACGCTCACACCGGCCTGATCGCCGCGATTCAGACCGTCTTCCAGGGCTCCAGCTGGCAGCGATGCAGGGTTCACTTCATGCGCAACGTCCTGGCGAACGTGCAGAAGGCTGCCGGCCCCATGGTCGCCTCGATCATCCGCACCATCTTTGCCCAACCCGACGCTGAGCACGTGAGCACCCAGTTCGAGGAGGTCGTGCGGATGCTCGCACGCTCCCACCCGAAAGTCGCTGACATGCTCGAGCACGCCCGCGACGACCTACTCGCGTTCACCGAGTTCCCGCCTGCGCATTGGCGACAGATCTGGTCGACCAACCCGCTGGAGCGGGTCAACAAAGAGATCAAACGCCGCACCAACGTCGTGGGCACCTTCCCCAACCCGGCCGCGCTGCTGCGCCTGGCCGGGCACGTGTTGATCGAGCAGCACGACGAATGGGACGGCGCCGACCGCCGCTATTTCAGCGAGCACTCCATGAAGCTCCTCGACATGAAAGAAGAGGAGGTGGCGATCCCGGAACTGAACGCGGCATAATCGCCACAAGCTGATCCCGCACGGTGTTGAGAAACTCCACCACTCAGAGGGACGTCACGCTCCACTAGCGTGGACGAGTGGATGCGATTCTTGAACCGCGAGCAGTCGGTGACGTCACCGGAGCCTTCTTCGTTCCCGGCTACCAGCGGGGTTACCGCTGGGGTCCTGACGAGGTCGACCGTCTCCTCGCAGACATCTGGGAGAGCAACGGCGAGCCGTACTACCTCCAGCCCGTGGTCGTAAAACAGATGGCCGACGGTCGGTGGGAACTCATCGACGGCCAGCAGCGGTTCACCACTCTGTACCTGATCTTCCAGTACATGCGGGATCAGGGGCTGCAGAGCGCCGGCGCTGGCTACTCGATCGAGTACGAGACACGCCCCGGCAGCCAAGAGTTCCTACGGTCACCGATGGCCGACCACAAGGACGAGAACATCGACTTCCACCACATCTTCGGAGCGTATGAACGAATCCGCACATGGTTCGAGGCGTGGGAGCATCGCACTCAGCACGTCGCCAACAAGTTCTACGGCTACCTCTTCGACTCGGTCAAAGTGATCTGGTATGAGGCATCGCAAGATCTCGATTCCATCACCCTGTTCACCCGACTGAACGTCGGGCGGATCCCGTTGACTGACGCCGAACTCGTCAAGGCGCTCGTGTTGGCAAACAGCCGTGCGCGTCCTGGATACTCAGACAAGAGCGAGCAGATCGCCGCGCAGTGGGACCAGTTCGAGCGGGAACTTCGCGCGCCGGAGGTGTGGTCGTTCATCACAGGCCGACACGAGCACGAGGCAACCCACATCGGGCTCGTCCTCGACACTCTCGCCGATCAGATCGGCGGGAGGCCTTCCGGTCGGCACCGCCCTCGCTACTACACGTTCGAAACGCTGAGGAACGAAATCACCGCAGATGCGCAGGCATTCTGGGACCGAGTCGTCAGGCTCCATTCACTGATCCTCGGCTGGCACGACGACCGCCAAATCTTCCACAAGGTCGGATTCCTGATCCAGGTCGGAAGCGACACCTTCGGCCAGCTCGTGAATATGGCCGACGGCCTCACCAAACCGCAGTTGCATGAGGCCCTCGACGGCCGAATCCGTGATGTGCTCGACCTGACGGAGGAGGACCTCGGCGCACTGGATTACGACACTAGGAGCGCGAAATGTAACGAGGTCTTGCTGCTGATGAACGTGGAGACAGTTCGCGCCCGCAAGGACGACACTGCCCGGTATTCGTTCAACGCCCACTCACGCGGCTCCTGGTCGCTGGAGCACATCCACGCGCAGAACGCCAAGGAACTCCGGCGCGACGAGAAGATCTGGCGCGAGTGGCTCCTGCTACAGCGCGATGTCGTGGAGGACCTGCCGACGCTCGAGAGCGCGGTCCGCGCCGAACTCCTCTCCGAGATCGACGACGTGCTCGGGATGATCGCGGAGCAGCAGGTTCATGGAGTCGGCGTCCGCTTCGACGCGGTGAAGGCCGCCGTCGAGGATGCCCTCACGGGCGAATCGACTCGCCGGGGAGAAAACGTGCACTCGCTGGCGAACCTGGCCTTGCTGGCAAGTGGCGACAACAGCGCCCTCAGCAACTCGACGTTCGAGGTCAAGCGTCGGGAGATTCTCGCCCGGGACAAAGCCGGCTCATACATTCCGCCGTGCACCCGCAACGTGTTCCTCAAGTACTACACCGATGCCGACGACCAGCAGATTCACTTCTGGGGAGCCGCCGACCGCGAGAGCTATCTGAAGGCGATCCTCGAAGCCGTCGCCCCGTACCTGCAGACGTCGGAGGTCGCAGCGTGACCGAGATGCGCGGCACCAAGACCTCATTCGCCCGCATGTTCCAGCCCGGTGAGACCGGCGCGGACACCATCAAGCGTGTCGAGATCCCGCTCATCCAGCGCGACTACGCGCAGGGCCGAGACGAACGCGGTGTCAACAGCATCCGCGCAGACTTCCTCGGCGTCCTCATTGAAGCGCTCGTAGGCGACGAGACTGTCGATCTCGACTTCGTGTACGGGGAGATTGGCGACGGAACGCTGCGACCCCTCGACGGACAGCAACGCCTCACAACCCTGTTCCTCATTCACTGGTACATCGCTGCGCGAACTGATCGACTCCACGAGGCCGCGGCGGTCCTCCGGTTCGAGTACGCGACTCGTGCAAGCGCCGAACTCTTCTGCCGCGAGCTCGTCAAGCCCGAGCACTCCCCCGGCGATGACTTCTCCACGCCAAAGACGTGGATCACGGATCAAGCGTGGTATCTCCATGCCTGGCGGCACGACCCGACAATCCAATCGATGTTGAACATGCTCGACGCGGTCCACGAGCGAATCATCGCGGAGAACATCGATCTCGATTCCGCATGGGAGCGACTCATGGACGAGTCGGCACCAGCGGTGTCCTTCTACCTTCTTCCCATCGACGACATGCCTTCCGGCGAAGAGCTGTACATCAAGATGAACTCGCGGGGAAAGCCGCTCACGGACTTCGAGAACTTCAAGGCGAGACTGGAGAAGCTCTTTCACGAGACTCTGCCCAAGGACGACTTCGACGCGATCATCCACAAACTCGACGGTGTGTGGAGCGACGTGCTCTGGAGCTTCCACGGCGGAGACCACCTCATCGACGACGAGTTCCTCCGGTACCTCGAGTTCATCATCGAGATCAGCGAGTGGCGCGACAACGTGGTCCCTGAGGGCACCCTGCTGGAGCGGGCGGAACGCGCCTTCGACGTCGGCAACCCGAACGCAGCGAGTCACATCGCCTTCTTGACTCATGCCTTCGACACCTGGGTAGGCGTCGACGACGTGCGCGCAGCATTTGAGGAGCACTTCGTCGACCTCGCCCGCAGCAGCGCCGCATCACAGACCGGGCGTGTGCCGCTCGACACCACGAATCTCAACCTGTTCGAAGGCTGTCTCGAGCTGTACGGAAAGCGAACTGGAAACCGGCGGCTCTTCTCGCTGGCGGAGACGCTCATGCTCTTCGCCGTGCTCATCCATCGGCAGTATGCGACCGAGGAAATCGCGGCTCGACTCCGAATCCTTCGCAATCTCGTCGATGGCGCCGACGACGAAGTGCGCCTCGAACGGATGGGTGACCTCATCCCGAGCGTCGAGCAACTCATTCGCGACGGCGACCTCGCAACGACCCGCGGCTTCAACCCCGACCGCGTGCAAGACGAACTCGACAAGATCGCGCTGATCGAAACCCACCCAGAGCTCGAACACTCAGTGCATTCCCTCGAAGACCATCCACTTCTTCGCGGCAGGATCTTCGCGTTCGACCTCGACCCAGAGTCGCTCCAGCGCCACGCGACTGTGTTTCCCGATGTCGTCGCGCCGCAGCACTGGCCGATCTTGACCGGCGCGCTCTTGGCGAAGGGCGACTACGGATATCCCCGCACGGCGGGAAGAGCCGTTCAGCTGGGAACCGGAGACCCGAAGCAGAGCGCGCGGTGGCGTGGCGTCTTCTCCAATCGAGGACGCGGTCGGAACCAGGCACTCCGAGCCGCACTCGCCTCCCTGCTCGACGACGTCGCGGCGGACGGTGGTGGCAGCGTCGGTCACTCGTTGCAGCGAGTCACCGATGAGTTCGTCGAGCAGGCCCGGTCAACGCGACGCTTCACCTGGCGCGCGTATCTCGCCACCTACCCGGAGATGCGGGAGGGCGAGACGGGCGTCTACTACGGCGAGTACCTGCAGGAAACTGGGCAGTGGAGACACTCCATGTGCATGTTGCGCACCCCTGACCTCAGCGGGAGCGGACGATACCGAGACCCCTATCTCTGGGCGATGTATCGAGTCAGCGGGCTCGCGTCGGGTATCGAGACTCTGTGGTTCTCGGGGTACGAGTTCCAACCACGGTGGCTCGTTCTCTCGGCCAGCGGCGCTGGTATTCGCATCGTTCCCGATGGATTCGAACTGGCTCCGCCCGCCGATGCGGCTCTGTCGCGACGGTTCCGAGACATCTGCGCCCAACATGGTGCAACATCGGACACGCACCTTCCAGTCGCGCAGGTCGACCTTGACGGCGAACTCGTCGACACCGAGGACCGAGTCGCAATGGGTGCTGCTCTCCTGACGGCGCTCGTAGCGGCCGGTCTCTGACCGAACGAGCCGCGGGAGCTTCAGAAGCTATTATCAGATCAGCGGAGCGACGCGGTCAGCACGGAGATGTCGCTGCCGGTCGTGTATCCCGCCGACTGACGCTCGGTGAGTAGCCGGTCACGCCGCTCGGCGATGCGTGCCCGGATCAGGGCGATCAGAGTGATCGGGCCGTTGACGAGGAACTTCAGTGCGTTCCAGATGAACAGCAGCACGAGCAGGTTCAGCCACCCCGGCCCGCCATCGGCGATCCAGACGGTCAGCAGCCACGCGCCGAGCAGATACGGCACGGCGATCAGCATGGCGGGCACACCCCACTTCAGTCCGCGGCGCGTCCGCAGCGCGTTGAGCAGGATGTTCGTCGGCATGTACGTCCACAGGAACAGCCGAACTCGGATGCTGAGATTCCAGAGCAGTCGGAACATGATGTCCGTCTCCTGAGAGGGTGCGTAGCTCCGCCGAGGAGGTAGATCATGTGGTGAGCGTCCCGAGGGGACCGTCGCAAGCGACCTAGAAATCGTGGCTACTACCTCGACACCCAGGGTACGCCCGACCTCGGACACACGGAAGGTTCCGCGCCAAGTCACTCTGGGAGGAGGACAACGACCTGGACGAGCGGCGGCCGAACCTCATCAGCTCGGAAACCGTCAGCTGAGGGTATCGACCCAATCGTTCATCGGAGTGCTCACGACGTTGCCAGTGTGGACCGTCCCGAGGCCGTTCACATATCGAGAAGTCAACAGTGCCTTGTTGTGGTCGTTGAGATTCTGCTCGAAGACGCCGCCTACGAAGATCGGATCGGCCCACCCTCTGCCTGCTTCGTGTGCCAGGTGAGCGGCGCGGTTGACGACGTCGCCCATGTAGACGACATCATTGATTCCGCTGCCACTGAATCCCGCCTTGATCATGAGCACTCGGCCGTAGTCGACGCCGATGCCGATCTTCAGGGGGTCGATCCCCTTCTTCGCGTAGTGGTGGTTGAGGAGCTTGATGAGTGTGTTCGCCTGATAGGCAATGCCAAACACATCGTCAATGTGCGTCTTCTGCGTGGTCTTGTACACAGCCCAGACGCAGTCCCCAACGATATTCACTTCCCGGACGTACAGATCGGAGTTCAGCACCGCCACCATCTCAGAGATGAACGCGCGATATATCTTTGCGAGAATCGGACGCTTGTGCTTGGCGGTGAGCCCAGAAGAGTCTCGGATGTCGATGAAGACCGCCGAGCACATTCCATAGAACCCGTTCGTGAACGTGAGCTTGTCCCGGTCGGGCAGCCCGTCGACCTCCTCGAAGCTTCCTGCGGGCTGATCCAGGATCGCCTTGATCCGATCGGAACTGCTCGTGTAGCTGTACGCCTTGTAGTTGCCGTCCATGTTCCCGTCCTCAGATGCTTTCAATCCCGACGATGATTGCGACCGCCGCGACGCACGCGCCAGCCGCTAGGGCCGACCGGATCGCCCATTTCACGTACTTCGCCTTGAGCGTCGCGATCTTTGCGTTCGCGTGGACCTGATCAGCGAGATCCCGGACGAGTTCGCGCGGATCCGCTGTTAGCGTGCCCAGCACTTCCGTGTAGCCGGGACGGTCGCCTTTGAAATGTCGGGCGATGCTTGCGAAGAAGACGCGATTGATTGCTTCGGGGGCAGCGTCCTTGTCGTTGACGCGCGGAGTCAGAGTCCAGCCGCAGAGCGCCGCGGTCAGCACCGAGAGCGCGCACGCAGCGACGACAATCACATCGAAGATGAGAGAGCGCTGCGTGAACTCCCTGACGAGGTTGAACAGCATCGTGCCGAGAACACCAACGAAAGCGAGAGTTACCCCTGCCTTGGCGTCCGAGTGACGGATCCACTCGTTGACAAGGCTCAGCAGTTTCCACGCGTGATCAGGATCGGGGTCGGGCGCAGGCGGTCTCTTTGCACGGCGGAAGATCAGTAGAGGCACGCTTCGAACGTACTCGGGGGCCCGGACATCACGGGCAACTCAGTGCGTAGGCGTGGCCACCAAAGCACCTACGTGGAGGACACGGGACGACGTGCATCCGTGCCGCTACATGCCCAAGCGGGGCGTAGAGCGCTCTGGCACATACGATCCCGGCTCCGGTTCTGCTGCGCGTGCCGCGAGCAGCCGCGCGCGGTGGATCGCGGCGCGCGCTCGTGCAGCGTGTGCGCGTTGCCGGGCGTCGTCGCCGATGAGTCCCAGCGTGCTGGTCTCGCTGATGCCGTAGGTGTCGCGGTACGCGGCGACGGTGCGCGCCTCGCGCCGCCAGAGCTCGGCAGGCTGCGGTTCGGCGGGCTCGGTGCCGAGTTCCACGATCCACGCCGCCGACGACCCGATAGCCTCCGTGACGAGTGCGTCGGCGCGCTGTTCGATGAGTGCGGCGCGCTCCCGGAGCGCCGTGCGCTCGTCGTCACCCATCGGGCCGAGTGCGGGGGTGATGAGTCCTGCGATGGGCGTGGCGGGCTGGCGAACGCGCCCGGCTCCGTTCGCGCGAGCCAGGGCTCGTATCACCCGCTCGTGGAGCACCGCGGAGATGTCGCCCGCGTCATCAAATGGCCGTGAAGCGACGAGCGCACCGAGGAGGCGTTGCGCGTCGTACCCGTCGGCCTCGGCGCGGCGCAGCTCGGCAACCAGCACCCCGAACGCGGTCGACGCGAGTGCGGCGTCGGCTTCCGCCTGGGTAAGCCGGGTCGCGCGGATGGCCGCCTCCCAGCGGGGCTGCTGTGCAGCGGCCGCGATGGTCTCGTACTCGGCGGCGAGCTGCGCGACCGATCCCCAGGTGTCCTGCTCGGCGGTGATGGTCTGGTGGGCCGAGAGTTCCGCGCCGACGTGGGCGAGTACGCCCGCGAGCACCCTGCGCGCCGCTATCGCGGCGGTGCCTTCGGTCGGCGGGTGGATGTGCTCGTCGTCAGGTCGGTTCAGGGAGACGTAGGCGGTGTTGCTGTGGATGCCGCGGGTCATGGCGACGTAGAAGTTCTCGCGGGTCGCGCCGGGCTCGACGAGCGTGTGGCCGGTGTCGACGGTGACGCCTTGCGCGCGGTACGCGGTGACCGCGTAACCGAGTTCGACGTGCTCGGCGACGTACTCGGACGGGAGTCGGAGCGTGGCACCCCAGCGCCGTCCGGCCGGGCGAACCCGCAGCGATCCATCGTCACCAACCTTGATGATCGTCCACCGGCTACCGTTGCGCACCCATCCGCGCCCGACACGCAGCGAGCGGTCGTTGCGGCGGGTGATGACGGTATCGCCGACGGATGCCTCGGTGCCGTCGTGCAGGCGCGTCTCGGCGCGGGCGGCGACAGCTCCGGCGAGGATTAGCTCGGCGCGGGCGCGCTGGTTGAGCGTGGTGACCATCGCGCTGGACTCGGCGATGAGGATGCTTGCCAGCCCCGCGGCCTGGTCGCGCTGCCATGCCTGGTAGGCGGCGTCCGCCATGCGCGCGGCTTCTCCCGCGCGGATGCGCCCGTGGGCCTGGTAGGTGTCGATGGCTTCGATGCATCCGTGGCGCAGGTCGAGGGTGGCATCCTTCTCCCAGGCTGCGGCGATGCGGCGCACGTCGGTCAGCTCGGGCACGTCGTCGCGGTGGGCGATGAGCAGCCCGAACGCTCCCCCGGCGTCGACGGACTGGAGTTGCGCGGGGTCGCCCGCGAGCAGCACCTTGGCTCCGGCGTCTGCCGCGACGCGCACGAGCCGGTCGAGCGCGAGCGTCCCGGCGAGGGATGCCTCGTCCACGATCACGAGCTGCCCAGCGGTGAACCCGGTGCCGTGGTCGCGGTAGGTCTGCCACCACTTCGCGGTGTTCTCTGTCGGGATGCCGAGGTCACCGGCCAGCACTTCGGCCGCGACCGCGGATGGTGCCAGGCCGACGACCGAGCCGTGCCCGTGCTCGGCCTCCCATGCGCGACGCAACGCGCGCAGCGCGGTGGTCTTGCCCGCCCCCGCGGGGCCGACGAGCAGGTCGAGCATCCGGCCTGACGACGCAATCGCTGCGAGTGCCGCGCGCTGGTCGTCGCCGAGCGCGCGCCCACGGCGGGGTTGCAGCGCGTGCGCGATGGTTGCGTCGGCCAGGCGCGGTGCAACCTGCTCGCGGGAGCGTGCAAGCAGCCGATCCTCAGCAGCGAGCACCGCGGCACCGCTGTATCGGGCGGCGTTGCGAGGCCGGAACACGCTCGTCCAGTCCGCGCGCCGGAACGCAGCGGGACTGGAGGCCAGCTCAGGCGGGGTGAGCCGAATGGACGCCTGCTCCGCGGCGTCGGCGATCACCCCCGTGATCGCCTCGCGGTCCTCGGTGGCGGCGAAGCGCCAGCCCATCGTCTGCCGTGCTGCCTCCGCGTACAGGTTCCAGTGGCTCCACGTCGTGCGCTTCTCGGCAACCGCGGCGACCGCCGAGGCGCCGAGCCTGGCGATCTGCTCCAGTGGAACGTCCTCCGCGCGCAGCAGCTTCGCGGGCTCGACCGCGACGGCTTCTCGCGCCCATTCGGTTGCGTCCCGGCCCAGCAGTCGGCTCGCGCGGGTGCGCCACTCCTGGGCGAGGTCGGCGAGCGGGCGGACTTCCTTGTCGGGCCGGGTTGCCAGCGTCGCCTGCTGCCGCAGCCGGATGATCGTCTCCCGTGACGGCGCGTGCCCGTGCGCTCGCTCGTACTCGGCGATCAGCCTGTCCTTCTCGATGTCGATGTGCCGCGACCGGGACGAGAACTCGGCGACCAGCTCCTCGGGCACCGTGGCGACCGCCCACACCGGGTTGCGATCCGCGCCCCGGTCGCGCCGCTCCCACCCGACGCCGAGCGCGCGGGTCAGGTGGTCGGCGAACACCGCGGTGTGCAGCTCGCTCAGCGCCACGGTCGCCGCGTGCAGAGGCTGGCCATCCAGCGACCGCCACTTGCCGTCGAACAGGGTGCGCACTTTGTTGCTCACCACGACATGCGTGTGCAACTGCGGATCGCCCGCCCGCGAGTCAAAGTGATCGAACGCGGTAGCGATGAACCCGATTACCTCAACCTGCGCAACAGCTCCCCCGCGGGACTTTGCGCCGGAGCGCGTCGCGGCAAGCTCACGCTCCATGAACGCAACCACCTCCGCAACCGCCGCATGGTGCGCCTCCGCGATCCGTGCCTGCGTCGTTGCGTCCGCAACCGCCCACAGCACCGAGGCGGACTTCGGCAGCGAGAAGGTGAAGTCGTACCCGGCGACTGCCCGCCGCGAGATGCGCGTCGACTCCTCCGCCTCGATCACCACAACAGCCTCGGCCCGCTCATCCGCGCCCAACGCCGGATCGAGCCGCGAGATGCGCGCCGCGATCCGATCCTCGACGCTCGGGAACACCGGATACGCCCTCCCCAGCGGATCGCCCGTCACAGGATCGCGCCCCATCCCCAGCAGAAGCTGGAGCTGCGCCTCCGAGACCGGCGCGCCCTCGTGAATCTCACCCTCCCCGAGCGCCGCGAGCCCGCCGCCCATCCAGCGGCCCGGCGGCGTGCCCTGCTCGGCGTAGTACCGGGTCAGCGGCGTCGAGAGCGCCCGCTCGCCGTCAGCCGACGCCACGGAGCGCAGCAGGTACTTGTAGCCGTCCCCCGCGCCCATGACCCGCATCGAAACCGACACCCGACACCGCCTCTCTCGTCAGAGAGGTGAGCCGCCGAGCCCGCCGTCAGGCGCGATCGACCTCGATGTGCAAGACGTGTACTGGTCTCTGGAGGGCTTTGACGGTCAGACGAGGCGGGCGCGGACGACCGCGATGTCGCGTTCGTGGTCGCGGACGATCTTGTCGGCCTTCGTCGTGAACTCCGACTTGTGGATGACAACAACGCGGATGCCGTGCTGCGGCAGGATCTCCACCTTCCGCTGGTCGTAGAGTCGGCGCTGCTCGCCGCGAGGCACCCCGGAGACGGTCGCGCGTCGGTCGAACAGCGGCACGGCCTCGGTGTGCTGCTTCTCCTGGAACTCGACCACGAGATTCAGGGGCGGCCAGTATCCATCGATGGGGAGCCTGCGAGTCCGTCCGGTCGTCGGCGACACGTCTCCGATGAGCCACGGGAACGTCGCCTGGCGCTGGCCGCGAGTTCCGATCACCTCGTCGCAAAGGTCGAGGACGTAGTGTTCGTCGCTGTCCGCGCGCTTGCCCACAGCGATCTACAGGTACTCGATGACGACAAGAGCGCGGTAGCTCGTGGCGAACTCGCTGTAGGAGGTGATCGATAGCGAGATGATCTTGTGCTCGGGCTTCTCCGACAGCTCCGCGAGGATCGCGTTACGAATCGAGGCTCGGAGGCTGTCGAAGATGTTGATTTCGACGATCTCCTGCTTGCTGGTCAGTCCCTCTGCCACGCTCGTCCTCTCGCTGCGCCCGGTTGCGGCGTGCTCGCCACGATACGGCGAACCCGCGACATCGGCGGCTGCCGATAGCGTGAGTGTGCCCGAGAGGAACGACAGTACACATGCCACTGAGCCGCGATGAGGCGCAACAACTGCGCCCGGTGATCGAAGAGGTCACCGCGTGGTCGAAGCACGCCACGGCAATCGTCGCGCATCGCACTCGGGTCGCTGCTGAGGCCGATGCCGCCTTCGGCGTGCTTCGCGCGCGCATGGTCGACGTGGCGATCCGAAGTGGGAGTCGCTTGGCGGTGTTGCCACTACGGGATGCCGATAGTGGACAACTCGGCATCCTGACCCGATCCGTCTCGCTGCCGGAGATCCGGGCAGGCGAGGCGACCTGGCTCGGTCAGCTCATGAACGAGGTGCCGAAGGCGCTGAACGATGCGAGGTCCAACTTCGGACTCCGCAAGCTGTTCAGTGGTGGTCAGTCGCGCGAAGCGGGCGAACGCGCAGCTCGCTACCTGCTCGACTACCAGCGGTGGGGTGCTGCGTCGGGTGTTGCTGCGACGCTGACCCGCTTCGATGATCGCGCACGTCCGGCACAGCCCGTCGATGTCGTTCACGCGCTCGTCCCGTCCGTGGGGTTCGCTCCGCGGCTCTCGTCGCTGGGCGTCGGCCAGCTCGTGCCGGGCGCAGCGGTCGCCAGCCTCCCTGCGGCGATCAAGACGATCCAGGATGCGCTCGATAAGGAGTCGCGCTACCGACAGCAGGTTGTCGATGCGGGTGTCGCTCTGAGGAAGGCCGAGGCGCAGAAGGTCATCGCCGAGATGCCGGTGGAACGGCTGAAGGACGCGACCCGCGAGCGCATCCGCATCAGCCCGCTCGCGGATGCGGGCATCGTCACGATTCAGGACGTGTTCACCTACGCGAACCGTCTCGCCTCGATCCAGGGAATCGGCGCGACGTCCGCGCACCGGATTCGCGGAGCCGCCCAGACCCTCTGGCAGACGAGTTACGAGGAGATGCCGGTACGGATCGACATTGCCGCACCCTCGCCTCAGACGATTGACCTCGTTCGGCACCTTGCCACCTGGGACGCGACCCGACGGACGAAGAACGCCACCCGCGACCTCGCACGAGCTGAGGCACTCACCCCGCTGGCGCGGACGCTCGATCCGCGAGTGGCCCAGCTCGCCGTCTTCGGCGGCAGCACGGACGAGTTCATCGCTGCCATCGAGGCCGTCGTGCTGCGCGCACAGAGCATCTCAGGCACCGCAGCAGGCTCGGCTCCCGCCGACCCCTGGCAGGACTTCCTCGCCAGGCCGGCCGACTACTTCGCCATGCTGCAGGAGCTGGGTTTCCTCACCGAGGACGAGGACGCGGTGCTCGGCGGGCTGCCCGAGGAAGTCGTCGCCGCCGTCCGTGAGTTCGAGCTGGAGACGGAGCATCTTTCCGTCTCCTTGCGCGGGTATCAGGGCTTCGCGGCTCGGTTCGCGCTCGTACAGCGCAAGGTCATCATCGGCGACGAGATGGGGCTCGGGAAAACCATCGAGGCGCTCGCCGTCCTCGCTCACCTCCGCGCGAAGGGCTCGCACCATTCGCTGGTGATCTGCCCGGCGGCGGTCGTCACGAACTGGGTTCGAGAGGTGCACGCGAAATCCGCGCTGAACGCTTACCGACTGCACGGGCCTGGCCGAGACGCCGCACTTCGGGGCTGGCGTCGTCAGGGCGGTGTCGCCGTGACGACCTACGAGTCGCTGGGCTGGTTGGAGCCCCACCTCGGGAGCGTGGAGGAACTGGCCTGCGTCGTGCTCGACGAGGCGCACTACATCAAGAACCCCGGTGCGCTCCGCGCTCAGCGCAGCGCCCGCGTGATCGACCGCGCTGACCGTGCGGTGCTGCTCAGCGGCACTCCGTTGGAGAACCGGGTCGAGGAGTTCCGCACGCTCGTCGACTATATCCGCCCGGATCTCGTGGTCGACGCCAGTGACCTACGGCCGCGACTCTTCCGGCAGCAGGTCGCTCCCGTGTACCTGCGGCGAAACCAAGAGGACGTGCTGACCGAGCTTCCCGCGCTGGTCGAGGTCGAGGAATGGCTGCCACTCTCCCGCGCCGACGCAATCGCCTACCGGGATGCGGTGATGGCGGGCAACTTCCAGGCGATGCGCCAGGCCGCGTTGCTCCAGGGCAGCGACTCTGAGAAGCTCCAGCGTCTCATCGAGATCGTCGAGGAGGCGGAGGACAACGGCCGCAAGGTCATCGTGTTCTCCAACTACCTGAGCGTCCTGGATGAAGTCACCGCAGCGCTGCCCGGCGTGGTCTTCGGGCCGCTCACCGGAGCCGTCCCTGCTGCGAAGCGTCAGTCGATGGTGGACGACTTCACCTCTGCCGAGGCAGGGGCGGTGCTCGTCTCGCAGATCGTCGCCGGAGGTGTCGGCCTGAACATCCAGGCTGCCTCTGTGGTGGTGATCTGTGAGCCGCAGCTCAAGCCGACGACCGAGTGGCAGGCCATCGCCCGCGCCCGCCGGATGGGCCAGTTGCAGTCCGTGCAGGTGCATCGACTGCTCTCCGAGGAAGGCGTCGACGTGCGCATCGTGCAGATCCTCGCCAGGAAGCGAGAGCTGTTCGCCGACTTCGCGGCGATCAGCGACACCGCGGAAGCCGCCCCGGAAGCGTTCGACGTGTCTGAGGCCGAACTCGTGCGCGAGGTCATCGAGTCCGAGCGGCAGCGCCTGTTCTCCGGCGCACGGACGACCGAGCCCGCCGACGAGCAAGTGAGCTGACCTCGCGCGCTATTCCGCCTCGAACTCGTTGGTGGTGAACTTCAGGGTGGTGGCGTTCTCTCGGATGGTGCGGAGCTGCTGCTCGGTGAAGCCGTCGGGGTGGATGGCGTCGATGGAGAGCGAGATTGTGAGCTTCGCGCCGGACGCGGCGAGGTTGGTCAGCACCTCGGTGGCGATCTTGGCGAAGTCCGCGGAGTAGCGTTCCGCGCTGATCGGCGCGCTGCCGACGTACCGCGTCGCCGCGGGCCTCCTCGCGGGTGCTGGCGCGGCCGTCGTCGCACCCCCCGGCGCAGCCGATGCCGCGGCCGCGCCCGTCGGCTGTGCATCCGCCCCTGACTCGGGCGCGCTGGTCGCAGCTGCCGCCACTTCCTCGGCGCGCTGCGCTTCGGCCGGCGTGGGCTTGACGATCAGCGTCGCGTCGGTCACGGGTGCGCGCCCGGTGTCGCCGGGCAGCCAGAGTCCGTTGTAGCGGTCGGTGGCGTCGTCGTAGCGGTCGGCGAGGGCGAAGCTCTCGCTCTGCCAGAGCAGCGGCTGGTTGTCGATGGCGTCGACTAGTACTTCGCGGGAGCGCAGGCGCGGCATGTACGGGTACTGCGCGTACAGGCTCCACAGGTCGCCGACCGCGATGTGTCCCGCCGACCAAGCGGCGGGCACCTTCGTGTCGAGCGCGAGCCGGATCGAACGCGCCGCATGCTGGGTGGAGTACGCGCCCGCACTGCCGAGCTTCTTGGCGACGCGCTCGGCGAGTGAGCCCGCCTGCCCGTCGGCCTTGACCTCCTCCAGCTCGAACGGCGAACCGGGGTCGGGCGCTACCGGGTTGAGCACCCACTGATAGGTCAACGCGAGCCGGTCGTCGACCGTGCGGCCGAACTGGTCGCGCTTGTCGGTGGCCTGCGCGAGCTGCTGCGGCGTGAGGTTCAGCTCGTTCGCCTTCTCAGCGATCTCCTTCCACGCCAGATACGAGCGCGCAGCCTGGTCGAGTTCGGCCAGGCGCTCCTCGTCGGGCGCGAGGAACACCACCATGTTGCGATTGGCGCGGTTCGCGGTGCCGCGCCGCTCGGTCGCGGCCCGCGCGAAGTCGTGCGCAGGCGAGTCCCCCTTCTTGCGCCGGTGCGGGAACTTCGGGTGCAGGATGACGAGCCTGGCCTGGTCGGTGTCGGGGATGTCGCCGGAGTCGTTCGGGCCGACGTGGACGCCCGCGAAGTCCGAGCGCACGCGCTCCTCGCCGCGCAGCCGCTTCACGATCTCGGCCCACACATCCTCGGGGTGCAGTGCATCGGCAGCGTCCTTCGCACGGCGGGTGATGTTCGCCTGGGTGTCATACCAATGCTTGCCCGCCGACGAGTAGTAGTAGGTGGTACGGTCGCCGAGTTGGGTGAGCGCGGAGTGGAAGTTGCCGACGACATCGCCCGGCACCGCCGCGCCGATGAACACCCGCTGAGTGTCGATGCCCTTGTGCGCGGTGCCGATCGTCGGTGCCGCGCCGAAGAACACGGTGCGGGCCAGGCGCTTGGTCACCGACCGTTGCCCGAGCACGGGCTTGTCGCTGTCGATGCGGGCGGGCTCGGAATTCGTCCCGTCCACGTCGGCGTCGATGACGGCCTTCCACGAGTCCTGGAGGTACTGCGTCAGCTCCGCGTTCACCGAGGCGACCGACAGCGGGATCGAGCCGGGCAGGATGAGCGGTCCCTGGTCTTCGCCGACCCACAGCGCATGGATGACGGCGTTCATCAGCCGCAGCACGCCGCGGGTGCGCTGGAACCGCTCCAGCGAAGACCAGTCCTCGTAGAGCCGGTCGAACAACTCGGGATGCAGCGGGTAGGTCTGCTGTATGCGCCGCCCGTACTGCGGGTCGCGTGCCTCCTTCGGGAACTCCCCCGCGTTGGCCTGGAGATGCCGGGGCTTCCCGCGGCGGGGCGTCGAGGATGCCGTCGAGCAGGTCGGCGCGGGTGCGCTCCAGCCGGTCGGTGCGGCGACGCAGCGACTGAAAGATCGCCTCCGGGCTCGACGCGAGCCGACGCTGGAGCACGGTGAGCGCGAAGCCGACCGTGTTCTTCCGCTTGCCCTCCAGCCGGTCGGCGAGGTTCATCCCGTTGCGGACGTACTCGGTGACCTCCTCGTAGAGGAACTGCTCATCCGGGGACAGCCGGTAGGAGGCAGTCTCCGCGATCCGCTCAGGGAACAGCGGACGTCCCTCGAAGGTGACCAGCTTCTCCTTCACCATGCGCCGCATCAGCCCGTCGGCGGTGCCGGTCTGCGCGTGCCGATCGCCGGGACCGGCGAAGCGGTCGCGGTCAAGCAGCGAGAGGAAGGTCTGGAAGTCCTCCTCCTTGCCGTTGTGCGGCGTCGCTGTCATCAGCAGGAAGTGCCGGGCGCGCTCGCTCAGCAGCTCGCCGAGCTGGAACCGCTTCGACGCCTTCAGCTCGCCGCTGAACCACGACGCGCTCATCCGGTGCGCCTCGTCCACGATCACGAGGTCGAACTCGGCCTGCTCGATCTGTTCCAGCAGCACCTCGTTGCGGGCGAGCTGATCCATGCGTGCGATGAGCAGCCGCTTCTGCTCGAACACGCTCTTTCCCGGTGCGGTGTCGTCCGCGCCGGGCGCGAGGATCTCGAACTCCAGGCCGAACTTCAGCGCCAGCTCGTCCTGCCACTGCTCCACCAGCCCTCCAGGGGCCACCACCAGACAGGTGCGCACGTCGTCCCGGAGGATCAGCTCCTTGATGTAGAGCCCGGCCATGATCGTCTTGCCCGCGCCGGGGTCGTCGGCCAGTAGGAACCGCAGCGGCGTGCGCGGCAGCAGCTCCCCGTACACCGCGCGGATCTGATGCGGCAACGGCTGCACGTCGCTCGTCGCCACCGCGAGCATCGGGTCGTGCAGCCCCGCAAGCATGATGCGCTGCGCCTCCGCAGCCAGCCGGAAGTTGCGCGGATCGGCGTCGAACGGACGCCCGGACTCCAGGTGCGGCGCGATCTTCGCCTCGTCGTCACGGAACAGCACCACCTGCCCGAGCGCCCCGTTGTCGTCCTGGTAGGTCACCTCGACCGCGTTCGAGCCGTGCATCTGCGCCGCCAGCACCGTCACGGCGCGCCCCGGCACGATGCCCGCCAGCCGCGCAGTCGCGGCGATGTCCTCTAGCCGCACGGCGACCCTTCCGACTCGAAACCCGACTTCGAGACTACCGACCAGCACCGACGTTCAAGACGGGACGTGCGCGGCGAGCCAGGCGATCGCCGCGCTCTGCCATCGGTCGGGGTCAGAGTTCCACGAGAGCGTGTGTCCCGCTTCGAATACCTCCAGTGACACAAGGCCAGGCCGAGCATCTCGGAGTCCTTGTGAGAGCCCTATCGGTACGGAGTCGTCGTGGGTGCCGTGAAGGATGAGCGTGGGCGCGGTGAGTTCCTCGGCACGAACCGTCCAATCGAAGGATCGGAGCGGGATGCGCTCGGGCAGGCCGACCATGTGGGCCAGCGGGCGGAGCATCAGCCACGGAATCGCGAGGCTGCCCGCGGCTGCGGGGAATCCGCTGCGGGCACAGTTCGCTTTGATGACTTCGGTCCAATCGAGCACGGGTGAGTCGAGCACGAGACCTGCGATGCTGCGTCGATATAACGGGTGGTGAGCGAGCTGGAGCGCGATGGCCGCACCCATCGACCATCCGAACAGCACGATCTGCCGGGCTCCGTGCCGCATCGCGTACTCGATGGCGGCCGCGGCGTCGTCGGCCTCGGTGTAACCGAATGTTGAGCGCCCGTTGCCGACTTCCGGGCCTTCGCCGTCGGCTCGGTAGCTGATAACGAGCGAGGTGTAGCCGCGCTCGGTCGCTGCGAGCACGCCGCGAAGTGTTCCGGCTCGGACGCTGCCGAGGCCATGTAGGTGGATCGCCCACGTCGATCTGGCACCGTCGCCGTCGATGCGCCAGGCGGGGGCAGCCCCCACGAGCGTGTCGATGGTGATGTCGTGTGCGTGAAGGCTGGCGTCGTGCGGGGTCGGATAGTAGATGCCGCTCCAGGAGACGTGATCGCCAGCCCTGAGAGTGAGCCCCGATGCCGTGCTCGTCACCCGTCGTGCGATCAGAGTTGGTCCACGGTCGAGCACGTCTTCGGAGAGTTGCGCCCAGCCTCCGTTCTCGAACCAGAGGTTGTACGCGCCTTCGGCTGCGGTCTGGCGAGTTCGGTCAAGCACGATGAGAGTGCCGTCGCCGTCGCGCTCAATCTCGCGGACGGTCAGGTCGTATCGCCGCCTGCTGCGGGCTGTCAGCCGCCGCGTGATCACCCAGCCGACACCCAACGCGCCTGCCGCAACGAGTCCGGCACCTAGCGCGACCCGTCGCATCACGAACTGCCCTCCTGGCCGACCCGGCCTCCTGGCGAAGCGGTGGTCCGTGTCGCTCTCGTGTCGAGTCCGAGGAGGTGGCTCTCGGCGCGATTCAGCAGGGCGCGCTCGGTTGCGCTGATGTCGAAGGTGACGCGCGGGTCGATCATCGCGTCGCGGATCTCAACGATCTCTCGGTGTAGACGGCTCTCCAGGTCATCCGCGCTCGCAGCGAGCGGGTCTGCTTGGCTCAGCCCAGGCCGCACGAGGGACGCCCGCTTCCAGAGAGGCTCCAACTGTGTCGCGAGGCCGACGGTGCGCTTCCGGCGCATGTCGTGCTGTGCGCGGCGGACGGCAGGCTGCGCGGCGAAGCCCGCGCATAGGAAAAGGAACGCGAGCAGAGAGAGCGGTTCGTAGGCGGGTTGGACGGCGCGCATGAGATCGAGATGTCCTGTGACGTGTGCGACGTCCATGATGAGCACGGCCAGGCACAGTGCGCCGCCGAACGCCGATCCCAGGCTCAGCAGAGCCGCGGGGAGACGCTGGATGCCGGAGCTGCGCAGATATTGCCGCGCGGCGAGGATCATCATCGTCGTGATGACGAGGAAGAAGTAGCTGAAGTTGATGATCGAGTAGGCCGCTGCTGCGGGTTGCGCGCCGAGGTCGATCATGAACCGAGTCGTGGTTGTGCCTCGATCGATGAACACGAACGTCGTGGTGATCGCAAGAAGCGATGTGTGGAGCACCGGGACGCCCACGGCGACCCGCACGAGCCTGGGGCGGTACTCGTCGACCTTCATGACGCCTCGACCGAGAAAGAAGATCCCGGTCATCAGCAGCCCATCCGCAACGAGGGTCGTGACGTTCGTGCCGCCAAGAAGCGGATCGGTGGCGAGGTAGATGGCGTCGACGTTCAGGGTCATCGCGACGGCAATCGTGAAGGAGGCGTAGGTGATGCTTCGATCCGCCCGTTTGCGGCGGAAGATGAGCAGGCTCGCCACGAGCGCCCACATGAGCGTCGCGACGAGCGCCTGGATCACCCGAAAATCTCCGAATAGCGAGACTCGGCGAACACCGATCCTCGGATGCCCGCGGCCAGCCGATCTGCGAGCGACTCGGCGGCGATCTCCGTCTCACTGTCAATGTCCTGTCGCTTGAGCAGGCGTCCGCGCGTGTGAGGAGGGATGTTGGGCAGCAAGACGTCCCCGGCTGTGCAATCGTCGCCCTCCGTGTGACCGAGGATCATGTGGGCCAACTCGTGAAGGACGAACTGCTGGCGGTGCAGTGCAGAGTCGCTGCGTGCGTGGAGCACGAAGTCCTCGGTGTCGGTGACCAGCCAGAGCGCACAGATGCCGTCGCGGGTGTCGAGGTCGGCGAGTTCGACGACGCGGAGCCTACGATGGCGCCGTTCCTGTATGGCCTGGAGAAGGTGCGCAAGCGTGAATCTGCTGCCGAGCCGCAGATCGGAGACGGCGGCCGTTACGGTCTCTTCGGTGTTCACGTTTACCTCCTCTCGGCCGAGCAGCTACTGGTCTCGGCTCCGTGGTGCGCGACACCCGTCAGTGCTCGGGTGTTCGCATCATTTCCTCGTCCAGGAACTTGCTGATGGCTTGGAGCGCCTTCGGCGAGATATCGCCGAGCGTGCGAGCAGCGTAGGACTTCACCTTCGCTGCACGCATCGAACGCACGAGGTCGAGCTGGGCGGAGACCTTCTCCGGGGTAGCCACGCCGCTCTCCCCCGCAAGAAAGGCAGCATCAACGTCGAAGAAGTCCGCGAGTCCCTCGAAGATCGCGGTGTCTTGAACGTATCGGTGGCCGTTGACCATGTACGTCCATCGTGATCGAGACAGGCTGATGCCACGTTGTCTCAGATGCTCCGCGATCTGCGAGTAGGTCGGTTCGGAGCCGGACTCGGCGACAGCGACATCCATCAGAAGTCGCAGGCGTTTGGCGAGGTCGTCAGCCGCAGCCTGACTTTCGTCTTCAGTCATCGTTGCTGACCCCCCTTCCCTTCGGGAGGGCCAAGGCATCGACGCAGCCCAGGCCCAAGGGCACTTGTGCATGCTCAATCTACCCGTTGAGCATGCACAAATCAACCGTTGCGCATGCTCAATGTGGGGTGTTAGAACGGAATCTCGGAAGATTTGAGCATGCTCAACGCGGAGCGGGAGGAGACGATTCCGTGAGAACAGCGCGACCCCGCAGCCTGCCTGCGTTGCCCGTCGGACGGCGACCATCTCTTGGGAACCCCGGCGCACCTGATCGACAAGAGCCCCACGGCTCACGACCAGGCCAGAGGAGGTGCCGAGATGACGATGCCGGAAGCCGCGCGCGGAGAGCGCCAGCCGATGGATGCCGCCGCACTGCTCGCCTCGCTCACCGGGCTGTCGCCGAGCGCCGCAGCGTGTCGCTACGCCGAGGCAGGCATCCCGGTCTTTCCCTGCGTCACAGGAGGCAAGCGCCCGCTGACCAAGCGGGGATTCCACGAGGCGAGCACCGAACCGCGCCAGGTCGCTCGCTGGTGGGCGCGGTGGCCGCGCGCCAACATCGGGATGCCGACGGGCGAGATCTCCGGGCTGGAGGTCGTGGATGTCGACGTGCACGGGGCGATCCGCGGCTTCGCAGCGTTCGAGCTGGCCCGGCGCGAGGGGCTGACGGATCGCTGGGCCGCGTTCATCCGCACGCCCTCGGGCGGAGTCCATGCCTACTACCCGGCCGATCCCGAACTGGTGCAGCCGTCCTGGCAGGTGGCGCGTGCTGGCATCGACTTCCGAGGATCGGGCGGCTACGTCATCGTGCCGCCCTCGATCATCGCCACCAATGCGGGGCCGAGTGCGTATGCCCTCATCGGCTCCGGGCGAGGCGATGCGGTTCCCGTCGATGCCCGCGCGCTGCGGCAGTTCCTCGATCCGCGACCGGCGCGCCCGACGCCCGTCATCCCTGTCGAGCGAACGGACGGCGTTGACGTGGAGCGGATCGCCCGCTGGGTCGAGATGCGCGGCGAGGGCGAGCGCAACCGCGGCCTGTTCTGGGCCTCGTGTCGACTCATCGAGGCGGGCATCCCGCCCGACCGCGTGCGTGCCGCGCTGGGGCCGGCTGCCGAGCGCGCAGGCTTGCCCGCGCCGGAGATCGAGACGACGATCCGCTCGGCGCACCGCGTAGCGAGGGGCGCACCGTCTGCGCCCGCCGCCAGTTCCATGCCCAGCCATGCAGCTCAGCCTTCATCGGGTCAGGTGCTCTCGTGATCCCCGGCAGCACGCAACAGCCGCGCGGGCGGATCGCCGTGTGGACGGCGGTGGCTGGGACCGTATTCATCGCCGCAGCCGCCTTCTGGCTGTCGTTCACGGCGCTCGCCGACCTCGCGCGACGCTCCGGCGTTGATGAGAGCCAGGCGTGGGCGTGGCCGCTCATCGTGGACGGCATCATCGTCGTCGCCACGGTGTCCGTCGTCGCGCTCGCGGGGCAGCGTCCCGCCTGGTATCCGTGGCTGCTGCTCATGGCCGGTGCCGCGGTCTCGGTCGCAGCCAACGCGATCCACGCGGTCGTCGCCGCTGACGCCGACGTTCCTTCTGCGCTCGCGGGATCGGTTGCCGCGGTTCCGCCGCTCGTGCTGCTGGCGATCACGCACCTGACGGTGGTGCTCACTCGACGGTTCCGTGGAGAGCCGTCGACGCAGACGGCCGAGTTGGTGTCGAGCGCGGTCGAGCACCTGTCGCCGGAAGCGCCTGCGCACCTTGCTCCTAGAGAACTCGCTCTGCGGATGAAGGGGGACGGCATGACGAACACCGCCATCGCTCGTGCGACCGGGGTGCATCCGTCCACGGTCGGTCGTTGGCTGGCGACGCCCGCGCTCGCCGCCGCATCGGAAGGAGGGGCGCTGTGAACGATGAGCTGCCGGAAGACGAGCACGCCCGTCGGCTTGCCGATGTCTTCCACACGCTGAAGCCGACTCCGAGCGAGGCTGCTGAGATCTCGGAGCTGGCGCGCCACGCCGACCCGTGGCTCGCCGCGCAGACGTGGCGCGGCGGCCACCCACTCCTGGAGCGCCTGAGCGCAGAGCACGACCGCAGCCAGGTGGTGTGGGTGCGCCCGACCGAGCTGCTCCCGTCCGCCTCGGCCCGCATGATCGGACGCGGCATCGACCTGCGCACCGAGCTGGCACGCCGCGTCGAGGAGCGTCGGCAGACCTCGCCGCAGGCAACTCCGATGACCCGGCCAGGCATCCGGGCGCGTGCCCAGGGCATCGCGCCGCTCTCCGCGTTCGGGCAGTCGCCCGCGCACCAGTCCTCTGTCAGCCGCGACCCGCTCCGCCGCCTGTGAGCGCGCCATGTCTGCCCAGGCCGCTCCCACGTCGTTCCGCACTCCGGAGGGACTGCGCGCGCTCCTGGAGCGTCTGCACGACGATGGGAAAGGCGCGTGGCGGCGCGACGTGGATGTCGCGGCGCTCATGGAGTACACGGCGGGTCGGTACGCGAGCCTCGCGCGAAAGCACGGCCTCGACCCGTGGGAAGCGGCGAGCGCCGCGTTCGACGCTATGCGCACCCCGGCCGTGCGCAACGCGGAAGATCCGTGGGCAGTCGTCACCCGTGCTGTGCAGGTCACACTGATCGCCGAGGAACGAGGCAACGGACTGCTGTGCTCGACGCATCAGGCACGCAGGCCGCAATACAGCGGTTTCCACGACCCGGAGCGGTTCAGCGACCGGGAGAACCCGCTCACCGACTACCACGAAGCGTTGCAGGTCGCGCCCGCGGGTGAGGACGAGAACGAATCGGACGACGAGGCATCTGGCGTCGTCCGTGCAGTCGAGGACGCGATCAAGCTACTGACGCTGCTCGACTGGCCGGAGCAGACGGCGCGCGCAGCCATCGAGCACATCTGCACTCGACTCGGCGAAGCGCCGTCGCGGGCGAGCGCAGCGGAGTCGCTTCGGCGAGACCCACACGCTCGGGCCGTGCTCGATCTGTCGTCGACGAGCTGGAACGCGCTGCTCCGTGCGATCCTCGGCAACCCCGATCCCGATCAGGCCCGCACCGCCGTCGGCCGCGGCGTGCTGTACCGCCTTCTTGTCGGCGAACCCCTGCGCGCGCTGCTCACCGATGACGACCTCGTGCTGCTGCTCGGCCTGAACGCGCCCACTCTGGCGGGGGCGAGGTGAGCGCATGGCGACGAGCACCGGGCACATCGAGCTGGAGCGCACCATCGACTCCATCGTCGTCGGCAGTCGTCATCGCGTGGAGCTGGGCGACATCGACGCACTCGCAGCATCCATCGAACGTGACGGACTGCTCCAGCCCCCGACCGTGACGCCGGAGGGGGTGCTCGTGTGCGGCGCTCGCCGCATTGCCGCGCTGCGCAAGCTCGGCTACAAGAAGGTCAACGTGTTCGTGCGCTCCGGGATCAGCGACCGGCTCCAGAGGCTCATGGCTGAGCAGGCCGACAACGTGCTGCACAAGCCGTTCACGCAGACCGAGGCCGCGGCGCTGTACCGCGAGCTGAAGACGCTCATGGCCGAGGATGCCGCCCGTCGTCAGGCGGCGACGCAGTTCGGTGCGGGCGGGAAAATCGCCGGAACGAGCGGTGGTGCCGTCACGGCACCACCGCTGATCGGTGCCCCTGGCAAGTCCCGTGCGCAGGCCGCGCTCATGGTCACCGGGCGCAAGTCGTACACGAGCCTGGAGCAGATCAACGATCTCCAGCGGATCGCGAACGACCCCCGCCAGCCGGAGGATGTGCGCAGCTTCGCCCGCTCCGAACTCGACGCCATCGACCGGGGCGCGTCGATCACCACGGCGCACGCCCGCACCATCGCCATGCTCGCGATCCCGCAGGATGAGCCCGAGCCGCCCGGCGAGCTGGAGCTGCTCGCTCAAGAGGCGCTGGAGCGCGCGAAGCAAGGACGCAAGCGCGGCCCGGCTCCCGCGCCAGCGACAAGCCCCGTGCCGGTTCGCTACCCGGTGCGGGCGTTCACGCTCACCTGGAACGACCTCGATCAGTGGTGGTCGCACTACGACCCCGCCGAGGTCGGCACCGCACTGAGCGACGAACAGTGGGAGCACGTCGAGGCGATCCTCGACGCCACCGTCCGCTTCTTCGACGCGGCCCGAGCCGCCCGCGCCGCCCGCCAACGTCTCGCCAAGGAGAGTGCCTGATGCCGCAGACTCGCTTCCCCCGTCGCCTCATGATCCTCCTGATCGTCGGTGCCGCCGTGCTCGCCGTCCTCGTCGGAGTCGGGCTCTACGGGCTGTTGCTCGCGCCTCGCTCCGACCCCTCGCCCGGAAACACCGCGGGCGATCCTCCCGGCGCGTCGACCAGCACGCCGTCGCCGACATCGAGCACGCCGCCCGTCGTCCGTGAGTCCGACGACCCCGAGACGTTCGCGCGAGCCCTCGCCATCGCGCTGTTCACATGGGACACCGCGACTGAGTTCGGGCCGACCGACTACGCGCAGGTCGTCGTGGATGTGGGCGACCCCTCCGGCAATGAGACCGCCGGGCTCGCCTCTGACTTGCGCACCTATCTCCCGACCGCGGACGCCTGGGCGCAGCTCCGCACGATGCAGACCCGCCAATGGCTCGACATCAACGACGTGTTGGTGCCGGACGAGTGGGCGACGGCGCTGGAGCAGGCAGCCGAGGGACAGATCCTTCCGGGCACCGTCGCCTACACGATCACCGGCATACGACAACGTGAGGGCGTCCACGGCATCGAGCCCGTGACCAGCTCCCACGAGGTCGCGTTCACCGTCTTCATCACCTGCGAGCCGACCTTCGATACCTGCCGCGCGCTTCGCATCTCCGAGCTTGACAACCCCCTGCGTTGATCGGCACCCGCATGAAGAAGCTCGTTGTGGTCATCGCCACCCTCGTCGCAGTGCTCCCCATGAGCCTGGTCGGCGTGGGTCTGCTCGTGTCGCCCGCTGTATTCGCCGCATGTCTCTCGTCAAGCTCCCTCGTTGTCGGGCCGATCCCGGAGTCGCTCACAGCCACGACGCGCGCGGGCGAGACTGTGACCCTCAACCACGAGCAGCTAACCCATGCAGCCACCATCATCACGGTCGGCGCGCAGACCGAGGGCGTTGGTCGCGCTGGCATCGTCATCGCGCTCATGGCCGCACTCACCGAGTCGCGGCTACGGATGCTCGCAAACTCGGCTGCAATACCAGAGTCGAGCGATTTCCCGAACGACGGAGAGGGCAGCGATCACGACTCTCTTGGTCTATTCCAAATGCGGCCGAGCGCAGGATGGGGCACCGTCGCAGAGCTGATGAACGCGACCTACCAATCGCGCGCCTTCTACGGAGGTTCGAGCGGGCCGAACTATCCATCACCGCGCGGACTGCTCGACATACCCGACTGGCAGCACCTCGACCCTGGCGATGCAGCGCAAGCGGTCGAGGTCTCGGCATATCCCGACCGCTACCAGAACTACCAGCCGGTCGCCGAGGCGATCCTCGCTGCACTCACGCGCCGCGCCGAAACCACGCCGGGCGGTACACCGCTCGGCAACGTACCCGAGACGACTGCCATCGTCTTCCCACTGCCGAGCGGGACGTGGGTGAACACCAGCGACTTCGGGTGGCGCGAAGACCCCTTCACTGGTGAGCGAGCGTTCCACTCAGGAACGGACTGGGCTGCCGACGACGGCACGCCGATCCTCGCGCTCGCCGATGGCGTGGTCAGCTTCGCCGGGCCGTCGGGTGGCTACGGCAACCTCATCATCATCGAGCACACCATCGGCGGCGAGCGCATCGCCTCCGCCTACGCCCACATGTGGCGGAGCGGCGTCCTCGTCAGCGTCGGGGATCGCGTCGTTGCCGGGCAGCACATCGGCAACGTCGGTTCGGCGGGCAGGTCGACCGGAGCCCATCTGCATTTCGAGATCCGGCCAGGCGGGTCGAATGCTGCGGCCGTCGATGCCGAGCCGTGGCTTGCCGCCCACGGAGTGCAGAACCTCGATGCCGCAAGCACCGCGGCGCTCTGCTCAGCACAGATGGCCGCATGACATGGACATATTCCCCGACTTCGGAGCCGTCGGCGGTCAGGCAGAACTGCGGGCCATCGTTGGCGCGCTGCTGACCATCGTGCTCATCCTCGCCGTGCTCATGCTCGTCATCTGCGCCGCAGTGTGGGCGATCTCGTCGGCGAACGGCAACATCACTTCGGCTGTCCGCGCGCGCACCGGATTCCTCGTCTCCGTCGGAACTGCCGCCCTGGCCGGCCTCGGCGTCACCTGGGTCAACTTCCTGCTTGGGGTCGGCGCGAGCATCTGACGCCAGCCCAATCGGGACAGCGTGCGCACCTACCGGGTAAGTCGTCCCCTCGCCTGCTGAAGGAGCACACAAGTGATCGACATCGACCCCAATACCGACGGGTTGCCCGGCATCGAACAGCTCCGCGTCATCGTCGGCGCGGCCATGACTGTGGGGCTCATCCTCGCTGTCCTCGCCCTCATCATCTCGGCCGTGGTCTGGGGCTACGGGGCGAACAGCTCGAATCCGCACCTCGCCAGCCGGGGCAAGGTCGGCGTACTCGTCTCGTGCGGCGCGGCGATCATCTGCGGTGCGTCGGTGACGCTCGTGAACTTCTTTTGGAACGTCGGCCAGTCGGTCTGACTCCACGACCGAGTTGAGATGGCTGAGCCGATGAGTATCTGTGATGTGCCCGTCATCGCCTCGGTGTGCGATGCCGTGGGCGAGGGAACTGCGTCGCTCATCTCCGCGCCGTTCGACTGGCTCGCGCAGGCAATGGGGCAGGCCGCAGCCTGGCTGTTCGAGAGCGTGTGGGCGGTGTTCGACTCGACAACGCTCGTCGACGTCACTGGAAGCCAGTACGTCTCGGTCTACAACGTGCTGTTCGGGGTGGCGATCTTCGTCATACTCGTCTTCTTCTGCCTCCAACTCATCACCGGGCTCGTGCATCGAGATCCGATGGCACTGTCGCGCGCGGGCGTGGGACTCGCCAAGTCGGTGCTCGGATCGTTCGTCGCCATCACCCTCACCGCGACCCTGTTGGAGGTCACCGATCAACTCACCATCGGCATCGTGCAGGCGACTGGCAACACGATGGAAGGCATCGGCGACCGCATGGCCCTGCTCGCCGCTGGGCTGACGACGATCAACATCGCCTCGCCCGGCGTCGGTGCGATCATCACGATCTTCCTTGCCGGGCTCGGCATCGCGGGTGCGGGCATCGTGTGGTTCACGCTGCTCATCCGTAAGGCGCTGCTGCTGGTCGCCATTGTCTTCGCGCCCATCGCACTCGCCGGGTTCACCTGGGATGCTGCAAAGGGTTGGTTCGGACGCTGGGCGGCGTTTGTCGTGGCGCTCATCTTCTCGAAGCTCGTCATCGTCGTCGTGTTCCTCGTCGCCATTGGGCAGATCAGCGCGCCCATCGACCTGGACCTCGCCTCGATCAGTGACCCGATCTCGGGCGTCGTGCTGATGTTCATCGCCGCGTTCGCGCCCTACCTGACGTACAAGTTCATCTCGTTCGTGGGCTTCGACATGTACCACGCGATGTCGAGCGAGCAGGAAGCGAAGTCGGCGCTCAACCGACCCGTCCCGCTACCGGTCAAGGCTCAGCCGAACGCGGCAAAGTCCGTCCTCGGAGGGCAAAGCGGCGCGAGAGGCGGGACTCCTCCCGCGCCGAGCACAGCTCCCGCTGCAAGTGGCGCAGCAGGCGGCGCTGCGGGCGCAGGTGGCGGGGCGGCCGCTTCCGGTGGCGGGGCTGCGGCCTCGGGGGGCGCGGCAGGTGCCGGGGCAGCAGCGGCCGGACCTGCGGCCGCAGCCGTCGTCGGGGCGCAGGTTGTCAAGGCGGCGGCGACAACTGGGCCGAAAGTCGGTGCCGCAGTCGGCGGCGCAGCAGCCGGGCACGCAGAGACATCAACGCCGCCGATACCCGTGGCACCGAGGAAGGGGTAGAACATGGCCACCCGGCACCCTCCGGCTCCCGAGCAGCAGCTCTCCCCCGTGCAGTTCTCGCGCCTCGCGCACCGTGGCATCCTGCTCGGACTGTCGATCTCGCAGTTGATCGTGCTGGGCATTGGCGTGGTCACGGTCGTCGCCACGATCTACACGGGCGGTGGCATGGGGCTGGTCTGGACATCCCCGATCTGGCTCAGCTGTCTGCTGCTCGCGATCGTCCCCGTGGGCGGGCGCAAGCTCGTGGACTGGCTGCCCATCGTGTCGCGCTGGATGTGGCGGAGCACCGCTGGGCAGTTGATCTTCCGCCGCCGCGTCATCAAGCCGCGTCCCGTCGGCACGCTCGCGCTCCCCGGCGATGCGACCGCGCTGCGCGAATGGGTCGATCCCGAGACCGGCACGGCGATGGTGCACGACCCCCACGCTCAGACCCTGACCGCGGTGCTGGGGGTGACGCACCCGGCGTTCGTGCTGCTCGATCCGGGCGAGCAGGAGCGGCGGATCAACGGCTGGGGTCGGGTGCTCGCTACTGCGTGCCGCTCAGGCCGGATCGCCCGGCTCCAGGTCTGCGAGCGGACGCTGCCGGACTCAGGCACGGGGCTCGCCGAATGGTGGGCCAGGCACGGCAGCGACGATGAATCCTGGCCTGCGACCACCTACCGGGAGCTGATCGAGCGTGCTGGGCCGACCGGCGAGCGCCATGCGACGACCATCTCGATTGCGCTCGATATGAACGCCTCGGGACGACAGATCCGCTCAGCGGGCGGCGGCATCCGTGGAGCTGCCGCCGTGCTGCGTCAGGAGATGACCACGCTCGTCACGGCGCTGCGAGCTGCGGACCTCGCCACGACCGGCTGGCTCGCGCCCGGCGAAGTCGCTGTCATCCTGCGCTCCGCTTACGACCCGGCTGCTGCGCCCGCGCTGGAGCGGCACGCCGACATCGGGCGTTCCTTCGCCACCGCGGGACCAATCGCGGTGACCGAGAGCTGGGATCGCGTGCGCACCGACTCCGCGCACCACACCGTGCTTTGGCTCTCCGAGTGGCCGCGCTCGCAGGTGTTCCCCGGATTCCTCGCCCCGCTGCTGCTCACCTCCGGCATGCAGCGCTCGTTCTCGCTCATCTGCACGCCAGTTCGCGCCGACATCGCGGCCCGCGACCTACGGAAGAAGAAGGTCGGCCTGCTCTCCGACGCGGCCCAACGTGCGAAGATCGGGCAGGTCGAGGACGCCTCGCGCACGGTTGAGTACCAGGACGTGCTCCAGCAGGAGTCCGACCTCACCGCGGGGCACGGCGTGCTCCGCTACACGGGCCTCATCTCCGTCTCCGCGCCCACGGTCGATGAGCTGGATGCCGCCGTCGCCGCCATCGAGCAAGCCGCGGTCCAGGCGTCCTGTGAAACGCGCAGACTCGTCGGCCAGCAGGCCACCGCATTCGCCGTCGCCGCGCTCCCGCTCTGTCGAGACGTGTGACGACGCGCACGCTGCGTCCCCTCTCGCCGATCAGGTCGTAGTCACTCGGCCGGACGCACGAGCAAAGTCGCGGATGGGTCGACGCCCTCTGCCCAGGCTAGAGTCGGCAGGTCGGCACCATCGAGACCCGCCAGTTGCAGAGCCGCCTGCCCAGACAGATGGGCCGAGTTAATCGACTGTCCGTTCGCCACCGCGGCGTAGAACTGCGCCGCGTAGCTGATCGCGTCACCGTCTTCAATCTCGTCTGCCATGCCGATTGCGAACGGAACAATGTCGGCAACGAGGGCGTCAAGCTGACCAGCAGACCGGCAGGAGTTCAGAAGAACGAGCAAGGGCGGATCGTCCGTTGCATTGATCGCGGCAGCGAAGGCGCGCGCGCTCACGATCACACCCTCGTGGGGCGTATCGGTTTCGTCTTCGAAGACGATCAAGTCCTCATTGCTGTGGCCGGAGAAGTGAACGACGTGCGGACGGAACTTCGTGATGCCATCAAGCAGATCGGCCGTCGTTGCAGCAGGACGGACATCCAGCTCAACCAAGTCACGATGAAGCGCCGACTCGACCGCTGCACGAATCCGCTTCTGCTCACGCCCCACGCGCAGATCGCCTTCCGACGATGCGCCGAGCATCAGCACGCGGAGCTTCTCAGGCTTCGGGGCAGGAAGCTCACGAATGACTTGCGAGACGGCGGACTCCGTGGCGCTCAGCCGCCGCTCGAGAACGGCGCGCTGGGCCGCGGCTTGCCGATCCGCACGCTGTTGGTCCAGCTTGCGTCTACGTTCAGCGGCGTTGCTCTCGGATGCTTCTGCCCGTGCGAGCTTGTCGGCAAGCGCCATCTCCTCCTTGGCATAGCCGGCCGCGCGCGACTGCCATCGACTCGCCTCCTTACCTGCCGCGGCAGCCTCCGATTCCTTCCTTTCGGCTTCGCGCAGCTTGGACTGGATGGTGCTGGAGCTCTTCGACTTGCTGGCCGCAGCACGAGCTGCCGCTGACTCAGCTCGCTTTTTCGATTCCTTCCCACGGTACTCTCCAGCCTTCTTTTCCGCGTCGATGCGCTGCTTCCGCTTGCGCTCAAGTTGGCCGCGGTATGTGCTTGCGCTCATGCTCTTCCTCACAACAGGTCGTCGGATCGACCGTAGCCTCGACCTCCGACGTCGGGGATAACGTGCGCACCTTCCTGGCAGATCGAGACGCCAGGGAGACGAAATGCCGACGTTCAGCAACCCTGTAAAGGACGCCGCAGACGCCCGCGAGGCGGTGCGGGCGCTCGCGCACGCGAGCCGTGCGTTCGCTGATCCCGCGGACACATATCAGGTGGTCGGCGAGTTGCTGGGGACGCTGCGCTCCCTGGAGCAAGTGCTGGAGCAGGTCGCGGCGGCGCACGTTCGGCACCAGGACAAGGCGTTTCTCGACAACGGCGACCACGAGGCTGGGGTTGATGAGGCTTGGGCCGCCGCTAACGCCCTGCGCAAGGCCGCAGAACTCGTCCAGTCGGCCGAGACTGCCGTCGATCAGGCGACGCAGCATTCGAGCTACATCGCCTGGCACCCGGCACCTGTCGCCAGCCGACCTGAGCTGGACCCGTTCTCACGCGATCCGTTCGAGGCCCACCCCGTCAGTTCGCGAAAGGGGCTGTCGCTATGAGTCCCGACGACCGCGAGCGCCTGCACACCGCGGTCCTGCTCGACCCAGCGGGCGAGCGCCATGCCGCTCGGAAGGCGCGACGGCGAGCGGCGAACAAGATCGAGACCGCCGACCGCAAGGCGCAGCAGGATCTGGCGCGCGCGGCGTGGGAGGCCGAACGCGAGGCGCGGCGGGCGACGACCTACCTGCCACCGTCCGGCGAGACGAGGCCCGCGGCACTCCGCACGCCGGGCCGATTCCGGCTGCCGTGTCACCAGGACACGAGCGCGACGCTGGCCGGGGCGTATCCGTTCCTCGCCGAGGGCGGACTGGGCTCTGCCGGGGTGTTCGTCGGCCAGGATCTCTACAGCGGGGCGTCGTTCGTCTATGACCCCTGGGTGCTCTACGCGCAGGGCCTCATCACCGCACCGAACATCGTCCTCGCGGGGATCGTCGGCTCCGGCAAGTCCTCGCTCGCCAAGAGCCTCTACACGCGCTCCATCCCATTCGGTCGGCGGGTATATGTCCCCGGCGATCCGAAAGGCGAGCACACGGCTGTCGCTGAAGCAGTCGGCGGACGGGCGATCGTGCTGGGGCACGGGATGTCTACGCGGCTGAATCCGCTCGACGAAGGGCATCGGCCTTCGGGCCTCAGCGATGCCGAGTGGCAGAGCCAGGTCACCTCCCGGCGACGCGACCTTATCGGCGCACTCGCCGAGACCGTCCTCGACCGCGGCCTCACCCCGCTGGAGCACACCGCCGTCGACTTCGCGCTCGCCGATGCGGTGCGCTCGGCCGAGGTGCCGATCCTTCCGATGGTGGTCGACCGCATCCTCGCCCCGCAGGCCAAGGACGACGACGGCAGGCTCGCCGAGGACGGCCGACTCGTCGGACACGCGCTGCGGAGGCTCGTGGCCGGTGACCTGGCGGGGCTGTTCGACGGCCCGAGCACCGTGCGCTTCGACCCGTCACTGCCGATGGTGTCGCTCGACCTGTCGCGGGTGGCAGAGAACTCGACGCTCATCTCCGTGCTCATGACGTGTTCCTCGGCGTGGATGGAGTCGGCGCTGCTCGACCCGGCAGGCGGCCCGAGGTGGGTCGTGTATGACGAGGCGTGGCGGCTCATGTCACATCCGGCACTGCTGCGCCGGATGGACGCACAGTGGCGGCTCGCGCGGCACTACGGCATCGCCAACCTGCTCATCTTCCACAAGCTCAGCGACCTCGACAACGTAGGCGACCAGGGCTCGGCGATGCGCGCGCTCGCCTCGTCCCTGCTCGCCAACGCCGAGACACGGGTGATCTACCGGCAGGAGAGCGATCAGCTCGGCGCGACCGCGCAGGCCCTCGGGCTGACCGGCACCGAGCAAGGGCTGCTGCCCGGTCTCGGCACGGGGCAGGGGCTGTGGAGGATCAAGAACCGCTCGTTCGTCGTTCAACACCAGCTTCACCCGGCCGAACTTGCGATGTACGAGACAGGTCAGAAGGCCAGAGGAGCGTGAGATGACCATTGCCCTTCCGCGGCGACGCCGCGCACGCCGAGAGAGCACCAAGCACGAGGGCTCCGCCAACGCACCGGCTGTACTTCCGGTCGTGACGATGACCGTGCAGTCCGACGCGACGTTGCGCGTCGTTGTCGACGGGGAGCCGTTCGGCCCGTCGACGTTCGCCCCGCCGTGGCAGCGGCGCTCCTTTGCGCACATCATCAGCGAAGTCATGGAGCAGCGCCACTCGCCGGTGCGCGTCGTGGTGCATGAACTCGACGGCACCGTCTACACGGACATCGTGACCACACCGCTTCATCGCGTCCCCGACCCGTCCGCCCTGCCCGAGCAACCGCCGACCTCGTTACAGGGCGGAGCCCCCACGCCCGACAAAACCGATTCGACGCGCCACTTCGCACTCCAGAACGACGGAGGCTTCGTGCCCGGTGAGAAGGTGGCCGTCGCGGTCATCGTCCGGCACACCGAGGCTGGCCTCGATGGTGCGACGCGGGCTCAGATCGAGCCGAGCCTGCTCGATCTGAGCCCGACGCACGAGGTCATCCTGCTCGGCCGCGTCTCGGGCACTTGGGTCGTCGGGCACTTGTCATGACCGGCTCGCCGCGGGCCCGGGCATTCGGCGACGAACTGACCAATGTCGCCCTGGGCGCGCTCATCGGCGCGATGCTGCTGGCCGGTGCGCTTCGCGTCGCCGGGAGCATCACCGCGTTCGTCACAGGCGCGCCCCAGCCCACTGCGGGCCTCGAAGCGGGAGTCGGCGTGATCTTCCGCGCCGACGATCCCGGCGCGGCACTCGGCTCCGCCTCGCTCAGTCCCGTCGCCTACTGGATCACGGCCGCCCTGCTGCTCGCCACCACGGGCTCAGCGGCCTGGTTCATCTGGCGTTGGGTGCGCGAGCTGGGCAAACGCGCGAAGGCAGACCCAAATCGAATCGAGGGTGTCGCCGAGGCGCGCGATGTGCAGCGCGCCGCATCCGAGCGCGACCTCCTCCGCCGCGCGAAGACGCTACGTCCCTCGCTCATTGACCCGAAGCCCGAGCACGTCGGCTACCTACTCGGCACCTCGCGCGGCAAGCGCGTGTGGACATCCGTGGAGGACTCGATCCTGCTCATCGGCCCGCCGAGATCCGGCAAGGGCGCGAACATCGTCATCAACACCATCCTCGACGCGCCCGGTGCAGTCATCACGACCTCAACCCGGCCAGACAACCTCACGGCGACGCTCCGTGCTCGACAGGCGCGCGGCGGGCCGGTGTCCGTGTTCGATCCCCAGCACCTGGCCGAAGGCGTACCCGCGGGCTTGCGGTGGTCGCCAATCCGCGGGTGCGAGGTGCCACTGACTGCGATGATCCGTGGCACCGGCCTCGCCGCGGGGACCGGGCTCTCCGGCCCCTCCGTCGAGAATGGCGGCTTCTGGGAGGGCAAGACGCGCACCGCGCTGCAAGCGCTCCTGCACGCCGCTGCCCTCGATCACCGGCAGCCCGCCGAGCTGTTCCGCTGGACACTCGATCCCGCAGCCGCCGCGGACGCCGTCTCGATCCTCTCGTCGCACCCACAGGCCGCGACCGGGTGGGCGGAGTCGCTCGACGGAATGCTGCAATCCGACCTGCGCACCCGCGACTCGATCTGGCAGGGCGTCTCCCTCTCCCTCGCGTCCCTTGCCGATCCGAGGGTGCTCGAGACCGTGAGCCCCGCCGAAGACGAGCAGTTCGATCCCGAGTCGTTCCTGCGCGACTCCGGCACCCTCTACCTGCTGGCGACAGGAGCCGGGGCCGGCGCGTCCTCGTCGCTCGTCGCGGCGTTCATCGAAGACCTCGTAGAGACTGCTCGACGCCTCGCCGCGCGCTCGCCCGGCGCACGGCTCGATCCGCCCCTGTTGCTGGCTCTCGACGAGATCGGGAATCTCGCGCCTCTGCCCTCGCTCCCCGTGCTCATGGCGGAGGGTGGCGGCACGGGGCTGACCGTGATGCCCGTCTTCCAGTCGCTCGCCCAGGCTCGGGGTCGCTGGGGCGACCACGCCGCAACGGCGATGTGGGACGCCAGCATCACCAAGATCGTGCTCGGCGGTGGAACCGACACACGGCACCTCCAAGACATGTCCACGCTGATCGGCGAACGAGACGAGACGACCGACGCCGTGACCATCGGAGAGCGCGGCCTGCGCTCGAGCCAGCGGTCAGTCCGTCGTGTGCCGATCATGAGGGTCGAAGACATCCGCACCTTGCCCCAGGGCACATCGCTCGTCCTGCTGCGCTCTGCGCCGCCCATCATCACGACGATGCGCTACTGGCTCAACCGACCGGATGCCGACACACTGCTCACCCAGCGCGCGGAAGTCGAGAGGACGATGCGGCCGGATGAGTGCGAACTCCCTCTGAGGGAGTCTCCCCTCACGGCCGGTACCGATCGACCCGCAATCGGCTGAACTGATCGAGGCCGTGGCTATCGTCCCATTCGACCGTGATCACGTGGAGACGAGCGCGTTCGGCAGCCCCGAGCGGGATCGAGATCGGCAGACCACGCGGGAGCACCGGGACTTCTATGGTCTGACGCGTCACCATTCGTGCATGGCGAGCGTCAAGGACTTCTACTCGGACTCGATGTGCGACGTCACCACCGCGATACTCAAGGTCCACGTACCCGTCGAGCTGAAGCCCCGACGTCCAGGTTCGAGCCGTCGGATGTCGGCTGCATCATCCATGCCATCGATGGCTCCGTGCCTGCCTGTGGCAGTCCCCACGCGCGGAGCCAGCCGTACATCTGCCCGGCTTGTTGCGTCTGCGTCGCGGCGATGTCGTAGGCAAGCAGCCGCAGGTCGGGGTTGTCCGACACGTCGCGGACCATCGTCGCGAGCTCCGCGCCCTGCTGGTGATGCACCTGCATGTCTCGCGCGAACCCGGCCTCAACACTCGTGCTTGCTGGTGTGGTCTCGACGGGGGTGCTCAGCCGTCCGAACGCGAACGCGGCCACGCCGACAAGAATCAGCGCGACGCACGCCGCGACGAGCACGGTGACCTGCTGCCCGCGGCGTGGCCTAACATGCATTGCATCCGTGGGTCCGGCTCCGGTCTGATGCCGCTCCTCGGACTCAATCCCGGCGCTCTCACCCATGACGCCGCCTATGAGTCTTTGCCTGGGGCGTCGAGCCCGCCGGTGCATGGAGCCCCTGGCTCGGGAGCGTTCTGGCCTCGCCAGTACTCTTCGAGGAACGCCCCGATCCGCTCGTCTCCGGCGTCCTCGACCTGAAGCTGGGCGTTCCAGCCGCTGAGAACGATGGGTGCCGGCAGAGATTCGTATGGCGACAGCGCGACATACGTTGACGGCAGCTTCGCGCGGAGCGTGGACAGATCCTCCTCGCTCAGATTCGGATCGTATGTTACCCACACAGCTCCGTGCTCCATGGAGTGCACCGCGTTCTCGTTCGGGACCGGGTCGCTGTAGGCGCCGCAGTTGAGCCAGACCTGGTTGTGATCACCGCCTGCTGACGGTGCCTGCGCATAGTCGACTGCGCCCTGGACATGGGTCGCACCGTTCTCGAATGTCTCGACCCCGTCGACGGTCGCGCCCTCATTGCCGGCCGTGTAGGTGGCGGTGCCTGGCGTCAAGACGACCGAGGTGACGATCAGGCCGACGACCGCGACGGCGCCCACGATGGCCGCGCCGATGCCGATCCTGCGGTTCCGCATTGCTCTGGCTTCGCGCTTGCGGTACTCCTCGAACTTCTTCGCTCGTTGCTCGGCGCGCTGCTGCTTCACGGTCGGTTTCTTGTCTGCCGGCGGGATCCTCATGCGTGCGGCCCTTCTCTCTGGGTTGATGGCTGATGGGGCGTGCGCCGGCGAAAGCGAACTGGTTGACGGCCTCCTCGGAGACTGTCTACTGGTACTTCGCGCTATTCAATGCTGCGGAGATCGACATGCAGGCTCCCAATGTGCACGGGCGCTGTACCGAGTCCCGTTCGTCGCGACGTTGAGGAAGAGGTCACACGCCCGCGGTGGCGTACTTGGCAGGGTCGGCCTTGAAGCTCGCCGCGCAGCCACTGGCGGCGGCGGATGCGGGGTCGATGCTCATCCCGCAGACGGGGTCGGTGACCTTCGCGGACGTCGCGGACATATCTTCCTCCATGGGTTCTTGCGCTCCTTCTTGGTCTCGTCCGATTTCCACCACCGGGTCGGTGAACCCGGATGGCGTCCGGGATGGCGCGTGGCGTGAAGCGGCGCAGCCGCTTGGCGTTGGCCACGACGGACAGTGAGGACAACGCCATCGCCCACCGCCGCGATCATCGGGCTCAGCGTGATGCCGAGCGCAGGGTAGAGAACCCCGGCGGCGATCGGGATGCCCAGGCCGTTATAGATGAACGCGAAAAACCAGGTTCTGCCTGATGTTGCGCATAGTGGCCCGGGACAGGTCGACGGCGGTGACGAGCCCGGACAGGGCGCCGGAGATCAAGGTGATGTCCGAGGACTCGAATCGGCTCGCCGCGACTTCTCCGCCAGGACCCATGCCCAGCGCAGCTACGTCAAAGTGTTCAGTCATGTTCTGGCGCCTCAGCAGCAGCTGTGGGGTGGGTCGTCGCTGGAGCGGTCCGCAGCCGTCTCGGCAAGCATGTTCTCGGCCATCGAAGCACCGAGCGCGAACGCGTCAGCGACGGAGATGACCGATCCACCCTCGTGGTTCTTGAGCCACGGTTCGGCTTCCTCGGGAGTGGCGAAGAAGTGAACCTGGTTGCAGAAAGACGAGCGCACGGAACTCATGTCGTCTGGGGCGACCAGGGACACCACGGCGGTGGGGGGCTCCACGCTGTGCACGCCGGAGCTGTCGACGGTCACCCGAACCGGCGTTCCGGTGCGGTAGCGGGATTCGATGACCGCGGACGTCCCGAGGATGGTGGGAAAGATGAGGGTGTCCAGGGCGCACCAGGTGTAGAGCTGTTCCCCGTCGATCTCGAATCGGTGCTGGGTCGCCCGCTGGGTCAGTCCCTGTCCGATGATCCGCCCCGATCCGTCGTACTCGGTGTCGGCCATAGCTGCGAGTGCCGAGCGGATCTCGTCGACCGGCCGGCCGGTCGTCGCGGCGAGGTCCTCGATGTCGACCGGATCGCCCTGCGCGAGCAGCCTCATCAGCGGCAGCCACAGCCAGGGCTCCATTCCGGTTTCGGATGAGGCGAGGCGCTCGGTGATCTGGGTGGCGTTGTCGGTCATGGTGGGTCCTTTCGTCGGGGTGGATCGTTCGGTGGATGAAGTGGTCACGCGGCGCAGCAGGACAGCTTTGACACGTCCGTGGTGAAGGACTGGCAGGCGATCTTGATGCCTTCGGCCATGGTCAGGTAGGGGCTCCAGAGGTTCGCGACCTGGCTGACCGTCATCCCGGCGGAGACTATGTAGACGGCGGCGGCGGCGATCTCGCCGGCGGTCTGCGCTACGGCGGTGATCCCGTGGATCTGGCCGGTCTGGGCGTCCGCGACGACCTTGATGAACCCGCGAGTGTCCCGGTTCACCAAGGCGCGCGGCACGTATTCCAGCGGCAGGACCCGGCATTCGCAGACGATTCCCGCATCCCTTGCCTGCTTGTCGGTCATCCCCACCGCCGCGAGGTTGGGGGTGGTGAAGGTGACACGGGGCAGGTGCCGGTAGTCGACCTCCCGCCCGGCATTGTTGAACACGTTCTCCACGACGAGGGCACCGTGGGCGGCGGCGACGTAGACGAACTCCGGATGCCCCGTCACATCCCCCGCGGCCCAGATGCGGCCGTTGGACGACGCCAGCCGCGAATCGACCACCACTTCTCCCTTCTCCCCCGTCGTCACGCCGACCGCGGCGAGGTTCAGCCCGCCCGTCACCGGTACCCGGCCGGTGGCGATCAGCAGCTTGCTCGCACGGATGTCCTCGCGACCGCCGATCCCGGAGACGAGTGCCACCACCTCACCCGTCGTGGCATCGGTGCGGACGGAGGAGATGGTCGACTTGCGGAGAACACGGATGCCCTCGTCGGCGAACACGCTCATCAGGGCGCGGGATGCTTCCGGCTCCTCCGCCGACGCCAGCCGGGAACGGACCACCATCGTCACTTTCGAGCCCAGGCGGGCGAAGAGTTGCGCCTGTTCGAGAGCGACGTAGCCGCCGCCGAGAACCAGCAGCGACTCGGGTACCTCGTCGAGTTCCATCGCCGTCGTCGAGGTGAGGTAGTCGACATCTGCCAGCCCGTCGATCGAGGGCACCGAGGGGCTCGATCCGGTGGCGATGAGGTAATGCGCGGCGCGTATGGTGTCGACCTTGCCGTCGGCATCCGTCACCTCCAATGCCGGGTTCTCGGCGGTGCCGGCGAATGCCGCGTCGGCGTGCCGCAGATCCCAACCGTAATCCGCGATCAGGTCGACGTATTTCTCGGATCGCATCGTCTCGACGAGGGCACGCTTGCCGTCGATCAGTTCCGTCATGTCGACCGGACCGGCGGTCGCGTCGATGCCGGGGAATCGGCGCGCGTCGAGGGTGACGTGGCGCGCGTCGGCGGCCGCGAGCAGGGCCTTCGACGGGATGCATCCGGTGTTGACGCAGGTTCCGCCGATGGTTGCGCGCTCGATCATGACGACGCGCTTGCCGAGGTTCGTGGCCCGGATCGCGGCGGCGAACGCGCCGCCTCCGGAGCCGATGATGGCCAGATCGAAGTCGGTCGGTGAGCGTTCGGGCATGGAATCTCCTGAGGATGATTGTCGAAAGCCGCGCGGGCAGGACAACCCTGCTCGATTCGTTTCCGTCAGTCTGCACCTTCCCCTAGACTGGAAGGTCAAGAGTGAGCGGCGAAACCATGAAGGAGGAGGCACAGCGTGCGTATCGGTGAAGCGGCGGCAGCGTCCGGGATGACCACGAAGACCCTGAGGTTCTACGAGTCGAGCGGTCTTCTGCCCGCGACCGAGCGAGCCGCGAACGGCTACCGGGACTACGGAGCGGACATCACGGCGAGACTGGACTTCATCCGCCGAAGCCGCACCGCCGGGCTGACATTGGCACAGATCCGCGACATTCTGCAGATCAGGGACGTCGGCGAGGCTCCGTGCATTCATGTGCGAGACCTTCTCGCACGGCAGCTGGCCGACCTCGACCGGCAGATCGCCGAGCTGGTCGCCCTCAGGGCCACCGTCGCGGATTTCTACGACGCGGCATCCGAACCTGACCTCGCCGCGTGCGACCCGGATCGCATCTGCAGCTACCTGTGAGAACGCCTCCCGTCAGGCGTGCAGTCATCTGAGCGATCACTTGACAGCCGGGCGACGGCGCGACCCGGCGCGGACCAGGCAGAGGGCAAGCCCCGCGAGCCCGAGCGCCGACACGAGCCACTCGATTCCCCGCCCGAAAGTCACGGCCGGCGTGACGGTGTCACTCAACGGAACCGTCTGCACCATCGCACCTGCTTCCCACGTCGGCACGCTGTCGATGGTTCTCCCGTCCGGCATGATGATTGCACTGGCTCCGACGGTTGAGATGTTCACGACCGTGCGGCCGGTCTCGATCGCCCGGAGCCTGGCGATCGCGAGTTGCTGGACGCTCTCATCGGTGCGGCCGAAGTCGGCCGTGTTGGTTTGCGCGAGAATAATCTGCGCTTTCCCGTCGATCATCTCGCGTACCAGTTGGTCATCGACGATCTCGAAACTGATGGCGATTCCCGCGAGGATGTCGTCGATGCTGATCACGTTGCCGCCCGTGCCCTTGGCGTAGTCGCGCCCGATGAGGTCGACGAGGTCCGGAGCAAGCGATCGCCAGAATGCCCGATCCGGCACGTACTCGCCGAACGGTACCGGGTGTACTTTGTCGTACCGGTCAATCACACCTCGCCCCTCATCCCACAGCAGCGACGTGTTGTAGTACTCCCCGCCGCGTTCGGTGATCGTGCTAGTGACGAGCGGCGCCCCCATCGATTGACTGATGCGGTCGACGGCCTCCGCGGCCTGCGGAAAGCGGGTCGGATCGAGGTCAGTGCTGTTCTCCGGCCAGACCACGAAGTCGACCTTTTCGCCGATCAGCGGCTCGGTAGCCGCAACGTGATCGGCGAGGATCTGCCCGGGCGGATACCGTGCGAAAAGCGCCGCATCCGACCCACCCTGCACGGCGGCGAGCCGGGTCGTGCCCGATTGAATGACCGGCCACGCGGGCAACACCAACATGATCCCGACCACGCCTGCCGCCACCGCCCACCGTACGACCTGGCCGATCTGAGCCTCGCGCCACAACTGGACCACAAGCGCACTCAACCAGACGATGATGAAACTGAGCCCCGAGATGCCGACCCAGGCCACAAGCGAGCTGAACGGACTCTCCGACTGGGACAGCGCAACCCGACCCCACGCAAACCCGCCGTACGGCCAGACCGCGGAGATCGCCTCCCGTGCCGTCCAGAGACCCGCCAGGACGACGGGCACCGCACCCAGTCGCCCGACTCTGGTCGGCCAGACCCGGGGACCCCAGCGCAGCACGACGGCAACGAGGGACAGACTCACTCCGAAGAAGATCGTCTGCAGTGCGACCAATCCCAGCCACGGCAGCGGACCGAGATAGACCGTGAGCCAGAAGATGTGGACCCCCCAGAAGGAGAACCCGGCCACGAGGCCCACAAGCAGGCCGGTCCAGGGGCCGCGTCCGAGCAGGGAACCCAGCATGAGGACGATCGCGACCGGAGCGAGAAACCACCAGCCGTGGTCCGGGAAGGCGGCGTCGAGAATCACGCCCGCGCTCACGGCGATGAGGAGGGAAGCCCAGAGAGGCACGCTCGGGACGGTTCTGACACCGGGTGAGCTACTACGGTTCCGGCGCGGGTTCTGTTGCGCATGATCATCATCGATCATCCGGGTGCCCTGTTGCGAGCGTTGTTGCGGGATGATCGTGGGTTCGCTGACGTTCCCTGTGCCGAAATAGTTGCTCATCAGTAGCTCCTACCGCCGGGGAGGTGGAGTAGGAGCTGTCAAGGCTTCGGCCCAGCGAGTTGTTGCGTCAGCGAGGGCTCGCAGCAATCATCCGTTTCGGGTAGTTGGCGGCCCTTTCTCGCCTGGTGCAGTACGGCACCGATGACCGTCACCACTACCGCTGCACCGGCGATGGTCGAGACCAGGATCAGGTTGTCGCCGACCCAACTTGAGATCGGGCCTGCGACACCGGCGAGTAGGTTCGTGCCTGGGTCGCCGCCGAACAGTTGAGGCAGCCAGTACACGAGCAGGTAGACGCCGGAGAGCGTCAGTATTGCCCCGGTGATCCGGTTCATGTGCGGCATCAGGCGGCGCAGGCGTGTAGTGATCACGGTGCTGGCGAACGCGGTGACCACCGATAGGGACAACAGCAATATGGTGGATCCGGCCGCGTAGGCGCCGAACACCAGGAGGACGGTCACCAGACCCTCGCCCGCCAGAGCCTGAGTGACCACGGCCACCAGCAGCGCCAGGCTGCATGATGCTGAAGCCAGAGCATACCCGGCACCGAAGACGACCATCCCGCCCCTGGTTTTGCGATCCTGCCCGATCGCTGCCAGCCTCGGAATCCCGACTGGAATTCGAATGCCGACCAGCATCACCAGACCGAGCAGGGCGAAGACGGCGCCCAGGACGGCGGCCACCCACGGGAACGCACCTATCAGCGATCGCATACCAGCGGCCAGAAGCAGACCGACAATGGTGAAGGTACCGGCGAAGCCGATTGCCAGGGCAAGGCCGGACCGAAGGCCCCACGCGAGCCGCGCCCACGTTCCCCGTGTTCCGGTGGCAGCGGCGTTTCGGGTGCCATACGCCAGGAACGCTGGCAGCACAGCGAAGCCACACGGATTGATGGGAGCGAGCAACCCCGCGCCGAAGGCTAGAACGAGAAGCGCGGTCACTCGGCACCTGCCTGCCTGAGAGCGTCACGTATCTGCGCCTCGCTCGGCTCGACAGCGCTGAACACAGTTTGACCCGAAGCGTCCAGGACCACTACCGTGCTCAACTGGCTCACTTCATACGCAGTGATCAGCCGGGCGTCGGTGTCGATGGTGTAGCCGAGGGACGACGCCTCGTACTCGGCCAGAAAGCTCTCGATTTCAGGTGCGGTCTCGTAGTTCGCCACATCGACCACCACATAGTTGGCGGCCTCGGGCGCGCTGCGCTGCACTTCGGCCAACATCTTCGTAGCCGGCCCACACACTCCGCATTCGATCGAGAAGAAGAGCAGCACGCTCGGCTTCGTTCCCGGTACCGGAACCTGTTCGCCGTCTGTCGTTTGAGCAGTGAACTCGCCGCTCACCGCGGATACCGACGTGCCGGACGAATCCGGCGAGGATGATTGTGCGCCCTGCACCGTCGCGATCACAGCCATGACCGCGCCCACGATCACGAGGACAAACAGCCCGATAAGCCAGAACGTGCGGATATGTTCTCGCTTCTGAGAGGTCGCCGCGGGCGCCGAACGGCTCATGACCGAGCCTCGCCGACCTGAGTCGCGGACTCGCGAGAAGGACCCGATCCCTGCGGATCGCGGCAGTCCGCCCCGGCGGGACGATTCGCCCCTGCTCGGCGGCGAAGAGCGACTGTCACGAGCGCGCCGACGAGAATAACGGCTGCGGCGACGACCCAAGGATTCCCCAGCACGGCACCCAGGGCTCCGAGCGCTCCGGCGACACCCAAGGTCAATATCAAACCGCAACACACTACGTGCAGCAGAACAACACCTGCCAATATCGGCAAGGCCCCGCTTGGGACTGCTGCACGGATAGGTGACATCTGATCTGGCTTGCCCGAGGGGGTGGGCCTGGAAGGATGTTGCTGTGCCTAAGCCCTACCCGTCCGAGTTCCGTGACGACGTCGTGCGCGTTGCCCGAGGC